>Ga0114953_1001214_pt1 | contig 18382 bp, 7 predicted proteins | sample SidtaG_FD_87298 | JGI IMG/M metagenome (GOLD analysis project Ga0114953, IMG submission 87298) | Marine algal microbial communities from Sidmouth, United Kingdom - Sidmouth_Male2 metaG | ecosystem: Host-associated > Algae > Red algae > Unclassified | place: Sidmouth, United Kingdom | collected...
CAGCATCACTGCAAATGGTTTGATTAATGCAGGCGATGTAGTTCCTTTGATTACTACATCAATTAATGAGGCGGCAAGTCCTTTAGGGGATATTAACTTTGATGGTGACAGTGTAGACACTCTGGATGCAATTGTTGCTAAAGACGTAACGTTGCCACCTAACACGACTGTGACTGTAATTTATACAGTTGAGTACCAGCCTACATGGGCTGCTGGCGTGGATATAGATAATACTTTCCTTTCATTTGATGATCCAAATGATGATGGTAATCCATCTGACTCTACTTCAGGGCCGAACCCTGGGGATGTTGTTCCTTCGAATACCACCAACGATACTATTCCTCAAATCTACGGGGTTGTTGCATGGGATACGGATGCAGGCGCTGCATTGGGTACCAATGATGGTGGTGACGATGATAGTTCAGCCAATGATACCCAGTTTGTTGATGTTGCAGCAACCGGTGCAGAAGTATTATTCCAGCACGTCATTACTAACAATGGTAATGGTGATGATGTATTCAATGTCGGCGTAACCAGCGATGCTACGGATGGTTTCCCAGCAGGTACAGTATTCACGTATTGGGATGCAACGGGTACAGTTCAGTTAACAGATACCGACAATGATGGTTTCCCTGATACGGGTATGCTGGCTCCGGGTGCTAGTGAGACAATCATGGTTAAAGCAAACTTACCGGCGGGTGTCTCTGGCGCTCCGGCAAATGGTTACAATGCTACATTGATTGCAACTTCTGGTACAGATACAAGTGCAACACCAGCATCGAATGATACTAAGTTGAAGCTAGGCGAGATCACTCCACCGACAGTTGATATCGCAAACGTAACAGCAGATCAAGGATCTACAGTTGCGGATGGTTTCAATGACAATGGCGTAAGTAACGCACAAGACGAAGCACCAGTAGTTCTGGAAACAGGTACTGTTAACAGTGTTGTTACATTTGATCTACACTTGGCAAACGAGTCAGGAAACCCAGATTCATTCTTGCTGAGTTCAAGCAATGTTCCTGCTGGTTGGACAGTTGTATACAAAGACACTGCGGGTAATGTAATCACTACAACACCATTGGTTCCAGGTGGCGGTGTATTTGCTTATACAGCTGAAGTAACAATTTCATCTGATCCTGCTGAAGCGCTGAGCGAGTCAGATCAAGTAGGTGCTGTTGATGGTTATGATGCGGTAAATGACGGTGCAACATCATTAACTTCTAATGATGGTGATTTAGATTATCAAATGAATTTCACCGCTACATCTACATCAACACCTAGTGTGAGCGACAGTGTAACGAATGCCGTTGATATTGAAGCAGATCGTGAAGTTGTTATTACTCCAAACGGTCAGAATCAGGTTCAGCCAGGTGGTACTGTAGAGTACAGTCACCAGTTAGAAAACAACGGTAACCAAGACGAAACGGTTGAAATGGACATAACTAATAGTCAACCAGGGTGGACGACTGTTATTAATGTTGATACAGACGGCGATGGCGTTCCGGATACAATACTTACAAGTGCTTTGGCTGGCACAACCATTAGCGGTGTTGATGATAACGGCAACCCAGTATTGATTGAAGTCACAGATACTGATGGCGATGGTATCCCAGAGCTGTTCCTGGAGCCTGGTGAAAATGTCAATATGACAAGTACTGTAACTTCTCCTTCTAATGCTCCTCTGGGTGCTGTTGATGCATCAACGATCACTGTAACTGAAGTGAATGATACTCCAATTACTTCAGCTGCTGACCAGACGACTGTTATGTTAGGTCAGGTACGTCTTGATAAGACTGCCGCAATCGATACTAACTGCGATGGTACGCCTGAGACAGGTTTCCTAGCTACACAAACGACTCAGGTAGAACCAGGTCAATGTGTTGTATGGAATCTAACAGCAACCAATGAAGGTACTGCGACGGTAAAGAATGTTGTCATCTCGGATGCGGCGCCAGCCTTTACTGATGTAGTAGCAGGTTTGCTCAAGTTCTGTCACGGAAATGCTTGTACCCCAGTGGGCGGTGTAACTGACGCATCTGATGCTGATAACGGTACTTATGCAGCAGGCTTAGTTAAGTTCTTTGCGAACAATGGCGCATCTGCTCCAGCCGGCGGTATCGGTGGTGAGCTGATTGCTGGTGAGCAAATGACAGGTCAATTCACTGTTAAAGTTCAATAAGTAGTTAAGTAAGCAATTGATTTTCTCTTGCCTTCGGGCAAGAGGATTTCTGAATATTTCTGATACTGTCGGAGATATTCAGAAGTCACCGATCATTCCAGACCCGGCTAACTCCGGGAACTAAAAATTATAACAATAACTGGTAGTTTATAATGCGAATTGCTAATTGGTTTAGGGCTGCATCCCTCTGTCTCCTCGTTTTAGGAATTGTAACTGGTACGTCACAGCTGCAAGCGAAAACACCTTCTGGTACCGTCATCACAAATCAGGCTGAGATTTCCTGGTTTGATACAGCAGATGGCGAAGTTAAGCGTGCATTTTCTAATGTGTCCAGTGTTGTTGTTGCCAAACAATACGATTTACTGTTGGAGCCAGATAATGTCAGGCATACAACTCCGAGTAAGAAAGTCGACTTGCCACATCGCCTGACAAACATCGGCAATACCTCGTCTGAATATGAGGTGAGGATCCGCCACAACCTCGGTGATTCAGGTGATCTGCAAACAACTAAAGTCTATACGGACAGTAATGGAAACGGAGTAACTGATCCAGGTGAGCCAGAGTGGTCAACGGTTACTTGTATTCCAGCAGAACCTAATGTCAGTTGTTATAAAGTTGACACCTTGAAACCAGGTGAAATAGAAGAATTTGTCATTGCTGGTTATACGCCCTCCAATGCCCAACTTGGTGACGAGTATCGGATGAATATCCGTGCTTTTCCTTGGTTGTATGATCAGATCCTTACTGATTCAAACAGTATTTTGGCTAGCCGCACAACGTCACCAGAATTTGAGGCAGGAATTGCAGCCTCAGAATTACCTGAGCATTGGGTAGATAATGATGTTGTCGATATCATTGATGGTGCTGTGCTAACGGTTACAAAAACTGCAACGCCTAACTGTGGTGTACCTGTAAAAGCGGGAGAAATCGTTAAATATCAAATTGGTTTTACTAATATTGGGGATGAAATACCTGTAAGTAAAATCATTTCACTTGACGGAGCAGACATTAGCGGTGTGGTACTTGAAGATGTTCTTCCACCAAATGTGACGCTGCAAAATACACTGGCACCAGTTTCGGCACCCAACCAAAGTATTGTGTTGGTGCAAAGAGTTCAGGATGAAGATACTAATCGCTGGATAAGCTTTAGCGTCTGGAATGGTACTGACGTGATATCAAAGATTGGCTTGTTTCTTCCAGTTAGCCAAATGCAACCTAACCAAAGTGGAAAGCTAGATTTTAGTGTCATCGTAAATCAGAACGTGACAACGTCAACTATTCACAATCAGGCAATGTTTGATTTAATTGAAGGTGGTGAACCTGAATTTGTCAGTAATAGTGTTTGTACCAGTATTGAGCCAGCTAATACCCGTAACGGTGAAGGTAATAATCCTGAGGCGACACTAGATGCCACGATTCGTTTTCTAACACCTACTTTAGATATCAAACGGCAGATCACACAAAGTGGTGGGTCGCCAGACTTCTCAAATGACAGCCATTTTGAAGACGCTGATTTATACCGCATGGATAGTAATGTAGACAACTACAATGCTAGCCGTGATGGTGTCTACATCGAAATGAATTCAAGTGCAGTGAATGAAGATGAAGATACTGCCGAAACAATAGAGGTAACGGTTACTTCTGCAACTGGCGATACAGTCAAAGTGATGTTGTTAGAAACTGGGCCCAACACCGGAATATTCAGAAGTCTTCATCCAGTTCGTATGAGTGATTCTGAAGACGGGGCAGGTCGAAGCTGTCCAGCAAGTTCAACGGTACCCAATTACACCGCCGATGAGCCAAATTGTGTTTTAAATGGTGATCCTGATGGCAATTTGACTGTTACAGCAACCGTATCTCTGAGTAGTGATAGAACGGTTACTGTTTTACAAGATGCAGCACTCATTGATCCTCTAGGGGTTGTGTTTGACTCGGCCTATAATTCTCCAGTGGAGGGTGCACAGGTTTGGATTCGCAACGAAGATGGCTCAGTTGCATTGGATCCATTAACAGATATACCTTACGAACCTGAGCTGACTGGAGCCGATGGGCGTTATCAATTCCCATTCCTTTATCCGAATCAAAATTACTATTTGGACGTGGTTCCCCCGGGGCAGTACACGTTCCCTAGTAGTGTTGCTTCAACTCAGTTTATATCGCCAGCTGATGGAGCACCTCGCACCGTTAATGCCTATTCGTATGGTAAGGACGGCTACAATCAAACCTCTGGTGGTGGAGTATTCACACTTACTGAGCTGTTGATTGTTGATATCCCGCTCGATCCTGAGTTGGATACAGACTTCACTCTGGACAAAACAGCATCACTGACAGAAATTGGTATTGGTGGAACGATTAGTTATAACATCAAGATTAAAAATCATTCAAGCAACCATCTGTATGCGGTGAAAATTGCAGATACATTACCCCGTGGCTTTAACTACGTGGATGGGTCAGCAACACTGGATGGAGTAGCGATTGCTGATCCTGCAGGAACGCCAAGACCAAATCTGGTATTTACTAATTTACCATTTGTAACTGGTGCAGCTGATGGGGTGCTCGATTTTATCGAACACAACCTAAAGTACAGTGTGAGGACAACTGCTGGTGCCGTTGGAAGTGATGGTGTCAACAGCGCTGTTGGTGATGGAAGAACACCCACTGGCGTTCCGATTACGTCTAATAATACTAAAGTCAGAGTTAAGATCCAGCAGGAAGGTGTGTTATCTGATAGTGGCGTTATCTTTGGAAAAGTTTTTGTAGACGTCGACTGTAATAACATTCACAACGGCGGTGAATGGCCGATCGGTGGTGTTAAGCTTTACTTAGAAGATGGTACTTGGGTCATTACAGATGCTAATGGACAGTTCAGTTTGTATGGTCTGGATTCTACTAACCATGTAATCAAGATAGACCCGATTACGCTACCAAAAGGTATTGTCTTTAAACCAACTGACAATCGTCAAATGGCTGATCCGAACAGTCGACTGGTGGACTTGACGTCGGGTGAATTTCACCGTGCTGATTTTGCAGCGGTATGTCCGAAAGAGAATAGGCAAGAAGTCTTCGATGAGATCAAGGCTCGCAACACGGGTCAAACGGATTGGATGCTCGAAAATGCACAAAAGTATGATCCAACTAAGGATTCAGCCTCTGGCGATCTTACAAAATCCTCAGAAGGTGATGGCGATATTTCGAACGGTAGCGAGAAAAACTTAACTACGCATAGTGGTGGCAAAGGTAAAAAGCGCAGTCTAACCACAGGTTATGCCATACAAACTTCACAGTTTATGGAAAAAACCTTGGCTCAAGCAGCCTTGGAAAAGCTACCAGAGGAACTTAAAGCGAAGGCCTATGTTTTCCCTATCGGCGACTTCTATTCTGTGAGAATTGGCTTCGATCTAGATAAAAAGGCTACCAAGACTAAGCTACGTTTAGCCAAGCTTAACAAAGAGGCCAAAGTGGTATCGACGATTTATGAGCAACTAACTGATGAAGTGGCTGATCGACTAGAGACACCACGTGGTATTGCGTTAATGCCACCGGCTAAAGAAAAAGTAAAGACCGTTACCAATAAACAAGCAAAGGCAGGCAAGTGGTTATGGCCTACCTCTGAAACGAGCCTGGATGGTCGATTTATGGTGGCTGTTCGTAAAGGACTCACACCTAGCTTGATGGTTAACGGTAAAGCAGTTCCTAAGTCTCAATTAGGTGAGCAAATCGAGAACCGTCGTGAAAAAGCACAAGTTGTCGCTTGGTACGGCGTTAAGCTAGATCCAGGTAAAAACAACCTTGAAGTTGTGGCGAAGGATATGTTTGGAAACAAGCGTGTTTTAGCCAAAGGAGTGTTTAAGAGACCTGTTTCGGCTCACGTGTTGAAAATTAGTAGTGAGACTGATCAGCTTCCAGCAGACGGTGGCCGTTCGTACTTGCCAATTACGCTCAAGTTACTTGACAAGAATGGTTACCTTGCCCGAGGTGTTAACTTCGTCACGATTGAGGCCAGTGAAGGTCAATGGGTTGAAAGAGATATTCAGAATCAAAACCAGGGGCGTCAAATTCGTGTCGTAAATGGCTTGAGAGTGATTCATCTTCGGAGCTCTGAGCGTACTGGGAAAATACGTGTTCGTGTTACAGATGGCTCAATGCGTGATGAACTGGACATTGTGCAGATTGCCCCTTTGAGACCGCTAATTGCAGTCGGTTTGGTTGAAATAGGTGGTAGTGTTTTCGAGCGTGGCCCGAACTCCCCGTTTATTGATGAAAAAGAGTTTGACGCCAGAGCCGCTGGTTTCATGAAAGGTCGGATTCGTGGTGACATGCATCTCACAGTATCGGTTGATACTGCTAAAGATGCTGATGCGACATTATTCCGTGATATTAATCCGAATAAGTCGTACCCAATTCATGGTGACAGCTCGCAGCGTGGCTATGAAGCACAAAGTCGTAGCAAGGTTTACGCTAAGCTTGAGAAGGACAAAGACAGCATTATGTGGGGTGACTTCGTCACAGACAGCTCGACGATTAATGAAGACGTAACCCGGGTTCAGCGAAGCCTGACCGGTGCTAACTTAATCACTAAGGGTGGTCCAAATGAGTGGCAGTTCTTTGTCTCTGAACAGGATGAGGATCGAGTAACTGAGCAGATCCGCGGTAAAGGTGTCGCGTTAAACTATAAGCTGACAAACGTACCGCTGATAGCTAACAGTGAGACGATTGAGATTATCACTGTTTCTCGTGACAACCCTGGCATCGTCTTGGACAGCACAACATTGAGCCGATTTGGAGACTACACGCTGGATAGCGTTACGGGCGAGCTGAGTTTCAGTGAAACCGTACCAACAAGTGATCAAGATCTAAATCCAGTTCAGATTCGTGCCAGCTATGATGTTGAAGGTACAGGGACGGCAGGTGATTACACTATCGCTGGAGCACGTGTTAGACATGAAGTTAAGCCTGGTTTCAAGGTAGGTTTGAGCTATACAGTTGATCAGCATGACACCACTGGGTTTGAGCTTTATGGTGCTACATTAGACTTTAAAGATGATCATGGACTTATTGCACGAGGTAGTCTTGGCCAATACAAACCAATGGACACGTCCAAAGATACGGGTATTGCAGGTCGCTTCTATCTGGCAAAGCAGTGGGCTAATAAATCTACCACCTCGATAACGCTGGGTCGTGCGACTAAAGGCTTTACCAATTCAGCCTCAGGTATATCGGAAGAAAGAGAAGAGGTGCGAATCAAGCATGAGCTCAAAATCTATGAAAGTCTGAATTCTGATATTGCAACGCTCAAAGTTTTTGGTGATATAAGTGCTGAAATAGAAGCCATTCACAGTAAAAACCTGGCAACTAACGATACCGAACAGAGTATTGGTATTACCGCTAATATGAAACTTAAAGACTGGACAGTTAAAGGCGGCGTGCGTCACATTGAACAATCAAAAGCTACAGGTGATGAAAGCTTCCAAACCTTCATTCTGGGTGCCAAAAAAGCAATCAACATTGCTGGGAGAAAAGGCTCGCTGGAAGGTGAGTATGAGCAAGACTTTGATAGCACAGCACGTCGAAGAATTGCGCTGACAGCCGATATGCAGGTTCATGAGAAAGTGAAGGTTTATGCACGAGGTGAGCGAATTAACAGTTTATCTGGTGTGAGTGGTTTATCTTCATCAGCCGGAGAGCAGGACACGTTCTCAGTAGGTGTTAAGTCAAACTTATTACCGTCTACAGAGTTGTTCTCTGAGTATCGTGTACGAGGTGGCATTAGTGGACGTGATCTTGAGACGGCTTCAGGTATCCGAGGTACTTACGAGCTAAGAAAAGGCCTGTCAGTATCGCCACACTTTGAAATTGTCAAAAACCTGGAAGGGTCTGGTAGTGACTCAGTATCTGCTTCGATAGCTTATAAAGATTCAAGGTACGCGAACCGTATATCAGCTTTGCGCTTAGAAACGCGTCATGACGATAGTCGTGAGTATTACGGGTTACAAGCTGACTACGTCAAGCGTTTGAACTCAAACTGGAGTGCTTTGTTTAAAGATACTTTACGGTACGAGGCACCAACCACAGGTAATGACCTGATTGACAATACATTAACGCTTGGTCTTGCTTATCGCCCACGTCGTGAAAATAAGCAACATGCTCTGTTCTTCTACCAAAATAAAGAAGAGCGTGGTGGTGACAATGGCGACTGTAGTACTCACATTTTGTCGACTCATCAAAACTATGAGATTAAAGAAGATGTGCTGATTTCAGGTCGATTAGGTGGAAAGCTTGAAGACTGTAATGGTAGTGAAAGCGATGCTGTTATTTTGGATGGTAGAGTTACTTGGGATATTACTAACCGTCTTGATGTGGACGTGCATGCAGGTGTTCTAGGTACCAATGGTTTGCAAGAAAAGAACTATTCAGTTGGTGCCGGTGTGAATTATCTGGTTCGTGAAAACCTACGAGTCGGGCTTGGTTACAATATAACTGGATTTAAAGATGATGATCTAGACCCCGATAGCTTTAACGATCAGGGTGTTTATCTTGGTCTGAAGTACAAATTTGATGAAAATAGCCTCAACTGGCTGACAGGAGAATAATAATGAAAAGTCTAAAGTTGGTTAAGAGGGTCCTGCCAGTGGTTGGCGCGATTACTCTGATAAGTGGATGTTCTACAACGAGTGATATGTACGCGAAGTATGATGATATTTGCGTCTATCCTAAAGCGAAAACTGTGGAACGTGTGAAGATCGTTAAAGAGGTTGTTGAGAAAGAACGTATTGTCGAGAAAAAGGTAAAGGTACCTGTTGAGAAGATCAAGTATGTCGATCGAATCAAAGAGGTAGAAAAAGTTAAATTCGTCGACAGAGTCACCGTCAAAGAAGTGCCTAAAATTCAATATGTTGAGCGAATTAAAGAAACCATTAAAGAAGTGCCAACAGTTAAATATGTTGACCGGGTTAAGAATGTTCAAACAATAAAATATGTTGATCGTGTCAAGAAGGTTCCGACCGTAAAATATGTCGATCGAGTCAAGATTAAAGAAGTGCCAACAATTAAGTATGTAGATCGAGTAAAAGTTAAGACAGTTAAGCAGCTAATTCCTGGTATTACTTGGGAGCCAGCAGTTTACTTTGGCTATGACCTAGCTTCTTTGGCACCAACCGAGTTGGCAAGATTGGATAAAGATCTTCTGGTGCTACGTAAGCAGCCGAATCTTAAACTAAGTGTTCAGGCATTTACAGATAGTAAAGGTTCTAATCGATACAATCGGAATTTAGCATTACGTCGTCAGCAAACGGTAGTGAACTACCTTATGTCGAAAGGCTTGGCGAAGAATCGAATCTTAACGTCACCTCTGGGGGAAGAGCTACCAATCCTAGGAAATAGTGAAGCAGAGCGCATCGTCAATCGTCGTGTTGAGCTGATGCTGCTGGATGCTGCTGGACGACCATTGAGTCTGTCGATTCAAACGAAGTAACCTTTTTAAATAGGCATTACCTAAAGCGAGTCCTGCCGTTCTGGCAGGGCCGCGTTTACCGGGTGTGGGGATACACGGCAACGTGAAACTAAGGCTTGAACAATGATTAAAAATATAAAAAGTCGCAATTTAATAAATTATCTGATGGTGTTTTTGATACTGATTTCAAGTTCTGTATCTGCTCAGGCGCCCGCCGCCGGAACAATCATCAAAAACCAAGCAACGGCTACCTATAAAGATTCCTCTGGGATAGCACAAACAACGACATCAAATCTTGTTGAAACAGTCGTTCAACAGGTGGGTGCCTTTACTCTGGTTCAGGATCAGAGTCGCTATGGAATCGAAGGGCAAGTGGTTTCATTCCCGCATGTTCTTACCAATACCGGTAATGATAATGACAGTTTTGGGCTGTCAGCTATTGACATCGCGGGATCTGATGCCTTTGATTTTGACGATATCAAGATTTATCCAGATGTTAATCAAGATGGTGTTGCTGACAGCAATCTTCCAATTACTAACACAGGTGTCTTGGCATCTGACGAAGCATTCTATTTTGTAGTCTCTGCGACCGTTCCAATGGGTGTTTCAGATGCTGATATTGGCAGTTTAACGGTTCAAGGATTGAGTGCCTTTAGTGGCGGAGTGCAAACAAATATTGACCAAGCCATTATTTCGGAAAAAGCAGTCGTTCGGGTAACTAAAAGTATCAGTAGCAATAGCGGTCTGTCAGGAAGTGGTCCATATACAGTGACCCTGACTTACAGCAATCCTAGTACGGTTGATGCAACTGACGTGACGTTGATTGACACTTTACCCGCTGGAATGAGCTACGTTTCTGGTAGTGGGCAATGGAGTCTTACGGGTCCGGGTACTGCCCTAACAGATAGTGACAAGACAGATACTCAGGGTACATCCACTGAAACAGTCATTTACTGTGCTTACCATGCAGATTGTACGGGGCTTTACGAGGCATCGCAGGATGCTGATAGTGACAGCACCAATCAGGTTACCGCGATTATTGGAACCGTTATATCAGGAGATAGTGGCACGATTAGCTTCTCAGTGATGTTGGATGCCGGACTTAATGTGTCGACTCTAGTCAACACGGGTGAGTTTTCCTACAATAACGGAAGCGCGATAATTACGGATCAGAATACTAATCCGGTTCCTGTCGATATACTCTCTCAGCCCGGCGTGGTGGCTAATGGTTCCACGACGAGCAATGTTGATGGCACAGATGAGCCCGTTACACAAACCAGTGCAACCATTGGCAGTACGGTAGCCTTTGATAATGTAATCTGGAACACTGGAAATGATACCGATATATTTGATATCAGTATCGACGAAGCTGGAACGACTTTCCCTCCCGGAACGACTTTTGCACTTTACAAAAGTGACGGGTTTACACCACTACTAGATAACGATAATTCTGGCGAGGTTGATACCGGACCAATGGCGGTTGGAGACTCATATGTTGTTGTGCTCAAGGCGCGGTTACCTATGAGCGGAAGCTCTGTTGGAGCTGTAGGGTACGACGTTACCAAAACAGCGACGTCAGCAAATGATCCGAGTATTAGTAATCCGGTTATTGACCATTTGGATGAAATTACAGGTAGCCAAGTTGATCTAACTAATGACGCGCCTGTTGGAGCGGCGGCGGCAACAGGAGCAGGAGCAGGACCCCTAGCGGCTGCACAGACTGTATTGAATATTGCACCTGGCGCTTCAGGTGTATTCAAGTTGTACGTCAACAATACAAGTACAGTTGCCGATAGTTTTGATCTGACTTACAGTAATGTCATGCCTTTTGTAGCGGGAACACTACCAGCAAACTGGACAGTTAAGTTTCATGTTGACGGAGGTATCGGCGACTGCTCTACACTTGGACCAAGTGTAACTAATTCAGCTGTTGTTGCGCCAGGTGCAAATAAGCTGATTTGCGCACAGGTTTCCATTGCATCGGGTGCTGCTTTCAATAACGCACCGATTAGTATTTATTTCCAAGCGCTTTCGCCATTATCAGCTGCCGGTGATATTAAGCACGATGCGGTGTTTATGACTGCTTCACAAAAACTGATTCTTGAGCCGGATAATCGTGCTCAAACTGAGCCAGGAAATAGTGTTATTTATACTCACCGTCTTAATAACCCTGGAAATACGGCTTACACAGGCTTGACGCTTAGCAGCACTGATACTTTGGCGGCTGATGGTTGGACCTCTATTTTGTATGAAGATACCGATGGTGACGGTTTGTTGGGTGCTGCGGATCAACCAGTAGGAACCTATACTCTGAATCCAGGCGATACTAAGGTTATCTTTGCCAAGGTGTTTGCTCCAGCAACTGCTTCTTATGGTACAACTAACCTAACCGATGTTGTTGCGACAGGAAGCACGAACACAGGAACGGTTATTATGGAGACTGTTAGTGCTCAGGATATGACGATAGTGGCTAAAACTAATATGAGCATAGCCAAGCGACAGGCTCCTGATGCGAATTGCGATGGGGTAGCAGACTCTGCATTTAGTTTTGATACCTTCCAGGCGCAACCAAATACTTGTGTTTTGTATAATCTGACGGCAACTAATACTAGTCCGGAATCAGCACACAATGTTCGTATTGATGATTCGATTCCAGAATTTACTAGTCACTTTACTGCCTCAAGTGCATTGCCGACGATATCAGCCGGTGCAATCACGCTAAACCCAGCGGATGGTGATACTGGTTTAATTGGTGGTAATGCAGGGATAGTGCAAGCCGGTGCATCGGTTACTCTAATCTTTGGTGTGCGTGTGGAGTGATTCCAGTTAACACCGATATTTAAACCAAAAAAAGCACTGTTACATTAATTTGTAATGGTGCTTTTTTGTTGAAGCTTCTTAAGAGCTGCTGATAAACAATAACTAAGAAAAAGGAAATATTATGGATTTTAAGAATCTGTTACGAATTCTGGTAAAAAATGATGGCTCTGATTTATACCTGACGTTTAATGCCCCTCCAGCAGCTAAGTTTCAGGGCGAACTTAAAGCACTGGGGCCCGATAAACTTGATGCGGAAACACTTCAGACCTTAGCTAATGAGCTGATGAATGAAGATCAACAGAGACAGTTTGAGAAAAAACCAGAAATGAATCTGGCGCTAGATGAACCTGGTATCGGCAGATTCAGAATTAATATCTTTAAGCAGCGCACGCATCTGGCGATGGTCATTCGTAACATTAAAGTTGAGATTCCTAATGCGGACACGCTGGGTTTACCGGCGGTTTTGAAAGAAGTCATTATGGAAAAGCGCGGTTTGATATTGTTCGTTGGGGGAACAGGCTCGGGTAAATCAACGTCGTTGGCGGCACTTATTGACCATCGAAATACCAGTTCTACAGGTCATATTATTACCATCGAAGATCCTATTGAGTATGTACACCCTCACAAACGCTGCTTAGTTAGTCAAAGAGAAGTTGGGGTAGACACCGATAGCTATGAGGATGCATTGGAAAACACCCTGCGCCAGGCACCTGATGTAATCCTGATTGGAGAGATACGCACGGAAGAGACGATGGAGCATGCGCTGGCATTTGCTGAGACAGGGCACTTGTGTTTGTCTACTTTGCATGCCAACAGCGCGAATCAAGCGTTGGATCGGATTATTAACTTCTTCCCAGAAGAGCGCAGGCAGCAATTGCTTATGGATATTTCTTTGAATATCAAAGCCTTCATTTCGCAGCGATTAATCCCGACTATCGATGGTAAGCGGGTTGCTGCTATTGAGATTCTGATTGGAACCCCGATGGTTCAGGATCTGATCATGAAAGGGGATGTTCACGCATTAAAAGAGGTGATGGAGAAGTCTGAGGAGCAGGGCATGCAGACTTTTGACTCACACCTATTTAAGTTGTACTCACAAGGTATCATCTCGCTAGAAGAGGCTTACAAGAACGCTGACTCACCAAACAATATGAAGGTGAAAATCAACCTCATGCAGGATGCACCCGGCGGCAACGAAGAGTCAAAAGCTGCCAGAGAAAGTGAACTTGACAGTTTAATGCTTGAGCCAATCGCTGAGGAAGAGGAAGAAACTGAAGAAGACGAGTTAGCAGCATTATTAAGAGAGAAAGCTGAAAAGGCTGCCGTTCAGCAAGCGTAATTTAAGCTATAACGCAGTTCCCTAGAGAAATCTGCTTGCAATGCAAGTTTAAGTTGCGAGCAGATTTTGTAAATCAGCCCCAAAACAGGCCTCGCTGATCAATATCTAGGTGCATTAAAAAAGCCCACTATCTGTGGGCTTCTAAACAGCTAACTAAGGTAACTTTCTTAAGGTTGATATTGAACCGACATCGAGGCTTGAATGCTCTCGTAGCGATTGCCCGCTAAGTTTTCACCCCGTAAATCAGCTGCATCCTGATTTTTATTGATTACAACCAATGTGTGAGTTGCTTCTACTCTTTCTATCGGATTGGCGCCTGCAAGTTGTTGGGCGGTTGGGTCATGATAGATAGTGTCTTGTTCTGGTGTCCAGGGAATTCCTTCCGGAACAGGTTGCTGAGTGATTGCAGCCGTTTGCTGAGAATAGTTAAATGCAGCGGCCTCGTTGAGTGTCCCATTCTGTTGCATATTAGTTGCCACAGGCGCTTGGATGGCTGGAGCCAACTTCATCTCTGCCAGATAATCGGCGACGACCCAGCCGACATTGTTTTGATACATAATCTGCAGCCATTTTTTATTTTCTTTGAAAATATGTTTGCCAGTAGTTTCGATTTTGACAGCGTTGTGAGGAATATTGTTGATAGGTTTCGAAGTGACGCTGGGCCAAGCTCGCAAAATAAGCGTGCTTGCATCAGGAATGCCGTTAACGGCGAAATAAGTAGGTTCAGCAAAAGTGGTCGAACTTGCAAAAAACAATGCTGCCCCAAAGAGCTTTATTTTTAGTGTATTCATATTATTATTCTGTTGTTGTTTATATTTTATATACGTATAGCTTACTCTTGCATAGGTTCAATTTCAAGTTGGCGCGATGAGGTATTGTGCAGTGTTTATTTACAAGGTAAGCACAATCCGAGATAATGCGCCCGCAAATATTGCTCTCCGCCAAATTAAGGTTAAATTTATGTCCGGCAAAATCTTTGTTCAGACGCACGGTTGTCAGATGAATGAATACGATTCAGCAAAAATGGCTGAGGTCATGAATGACGCTGATGGGTTAGAGCTGACGAATGACCCGGGTGAAGCGGATGTGTTACTGCTAAATACCTGTTCCATCCGTGAAAAGGCAGAAGACAAAGTCTATTCTCAGTTAGGCAGGTGGCGAAAATTAAAAGAAAAAAAGCCTGAGCTAATCATTGGTGTAGGTGGCTGTGTAGCAAGTCAGGAGGGCGATAATCTGCGTAAACGTTCTCCAGTAGTCGATGTAATTTTTGGCCCACAAACGCTGCATCGCCTGCCAGAGCTTATTAATGAGTCCAGAGAAAGTAACAAGACGGTGATGGATATCTCTTTTCCTGAGATTGAGAAGTTTGACCGTTTGCCAGAACCTCGTGCCGAGGGGCCGTCAGCGTTTGTTTCTATCATGGAAGGGTGTAGTAAGTATTGCACATTCTGTGTGGTTCCCTACACACGTGGTGAAGAAATCTCACGCCCATTTGATGATGTGATTGCCGAAGTGGCACAGTTGGCAGAGCAGGGCGTTCGCGAAGTTAATTTGCTTGGGCAGAATGTAAATGCCTATCGTGGTGAGATGCACGACGGTGATACAGCAGATTTAGCGCTGCTAATCAGCTATGTGGCACAAATTGATGGTATTGATCGTATCCGTTATACCACCTCTCATCCTGTTGAGTTCAGTGACAGCTTGATTAAAGTGTATGGCGAAGTACCAGAGTTGGTGAATCATCTACACCTGCCGGTACAGAGTGGTTCGGATCGCATTTTAGCTGCGATGAAGCGCGGGCATATGGCGATTGAGTATAAGTCGAAGATCCGTAAATTGCGTGAGATTCGACCCGATATTAGTTTGTCTTCTGATTTCATTATTGGCTTCCCCGGTGAAACGGATCAAGATTTTGAAGCGACTATGCAATTAATTGAGGATGTGGGTTACGACCACAGTTTTAGCTTTATCTATAGTCAACGTCCAGGCACACCAGCAGCATCTTTGCAGGATGAAGTCCCAGAAGCATTAAAAAAAGTGCGCCTACAAAGACTGCAGCAACGTATCAATGAAATGGCTACGGAAATTAGCCGTTCTATGTTGGGTAGTGTACAACGAGTATTAATAGACAGGGTTTCGCATAAAGATGCAAATGATGTGTCTGGCAAAACCGAAAATAACCGATCCGTGACGTTCGCGGGGAACTCACGTCTTATTGGTCGCTTCGTGGATGTAAAAATCACGGATGCGTTTAGAAATTCTCTGAGAGGAGAGGTTGTCGCCGTTGAAAATGACGAGCGACAGATGACTCCTGTCAATGAAGGCCAACTATTGGCCTCGTGAAAACAGATTTTAATTTAGAGTGACGAAATACGATGAAGATTGAAACTGGTTTGGATATCCCTATTTCGGGACGTCCCATACAGTCGATCGATTCAGTATCACCGAAGATTACTAAAGTAGCATTATTAGGTGGAGACTTTCACGGTCTACGCCCGTCCATGCTGGTTAAAGTAGGTGATAAGGTTAAGATTGGCCAAGCTCTTTTTACGGATAAGAAGAATCCCGGAATAAATTTCACATCACCTGGTGCGGGTGTGGTTGCTGAAATTAATCGTGGTGAAAAACGTGTTCTGCAGTCAGTAGTTATTGAGCTGGACGAGAACGAGGAATCCCTTAACTCACCAAAATACACTGCTGATCAATTAGCTTCTTTAGAGGCTGATGAGATTCGTCGCAACATGCAGGAGTCGGGTGCGTGGACAGCACTGCGTACACGTCCTTTCAGTAAGGTTCCACAGGCTGAGGCTAGCCCAGTCCACATTTATGTGACTGCAATGGACTCTAATCCATTGGCGGCAGATGCAAGTCTTGTGATTGATGAGCGAACAGAAGACTTTCAGGCAGGCTTAATGCTGTTGTCTAAGTTGACTAATGGTAAGGTCTTTGTATGTCATGAGACAGGCAAGACGATTCCTTCAGCGACAGCGAATAATGTGGTTAATCGCGACTTCTCTGGCGTCCATCCATCAGGTTTAGTGGGAACCCACATGCACATGATCGAGCCTGCGGGGTTGGAGCGTGAAATGTGGCACATGGGTTATCAGGATGTAATCGCTCTAGGTAATGGCTTTGCTGAAGGCAGACGCTGCGTTGATAGAGTGATTTCACTTGCTGGCCCAATGGTTAAGAATCCACGCTTAATTCGTACTCGCATGGGTGCCAGCAGTGATGAAATAACCGCTGGCGAGCTTGAGTCTGGAGCAGTCAGGGTGATTGCAGGTTCTATATTAAATGGTAACCGTGCAGAAGGCTGGAGTGCTTACCTTGGTCGCTATGCTTCTCAGGTTTCCGTTATTGCAGAAGGTGAGCCGCGCAAATTATTACATTGGGTAAACCCATCGTTGGATGAGTTTTCAATCATGAATGTATTCTTCAATAAGATAAATGGTGCCAGAGAAAAGCTGTTTCCTATGTCGAGTACACAGAATGGTTCTCCTCGCGCGATAGTGCCGATTGGTAATCTTGAAGAAATCATGCCGCTTGATGTACTACCAACACAGTTAGCACGTGCTTTGTTGGTACGTGACACTGAGGTAGCAAAAGACCTGGGTTGCATGGAGTTAGATGAAGAAGATTTGGCGCTGATGACCTTTGTTTGCCATGGAAAATATGAGTATGGCCCCGCGTTACGTGCCAGCCTTGAATTGATTGAGAGGGACGGATAATGAGTACTAATTCTAATCCGAGTTTACTACGCCGTAAATTAGATGAAGCAGAGCCGTTATTTACGAACGGCGGTAAGTTAGAGCGCTTTTATGTGCTTTATGAAATGGTGGATACACTATTTTACAGTCCTCCAAACAAGACCGTGGGTGGTCCACACGTACGTGATGCCTTAGATCTCAAGCGGGTCATGGGCTACGTATGGATGTGTACTTTCCCAATAATGTTTATGGCCTGCTTCAACACAGGTTATCAAGCGAATGGCGCAATGCAAAGCCTTGGCTTGACTGAAATCGAAGGGCTTCGTGGCTTTTTCCTGAATAGAATTGGTTATGATCCGGGTAGTTTCTTTGCGAACTTCTTCCATGGAATGACATATTTTATTCCAATCTACATGACGACATTTATTGTTGGTGGTATCGCAGAAGCTGCGTTCTCATTAGTGCGTGGTCATGAAGTAAACGAAGGTTTCTTTGTTACCTCAATTTTATATTCACTAACTCTACCGCCAGACATTCCTTTGTGGATGGTTGGTGCCGGTATCATCTTCGGTGTAGTGATTGGTAAAGAGGTATTTGGTGGAACAGGTAAGAACTTCCTCAATCCTGCGTTGGTTGGGCGTGCTTTCCTGTATTTCGCCTACCCTGCGTCAATGTCAGGTGATGCAGTCTGGACAGCAGTTGATGGTTATACCGGTGCTACAGCACTAGGTATTGCAGCAGCTAGTGGGATGGATGCAGTGCGTGAGCAGTTCACTTGGTGGGAAGCATTCATCGGAATAGTGCCCGGTTCAATTGGTGAAACTTCAACACTAGCTATCTTCATTGGTGGTGGTGTGCTGTTGGCAACGAGAATCGCTTCATGG
>Ga0114953_1001218_pt1 | contig 18361 bp, 25 predicted proteins | sample SidtaG_FD_87298 | JGI IMG/M metagenome (GOLD analysis project Ga0114953, IMG submission 87298) | Marine algal microbial communities from Sidmouth, United Kingdom - Sidmouth_Male2 metaG | ecosystem: Host-associated > Algae > Red algae > Unclassified | place: Sidmouth, United Kingdom | collected...
GGTTCACCGTCTGGACTGGCTTACCTCTGTGAGCGAGAAGAAGGCAGCCTACTGTAGCTGAGAGCAACCAGACTGTTTACTTCGGTTGCCTCACTGAGGCGCCAGAATGGCACGCCGTAGGCTAAGTCCGTCCTATGCTGACACGTGGACTCCGCGTGGATGTTGAATTCAACCTACCGTCATCTCAGACCGTTGCATTCATTATGAACGTTTGGTTGAATTTGGTTTGTTTGAATGCACCCCTCGATACCCTGCATACATATATATATCACCACGCGCCTTTATTCCCTGGAATATTAAGTCTAGGGTGCTTTCCATACCCACACGTCAAAAAGAAGTACGTGTTTCTAGTGCACGTTGCGGGGAGTACTTAAAAAAACGTTCTTGGCGGTCCGTTTGTCTCTCTACGCCGTTGGAAGACTTCCCCTGGCACGTTTTTGACTATGGGAATATGCGCCGGGGCTGCCCGCATTTTTATGGGGAGGTGCTAGACGTGGCGACGTCTTCATCGTCCGTACGGTCTGCAGAAGCATTTAATCGTGGGTCAGAAGATACGTGAGAGCAAGTGCGGCGTTTACGGGGTCGTGGGGGCAGGTGGACGCAGCCACGAACGACCATGCTGTCGCATTTCCGCTGTAGTTGGCCAGAATCGGGCTCTGTGGTCCCTCTGGGAGAGGTCCTTTCTGAATTTTCAAACAGGGGGTTGTGTCGGCGCTGAATGCGCGGCGGTTTTCGTGGTCGCGTTCGTTCCCGAAACCTCCGCGCGCGGCGGGTGGGGGCGGCGGCCACCGCCGCCGCCGGCGCTGCTGCTGCGCCTGCCGCCGACGCGGCGATGGCCGGTGGACGACCGCGCGCGAGACGCGCGCCTGCACGCGGCGACAGGCGGGGGTCATTGATGAGAAACACGCGTTGTATTCTTACCCGGGTGCCCACCGGCACCACGCCGTCGCCCCTACATGGGCACGGCCCCGGGCAAATCCCGACCGACCGACCCTACCGGTCGATCGCCCGTTCAAACCAACTGCCCCCCCCCTGACACGCTGTCCTAGAGGGCCCCTCAATTCTATGCTCACGCAAGTACCCCCGCGGGGTCAGCCGAGGCCGTAAAGCCTGGCGGCTCAACAGTCATGGCCGCGGCTTTGTCGTCCGCGGCGGTATCCACCGTCACGGCCACGTCATCGCCCCGCCGCTGCGACGTCAGAGGTCGCGCGCGCTCGCCGCGGCGGCGGCCGGCCGGCGGGCGCCGCCGCCGCCGCCTGCGGTAGGGCGTCATCGAGCCGCCGACGGCGGCGGCGGCGCTGGCCTTGGCCGCCCTCCCCGACGGCGTGGCGCCCGGCCGGGGTTGGGACACGCCCGACCGTGCCCCCCGCCGCAGGGTGTCGTCGCCCCCGCTGGCGGACGCCCCCCGTCGACGCTGCGCATGTGCGTGCGTGGGACGAAGCCGTTTTTGGCCGCCCCGATGGTTGCCGGCGATGCAGAGTCGGCACCACCCCACTCCGCGTGGGCGCGGTGGCGGGCCCGCGTCGGCAGCGCCGCCGACCGATGGGGCGGGGGCTCCCGGTCGGGCCCACCCCGAGCCGCTCCCCGCACCGAGGCGCCGCGCGTGTACTCTCACGGCCGCGGCAGCAGTGGCGCGCCACCGACGCCTCACGCGTGCGGTTGAGGTGACCGTGTGTCTGAGAGGCGTTGCAATTTGTCAGCGCACACACCCTCCGACGGTGCTCGTGGCGCGCTTGTCTATCTTTCGTTGTGTGAAAATGGTTTTTTCGTTTCAAAAGTCCAGGGTATTTTCGCGAACGCGCTTTCAGTTGTTCATGTACTTCCAAAAAGTTGTCGTACGACCGATGGCGGCAGGTTGCATGTGCAGTGGCTCGCACCAGCTGGTGCGTGCCACTGCACATGCAACCTGCGCTCGCTGCAGCGAGCGGCGGACACCGAGCTCTCGCGAGGGTGTGTGTGCCACACACCACCATGATGGTTGCCACCCGGGTGCAAACTAGTGATGTCGATATTCCCGACACGTTTGGAAATTTCCAGGAAATTTCCTTGTTGCACGCTCAGAGGTCGTGAGGGCCGTTTTCTGGGAAACGATATTTCCTTTCTCTTTCCTCTCGAGACGAGCCACGTGCGGACGCTCTCGCCCATTCCATTGGTTGTTGATGCCAGTGGAGCTTGCACCAGGAAAGAAGCACCCGGGTCTCCCGGCATGTCCGCTGGCGGGCACGGCGACGTCACCCACTTGCAGCCATCACTCAACCTCGACTCGCACCCCGCTACCCCCTCATCCTTCCTCTTCTTTCTTCCTCTTCATTCTTCTCTTTTTCATTTTCACCCCTCGCGTGTGTTTCACACCCGTTACCTCACCGCATGCCCTGCTCAGCGCCGCCTGCTCGGCGGGGACGCCATGGGTGACGGTAGTGAGGGAGGGGCTGGGCTGTGGGGAGAGAAGGCAGAGGAGGAGGATCCCCTTCCTGACCTGGGTGCCTTCGACGTGGACGCCATAGAAGTAAATGCAAGGGCCGCTCCTATTGTTTTCTCGACACGACACTAGAGCACAGGAGTGGAGAGTGGAAGGAGTCAATCTCATGTCGTGTCCAGTCGAGAAGATCTGCCAGTGAACGGCCGGAACGGCTTCCCGGGATTTCCTTTCTTCGCAAATTTTCGTTTGGAATGTCGACATCACTAGTGCAAACGCGAACCTGCGTGTGCCGCGCCGCCGCCGGGCACGCGGTACGCACGGCCGTGGGCGGCGGCGGCAACAGCGCCGCCGCCTGAAACTCCCGGCCCCTTCCCTACGGCTGTCACCCCGGTCGGCACGCACCGGTGTGGCGCGCCGTGGAGGCTCGCCCGCCGGGCGCGTCTTGCGCGAGTGAGCCGCCCGCCTTTTCCATGGCGCCGTCCCGCTGGTCGCCCGCCATGGCGGCGGCGCCGGTCGCCACCACCACCGCCACCGCCCCCGCGCAGTGAGCCATCCGTGGCGGCGACGCCGCCCGGTCACGTGCGCCGGCACCGTGACCCTTTTTTACCGTGACCCCGTGCGTGTCGGTGGTGCCCGCGCGGCGCCTCTTCACTGCCTCCCCTCAGCCGTGGTCGCGGCCCACCCGCACGTACTCTGCAGCGGCTTCGGTGGCGCCCTTCTTCCTCAATGCCCGTCTCCCCCCACGCACCCCCCTTCTTCCCCTTGCGCCTCTGTCGGGGGGTGCGTTGAGGCGGTGCGACGATGTCCCCGCACAGCACCGCTGCTCGCAGTGCCGCGCTCCTGGTCGCTGTCGTTTCCATTGCCGCTGCCGCATCCGCTGCCGCCATCACAGCCGCCGCCGGACCACGGCGAGCACCTGCCGCTGCGGCTGCCGCTGTCGCGACCGCCCTCGTCGGGTCGAGCCGCCAAGCCGCTGCCGCCGCCGCCGCCAATGGTGGTGGCAGCCGCTTGGCCATCCCCCTCTACGTGACCAGCCGTGGGGACGGGCCCTCGCTCCCGCGCTTCGACTTGCCGCCGGGCATCACCCCCGGCGGGTACACGGGCGCGTATGCGGGCACAGACATTTTTTACATTTCGGACGCGGTCGACGGCTCGGTGTGGGCGGGCCGCTACTCGGTCGGCGCCGCCTCGCTGACGCAACTGCCCGCGACCGTTGGCACTGGGCGGCGGTTGTACGGCCTCGCCTTTTCAACCGCCATTGACATGCTGTGGGCTGCGGGCGGCTCCCTCAACGGATCTGGCGTCGGGTACGCGCTCAATGGGAGGACCGGGGCGTTGCTGGCGACCTACACCTTTGCGCCCGGCAATGCGGATTCGTTTGTGTCGGACGTGGGGGCGTTTGGCCGACCGCGGGTGGTGTTTCCGACGCGGGGGTGCCCGCCGTCTACTCGGTCCGGGCGCTTGTCCCCGCTGACGGCAGCGAGGGCGGCTTTGATCCGACGTTTACGACCATGTCCGCACCGGCGCCAAGTCGGGGCATCTCCTATGTTGGCTATGGCGACCCCGAGGTTGTCGACATTATCGACGTCAACTCTGGGGAGGTGTACAATGCCAATTTGCCGCCCAGTTGGGAGCCGCTCCGCGACGTTCTGTGGGAGGCCCGCGGCTTTGCGGGCACCCCGTCCGCTTTGACGGGGGCGGCGGGGCAGGTCGGCGTCACGTTTCAATACGGGCGGCTGGTCGTCGCACGCCCCGACGCGGGCGTCGTGTCCATCGTCACCCGGGCGCTGCCAGAGGATGGCAACTGGTTAGACCTACCGCCAGTGACGGTGACCAACTATACGGGCGCCATGGCAGAGGCACTGACCGAGCCCGTCACCGTGCAGCGGTCACCGGCCGGCATTCGTGTGCTCAACCGCGAGCGGCGCCGGGGGGGGGGGCAGACGAGCCCGGCGCCCGCGGTGCCCGCAATCGCCCGCCAAGTCGCCTGAGGGAGGGGGTACGCACCGCCCCGCGACGCGTACGGCGTGGGGGCAGCGGGCCGCCCGACGGCGACGCCCGCCGCTTGGGACACCTACGGCGTGTATGGGGGGAGGGAGGTGCCACCAACACCCTGCGGTGGGCCGCACCCGACGCCGTCGGTATCCCCGTCTGCGCCGTCGACGGGAGGGGGCGGCCGCTCGGTGAGTGGTGGCGATGGTGACGACAGCGACGACGACGATGCGTATGCCGCGGGGCCGACCGCCGACGGCGGCGACCATGACGACGTGGTGGGGCCGACGGCAGATGACGACGATGCGGCCGAGGCGTTGGCCGACGACGACGGCGACGCGGCCGAGGCGTCGGCGGCCGACGACGGCGATGATGAGGATGGCGCGGCGAGCCCGACGGATGACGGCGACGAATACCTGTGGTCCCTCATCTTGCTCGACGGGTCGGCTTCGTGAGCGATCGCACGCACTGTGGGACGTGAGTAAACGGATGTTGCTTCCTTCAAGCCGTGCTGGGTGTGAGGAAAGCTTGTTGTCTTGATGCTGGGTTTGGCTGGGCTAATCCCAGCCAAGCCCCTCTCTTTATAAAGCCCAGCGGGGCGGCCCATCCCGGGCGCGCCCCGCTGCCCGGCACCCGTCTCAATCACGAGCCAGACGCAGCCCTTTCTCGCGTGCGCCGCGGTCCTGTTGGCCCGCCGCTTCACCTGCGCCGTGGCCGCAGACCTGCGGGCGGACAACCGCGTCATCGCCGCGGCCAAGGCATTTCGGCCCTTGCCATTCGTCTTTCCGCCGGTCGGCCCCGAAGGCCGCCTGCGCCTCTTCGTTGACGCGTCCAGCGTCAATACGGGCGTCCCTGTGGCGCACACGGAATACGCCGTCTTTGCCTCGCCCGCGTCGGTCCCGGCGGGGCGGCTCCCCCCCGACTCGCCGCTGACGCTGCTGGCGTACGGTTCCCACCGCCAGCGGCGGGAGACGCACTCCTCCTTTGCCGCCGAGGTGTACGCGATGCTCGAGGGTGTCCGCGCGGCGACCGATGTGGCGGTGGTGCACGCGCTTCTCGCCTCGGGCGACGAGTACCAGCTCGCGCCCCTGGACGTCTACACCGAAAACCTGTCGTTGTACAACACCCTCGACGCGGACGGCGTGGTCGCCCCCAAGGAGGTGGGCGCCGCCGTCCAGGAGCTGCGCGAGCTCTACCACGGCGGTGCGCTGGCGACGTCCGTTCGGGCGCCCGGCCAGCTTGCCGACGTGCTGACCAAGCACAACCGGCGGTCGGCGCTGGAAGACACGCTGCGGCTGCTTTGGCATCCGCCTCGGCCCCTCCGATTTCCTGTCCAAGTCGGCGCTGGTCTCTCCCTCCCTGTCTGTCTCGCCGGCCTAGCTGGCCCCCTCCTTCCCTCTCACCATGTTCTGGGTATGGGCCCGCTGCAATGTGCGGGTGGCGTAGGGCTTGTGTTCGTAGGGGTGTGTGTGAGAGTGATACGTGTCGCACCGGTGCCAGCGTGCGACACGTATCACTCTCACACTGGGCGCTGCAGACTGGGGGGTCTTCGAAACAAGTGCCACGTTTGAGCTCGCCCGGTGTGCTTGCCAGTCGCGCGGTCGGCCCTGTCGCGACCATATACCGAACGGCGGTCATTGAAGGTGGTGGTGGTGGCAGTGGTGGTGGCCTTTCTGGCGCGTTACCACCCGTGTTCGTAGACCCCAGTAGCTGGCACGTCGCCATGCCCCATCTGCTTGGGCCGGTACTGATGTCGTATCAGTCAAAGCACTGCAGGCGGTACTGCTAGGCTGCGCTCACCTTTCATTTTTCTCGGTGCTGCCGTCCGTGGCGGCGATGCCACGCCACAGTGGGTCATCGCCGACGACTCATTATGGCTCAGACCTCCTCTCCTGCCATGCGGCGAGATACAAGGCGGCGCGACGCCGTTGGCTTGACGCCAAGGGAGGCGGACGCCGCCGCCGCTGCCGACAACACGGCGGGGTGGACGAATGACTGGTGCGCCTCGCCGGTGCGAGTAGTTGGTGCGAGTGGCTGGTGCGAGTGGTTGGACATGGGATGGGCACCAAAAGAGCACGCAGAGTTCACGTCGTTTGACATTGGGAACTGAGATGTTGTCAAAACTCTCTGGTAGTACTGATGTGAGATGTGAGTGCCGCGGTCGGCAGTAGCCGTCGCCACCCGTGGGCTCGCCGCGGCAGCCGCAGGCAACGCGAGAGGGGGTGCGAGGAGTACTTTAAAAGTAGGGCGCCGTCCAACCGCCGCTGCGCGCGCGGCCTGGCGACCGCCGGCGGCTGCCGTGGCGCGGCCGGCGGCCGGCGGCCCGCCGTGCGTCGGCCTTTGGGTGTGGCGACGGCGGCGTCCCCACCGGGCGCGGCGCACGGCCGCCGTGGCGGTGGCCACGCCGCTTCCCGCGGCGCGCCGGCGGCGGCCACCCGGCGGAGCCGCCGACGGCACCACACGGGCGCGGGCGGACGCGGCCGACCGCACCGCGGGGGGGGGGGGATGCCGCCGCAGCTGTTGCCGCCCGCGAGGGGGGGGTAGGGGCGGCAGTGGCGGCGGCGCATCCGCCGCGGCGGCGGGTGGTGCCGTGCGACCCCGGGTCAGCTGGACCGAGGGGAGTGTGAAAAGCTTGGTTTTTTCTGCTCGTTCGCGGCCCTGCTCGGTTCCGTGTGCGCGGCAGCGTGCCGTGCCGATGTCTGGATTGCGCTCCCATCGGGTGCTACGAGATCTCAGCTGCTTGCCCTGCCGCGCGCGGCCCTGCATTGGGCACCACCATCCCTCGACGGTCCTGGACGACGACCACCCCTCAACGGCGCTGGGCGACCTCCACCAATGGTGCCCGGTCGCGCGCATTGGTGTGCGGCGCCAGCCGCCGTCGCCGGTCACCGCGCCGCCGCCCGCCGGCCAGACCCCCCGAACGAGCACGGGCTCCACCCCCCTCACGCCTGCACCGCCACCTGCCCCACCCCAGCGCCCCGCCCCGCTGCGGCGCGGGGTAAGCGCGCTCGCGCGGTGGCCCCGGGCGCAGACGATGGCGGCGGCCGTGTGTCGTCCAAGAGCCCGCGGCGGAGCCACTGGAGACATGGCCACCGCCGCCACCGTCACTGCGGACGCGGCCTACGGGCCAACGGCGGGCCAGCTGGGGCAGGGAGGACAACAACCCCGAGGAGGCCTCTGCGACGCCACCGCCGTTGCGGTAGTGGGGTCCACGCTGCGTCTGCGCGAGTGACGTCGCGGCGGTCGGCGCGTCGTTGGGGTGCGGGCGCCGCCGCTCGCCTGCCGTGTTGTGAGTGGCGATGTTGGCCAGAGGCCGCGGGCAGCGGCGGGCAGCGGTGGGTCCGTCGTCGCCCGGGGGGAGTGACGGCTGGCCACAGCTCTCGGTGGGACGGCCACCTCCTCATCGTCGCGGCGAGCAGCCGCCGCTGCGGGCTGCGGCACGCTTTCGTTTCTTCTTGGGGCGCCACCCAACGCCTCCAGCGACGCTGGCAGGCGCGCCCGTAACGGCGCTGGCTGTAGAGGCGAGGGAAAGCGTGCGGAGGCGGGGAGGAGCGCAAGCCAATGGTGGAAAATTCCACCGCCCGCGCCGCCTCTTGGGAGCTCGCGAGCAGCAGCGCCACCGCCACAGGTCGGTCGAGGTGCACCGCGACGCCAACGACGTCAGGGTGCACCCGCGGCCGGTGCCGGCGCCGCTACCACCAAGTCCTTGTCACTGCCATGACGGACCGCACCCACGCCGGCAGTCACCGCCGGCGCCGACCATACGCGGGCGGTCATCGCGCGCCCCGCAAGCGCCCGGGGACGACGCCGCCCTCGGCATGCCCTCTCTCGTGCGGGCCGAGGGCCAGCGAAAAAATCCAACAGGGGCAGCCGACGGCGGCGTTGCCGGGACGCGGGCGTGCACAGCTGACAAAGTGTGCGGGGCCACCACCCGGGGAGCAGTGGAGAGGGCGTCCGGCCTCCCGCTAGTGCCCTCATCGGGTAGTGAGGCAAGTCAAATGGTAGCGGAAGAAGCGTGGCGCCCACGCGCGCGGAGACGGGCGGGTCGCTGCAGCGGCGGCGTCGCCGCCCGGAGCGGCGCCCGTGCGCCTCGGCGCCGCTACCGCACGGGCGCGCGACGGCGGGTGCTTCCGGAGGTCCGCGAGCGGCGGCGGTGACCAAACACCCCACCGGCCGCCGCAGAGGCGTTGGTGTGGCTGCGACGCGCGCATCGCGATGCGCGCGCGTCCTCGGAGGTCGCGCCCTTGCCACGCGTCGTCCTCTGATACCCGGCGTCGACCGCAGGGGGGACGTTACGAGGCGGGAATGGCGCCGGGCGGGTGGCCGCCTGCGCCACATGCGGCGAAAAATGCCGCCATATAGCGGCGCGCGCCGTAGGCGGGCGGGCGGACGGCGGGTCGCAGCCCCGCCCCGTGGGCTGCCGCGCCAGCGGTGGCAGCGGCGGGCACGCACGCCGTTGCGCGCACGCCGTGGCGGTGGAACCGCGTCCGCGCCGTCTAGGGAGCACCGCCGCTTCGCCAGCAGCGGACCCGACACGAACGGGTGGAGCGACGGCCAGCCGCGCGTTTGGTCGGCCGCCGGACCCACCACCGCGGCATGGCTGCCATGGCTGCCGTAACCGCGCCGGGTGAGGCGGGCCCCGGTGCAACCGTCGCCTCTGCCGGCGGGAACCACCCGCCGGCGGGCGCGCCAACGAGCCCGCGCCGCACCGCCCGCGGCCGCCCGGCGGGGCGCCGCCGTCGAGACGGGGCGGCGCGCCGCCGTGGCCGGCCGCCGTGGTGGACCGGGGGCGGGGGATGAGGCGGAACCCCACAGGGGCACACCCGACCCCCCCGCGTCGACGGTGCGATGTGCGGGGGCGCCGCCGCGCGCCAAGCGCGACACTCTGCGGCCGCGCGACGCGTGGATCTGGGCCGGTCGGGCGGTGGCCGCTGGCGGGCGCGGTCCGACGCGCGGCCGTCCGCGCCGAGGTGGCGCAGTCGCGCGAGCATGGCGCCCTCCTCGAGCCCCTCTGCGGACAGCAGCCCGCCGGAAACGAGCGACTGACGCGAGGCGCACAGCGACGGTCACGGGGGGTACACGCAAGCTTCCCACACACCCCGGCGCGTCCATTCGGACGGACCGACGGGTTGCGAGTGGTTGCCGGGCGGCACTCTGGATCAGCCATCGTGAGAGTCTCGATATTCTCTGATGGTGAAGTTGTGCAGTGTGGCGCGCGATCGCACGAGAGACCCAGACGAGTGCACCCATGTGGCCTGCTCGGGAGAGGATCACGAGTCATCTACACAGAGTGCCGGCTCTCGTTCTTCTTGGCTGTCCGCGACCCAATCTCTGTCTCACGCCCCCTCGTCAGGTCGAGACCCAAAGGAAATATCCCAATAGCCATTGTTGCACAGCAAGTCGGTACAAGACGGCCAAAAAGACGGCATTAGCAATCGGCCAAGTATTCCTTCTAGAGAGAACGTAAGCGTCCGAATCATTTGTTCTTTTTTCGGACTCGAAGCCCAAACCTCGCGAGCTCCTCCTCCAGACGTACTGTATATGCACATGCGTGGATATGTACGCCATGCACATTATCATTTTTCTTGTCAAAAATATTACTTGGGAAGAGCAATAAATATCTTTTAGACCAGAGAAATGGATAGGTGGCACATTCTGCTGGCGGCCATTCGGTGCGCCATTAGAGGCTTCCTTGGTCCGTTGTCGTGTTGTCGAGAGACGCTACGGCGGTCTCGTGCCTGTTCCATTGCCGTCCAGTCGACCGAGACTACAGCCCCGAGGGGGTGGGGGCGGACAGACGATAGATCAATTTTGGGGCTGGCAGAGGCGGACAGGGAGCTGAGACATCGTTCCGAAAGTCCCGGGCCACCGCAAGACTGAAGCCAGCTCCGACCACAGAGTAGCGTACAGGCGCCACGTCTTTTGCAAGTCGGATGGCTTCCTCCGTTGGCAGCTGATGGCACAATTTCGCGCTCTGAAAGGACACGCTGATCTGTCTCAGCGACCCAGGGCGGAGCGACATTCTTCACTGTGGAAAAGCTTGTTTCAGGACCGAGAGTATCCGCGTCATCACCTGCACACGCCGCCTCAATGCTGGGGGAACACATGAATCGAGCTCTGCTTGACGGCTCGTCCAGGTCGAGCGTGGCCTATGACGAAAAAAATGACCGGTCGCGCTGTGCAGATGCGACCAGGCACTGCCCTGTTGGTGCCTCGGAGACAAGATGCTTGGGGGCATCCGCCGGTATGGCCGATCGTGATGGGGACAGTCGAATATGATTCTTCACAGTTAGGTGATGCTACCCGCTCAACGGACCCTCACGGCATGGGCTCGTAGTCCCCCACCTCCCGCCGAATAGATCGGCCCGCAGCCCGCCCCTCAGCAACGCCCCTTAGAGACGTTCCAGGTGTGTCGTACAAGAGGGCAGGGCTCTTTGTGTCTATGGCACGTGGCTAAACTGCCTCAGGACCTGCCGGGACTGACCCTCCATAGGCACACTCTCCTTTGCTCCCAGTGTTGCCGGCCAAACTGCTCACAGCAAATCCTGTGAAGGCGGGCCCCTTGAATGGGAAGTGCAACAGAGCTCAGCTCTCTTCACAATGGGCCACTGAGTACCACACCACAACTGCAGAGAGCCACGGAGGGTCGCTCCACCGCTCCAGTCGCGTGCACGCTGCTCCTCGACGGGTCCTGGACGCCTCGGACGACTTTCTCTGCGTGAAGTATTCGGGCGCATCCACATTCACAGGATCGCGTGCGAGAATCGGCTGTGAACGGCTTCTCCACCAATCAGAGGCCGGCATTTCACCACTGAGGACGCTGGAGGGCCCTTCAGACACGGCCCTGCACCACCTCACAATGCGGCTCGTGGAGGCACCCTTCCAGACATTCACACGCAGACGTCTGGGACCAGACACCCAGTGGGTCTGACATGAATTCGGGCCAGGCCGCAGACAGCGGCACGCGTCAGCGCCCGCGCCACCAGAGTACCGGTAAGGCCAGGGTTGGATCGTAGATTAATAGGGTTGGATCGTGTAGTTGGGGTTGGATCGTATAAAAGGCGCTACTAATGGTGTGCTAAGAGAGCGTGTGGCAAAAAAGCGGCGGGTTCGAACCCGGGTCGACCGCAAAGAAGCCAGGCGCTATCAGGGCGTGCGCGCCCCCCACCTTCGCTACGCCCCCACCACCACCATAAAGGCACCAGCTGTATACCTACTCGCTCCGAGCGGGTCCCATTAAGGACGTACGAGACGTGCTGGTGGAGCCCTATTGTTTCAGCTGGGGGCAGTGACGTGAGGAGCGTCACGAACTTGTCAAGGAGTCGGGCCTATTGACGACACACCACCCTTCTGCGCCATCTCTGCAGATATTCCACGATGCTCCTTTCCGCGCACGATCTTCTTTCTGTTTTATCGTGCAGGCTCTACTGGAAACTTGTGTTTGTGGTGCGCCCGGAAGCGGCATGGCACGGTCTGACCGCGCCGATAACTGACTGTCGTCCTTGTCTCCGAGAGGCTCGTGGTCGTTGATTTTTCGTTTGGAGTAGGTCTTAGTTGGCAGGTGGGAGTGCGATGCTGCAAAGTGCAAGCGCACGGTCGAGTACGACGGAAACGAAGACGCGGTGTTCTCCCTGAGGCGGAGGAACAAGGACAAGAAGTGGTTGCTCTTCACCCGCGGGTTGCTGGACCAGTTAGTGTCCTTCATTTTCGCGGGCCGAGCAACCTACACGGCAGCCACCCGGCACCTCTCCGCCGATGTGCGATCCCTCTTCTTGCGGCGGCAGGACGTGGTGAAGCTGGGAACCGCCGTCAACAAGCAAACTTCTCCAGCCGCTCTCCCGAAATTCCCGCACTGCAACTGTCCTCAAACAATTTGAGGTCCCGCCCGAGTCTGGGCGATGCCCGTTGTGTGGTCCCAATCCCGCCTTCATTGTCATCGATACCCAAGCACTTGGGCGCTCCTATGCAGGCGACACCACGCCGCTGCGTCCTGGGGATACATACCCCGTGCTCGACATCCCAGCGTCCCAGCTGCGCCTTCTTGAGAAAGCTGCTTTGCAAAAAGCTGTCTCGAAGGTGCTGCGGAGCTCAACAGCGCTGACGGCCAGTCAGGTCGCGGCGTTGCGTACCTGGCACGCGACGGTCGATGCCCCTGGCCGCCCGACTCCGGCAGCAGCCGCCGCGAAGGTGTTCTTCCACTTCTTCCCGCTAGGCGAGGAGCAAGCAGCCGCCCCACCCGCCCGCAGCAAACGCGAAAGCAGCCACCAACAGCAGTCCTACTGCCACTGCTGATGCTCCGTAGACGCCAATATTGACGCCACTTGTCCATGTCACTCACCCTCGAGAGTGCGGTGCGCGTCGACAAGGACGGAAAGCTCGTGCTTGGAGGAAAGGGGCCCTCTCCCAAGAAGCTCGTGGAGGTGTGGTCCGACCGCGTCGGCCTGGGCCGCCCGGTCTTCGAGTTGTATCCGCTGGAGGAGGCGGACGCGTGGTGCACGGCGCGCCCTTTCTTGCACGCCATGCTCACGGAGACCATCTGTGGCATGTTTCAGATCTTTGACGAGGCGGCGGTGGAGCTCCTGGAAAACGCCATTCGCATCCGAGGTAGGGGCGCATGGCGCCAGTTCTCGGCGGCTGCCGACGGTGTGGGGTACGTCACCAGTTTCTTGGGGTGCTTTGCGGACGATCTAGACGACGATCGCTTTCTCCGCGCGTCGGTGGGGGAGATGCTGCTCAGGGCTGTTTCGATCGAGAAGTTCGTCGATAGAGCCTACGACGAGCAGGCGGCCAAGAAGAGCAATCTCGAAGCCGGGGGACAGAGTGCCAAGTAGGGCGCGCGGTGGAAGGGCACCCCCACGCCGGCGGACTACCTGGACTGGAGAATGGATCGGGAAGACTTGGCCGCACTGGACGACAACGACCCGCTGGTCAGCTACGAGTACTTCACGGGGCTGCCCCGGGTACGGCCGGGCATCATGGACTCGGAGGCTTCCAGGCGCCGCGTCCAGTATAGCGGGAAGGACAGTCACGTGGCCGACCTGGAGGGGGAGGGCGACGCGTGCAACAAGGCGTTTTCTATCAAGGCCGGTTTGACGCAAGGTGTCTTCAACGTTGTCCGCCTCCACGTCATCACGCTCGGCTTTCGCTGCCTCTGCTGAGCGAAGAGCGTGGAGGAGGCGCTGTCGATCGTCCTGGATCAGTTTCCGAAGCTGCCGCGGGTAATATTTTAAGACGTTGCGAGCAAACTTGACAAGAGCGCGAAGAGGCGCGTAAGGCCCATCATGCGCGCACACGGGGTCCGCTGCATCCTTGACCGGTCGCATTCCATTACGCACACCTGGTCACCCGTCTACATGCCCGACGACAGTTTGGGGTCGACCGCGGGCGTCGCGACCCAAGCCGCCGAGGTCTCCCACTCCGACGCCGTTGTCAACCGTAAAAGCCTGGCCTACATGACCCCCGCCACCTACATGGTGCACAAGATGGTGCAAGTTGCGTTCATGAACGTGCGGATGCAGTATCGCCTCAGCTCTGACAACTCCTCTGGGGAGAAAGATCACGTGTGGCTCGCGGCCTTCTTCCACACCAAGGTGTCCCACGAATGCGCGTGCATCTCTTCGTGCTCGTGCAAGCGGCAGCACTCGGACGGCACGTCGATTGAGGAAGTGCCCAACGTGGAATGGCGGGCCAACTTGGTGGGGGCGGCCAACGATGCGGCGGCGGCCAGTTCGGTGGAGGCGGTCCGGGCATCTGCGGAGCCTGATGCAGCGGTGCAGCTCTTCCCGTCGGCGACCTCGGACGAGGTGGCCAGAAGGGAGTTGTCACGATCCAACTTGCAGCAGGTGGGCAACGGCGTGGCGGTGGCCAGGTCAGAGCCGGCAGCCATCGTGGCGGTGGCTTCCGATGCGGCTGCGGTTGTTTACAGGGAGGATCCCAGCGCGCCGGCCGGGACGGACGCTTTCCTTGAGGCCGCGGAGGCGGCGGTCAACGGACCTGCCACCGATGCCGATCTCGGTGCAACTGCGTTTTTGTACTTGTCCAGTGCCGTCGACGACGATGTGGAAGTCAACGGAGGAGTCGACGGCAAGGACGAACTCGACAAGTTTCTGCACGGGTGGCTGCTTTTGGAGCACGAACTTGTTTCAGCCGGCCGACTGCTGCTCAACCCCGAGCCCATAGAAACACAGCCGCTAGCCAGGGAGGTGCTTGCGTTCTCCCAAGGCTTGTTCAAGGACCCGCCTGCCCAACCTGTACGACCGCGGAACAAGCGGCGCATCCATTTCACGGGTTCCGACTTCCTTCGACTGGCGGGAGAGAGCTGGCTCAACGATGAGCTCATCAACTTTTTCTTGGCACTCATCAACGACCGGGATCAGCTGCTACGCACCGGGGGGAGGCTCGGCGCGGAGGCGTCTTCATTGGAGACTGGCCGCATCGTACCACAGACGAGAATGATGAACTCTTTCTTCTTCTCGCGGTTGGCGCCGCACCCGTTCCGCTACAACTACGAGTGGGTGCGCAACTGGGGCCTCAAAATGGGGCTCGATTTGGATGCGGTCGACAAGATTATCGTTCCCGTGAACCTGGCCAAGCTGCACTGGGTGTTGGTGGTTATCGACATCAGCAACTTCTTGTTTTACTTCTACGACTCCATCAACCTCGCGGACCGGCACGGAGTGGTTGATGTTGTGCGGAGGTGGTTGGGTGACGAGGTGCGCTCGCGCTTGGGCGATGACGCCGTCGCCCGCTGGGATTCTGATTCGTGGGCGGTGCGGGCGGACCCGGTATGGCCGCGTCAGACGGACGCGGGGAGTTGCTGGGTGTTTACCGTGGCGGCTGCCGATTGCTTCTCGTTGGGTTCGCCCTTGTTGTTTTACCTGAAGGATATCCCTACTCTGGGGGAGGGTATCGCTGTTTCTTTGTTTCTTGATGACTTGTGTGTGGGTGATGAGGTGCTGTCTGCATTGCCAGTCGTGGACTCGCCGCTAGGAAATGATGAGGACGACAAAAACTATTATTGAGTATGTTTTTAACTGTGTATGTGCTCTTTGTTATTGTACAAGTACGACCACCGTCTGCCACTTCCAGCACACATGAACCTCGTCGACTCAATCAGGGAGTCTGAACCAGGAAGAAGCAGATAGGCTCGTATGTATGAAGACACAGCAATAATTCCTCTGAACAGACTTCACGTGAGAAACTCTCAACCAAAGGGGGTCTTCCATTCTTCCCAATGACACCATTTAGCAGCGACACGTTCGTACTGAGCGGATGAGGCTTTTAGTTCCACAAGGATGGGGCAACTGCTTCCGGGAGTACTTGCTACTCGCTGGAAAAGGCTATAGAGCTGGCCTCTCAGGGAGACGCACACACGGCGCCTTCATCGCTTCAGTGAAGAACGCGAGTACCTTCCAGCTGTTGAATGGCCACGTAGCACAAGATAGTTTCATCGTACATCATTTGAGACTGTGGCAATGAACGCAGCGACGGGACAGACGATAGGAGACCCGACGTCGAACGAGAATACACCAATCTCCTGTCTACATGTTTCCCACGGAACTGCAGATAATGTACTGGGCGCGTCGCAAACTGGTGTGAGCCTGGAGTGTGTACGCACAGCCAGCGAGATGTAGGCATGAACGAAAGTGTAACTTGCATACGACCTGTCTCGTTTGAACAGAGAGAGTACAGGGCGTCCCCGCGAGCAAGGTCAATGCTGGGTACCAGACACCAGGTCTGGCAAGTGTGCAGTCCCCGGTGAGTCTCGTCACCGCTACAGCTGTACATAGCAACTGAGTGAGCGGCGTAACTCTATGAGATCGTGGGGCACCATCTGCTGCCCTTCCCTGTCGCCAATGCCGAGCGTGCGCCTCACTACGTGGCTTGTATGAGAGCTCAGACATGAGACATGCGTACTACAAGGAGTTGTCGCGTCTGCGAATAGAACAGTTAGGTCCTGGCCGCCCTGTTGCAAGCGGAAGATCTTGGGTCCAGCAGAGGAATAGGCACGGAGCGCACCTGCCGCGGAACTGACCGCGTAGCGATCGTGGACAGGTGGGTTATCTGCGCAAAGGTGCGTGTCCGCCGGCGACCATGCGGCAGCCACCTTGACCTCTTTCTGGTGTTGAAGCCCATCTCTGTGTGGCTCACGAATGCGATGCAGAGAGTTCAGTACATGCCGGTGGTATGGAGGTTGGCCATTCTTCGACTGCGAGAGCGAGGGGGAGCGGCTCTGAAGGAAGGGGAACGATGCCACAAGTCAAGCTCCAGGCGGAGTTGGCTGACGTGTACTCGGTTCATTGCTGCACTTACGACTTGCATGCCAGAGGGCGGCCACGACAGCCGTGACACGGCACAGAAGTAGCCTGGGCGTACACTAAACAAGTGGCGACGAATGACTGCACCTGCCTGTGTCAGCTGTTTCAACGGCTTGATCTCTGGAGGCGGGCGGGCATGCAGAAGCATAGTTCCCGCGCTCTTCACCCCCGTGTTTTCGTTCTGCCGAGACGGTGCCGTGACCGGAAGCCTTGCGGCTGAGGCCGCCTTGGTTCGTCTTCCGTCTCCCGTACATCCTTCTCCCTGGCCCTCACGGCCATCAATAAGTAAGTTTCCATCCTCTCCAGTGCTCATCTTTCTGATACGGCTGGACGCTAAGGACACGAGACGTTGATTCCGCAGCTGCGCCTGCACCTGGGGACCTGCCGCTCTCTGCGCTTTTACCTGGGGACCAAGCGGTAGCCGCCGGGACTTGGTGCTGGTCCTTGGGCTCGATGGATCCCCAGCTCGTTCAGAGCGCTGCAGAATCTGCCCGTCGGTTGTTACTTTCTCTCTTGTTCAGTGCTGTTCCCGCCAGAAGCTGTGAGCACCGGTTACTTACTGACGAAGCACGGTTCATTTTTGTTCTCTGCTCTTTGCGAACGGATTTTCTGTTGTCAAAAGCAGGGAGCATTGGCTGAGGACGGCGGGGTCTTATGCAACTACACCGACCGCGTTGATGGCGGCCGCGGTGAACCGCACGTGCAAGTTTGTCGCCGTCTTAACCCCGTCGATGTGTGTCATCCATAACTGGGCCGATACGACGGAGATTGCGCTCCGCGTGGTCACCGCTGAGAACCACGGCATGCTCGCCACCCGGTGCTTTCCAACACAAAAGGATGCACTGTGCTGGCTCTCCAACCCTGTCCACACGGAGGCGATGGCGGCAGCCGCGGCGCTCGTCAGGTGCACGGAGCCGGTCGTCGATGACAGCTACAACGAGCACATTGCGGTGGTGACGCGCTCTTCCTCAAGCTGTTTTGGCATCGACTCGGCTAGTGTCTCTCCTGTACTGGCTATGGTGCGGGACCCACTGGTCGGCGCTTGCGTTTTCCGGCGGTTTGCTTCCAAGTCGCTCGCCTGGAGATGGATCGTCGGCGATGCGGGGAGGTGCTTGCTGGAGGTGGTCGGGTGGCCATAAGACGACGGCGCTCGCCCTGTCCGGCGCATCGGCGGCATCCTAGGGTCAACTGAGCCAGGCCCGGCCTCAACGGCGGCTTCAGCTCGCTCCATTGGTGGTCCCGCTCGGGACGGACGTCCATCACCGCCCTCTGCAGACGACTGCGAGTTTTTGAGCAGCTCATGCGCTTCGTGGACTGGGCGGTCCCACCACCGCCGCCCCAGGCATGCGTATGGAGCCACGCCGCTGGGAAAGCGCACCGTCGCCCCCTACCGCTCTTTCTCTGGTATGGCTGCTTTGGGGCCAGGGGAGGGGCACTTCAGCGGCGTCTCGACCGTGGCACGCGAACGACGTGTGGCCGTCTAGCCACCCATCATCGAGCTCGACCTGACGGATCGTCGGCAGCCGTGCCCACCGCATCTCAGCCGCATCTCACTGCACTTCGGCTGCATTTCTCAGACCATCGCATTTTCGGAAGCTTCGCACGACAGGCCTGCAGATGTCGTCATATGTGA
>Ga0114953_1001226_pt1 | contig 18304 bp, 26 predicted proteins | sample SidtaG_FD_87298 | JGI IMG/M metagenome (GOLD analysis project Ga0114953, IMG submission 87298) | Marine algal microbial communities from Sidmouth, United Kingdom - Sidmouth_Male2 metaG | ecosystem: Host-associated > Algae > Red algae > Unclassified | place: Sidmouth, United Kingdom | collected...
GCGGAAGCGCGTGGAGCGCCTCTACGCGGAGGCGTCCGAGGCCGCCCAGCGTGCGTTCGCTGTAGACTTCAATCAAATTCCGTTGCGGTGTGTCATTTCGGTCGATGAAACACATACTTCGGGAACCGACATGTACCGCACCTACGTCCGTTCGGTGCAAAATGTCCCCTGCGTGCTGATCGACCGCGCCACCCGCCCGGTAGTGCGGACCAGCACTATGATGGCGGTGACGCTGTCGCACGGCGTCCTTCGGAGCCAGACGGTGGTTCTACCCGGGGCTCAAGTCGCCGACGACTGGCGGCTCTTCTTACAATGCCTCAAAGGCCATATGAACACGTACGTTCCTGGTCTCCCTTGGGCGCTGCAGCCCGACGCTTGTGTCGTTTGGCATGACAATGTGGGAATCCATGATGAGGCGGGGGAGCAGTTTATGCACGCCAACGGCATCCACTTTGTGAGGCTTCCCCCTTATTCTCCGAAACTGCAGCCCATTGAGGGAGTGTTCAACCAACTGAAGCGGAACGTGCGCGACCTCGTCTACCACGACAATCGATACATGCGCAAGCCAATGAGGCTCATGGCGGCTGAAACCGCAATGCTGACGCAGGAGCAGATTGCCGGCCAGTTTGTGCGCATCTCCAAGAACCTGACGCGCCTGCTGCTGCCGACGGTAGTCGGATTGGAGCAGGAGCTTGAGGAGGAGCAGGAAGGGGAGGAGGAGCACCATGTGTGATTAGCTTCTTTGTGTGTTCTTCATGCAGAAGTTGGTTTCTTGTCTTGACCATGAGCAACAGTGACTGGGATCTAGTTCTATTCTCCTCCATGCGCCACGCGATTTGTACTACACTGACATTGTTCGAGGCTTTCGGTGGATGCCATCCGGGGACGTCTCCGGAGAAGGCCACGCAGATGGCTGCCTGGAGAAGCAGGCCCTTGCGACGTCGCTTTGACATTCCCATCCCCACAAGCTCCACAAACATCGTCCTTCCCGAGCCCCTCAGCCACCCGTCGGTAGCTGGGACCGCCGAACCCCGCAGAGTAGGGCGGCTACTCACCTACACGCGAGCCGCCGACAGCGAGACACTGACCTAACAGCCGTCGGAAGCACTCCGACCACTGGTAGAACGTGGGTGGTACCCTCGGTGTACACACACCCGAGACGATTTGGCCACCCGCCGCCGCCGTCGGCTGCAGGCGGAGGCGCCGCGGGTGGCGGGCACCGTTGCCATCGCAGCGGGGGAACGGGGGGGACCGGTGGCCGCCCCGGCAGGGTGCGGCGGCGGCCAGCTCGGGTGGCGGAAGCACCCGGCACCCCTACCACAGGGTGGAGACCGTCGGCGGCGCTGCTGGCGGCGTGTGTCGTCAGCACCGAAGCGGGGGGGAGTGGGGGTCCTGCGGCATTGCCGGTATTGTGCGGCGGCTCCCGCGAACTGCGGCGGCAGCACTCGCCACCCCCACAGAAAGGGGGCGGCCGGCGGCAGCCTCGCCGGTGGCAGGCGGCGTCGCCGCCGTAACGGGGGAGGGTGGGGCACCGGTGGTGGCGACTACAGAGTGCGGCGGCGGCCGCGAAGTGCGGCGGCAGCATCTGCCGCCATGGAAGCAAGTAGGCAGCCGCCCTGCAGCCGTCGTGGTCGGTAGCCGTCCATGTCGCGCCGCCGCCGCACGATGCGGCGAGGACGGCGGACGCAGCGGTCGCGGCCGCTGCCGTCTGCGCTCGTTTCCCCCTCAGGCACTCATGGCCGCGTCCGCCGCGCATTGTTTCCTGCGCCGCGCCGTGCCGCCACCGCCGCCAACGCCACCGCGCCAAGCGCGCCACTGCTCGCACCCGCACCCGGTCCCCCCCGTCCTCCCGTCACGGAGGCAACGCTGCCTTCCACCAGCGCTGCCAGCTGGCATTGACGATGCTGGCGGCCGCCAATGGTTGTTAAAGGGGGGAGCCGCCACGGTAGGGGGGGGGGAAACGGCGACACGCCTTCAGGCGCGGCCACGTCAGCCGGGCTGTCGGCGCTCGCTCCGCTTTTGCGGTGCCGCACACTGGGCGGGATTGGTGCATGTGAGCGTCGCCATTGACTTGGCCGCGTTTCGTGTTTGCGCCACTATCACTTCACCGCGTTTCGTGCGTGACTTGCGAGACACGCCGGCCGCACGATTCGGGGAGAAATCAATCTCGGGCAGGGATGCAAAACCTTTCGATTTGCATGGACAAGGAGCGCGATCGCCGGCGACCGCTGCTGAACAACCGAACTCGATGCCCACTGGTGTCCAGCGTAGCCCAACGCGTTTCTCACCATTGAACGGGGATTATTCGGTCAGGAGATCAAATGCCAGCGAGCGCGTTCCCGGAAACTAGTGGACGACGACGGAAGACAAATGCCCCGGAGGGATGCACCTGGGTATGCAGCCAATGGAGCGCGATGGAGACATGTCGATGGTGGCCCCCCATCGGAATTGTTTGCTCCCTCACGTCACCTCTGACACCAAACGTTTGTCCCTGCTAAGAATCAATGTGCCCTGACGCATGCACGGTGAGGGGTCCATTAAGAAACCATGCCTCTAATCGGGATCCCAATACGAGATTTGCGCAACCGATTCAGAAACGTTTGTTGGCGGTCCAGAAGTGGTCACGGTCACGTTGCCCTGGGACTTCACGGACGCGGATCTACCAGTGTGGACCAGATATCTTTCCTGCGGCTCTGCCCCATTGAACTCGAGCACGCCAAGCGGGGGAATGTTTCGTCTTTTGCCGTGAGAACCAACGCGAGTTCAGTGACGACACACACTCTGCGGGGTGTTGGAGGCACTGAGACTGAAAGGTCCTCGCGGGTTTCAAACTGTTGCGACATCATCGTGGCCACTTTTCAGAAAACCACCATACAAGAATGGGACAGACTATTAGCGGGGATAGAAAAATACGTGACACAATGTAAAACTGTCTTTTACTCTTTACCGAGCCTGGTTCCCGTAGGGTTGGGCTCTTGGTGCCCCATTATTAGAATCGAGACTGTTCAGCAGGTGGTGGCGGTGCGTAGGGTGCGGCCAAGGGCTCATTTGGACAAAGGCGCGAGGAGCTGGTTTCTGGACACAGTTGCCTTCTGCGCTGATTTTCGTTCAGTAGGTCCTCTCACCTGTTCCGAACCTGCCCCAAGCAGGTCCTCTTCATGCCATGAGAGCTGTTGAATAGAAGAACTAAAAGCGGACATCAACCGTGCAAGAGACTGCACTGTGATTATATTCTTCGACCATTTATGGATGTCTCGTTGGTCTAGCGAGCGCCGCAGTTTCCAGCCCGCATCAGTCGCCCTCTCCCAGGTTAAGTCTACTAATCTACTCTATTCAAGACGGTTGTAGGCCACTTCTTGTCTGTAGACGACCACCCCGGATTGTTGATCGCTTAAAAGTGTCAGTGTTCACCGACGGTACCAGCCAGTGGGCCAGTGTTCACATGTATTTACGGATTTCATGGCACGGCGTGCACATGAAGTGCAGATCGGTTGGCATTCCAGCCCCCATGACAGAATTATGTACCCAACAATTGACGCTTCTTCAGACGAATGACAATAGAAAACAAATTACGACAAGCTGCTCACTGTGGTGCGTGGGGTGCGTGAGGGGAGGGTGGGTGTGGGTGGGGTGGGGTGCGTGAGGTGCGTGAGGGGCGGGGCACGGTAGGTTGGGGTGGGGTGGTTGTGGGTAGGGTGGGGCGAGTGGAGTGGGTGGGGTGTGCAGGCGCCATAGATATGGTGGGGTGAAATGCGCTGGGACCGATAGGTGCGCGGGGCTGGTGTGAAGCGGGGAGAGTACGAGGTGGGTGGGTTGGGGTGGGGTGGGTGTGCGTAGGGTTGTGTGGGCGGGGTGTGCGGGGTGGTGCAGGCGCCGTAGTTATGGTGGGGTGAGATGCACTGGGACCGATATTGTCGTTGCGCCAAAAAATGGAGAGTCCAGGCCTAACAAAGAGGCACGTTTCTGCGTTTGATTGGCTCAGACAGCGATTCGCTTGACTGGGGTCTCTCCAGCTTCTGACAGAACGACCAAAGGTGGGCTGGGTTGGGGTGAAGCGGGGAAAGTGCGGTAGGGTACTGTTTTGGAATTGGCATGTTGGAGGCGCAGTCAATGAGTGTACATTAGAGTTTTCATAAGAGCAATCTTTTCCCAATTATAACATAGCTTTCAGACAGTTATTGAGCTGACCCTTGCCCGCTGTGATGCGAGTCACAGAAGCACGAGGCGCTAGCCGGCCCACGGGCACCTATTCATTCTTATAATGACTTGTCTGCGGGAGTTACTCACGTAACAAGGACCTAAGAATTAATCTTTTTGAATTTGTTCATCAAGACACACGATAGAATGCCTGGCGAGCGGCCCTCACTTCCCGGCCGACAACGTCGATCGGCTCTGCATCGCGAGGCGTTTCACCCTTCCTGACAGTAAGGTTGGCAGATCGGTAAAACTGAGCGATAAACAAAATCGGTAAGGATCGGTATCCCGATCGAAAATCGGTATGGGCGATTTTCTCAACGGTCGGTACACTTAGGGTACGGTAATTGAAATATTTCAGCGTGGAAGAGCTCGACTGATGTCACACAACGAGCGAGGCACTCGTGAGACCCAGCAGTCGCGGATCAGACAGACCAGTAGACCAGAGCCCCGATACGTTGTTGTGCGTACGAGGCCCCCGTGTTTGTCGTACAGACCCGCCCGCCCCAGCCCAACTAAAGTCTGTCTCACTCTAGTAGTCCTCTGAGAACCGCAATGTTTTTTGGAGAGACCAGAACTCCGCCGCTACGACCGCAAATGACAAGAAGTCCTCACACGAAGTATAGAGACCCCCAAACCCTTCTTCTGCAAGAAATCGTACGCATTCTTCAGTAGGAAGCCCTTCAACGGCACACCTATATCGGACAGATACGGCTCAGACGCTTCGTTTTCAGGCCTTCCGGCACATGGGCGAGCCACACGAGGTCGCAGCACCGTTTCTCGCATTTGTCCCATGTTCACATACCTCGTGCATTCAATGGAACTATTCTGCGCAGCGCTCCCATGCCACTCGCCGAAGGTAGACGACCGTAAAGAGCATGTCGAGAAGAAACGTAACAAGCTCTTGCAGAGGTCCCGTGACAGTCAGAGGCTACTTTAAAATTCGCCCATCCGAACGTGCGATCTCTTGCGCGCCTTTTTGGATCCGATTCCACGAGACCCTGCAGTCAATCGGCTTGCGCGCGCGCGCGCCTCGTCAGCAGCCAATGAGCGCCCGTGCACGGGCACGCCCAAATTAAAGCCAGGGCTGTCCTCGAAGGGCGCCCCGCGTGGCCCAAGCGCCGGCGAACCCCCGCCCCCCCCCCCCCCCCCCACCGTCGCCTTCGTGCCTGCCGCCCACCCCCCGCAATCGCCGTCGTGGGGCAGCGTGCACACAACTGCGACCCTCCCCTGCACCATGTCTTCGACAGATACGGCCGCACAATCGCCTCGTAGCGTCATGCGCGCGATGCGCCGCATTTCGGTTGAGGTGGTAGAGATTGTTCGTCACATGAGGGGCATTTTTAAGGCCGAGCGCGACGATGCTGAGGGGGAGGGTGTTAATGGTCTCTACGAAGAGGAGGAGGAGGACGAGGATTGAGTCTAGCTTGAGCGGAGGTGCTTGTAGCGGTGGGGTGTGTGATTTCTACGTTTGTCGAGGACTTTCTGCTTGTCATTGAGTTTTCGCAATTGGGCTGCACATCAATCGTAGGCCGCTGCCAGTGGTTGATTTGGCTTGCGCTTCTCGGATACTTGTCCTCCGGGAAATCTCTTCGATTAGTCAGCTGTCAGCGTCCCCGCTCTTCATCCGTGCGGCATCACCAGATGTTAAAATCGAGCTCACGAGGCTGGAAAAATAGCCTTCTTGTCATTGCGTTCCTCCCGATTTGGTCGGTGATAAATCGGGTGCTGTCGAGAATCTGGCGGATCGGATGTCCCTGATCGATACGAATGCGGAATTGGGCACCAACGAGTGGGGTCTGCTGCGCTTCGTGCTCCATTTTTTCTCCTGAGGACCCGAGGGCCACCCTCTGATACTTCTACAAAGTGTGGGGTTGATTGGTGTACATGCGTCAAAACCAGAGCCGTTTTTCCATAGAACTAATATGATGAGATAGACTTTACGCATATGACCACACTCAATGTTAGTGTTGGTAGCAAGGTGGGCGAGCAGTTTGCTTTTTATGTGCATGCCTTGATGTGTGATGCGTAAATGGCATGGCATTGCACGCAGGAGAATCATTGACGTGGCGGCGAAGGGGCGCGTCAAAGCAAACCCATGTCCGTTGCTGTAGTGGTCGTAGCGCTGGTCTGGTGCAGTGCCGATGCGAGCGGTGGGTACGGTCGGGGTCATCTGGTGACCGTCGTAGGGTATGAGAGAGAGTGCACGCGCGAGTAAAGCACGAACCATACATCCCACATGACCGGAGATAGAAAATGAATTAGAGTTCCGAGATCTCGATACACAATCGCTAAATCGGTAAATCGGTATACCGATCGGGAAAATGTATCTAGAAGTGCATCGTGCGGAAAATGCCAGCACTACAGACAACAGAGATGACAGCATCTCCAATGAACAAAATACGTATTTAAATTACGTATTTTTCATGTAACGCCTATCGACCATGAATGACTAACCATTGATCAGTCATCTCAAAGACCTTGGATTGTTTTAACAAAGGCAGTTCCGAACGCGGCGGCCTCGCAGAGAAGCGCAGACTGGCGGCGCGACGAAGCGCGGACTACCGGAATGACGCGGGTTCTGCGTGCGTACATCTTGCTCGTATATGACTGCGTGTTCATTTGTCTCGTGGTGGGGCGGTCCAAAGTGGATACATGAACGTGCCCGAAGTATACTGGAGAACGATGCACATCGTCCAACGATTTCGACCTAAGGCAGCGTGAGTAACGCGAGGGTTCGATGGCGACGTTTCTAACAAACGCACAGACACCACTAGCGTCCGGGGAATCGCTCCGCTGCTGGGAAAGGGATGTGGGTGGATATAGAAATGTGAAACGGCCGGGAGATGCGTTTTCTTTGCAAAGCTGCCCGGCCGCACACCTCTGGGGGGGGCACCCTGAGGGCGTAATGCTCTGGGGCCTGATTCGCAAGAGAATATTAGTTCCTTAGAAATCATCTGGGGTTCACGCTGATGTCATTAGGTACCAAGAGCAGCGGTCATAAAAACCTATACGGAAATCTCGGAGACAATCAAGGAAATGCGCTATACCTGCAATGAAGAGGGGTAGAAATCGGAGAGAGCTTTGAAATATTTAAAATTGTTAGAATGCGTGTGGGACGCGGATAGTTGTGTGGATCAGAGTGAATGAACGAGGCGCACGCAAATCCAATCGTCGCAACGATGGCTGAGAGCCGTCCTGAGGAAGCCGTGGCAGCCAATCGATACAACTTTCGAACTGTAACGACTGGACAGGGAGTCGTCTCGGTATCCGAACTTTCTACGTGCATGGTACCGGGGCCCGCCGGGCCGCCCGTGACGCACCCCCAGTTAAGACAGGCCGTTTGCGGTCTTCTGGCTCTTCCATCAATAGCGTGCTTCTGATTGGTTGAGGGGCATTTCGCGCAGGCCTTTCTCGAGCTGTCAGACGACTGAGAGTTGACAAGTGGCTCACCTGCCCTGATGGGCGCATGGGGGGTTGCAAAGAGTCCGTTTTCAAGGCTGACTTCCGACAAAGTCCTCCAACGTTTATTCCTGTCCGCTCATTTGGCCTTCTCGACTGCGGTGAGTGCCATCGTTCGCTCACCTGGCATTCGGATCAGCTTGTGGGGAGTGGGGCGGAACCGACGATGTTGCCTGCACGGCATGGCTGGGGGCTGGGAGTGCACGTCACCGCAGCTGTTCTCCAGGCATGTCAACAGAGACTGGAAATATGGGGGCTGCGCCGCGCGGTTGCCTCGCGGGTGAGGGGTGGCGGCAGCCTTGTGAGTGCTGTGGTGTAGCTGGGATGGGGAACGGAAAGTCGCCAGCGCGCGGCTTACTAGACCGCAACGACGACGCGCGCCGTTCCAGGGCATGTGCGATGAGGCCATTGGCACCCCCATTGCTATTGCCCTTCTTGTATTCACCCACCGTGGGTGGGATGTGGCCCCTCTCACACCTTCGATCTGCCCGCCGTGGTTTCTCCCCGCTTCCGTGCCGGACGACCATATTGGGATTGGTCGCATCGCCCTGGCACTGCAGGCCGCTCGCCCTGTCTCTCGCCCCTCGCCCCGCGCTGAGCATCTCGTGGTTGTTCCAGTAACGCCTGACCTATTCTTCGTCTCCTTTTGCAACCTTTGGCACCCTTTTAGTTGTTCTGCACCCGCCCCATTTGCCTCGTGGTCCCCCCCTCGCGCCGTTCTTCGTTGCTCTCTCTTCTCTGAACTTGCTTCCTATCGGATGGTCGACTGCTTGCGTCATATCATACATCACTTCCTGTTTTCCTGCGCCATCTGTCTTGTTCCCTGTCCTCAGTCAGTGCCATGAAGTCCTTTCTGCAGCTTTCAGCCCACTCCCCATACAGGCATTGTACTCCAGCTTCGTCTGGTGCGGCTCCCAAGACGGTACTCGGGTGCACGTTTTAAATCACTTTCTTGGGATATACACGTGGGAGCATGCGGGGGAGACGCCCAGGCGAGCAGACCGGGTCATTGTGAATCTGGAGCAAGTGGTGGCACCGCTGCTCTTGCTGGTGTGTGCACTGAGATAACAGCTCTTTGAGCTACGTGGGGGAAGAGATGGGCGAGACACAAGGGATCAACTATTGGGAGAAGATGGGAGGCACGAGTGGGAGAGAATATGATGTGGGAAGGGAGAGAAAACGAATGGGACTCAGGCGGGTGCGTGTGATGGACCGCCATGCGGGACTTGTGCACGGGCCATGGTACCGCTGCGCTGTGGTAAGCAAGCACTCCCTCATCCATTCCTGGGAGTCGTTTTGGTTCCCATTGTGCTCTCTGTTTCTGTTGCCTGTTCTTTGGTCTTCGTCGCCGCCTTTGGCCTTTTCCTTTTGTTTGCCGGACTATTCGTGAGCTTGAATCTCCTTTTCCTTTTTCTATTCCCTACCCAAGCATAAGAGCCACCGCAGGATCCAACTCTTTCTCCTTCAAGATATCATCTTCTGCGGGCGGCTGCTCCTCTTCACCTGCATCTGCTGTCTCTACGTCTTCCAAGACTGCCGGCGCAGGTGCAGCATAATCGGTACTTGCAGCAGAGTCACCGGCTGCACTACAGACTTGCGCATGCGCGGCTGTTTCCGCTGCGAGCCGCGCAGCCAGCGCCGCCGCGCACTTCGCCGCGTATACTGAACGTTTTTTGTACGCGTTAATAGTGGAGACGGCATTCGTGGACCTTCCATCCGCGCACGCCTCCGTTTCAGCTTGCTCCTTGCGGGCGCCGACAGCCGTCTGAAGATGGCTGGCATTGTTCACTCGCAGCCGGGCGTCGCCGGGCGACTTGGTCCTGGGCGCCCCGGCGGCGGCCGACTTGCGCGTTTGACCGTTGCTCAGGCTCCTCTCTGCCAACGGCTGACGCTCCAGCGCAACCCGCTGCACCAGCTGGGCGCACGACCCCGAAAAAGAGTCCACGGTGCACTGTGCGTGCGCTTGGTTGAAAAACGCGTGCCATTCCTCCAGAGACTGCCTCGCGTATGACCCCAAAGAGCCGAAACGCCGCGGGGGGGTGGGGGCGTGGTGGGTGAGAGCATGGAGCGTGTGAGAGACGCTCAACCAGAGAAATATGATTTGCAAGTCAGGTACGCAGCGTTCAAGCGCAGAACAGAGGTCCGCAACTTCGTCTGCAGGAATTTGTTCCGTGTGTTTGAAAGTACGGGAGACGCCAGCCCACACCGCCCACGCCGTGCGCAGAGCTGCAAGTTGAGGCGCCGGGATGAGCCCCTCCAGCCTCTTCGCGAACAATGGAGCCGCGCTCTGCAATGAGATGGCACTCTCTGACCGCAAAAACACCACTATGGTACGGCACAGGGCGCACGCGCACGTCGTTCAATGAGGCGGCGCCGATAACGGCGGCCGCGTGGCGCGCGGCCGACAGACCACCACGCAGGGCGGCTGCCTCCACGCCAAGTCACGACAGATTTGCGGTGACGCCGAGGGTAAGATGGAGAGGCGCCACGACACTCTGACAGGGCTCAACGTCAAACAGCGGTGGGTACTAATTGGGGAGATTCTCTAGGGGTGTGAGGGGGATGATTAGGCTATCGTTACAGTCCTCCCGCAGCGCTTCAATCGCATCCTGCAGTTGCTTGCGAGTGCGAAGCTTCTTCTGCGACTGCCGGGCGACCTGGATATCTCCAAAGGCAGCCAGCGCCTCGGCATTGGCATCGCCGCGCCGACGCACCACGACGCACCATACGCACGGCAGTCGGAAAGCCGCGCCCTTGTGACCCAGGAAAGAGATCAGAAACTGCAGCTCACGCGTTAAAAACAGGCGCACGGCACGTAGCGAGCCGTTGACAGTCACACCACTTTGCAGCAAAGCCTGCACGTCACTCATCCAGTGGCCAATCATCTCATGGAGATCTGTGTTGGTATCAAACGAGCACGGCACCGTGGATAGTAGGATGCAGTGCGAGCGTGACATAGGATGCGCCTGATTGGGCGTGGTCGCCACAAGCTTAGCGGTAGAGGTCCCACTCCCACTCTCGTCCAAGCCCAGACAAGGATGAACGCCGGTCACGTCGTCCAAGTGCTGCTCGTAGGGGAGCCCCGGAGTTGGTGGACAAGTGGACGTGTGGCGGATTGGTCGCACATCAGGTCCCCGCACATACCGTTCCATGAACTGCTCCGACAGAAAGGGTTTGTCCAAAGTGCACTCGACAGCATCGCGGAGGCTGACGAGGTGGGCCCCGCGAGCGTCCGTCCACACCTTCCACGCTCGCTCGGTGGCAGCTGTGCGCATAGCGCTACGTATTACCTCCCTGGACGCCAACCCGTTGTCCTTGCCGCCGGGCGCCTTGCGCAGCTGGCTCCACTTGGTTTGGCTCAATTGGTGCTGAGTCATGAACAGTGCCTGTTACCGAGGAGACAGGCGCTGCGGACGGCCCGTTGGAACGATCGACACCCCCTCCTGGAGCTGTGCCGCTCGGAGAAAGTCCAAAATCGCTCGTTGCGTCGCGGGTACGGCCGCGTCGGCAGCGCCACCCGCTGCCCGCGTGACGGAGCTCACACGTCGTCGCATGTGCCGCGCCTGAACGGCCCTTCTGCGATTTCGGATAGGTACTGGCTCGTATAATCTGTTGACGCTGTTGCGAAAAGAGATATATATGTGGCTGGGGCGTACTTCGCGGAGGTGTTTCGCCATGAGGGCCTCAAACAGAGTCATTTACGACTTGGCCAGGGTGTCGTGCCTCGCCAGCAGTGTCTCCAGCGAGACTGTTGGAGATAGGGAAGAAGACTCAAAAGCAGCCGCCTGTCCTGGCTCGTCGGCAACTGCAGCGGGTGCCTTATACCTGGACGGTGTAATGGACGAGTCTGGGACAAATGCGGCCACTGCCGAAAGCCGGTTCAACCCGAGAGCCCCCTCATCTGGCAATGGTGCGGACAGGGGCGGCGTGGGCCCCCATCGGCTCCGGTCAGCTTTCGATCGACACGCGGCACACATTTTGCGCCGCTCGTTGGGCTGTTCCGCGGCCTCATTGGCTGTGTCAGCTTCCGACCAGGGCCACGGCATCGCTGCCGGGCTCGGTACGAAGGTGGCCGCATCCATGGCCCTCTCCTGTTGCAGGAGCGACTTTCAGTTCTGAAGTAAACGAACTGCTGTCGGCGTGCGATAGAAAGCCGCGACGCAGCCGCTGCACAACCCCAGAAGCACACCACTTTCGTGCACGCAAAAGGGTGATCTGCGCTTGCTCCTGCGCAGGGTAGCTGAGACGCTATGGGCGGCGATCTCGAGGGAGTGGTGCGAGATGCTGGCTAGGTAAGCTTAGGTGGCACTTGCGTGTGAAAGGAAAGCGTGGGTGCACCCGTTGCATACGAATGCAAGAGGCGTTCCCGTGAAGGGATTGATGATCTCTTTTACTGATGCAAAGAACTCAGCCGAGGCACTGCATCGATTCGTGCGATGCAGAGAAGCGAAGACACAGACGACCCGGACGTTGAAAATGGCCTGTCATAGGCCACTTTCGTTTCTTTCAGCCCACGCAGCGATCTTCCCTATCGCATCTATGCGCTTCGAAGAGAAATGCAACGTGGAGCACAACACCATCTCTCAGTAGCCTTCAACGACTGGTGCACCAATGATGTTCTCGAGTCGCTCCGGGGAAAAGCAGCCAGCAGCGAAGGCGCATCCGCACCACGCCGGTGGTGCCATGTCGATACGTGCGATGCCACGTGCGCAAGGGCGTGGGAACTGGACCCGACAAACTGTTACGCATGAACGACCATGAAGGTCCTGGACGACCAGTGCCTGAAATCTCCAACTAGGCGCAACGCATGAGGTCCTTCAGCTTCAACAGAAGAAAAAAGTGGGCGGTGTTCTAAGACGCTTCTTTGATGTACATGGTCCCTTCAAAGCCACGGATATCATCAGAAAATCTTTTCGACAGAAGATTCACACTCGGCGCTCCCTGTTTGTCCAGCATAGTACGAGGAGAGGAACTGGAAAAACGCATTGCACGGTTCATTCGCACGCCACCGTGTTTGAAGGAAGGTGCGTCATGTCATCCGATCGTTACTCGAGCTGGGTGTGGCGATATTCACTCTTTTGGACCTTTTTGGGCTCGTTTCGTCGGTGGACAACGAACAAACGTAGCCAGAAGATTGGTAGTATGGGATATTCAGACAGACGACAGTTAGAAGCGGTCTTTTGACGTGCACGTGAATCCAGTCAGCGTGGAGTTCCTGATGGCGAAGCGTTGAGAACTGTGCAGTCAGGACGACGTGGCTCATTAGGTCAATCAACTTAGGACATCAGCGGATGTAGCTTTCTGGACGGCGGCTGCAGTGTATAAAAAGTTTTGTCGCTGTTCAGAACGATCTGCACTTTTTCTATGCCCGCTGACACCTAAGATGCGCACCCACAGTTGTGCCCGCCTCCTGAGCTATTCCCATATCCCTCTGTGCTCTCTTCTTGGCGGCCTTACGCATATCGGCGGCGCAAGCTGGCTTTTCTGGCGCGATCTCTCCGCGCCGCTTGTCCCCCGCCTCGACCGCTATGCGAGCATGCCGCCGACATGGCGACTACCGCGCAGGCACGTCAGAACCGGCTTTTCGTGAGAGCTTCATTGCCCGCATGAAGCCTGCGGCGCGCTGCAACTCCGTCGCACCGGGCTACTTGACCTCGTTTTTGCCATAGTGGCCGTGCCAGGCCTACAGCCTATGCTCCCCGTAAATCATAATGCTGCCAAGGCTCTCCAAAACGTCGGGAGCATGGCACATCAATATGTGAAGCTTTGGCGAGATGGACGGCCACGGGAAGCTGCTTTTCAGCAGCGCTACCATGGCGGCGGTGTCGCTCCGAAAGCGAACGAACGCATTGGGGGGATGATGATTGCCCGGTTAAGCATCTTCCGCAAGCCGTTCCACAGCGACCATTCCAACTCGTCAGATGCCAGGTGCGTCCCTGAGACTCTTCCCTTCAGTGCGGCGCAGACGATGACGCATTTATCACCAATGGTGTGGCAGTTGCGCCCACGGAAGTGTCCGCCGTGGTAGGGCGTCGGCCACACGCGAACTGTGCCGTGCAGTAGCCCGACAAGCTCCAGGGCGAAGGCGGCTCCAGCCTGCCGTCCAGCGAAAGCTCTGTCACTCGCGGTCCGGAAAACCATTGCCATCTCAACTGCTTGTTTCAAGTACCAGTGGTTATCTCCTGGGGTCGTATGTCAACCAGTTGAAACAGTTTGCTTCGGGTTGATCGCAGCTAGCGGGCTCCGCTCCACGGAGCAGCGTTGCTTGGAGGTTCCAAGCTGCCCCACAGGTGGCGTACCGCCGTCAGTTGTCAAATACTTGGAGTACTGGGTCGCCTTACGTAGGTTTCGACTGACGAACATGTCTTGAAGGGTCCAATAGGCCGCGTCCAGCACCTCTTGAACACCGCTGGGAGACCAAATGCTCCATAAAAACAGGCAGAGCTGCTTCAGAAAGGCACTCTTGTGGCCTAGAACATCTCACTCCGCAGCGTAGTTACTAGCCAGGAGTAGCACTCTCCCGGGTCGACGCACACCCCGCACCAAGACTCTGTCCAGTAGAAGCTCGTCGAGCTGAGGAACGTGGGTCTCCGGCATCAAAGCCAGGTCATCGTACTTGTCATGCAAACAAGTGCACGCGACCGCCAAAATGGTATTGGACGGAGTGTTCTGGGGGGGTTGGTTGAAAACTTCGGCAAAACTTTTCAACGCCCCAGTATCCCCGCCCTCGTCCAACCCAACCGTAACCGGCACATCCTGCATCGAAGAAGAAGGCGAGCCCCGAGGGCTCCATACAGCCGGTTCTTGCTCCGATGGGGCGTTCTTGAGCAGGGCTCCGCTCAAGGGCCTTTCGATGAGCATGTACGCGTCGCGAAGGGAAGTGAAGTTCTCCTGGAAGGCAGCCTCCACCGAAGCGAGGTGCGCGCCAAAACCAGTAACAATTATCTGTTTTCCACACAGGACGTCCATATCTTTGAGGGCTTCACGCAGTGCGGAGAGGGAGGATAGGCCACTGCGGGCCCCTCTAAGAGCCATACGCCAACTGTGCAAGCCCATGTGGCGCACTGAAAGCGCTGCCAACGCGTCTACCTTCTCTGCCACAGAGAAGAGCACTGGAGCGCGCGAGGGCCGCGTCCGACGGCGCGGCGTTGGGGACACCTACCCTCGCGCCTTTGCATGGAGCCGACGGGTGGCGGCGCGGCGGTTGTTCGGCTGGCTATTTTCTACAAGAGCCCTGCGCGGCGACAGCTGGCGCGCGTACACGCGCACTTGCCCGTTGTTGTCCTTGCGGTGGGTCTCGAGGATTTTGCCTCGCAGCAGATGCATTGGCAATGGCCTCAAGGACCAACTTATCTTCCTCCCCGCCATATGTCCCCGCCATGAGATCATCGAAGAATGGTTGGCAAGTGGGGACCGCCGATTGGTTGGTCACCTGAACCGAAGCAGGCGAAGCGGCTGCGTACTCCGCGGCAAGCGCCTCTGCACCAGGCATAACTGCAGGCTACTGCTGCACTGTCGTCGCTACAGCCGCGGGGGCTTGGACGGTGGAGTGGCCGTCCACCCTCCGCACATCACGTAGAAGGGGGGGCGGGATGTGTGGGCGGGTCGTCTCCACACAGCGGGGGAACCTTTGAGGGACAGGCTGGGAGTCAAAGAGGAACTGTCTCCCGGGCAGGTGCGGGGAAGGGGGTAGCAGCGGGCGATAGAGCAGCACTCTCGCTACGCACTGCGCTATTCTTCCTGACGTGGCACACATCACAGACGCCGAGAGGAAAGGTTGCGCCGCTCGCCGCCGTCGCCTCGACGCCCAGCTGGCAGTGGACGCCTGGGACGCAAGCCGTATTGGCTTGCGCAGGCCCGAGTGGCCACGGACGGGCCAACTACCGCCAAATTGCCATCGCTTTGGTGCGTTGAAGTGGCAAGCGGTGGCAGTCGTTGAACTGGTACGCCCAGATGTTTTCTGGGAGAGCCCGGAAAACATCCGCCGCGGACACGCTGCATGCGGTCGAATCGGAAATAATACACATGTTAGATGCGGTGAAGAACTATTTGACAAGCGAGGTTGGGGGCGCGAGTGAGTGGCCCGCTTCTCTATGCACCGGTGAACCAGTAGCAAGCACACGCTCCCGCGCTGTCCCCCTCTTCATGTGGACGCATACTGTGTGGCACAAGGAACAGCAATTGTTCTCCCGAGGTTCACCGGCGTCCGCCAAATTGCGTCCCTTCACATAAAGACGGCCGCACTTCCGAGCAGCGCGCGCAAGAAATTTGTGCCCTCAGAGCACCTGCACGCGACAGGATTCACGAGCCGCGAGCAAGTCGTGATCCGCCCCGGATCATTTCTCGAACGTTGCTAACTCTTAGATGTCGGTCAGTCGTCCGACAGAGGCCTTCGAGGAGGGCAAAAAATGGGGAAGCGGAAAAACAAAGGGAGCGAGGCTCAACTGCTGCTCGACCACTAGAATTTTAGCAAGGTACAGATGGGCTTTCCGGGTGCTGGTGCAATGCGCCGACCCAGAAGAGCCGGCTTAACCAGGCGTGGTGTGTGTGCGGCTCTGAAGCTGCCGAGGAATGAGCATGCCCACTTGGACCCATTGAGTGAGGGTGAACTGTCTGGATAATCTAAGATCAAGCCCAGCGGTGCGCTGCAAACGCATGCTATACGACGTTCGAACAGAAACGTGGACGACTCTGAGTGGACTGCCATAACAGTTAGTATTGCTGATATCCCAATTTTGTTCTCTCCGGACAAGAACAACAGTGCTCATGTATATCCCTGAGGACTCAGAAGTACGGAATGACTGTCCATAAGGACGAAGTCACAGTACATCTGAGGACATACTGTTCGAAAGTTGTGTCGGCTTTGGATTATTGTATCATGGCCGGTGCCTTCATGCCCCTGCAGCGCGCGATTAGGTTGGAGATCCGCTCCGAAAGTCCGAAGGAGAACTCTCGGAGCCGGACAGTTGCGCACATCTCTTATCCCGACCTTCGCATCACAGCTGATTCTCCGCGGATCGGTCGGTCTAGCACTCCTGGTGGGACAATTCGCACCTCTGGGCGCCGGAACCGACTGTGGATCGCCGCGGATCGCCCGCGATTCTCGAGAAACGTCAGGAAGCAGCCGGGCCCGACTGCTCTCCTTGGGTGTTGCGCAACAGTCCGGCGAACGGAACAGACGATCTCTACAGTACTCTACCATTTGATTGGCTGCAACACAACAGCCTTGCAAGAAAGATTCGATCGCTGATTAGCTATGCGGTCCCGTCGACGCGCCTTCGTGTTCGTCGCCGACTTCAGCCTGATGCACGTTGCTAGGTGCGACACAGGGGTGATCGTGTTCGTAGTGCGGTATCAGAGGGGGGAAAGCAGCCTGCTTAAGGGAAGTCTAACCGAATTGCGGGGAAGAAGACAATGCCTCTGCGTGTACTCGTTATTTGTAAAACATCCAAGCACACGCCATCGTTGTACTCTGGCCCCTCGTCCCCGACCGCCACCCCCCTCCGACGAAGCCTCCTCCGTGCTGTCAGGGAAAAAATGCAGGCGTGAAGGACGCCGCTGGGCTACGCCCTAGGCTCCACTCTGTATGGATGACGAGTAGGTGGGAGGCCAAGTCGGGAGTATCGGGCGGGGACGGAGAGACATGTACGAGCGCGCGATGCAGGCCCGCCACAGTGCCGGATCACATAGCGAAGCACGGAGGATGGCACCACACAAATGCTTTAACAAATTCAAAGCGACGCTGGCATGCAGATACAAAATCACCACGGGAGGCATCCAGCCGCCGCACACCTGGTCATCACCACACGCCCCTCACACCCCTCCAGTGTGACCTTCCCCCGACCCCGCGGCCAGCCCTCTCAGAAGCGGCTCACTCATAGACGCTCACGTACCCGAGAGATTGACAGCACAGCACGGAGCACCGGCGCGAAGCGGGCCGACGGTGGCGGGCTCCACGAAGACTGGCCGACGGTGCTGACGAAGGTCGCGGCCGACGGTCGGGGTGGCACGAACCGTTTTGATGCGCTCAGACAATTTCATTTAACAGTCGACTTCAGCATGATAAGTGTGCGGAGAACTTCTTGTCACGTTCGCAGTTAACAACCTTTTTCAATATTTCAAGTGCACCGTTGTTCTTATCCGGAGCGGACAAAATTGAGACGTCAGCAATATGGGTCTCATTGGCAAGAAGCAGCGGTGCGGGACGCATGCCGGAGGATCCGAGTGCTCAAGTTTTGAATTTTAATCCGAAATGCTCGCCACCTTCGGTGGCTTGACACAGTTTTCACACTTCAGTCCCGCCAGCCACGCAAGAAGCTCCTTTCGCCGGCCAGACGCAACCATCCGTCCGCATGAGCCGCCATCACTCGATAGCTCTACCACAGCCCCCGAGCGCACTGTCATGATTGCGGCTACCATCGGCACTATCGTGCACGGTGGGGCGGGGGGCGGCGTGGGGGGGGAGAGCGGGGGCGCCCTCACCCCAAGCCCAGGCCCCGACGGGCGGGCGGGGGGGGTGCAAAGCGCTGCCCTTGGGCGTAGAGGACTTTGACGGCGGGGATGCGGGCAGCGGCGCGCACAAAGCCGTCTGGGCCCTCGTCGGGCGGGGGGGGGGCGTGGCGCGCACGCCGGGGTGTCCGCGGCGAAA
>Ga0114953_1001233_pt1 | contig 18259 bp, 18 predicted proteins | sample SidtaG_FD_87298 | JGI IMG/M metagenome (GOLD analysis project Ga0114953, IMG submission 87298) | Marine algal microbial communities from Sidmouth, United Kingdom - Sidmouth_Male2 metaG | ecosystem: Host-associated > Algae > Red algae > Unclassified | place: Sidmouth, United Kingdom | collected...
GCGTGCGACTGGTGACCACGCGCCGATGGGAACTGCGTGAGGGAATTGTGACGAGTGTCAGCGAGGGTCCGCGATTGGTGACGAGAGATTCCCGGACGGCCCGCCGGGTCGGCTGGGAAGAGACATTGGGTGGGCGTGGCGCGGCCACAGCCACCCGTCGTAAAGAACCAACGTGCACGACTTGACACTGCGCACCCTCCGCCGCCGCCGTGCCGCGCTGTAAGGCCGCTCCGCATGGACGCTCTCCAACATCCGGGTGCGGGCTCTTGTTCTCGCTCCCACCACCCTCCCGTCACTGGTGTCCTGCCATTTTCCAACTGGTCTATGCACGCGCGCTCCCGCTTTTGTCCGCCTCCCCGTTTTCCTCCCTTCCTGCCCCCCTCCTGCACCCCACGTATGAGGCGGCCGTCTCCCCGTCGGCCAATTCTCCCTTGACGGACGTTGCATCCACCTGGCATCCGTCGGCACCGACTAACGGCCGTCGCCTGTGTGCCGGCTGTCGCTTCCAAGTGTGCGCACGACCAGGGGCATGGTGCCGTTGGCGGCGAGCGTCGCCGACACTCCGGCAGCGTCGGCACCGTCGCCACAATGAGCGGCAGCGGCAGCTCGGCCAGCTGCACGGCACCGGCGGCTACGGCGGCGGGCGACACGCGCGGCAGGGCGGCGGCGGCGATGGTGGAAGCAGCGGGTGCGGCGGCCGTTGACGCGGCGACGGCGACGGCGGCAGCGGCGGCTGCCGACGGGGCCGACGCGCCGGCCGAGGCGGCGGCGTCGCCGCCACGGCGGCGGCGGCGCATATCCTCGGCAACCGACCGCACGGAGGGGACCGCTGTGTCGCTCACCATCAGCGCCACCCATTAGTCCTCGACGGTCACGCGGCGGCAGCACCGGCACCACCACAGGCATTGGCACCACGCACCCCCCCCCGGCGACGCGCCGGCGGCGGCGGCGAAGGCCTACTCGCTTCTCACCCCTCCCGCTCTTACCTACTTGGTCGGCGCCACTGCCGGCGCGCGTGGCACCGCCGCCGCCGACGGCGCGCGCCGGTCGTCGGCGGCGGCGCGCAGCGCATGCGACCGCTTCGACGGCCGCCGCCGCGTGTCTCACCACCACGCCCACCGCCACACGCACGCGCAAACGCAGAAGCACGTGACGTTTGCAGCGGCGCCGGCAGCGGGGGTGTTCGGCCTGTGCGTGGCGGCCGCCGCCCCAAAGGCCGGCGCGCGGGCCAAGACCCTCATGTGCGTGGCGAGGGTGTCCACCGCCCCCGACGCGGCGGCGGCGGAGGCAGCAGCGGCAGCGGCGGCGGCGAAGGCGCCCGCCCGCGGTTGGGTAGGCAGCGCCGCCTGCCCTTCAACCCTCACGTCGAGAGGGCCGCGGGCGGCGTCTCCAAGCGAGGCATGCCGCCCGATGGACAAAGAGGCCACGGGCGGCGGGGGCGGTAACAGCGGCGGCAGTGGCGGCGGCGGCATCGCCGGCGGCGCCTCCTTTTCCATGCCCGACGCCAGAGGGGTGGCGGCGGGCGGCCACACGGTGCTCGTGCAGGTTTTGTCGCTATTATCGGTCGCGCTGACCACGCCGAAATCGCCGGAGGCAGCGAAGGGCGGGCGGAGCAGCTTAAGCAGGGTGCGCGGCGGCTCGGGGCGCGCGAAGGGGCCCCCCTTGGGCAGCGCCGCCCCCTTCGACCGCCTTTCGTCGCCGCCGCGGACACCGTCTTCAGGCGGGAGCGGGCCGCACCTGCCCCTCTCCCCCTCCGTCACCGCGGCGGCGGAGGCGAGGGCGGTCGCGGTTGCTCCCCACAACGCGTCATCCCGCTCCTCCACCAGCTCGGTCGTCTCGGAGTCTTCCTTCACCTCCTTCACCCGCCCCTTTGTCAGCGTAGCATGGGCGCCGGTCATGCCCGCAGCCGGCTGCGCGGAAGCCGCCGCCGACGCGGCGGCGGCCGCCGGCCGCGGAGCGCCCGGCACGGCGGCAGCGCAAACCGGGACCGCCGCCGTCGACGCCGTCGAAGGCGGCGGCGGCGGCAGCGGCGGCGCGCGGCGCCTTCCCGTTGACAAGGCGGCGCAGACCGCCACCGCCGCCGCCGTCGCGGAAGGTGTCAGAGCCACGTGGACTGTGGAAGACGGGAACGGCTACGCGTCGGTCGCCGTTGGTGTCAGCGTCGCGGAGCTCCGTTCGCGCCACGCGGCGGCGCACCTGCTGGAAGCGGTGGCGCTCGCGCAGCTCGTGGGGGGGGGGAACGGGGGGGGCGGGGTCTCAGCCCCCGCTTCCGCCCCAACCCCGCCGGTGGAGACGGCAGTGGCGGCGAGCCCGACCGCCGCCGCGCCAGCGGCGCCGTCCATCATCGGCCTGCCGTCGCTGTCGGACGCGCCCGGCCGGCGTCGGCGCCGGGGGAGCGCGTCGGGCGGCGCCCCCAGGACGCCGCACCCCCAGCCCATCCGCGGAAACCGCTGGCAGGGCGTCAGCGCTGGCCATTTTTTCTTGTCTGGGCCTCTCTGTGCACCCTCACGAGGGCGCGGTGGATGGAAAGCGCCAGTTCGTGGCCATCGGCTACCTGGTGGACACCTCCGCTCGTCGGCTGCTATTGCCGGCGACTCGCCAAGCCAAGGAAATGCGGGCGGCTGTCGCTCTGCTGGCCGATTGGGCGTCCCACCGCCGCTGGGTGGGTGGCCGTCGGTTCCGTCGCTTTTGTGGGCTGGCCATGTCCACCGCATTGTCGGTGCCGATGGACAGCTTCCACGTGCGGCGGCTTTACCAGTGAATCAGCTCGACACAACCCTTTGGGGACGCCCGCCCCCCGGAGGGCGCCCGCCACGACTTGGCGTAGTGGGCTTCGCTGGCGGAACCGGGAACGGTCGGCCGCCTCCTGTGGCAGGAGGTAGTGCGCGTGGAGCGCATCACGGACGCCTGCCTCTCGGGTTGGGGCGCGGTCACGGACCGGCGCCTCCCTGCCCGCGGCTTGTATGACCCCGATCTCTCGGCGGAGCCGATAAGCCTCAAGAAGCTGGTTGCGGTCTGGATGGCCGTTGAGTCCTTTCCGGCGGCCATCGCGGGGCGCGGGCTGATCCGGGTGCGCTCCGACAACATGGTCGTCGTGGCGGTCTTCAACGCCATGGTGTCCCGCAGCGCGGCGCTGATTGTGGAGTTACGCCGCCACGTCTCCCTCCTGACGCGCCTCAGCTGTCGCCTCTAGGCCTCGTGGCTGCCTACGTTGGAGAATATGTAAGCCGAAAAGCTCTCGCGGTATCGGGAAGAGACGGATTGGCGCCTCAACAGCTCGGTCTTCCAGTCGCTGGACGCGGCGTGGGGCCCGTGCTCTATCGTCCGCTTTGCGACGGCGGGCTCGGCGCACCTTCCCAATTTCAACTCCCCGACCGCGCATCCGGGCACCGAGGCGTTCGACGGCTGGCAGCAGTATTGGGGCCGGAGCGAGTGCAAGTTCGTCCGCCCTCCCTTCGCCCAAGCAGCGCTTGTGATTTGAAAGATTGTGCGCGACCACGCGACGGCAGCAATCGTGCTGCCGGCGTGGCCGGCCCAGGTGTGGTGGGCGGAAGCGCTGCACAGCAATGACGCGGCCGTGTACCTCTCCACGTCCTCGGCGCTCTACTCGCGGGGTTCTTATAGGCCCCCCGCCCCCCCCGCACGCTGGCGGACCGTCGCCCCGTTCTACAGCGCGCGCGGCCGTGGATGGCTGCCGCGGCGAGGCGGCGACACGCCAATTCCGCAGCCGTGGACGCATTTGGAGGCCTCGATGGCGCAGCGGAGGCCGCCTCGATGCTGACGCATGCGCTGGCCAACACCACGGCCGACGGCTACGAGCGGCTGTGGTGGCGCTCTGCGCGCTACTGTGAGGACGAGGGCGTCTCGGCTTTGCCAGCCGCGCCGACGACCGTGGTCTGCTACCTCAGCACAGTACTGAGGAGCGGCACCGTCTCGCCCGGCAGCCTCCAGACCTACCTGTCACCGATCGACTCTCGTCACGTGTCGGTCGGCTTGCCACGGCCGGCCGTCTGTCATCTGGTCCACTCGGCGCGCACCGGCTCTGCCCGCCTGTTTTCTGCCGCCGCGGGGGCTCTTCCGCAACGCGGCGGCCGCTCCCCGCCCCCTTTATATGGCGGATTGTCACCCTCGCGCTCCACGAGCCGGACTTCTCTTGGCGCGTGCGGTGACCCGCTTTAGTTGCTGCTTTCCTCGTAACTCGGAGGTCGGGCGAACAGCTCGACCTCGAACTGGGTGACGTGACGGTCCGCCCCAATGGGGGCGTCCAAATCCAGGTGCACTTTCACAAGGGGGCCTAGCGCCGCTCCCGCCTCGAGCGCCTGACTTATGACGTGCCCCCCGCCAGTGGCGGTCATTCTGATCCGCCCCAGCTCGTCCTACGCCGCCTTTCGGCCGAGTGCACGCGGGTCGCGCTCTGCCTTCTCGGCTGTTGTTTTCCCCCCCCGGCAAGCGCCGGTCGCCCACTTCGGATGATATGACGTCGTGGCTCCAAGCTGCGCTGAGGCGGCTGGGTATCTCGGCGCTGTGGCAGCATTACTGCTTGTCAGGCATCGGCACGGGGCCCCCTTCCAGTCACGAAAGGGTCAGCCGATCCGGGAAACCGGTTGGTCCGGATCTAGTACCATCCCGACCAACGTCAAACCCGTTCAGGGCGAATATTCGCAAGTTCCGCATATTTCGAGTCCTTCCGGTGGCGATCCACTTGAGATCACCTCGTGGCTCACCAACCACAACCGCGATCTCGAGACTGATCTAGGACTAGTAAATCCCAGGGCGGGCCCCCAGTTAAGGGCCTAATTTTGTGCAAACCCAACTTGGACCGATGACCAGCATTTCACCACGCGCCCGACACCGGGGCGCCGCCAGGGTGTCACGTAGCACCCTCCCCGCGCCTTAACTCAAGGCGGTGTCCGAAGCTTCGGCCGTCCTCCGCTGAGACTGGCCCCATGGGCCCTGAGGGAAGATTCTGAGGGTCCTTTGAGGGTGTCTGAGGGGGGTTTTCTGAGGGTCTGACGGGGACGGACGGGCTGTGGATGGGATGAGAGCGCGAGGCGCGAGTGTTGCCTTGAGGCCTTCGACGCGGGCAAGTAAACGTCCGGTCACAAAACTCGTGTTTGTCGCTCGGGGCGTCTTCCCCCGGTCGACGCCGTGCGTGGGTGCTCTTCGGGGTTTCCTTCCGGGGCGGGTATTCCCCGACAGGAATACCCGGAGACACGGCCTGGCTCGCCTTCCCCCCGACTGGGTGGGGTTGGCTGGGCGTGTTGTCACATTTGGTGGAGCAGCAGGGGACGAAGGCGACTGATCCTTCCTCGGGGTGGTGGCGGTGCGCCAACCCGCCTCGGGGGGAACCTAGTTGGTCCCTCTCCCCTTGATTCCTAGCGCTGCGGGCGGCGCCCCGCCACGCCATATTTGGCTGAGTCGGGCCGGGTCGATGGCCGATGGGGGGGGGCATGGAGACCCCCCTGGTGTCGAGGTGCCTGGTGTCGGGGGGGATGGGTCTTCCCCCCCCGGAGGCGGATCGTCGGTGGACGATCGCCACACAAGTGCAGGCATCACGGATGCGGGTGCCCGCGGGCAGCGGACTTTGTTCCAGCACTTGCCCCCGGGACTCGATCCGAGCGGGACTCGCCCCGCGGCGGGCGCCTCCTCGGGTAGTACTCACCCCGAGGCGGCCACCTCGGGTTCTGGCACTCATTTTGGCGTAGGACAGCCGCCCCACGTTACCACGTGGGGCGATGGGTCTGTGCCACCACCGGCACAGGAACCTGCGCGTGGGAGCTCTAGTCGTGATCCCCCAAGTTCACGGAGTGCCACGGGTGCCCCGGCGCGCGAGCACAGCACCAGGACACACGGTATCGGTCCCACGGCTCTCGGGCCCGGTGGTAGATCCCCTCTCGGTGCTTGGGAGGGGGGGGAGATGCCAGACTAGTCACGAGAGCCTGCGGGTGGGAGCTCTAGTCGTGCTCCCCCAGGCTCACGGGGTGCCAGGGAGGGCCAGGGTCTCTAGTGGCGAGACGCCGTGGCCGAGGTCGTTCGGTCTGAAGTCACCAGATCGCTAGTCACGATGTTGAGGGGCTCTACTCCCAGACCCGCTGGCCGCCGGGGCAGCGCCTGGCGCTCTTCCCGCTGGCACCGACACGACGACTCTTCGTCGTCGTCAACCACGGACGTCTCCTTCTCGGGGGACGAGTCGGCCGTTGCAGCCCTACTAGGTGCATTCCGCGCTACCCCCACGCCGTCGACGGTGCGGGAGGGTAGTCGGGGTATTGACCCGAGGACCCAACCGCCTCCCGACTCGGTGGGGGGTGAGCAAGGCGGGGGGGCGGCGCGAAAGGTACCCCGGGGTATTGACCCGGGGTTCCCGACGCAACTCTTTCTCGCAACCGGTACGGAGGCGGAGGGGTGGCCGACTCAAGCGACCCCGACGCTACGTACTCTGATGGTGCCGCCCAAGATCGTGGTGAACCACCCGTACTACCGGATCATGTTCGATTGCGAGACGAACGCGTTGGACAACAATTCGGTTGTCTACAAGCGGCGCCAGGCCCGTTCTCTGGGCCGGCGCAGGAAGGACGTTGCTCAATCCATCGGGGTGCATGACGAGTGGGACGGTTCTCCCCCCGCCAAGGTCTTCCAGTTCTTGCGCAAGTTCGCCAAGGTCTGTGATGAAAACTACATCTCCGAAGGCGAGGCATTCTACATCCTTCAAGACTTTACGAAGGAACCTCTCAAGTCAGAGGTGATGATGGTTATTCCGACTCGCCGGGCAGGTAACCTCGGCGAGGTCACCTCCTACCTGCAGCTTTTCAACGGGATGCTCCGACGGCACGGCGACGAGGCCTCAGTGGCAACCCTCGTCGACACCCTTAATGTCGCGGTCCAACGGGAAGACGAGGACGAGTTGTCCTTCGCCGAACGGCTCCGCCGCCTCAAAACCGAGTGCGGGTTCATGTACGGGGAGGGCGCGCTCAAGGGGCGCTTTGTAGAAGGTGTCCGCCGCGCCGCGCGCGCCACTGTTCGCGAGCGGAACACCCCCGGCATGAATATGGCGGAGTTAGCTCGCGTCGCCCAGACTAAGGGCGACGAGCTCCGCTGGCTACGACTTGAGCTGCTTAAGGATCGGACCAAGGAGCTAGAAGGGCTCGCGGAGGAGGCCCGGCTCCGACGGAAAGCTCGTGCGGCCACGCTACCGCGGGTTTCGGGGGGACCTCGGGGTTAACCACTGCGAGACGCCCCTGTTCGGGTCGTCGGGGCCGTGGACGCCCCTACTCAAGGCGGCGGGGCACAACACGATGCGGCCCGACCCGGGGCATCGGATGGCCCGACCCCCGGTGGCGGCGACAACTCACGCCGCCGGTTCCGACAGAGAGATGATCCTCCCAGTCCCAAGCCCAAGACGGGCGAGTACCCTTGCTGGCAATGTGGCAAGGTGGGTTATTGGGCGGAGGTGTGCCCAACTTTGGACGCGCGCCTACGTGACCGCTTGGCGATGGCCCTTCGCTGGTCCCCTCTCGGGGCGCCCTCGGGTTCCCGAGACACCCAGCGGATGGGCCGGCGGGCGGCCGTTGCCATCCCCCACGATGACTCCAGCTCAAGCGGCGATGAGTAGACGCCGCTTGAGAACGGGGAACCGCAGGCCGGGCCCGAGTGCGGACCGGCTACCTCCTCTGAGTCCGAGGAGGGAAACGAGTAACCACCGGTGTTGGGCCCTCCCCGCGGCGACCTGTGGACCCAACCCGGCGCGCGGATGTGGTGCCAGTACTCATCCAATCCCGGCACAAGGAGATCCGCCCTCGGGACGCACCCCTCCCGAAGGGGCTGGACAGCCGGAATGTGGTGGCCATCCTGACGGGGTCCAATTATCAAGTCGCCAGCCGCATCCGGGTGGACGCGGGGCGTGAGTTAGCCCTCCTAGTCATTGTCGACACGGGTTCCGGCGTCTCTCTAGTACGAGAGGCGCTACTCCCCCCGGAGATGAAGGTGGCGCCCTTAGACGCGGCGACCGCCCAGTTTTCTGACGTGAATGGGGGACTCCTTCCCATCACGGGCACCGTGACTCGTACGGTGCGAGTCGGCACCTACTCGACACCAGTCACGTGTGGAGTAGTGCGCGGCATGTCGGTCCCCGTACTCCTAGGGACCGACTACACCGACGTCCACGTCCCCAACATCTGCGGGCCCAAGAGGTACATCCTGGAAATAGATGGATGTAACGTTCCCACTCTCCGTCGGGATGAGACGGTGTCGTATGCCAAGGCGGACCAACCCGGAAAGTATGGTGCCGCTAGTGAGGCGGACGCAAAGGTGCGTCTGGCCCGCGAGGTGGTTCTGCCCCCGCGGTCCCGGGGGTACGTCCCAGTACAGACGTTATTCCAAGGGAAAGGGGTCATCACCCAGCGCCATAAAGTGTATGAACGCCATCGCGTGCATGTGGCAACTGGCACCATGGACTGCACCGACAACCAGACGTACGTGGTGGGTGGAAGTAGCCCATACGGGGAGTAAGAGTAAGCGACTCCCCAAAGGCATGGTCCTGGGGCATATGTCGGCCTACTCCGGTAAGGTAGCCTCCATATCTCGAAAGGAATGGGCTGCACTCAGTCCCAGTCCGGCCACCGCGCCGGACGCAACGGACCCCGTGGCGGAGCCCCATGTTCATACTTCGAGCATGCCCGAGGGGTTGGGGCCTCAAGTGCTCTCCCTACTAGAGAAGCACCGGGACCTATGGAGTGGGCACTTGGGCTCCATCAAGGCCACGAAGCACCGGATCGAGTTGAAGCCGGGCTCCAAGCCCGTCCGGCTCACCCCTACCGGATGGGTCCCCGAACTAGGGAACTCATCAAGGACCAAGTCGACCGAATGCTCAAGCTCGAAGTCATCGAGCCCAGCCAGAGTGAGTGGGCTAGCCCGGTGGTACTCATCCCGAAACCCGACGGGAATCCCCGGTTCTGCATAGATTATCGGCAGTTGAACGAGCGCACAGTACGCGACTCGTATCCGTTACCCCGGATGAAAGACTGCCTCGACTCCTTAGGGGATGTCCAGTTCTTCTCCACGTTGGACTGCAACGCCGGGTACCGGAAGATCCCCACAGCCGAGGAGGACAAGCCCAAGACGGCGCTCACCCACCACTGTGGGACGTACCAGTGTACCCGTCTTCCCTTTGGCCTGTGCAATGCCCCTGCTACTTTCCAGAGATCTATTGACATGATCCTGTCCTGAGTCAAGTGGCAGCATGTGCTCGTCGACTTAGACGACCTCATCATCTTCTCCGCCGATGCAGAGTCCGACCTGTCCCACTTGGAAACGGTCCTCACCCTACTTGGGAAGCATGGGGTCACCCTCAAGGCAAAGAAGTGCCACCTCGTTAGTAACAAGGTGGAGTACCTTGGCCATGTAGTACGGCCAGGACGCTTGAGTGTGAATGAGAAGAACCTCAAAGCCATCAAGCAGGCCGTCCTCCCCAAGACCCAAACCCAACTGAGGAGCTTCTTGGGCATGTGCAATGTCTACCGCCGGTTCACAGCAGACTTCGCCAAGACCGCGAAGCCGCTGAACGAGTTGAACAGCGTAAAGCTTCCGAAGCGGTTGCCTCCCCCTAGTCCGGAGGAGCAGGCAGCGTTCGACACACTACGCGAACAGCTATGCCACCCACCCATCTTTGCCATATCCCGCAAGGATGGAAACTACATCATCGATGTTGATGCCAGCTCTGACCAGCTGGGGTGTTGCCTACTACAGCAACAGCCCGACGGGTTAAATCTCCCGGTAGGATACTTCAGAAAGGGTCTCCTACCGGCGGAGAAGAACTACACCGTCACCGAGATTGAGGGACTGGGTGTGGTATGGGCTGTCGGATTACCACGACCGTACATCGAAGGCACCAAGTTCCTCATCCGGTGTGACCATAAGGCACTAAAGTGGATACTTACAACGACGGCTTGCACCAACAATCGACTCAATCGTTGGCGCATCCTCCTCTCGGAGTTCGACTATGATGTGGAGTACAAGCCCGTCCCCCAACACGCGGTGGCCGACGCGCTGTCCCGCATCCCGACTGAGGGGTTGGACGAGGGCCAAACCTCCCAGGAGATCCCCACAGTTGGGGTGACCACGCGGTCGGGGACAGTACTCGACCCCCGGCTCCGAGAGAACAGGGAGACCGCCCATATCCCTCTGAGTGAGCTAGCCCAGAAGCAGGCGACAGATGATTTCTGCCAGGGGGACAAGAAGTTCCTTGACACACGTACGCCCACGCGCTTCTATGAGAACGCGGACGGGTTGTTGTGCCGTCAAGGGCACCGAGAGGGGACCCAGCAGTTACTGGTCCCCCAGTCCCTAGTCAAGGACGTGCAGAGGGCGGAGCACTCATCCCCCTTTCCTGCGCATCCAGGGGGGACGCGCATGTACCAGACCCTGCGAGACCAATACTGCTGGCCCTCGCTAGCGGTGGATGTGTTCGGGTGGGTGGCAGCTTGCCCCACCTGTGCAAAGAACCGACGCATGGGTACGCAGAGTAAAGCGTTCATGAGGCTGTTCCCCGCAACGGAACCCTTCGCGGCGCTGGCCATTGACTTACTTGGCGCCCTGCCCCGGACCCCCGAAGGATATGAGTACATCCTTGTTATCTGTGACCAATATACTAGGGTCACTCGGGCGGTGCCGCTTGGAGACATCACGGCTCTGGATGTTCTCAGCGCGTTCCTCGACACGTGCGTCGCCAATTATGGGTTACCCGACTCAGTGCTTTCGGAAAACGGACCGCAGTTCGCCGCCGTGCTATGGCAAGGCGTGCTGAAGGTCCTGGGGGCTGACACCAACTATGCAACCCCTTGTCACCCCCAGACTAATGGGCAGGTTGAACGGTTTCATAAGACCGTAGTCAAGCAATTGCGTCACCACGAAAGTGAACATGTAGTGACGTGGTCGCGGTACTTAAGTCTGGTAGTGACGGCGTATAAACCACAAGTCTACGGAATTACTGGTCAAGTTCCATTTGCCTTTGTAAGTCCGAGGCGACTGAGTCCAAGCGCCATCGAACGACTTACCAAGGACCTGGAGGCCGGGGAAGTAGTAAGTCCCCGCCAGGCAAAGGAGAAGTTCCTCCAACGCCTGGACTTCTTGGTCCCCCTAGTGCGGGAGACCATGGAGAAGGCTTAGGCTCGGCACAATCAAGCCTTCGACAAGCGCGTACGGCCACGTCGCGAGTCACTCTGAGTTGGAGACTGGGTCCACGTGAAGTCACACGAGAACCAAAGGGGGAAGCTCGTTCTCAAGACCCTTGGACCCTACCAGGTCTTGAAGACGGATGGGCGCGGGATCATCATCGAAAGTGACGAAGGGATCCGCACCATGAACGGCAACCATGCCACCGGGGCCCTGAAGCCCCCGGAGGGCGAACCAGCCTGAGCCCGGGCCCTGGCCGCATGGCGTATCCCTTCCCTCCCCTCGTCGGCTAGTAAACTGCTAGAGGCTGCATTTGAAGATGTTGTCGGACAGGGGTACGATGAGCATGAACGCCTCATGCTCAAGGTGCGGTGGTTCGGGTATGGACCACGTGCGGACACCCGGCACTACGTGGAGGACCTTCCAAGTGAGAAGGTCCGCCAGTATTGCCAGCGCCACCAACTCCAGGTGTGCAGGACCCCAATTCGCCGCCGTACTTTGGCAAGGGGTGCTCAAGGCGCTGGGTATTCACACCAACTATGCCACGCCGTACCACCTACAAACTTATGGGCAAGTCGAACGGTTTAGTAAGACTTTAGTTAAGCAATTACGACACTACGTAAGTGATCACGTGGTTACGTGGTCCCGGTACTTAAACCTGGTAGTAACGGCTTATAATTCGCAAGTGTATGGTAGTACTGGGAAAGTCCCATTCGCGTTAGTGAATCCACGGCGGCTTACTCCCGTGATGATCGACCGACTCACAGTGGGGGCCGACAACGGGGAAATAGTAACCCCCGGGCGAGCCAGGGAGAACGTCCTCCAGCGCCTCGACGCCCTGATACCCCAAGTGCGGGATACCATGGAGAAGGCTCAGGCCCGGTACAAACGGGCCTTCGACAAGCACGTACAGGCCCGACGCGAAGCCCTCCGAGTTGGAGAATGGGGTATTCGTGAAGTCGCACGAGAACCAGGGGGGGAAACTCGTCTTTAAGACGCTGGGACCCTGCCAGATCTTGAAGACAGACGGGCGTCGGCTTACCATCGAAAGTGACGATGGCATACGCACTATCAACGGGAACCACGCCACCCGGGCCCCGGAAGCACACGAGGGTGACCCGGCCTGGGCACGGGCACTGGCCGCGTGGCGGGTCCCCTCCCTTCCCTCGTCGGGTAGTAAACCGATTGAGGCTGTCTTCGACCACTTTGTCGGACAGGGGTATGACGAACATGAGCGATTCATGCTCAAGGTCCGGTGGTTCGGGTATGGACCCCGGGAGGACTCCTGGCACTATGTGGAGGACCAACCGGCCGAGAAGGTTTGCAAACACTGTATGCAACACCGACTCACGGTGCGAAGAAGGGTACCAAACAACTAACCCCTAGTACGGGGTACCCCGCGCACAGGTATCAAACAACTAACCCCGAGTACGGGGTACCCCGCGCACACCCCCGACAAAAGGAAACAACCTACCCCTTCCTGCTTAGGGGCCCTCCAAGCAAGAACAAACAACGTGTCGCCCCCTCGCTACTCGGGGGGGGGCGACCGACCCAACTAGGGACAGACCGGACGGGGGGCGGGACCCACCAAACTCGGCGTTCCCCCGCCCCCGCACGCTAGGGCACGGGCGCTACCCCCGGTCCGGCGACCGCTGGAGGTCGTCGCGGGTGTACCCCCCGTAGTGGTCACGTACAAGCGGGTCGAAGGGGTACTCATGGGCCGGCCCCCGACCCGTGGGAACCGGCCCCCACATCGGGCGCGGCGCCGAACTCGGCGCCGCCGCCGCGGCGGTGTACCCCCCGGCATAGGCAGTGTGCCCCGCCGCCGAGGCTCCCCCAGCGGAGTAGGAATAGCCGCCCCCATAGTAGGGTACCGCGGCTGCGGCGGGCTCCCCGGCGTACGGGGCTCGAGTGGAGCTCCCGCCCGCCGCGGTCACCGCGGACCCCGGCGCTACCCGCGGACCGTGTCCCTCCAACCGAGAGGCCATCTGGTACCCGATGGCCTCCGGGGTGGTATCCACAAGGAATTGCTCGGCCGCCGCCGAGAGGGGTGACGGGGATCCCCGCAGTACGGCCCCCGCACCCCGGGTGACCCAAGCCAGGGTGTCCACCAGGGAAGCGACTATCGGCTCCCCGTGGGCCACCCGAAGCGTCCCTGCCGCAGTTAGGTAGGTGGTCGCCAGGGCGCGCGCACACTGGGGGGTAACGTACCCCCAGCTAAGGTTTTGCCCCGTCCCCAGGTCCGGGTAGTACGGCACCCCGGGCGGGGCGAACGTCGGGCGGGTCGCCGGTCCCACGGGGGACGGCCCCGCGCGGGCAGTCCGTCGAACGGCGCCCCCACGAGCAGGGGGGCGTTCGGCCGCACCCCGGGTGCGCTTGCGCTGGTACGGGGATACTGCCCCCAGGGCGCCCCAACCCGACTCGGGCGGGGCCGACGTCGCCGTCACCCCCGCAGCATAGGGGTATGACGGATCCCCCAGGCCCTCATGGAGGCCAATTCGACCGTCCACGAGGCGTTTGTCACAGTGGACAAACGCTCGCGCCGTCCCGTCGTCCTCCCCGCCAACTCGGCGGGCCAGGTACGGACCAGCGGCCGCCCAGTCCAACGACTGCTGGAGGTCCGGCAACTCGCTGCGATACGCCTGCGCCTCCGGGTCCGCCCCGTCCGCCAAGTTGGCCAGGTGCAGCTCCACAAGGCTGTCCACCACCCCGGGGGGCAGGTGCCATAGGTACCCTTTGGTCCGGGCGGAGGCATACCACACCCCCGCCACCTCGAGTACCCATTGGGTCGCCAGGATGGCCGCCGCCGGGGTAGACTTCCCCCGACTGATCACCGTGCCAAAGTAGGCCGCGATGCGGGGCATCCGCGCGGGGAACTCATGGGGCACCTCCAACGCCGACCACCACGTCGGCGTCGGGACATAGTAGTCCCGCCGCGCAGAGACGTGGATCTGGGTGCTCTCGACTGGAGTAGCACTCACCAGAATACCAGACGCGTCCCGCACACGGCGCTCCGTGCGGGCGTCCTGCAGGTGGAAGTGGGGGTCCCTCACCCCCAAGTACGGAGGAGAGCAACACGCCCACTCCCACGCGACGACGGGGATAACGTCACCCGCCGTCGCCTCGTCCATCATGTTGGACAGACGCACCGCCACGCGCTCCACCCACGGCGCGTCCGCCGCCTCCAGTAGGGCGGGGAGGTCCGCGGTCACCCCGGCAGGAAGCTAGTACGGCACGGGGTGACCCGTCAGCCACCGCTGCCAAGCCGGGCCCTGCTTGGGCACCGGGATGGCCTCGTATAGGGCCCGCAGGCGGCACTCCCCCAACTGGCTAGGGGCGTGGGGGGGCGTCCACTGGACTATCGCCCCCGTCTCCGCGCCCGCGGGCCCCGCCTCCTCCACTGCCGGGGGGCGCACCCGGCGCGGCACCGGCGGGGGGGAGTCTTTCTCCATGAGGTCCTGCCCCCCAACGGCAGGCACCGCCCCGGTCGCCGCCGTTGCCGCCGGTGGAGTCCCCGGCCGGCTAGACGGCAGCGGCACGCGGGCGGCCGCCGTGGTCGGGGCCGCCGCGTGGTCGTCGGCAGACCGCCCCGCCGCACGTGACGCACGGGAGGCCGTCGCCGACCCCGCCGTGGACTTGGACCGGCGGGGGGCCGGCGGCGGATGCATCGCGGGCTGCCCCGCCGACGAAGACTCCCGGCTTGGGGTCGCGCTGTTCGCCGGGCGCGACCGACGGGCTGCCTTCCCGCGAGGCGTCGCCGAGGCCGCGTCACTTGACTTTGTGGCGCCCTTCGGCGTGCCAGGCGCCGGGGAGGCCGCCCCGCCGGCCCGGGGGGTTGCCGCCGTCGAGCCCTTGACGTTGGCGGCGCCCTCACTGGCGGGCGCCCCGCCGGTCCGTGCGGCCGCCGTCGCCGCGCCGCCCGACTTGGCCGCGCCTGTCGCGGGCGCATCGCCGCCGACTCGGACCCCCGCCGCTGCGGGGCGGTGGTCCGTCCGGACCGGCGTGCCGCCCGACGGCGGCACGGCGCGCACCGCACTCGAGGCCGCCTTCGCTTCCTCGCGCCCGACGCGCTCCGCACTCGGGGACGTCATCTCCTCCGTCGGCGTGGTACCCGTCGACCGCGAGGACGCCATGGCCACCGCGTCCGAGTAGGAACGCGGGGCCGACTAGGGGACTGAGGTGAGGGGAGGGGGCTCTCCCAACTTGGGGGGGGGGTAGAGAGGGTGCGGTAACGGCCGGTAGTCCACGGCCGCCCCGTCTGACCCCCGTCGGCCCCGCCTGCCCCGTTTTTATGGGCCCCTGTACACTAGCAGGGGAGCCCCGTCGCCTCCCGCGGCGTTTCTCCGCGCCCCCCCTGGATGCCTTCCCCAGCAGGGCGCGCGTGGCAACCGCCCCAGCGGGAGGGAGGAGCCACACCCGGCGCCCCCGCGGCGCGACCTGTCTGGCCCGCCCTGGCCACTCCGCCCCCCTGTACACTGGCAGGGGCGCCCGGCCGCCTCCAGCGGGGCGCGCGTAACAGGCGCCCCAAAGGGGGGCCGGGGGGCGGTGCCATACTAGGCGAGCCCCCCCCTCTTCTAGCCCGCCTTGTGTGGCCCACCTCGGCACACAGGCCCCCCCGACACGCCCCCGTGTCCCCCGCACGGTGACGGCGCATGCCCCCTTGGCCCCGGCGGGCCACACCCCCCACGATCCGGGGCGGCCATCGCCGACGCCAGCCGGGGCAGCACCGGGGCCCCACACTGGGGGGGATGCCGGTTAGCCGTCTTGGCCCGCCCTAACCCTCGGGCAGGCCCGACCTCTGGCCCTGGGCCGCCGGGACGGCGACCCCTTTAGAAGGGGGAACTGTGACGGCCGGACACCTGGCCCCCACACTCGGGGATCCAGTTCCCTCCCAGTCACGAGGGGACACGTGGATTCGCGTCAGGAGCGGTCGGATCCAGTCAGTTCGAAACGGCCACTGGCTCTCGCGAGGGAAATATGACCTACTGACGCATATTTCGAATCATTCCGGTAGCGATCCACTTGTGATCGCCCCGTGACTCACCAACCACAACCGCGATCTCGAGACCTCCCTGGGACTAGTAAATCCCCGGGTAGGCCCCCTGTTAAGGGCCTAATTTTGTGTCAACCCGACTTGGACCATTGACCAGTACTACACCGCGCCCCTGACACCGGGGCGCCGCAAGGGTGTCACGTAGCACCCTTCCCCCGCCTGTACTCAAGGCGGTGTCCGAAGCTTCGACCGCCCTCCGCTGAGACTGGCCCCATGTGCCCGGAGGGGAGGGTTTTCTGAGGTTCCTTTGAGGATGTCTGAGGGGGAGTTTGCGGAGGGTTTTATGAACGTCCCTTGAGGGTCTCTGAGGGGGGGTTTTTCGGAGGGTCTGAGGGGAACGGACGGGATAAGAGGGCGAGGCGTGAGTGTTGCCTCGAGGCCTTCGACGCGGACAAGTGACCTTCCGGTCACACAACTCGTGTTTGTCGCTCGGGGTGTTTTCCCCCGGTCGACGCCGTGCGTGCGTGCTCTTCGGGGTTTCCTTCCGGGGCGGGTATTCCCCTACAGGACTACCCGGCGACACGGCCTGGCTCGCCTGCCCCCCGAATGGGTGGAGTAGGCTGGGTGTGTTGTCACAGCCCGCGGAGCGCGTCGTGGCCGTCGCCGGCGGCGGCAGACGCGGCGGCGACGGGGGCGGGGGCAGGTGCGCCAGCGGTGGCGGCGGCGCCTGCGGCGGCAGAGTCCCAAACGAGTGCCCCAAGTCTCTGCGGTCGGCCCCCCGCTCACGCGCCCGCCCGCTCCCACGGCAGCACGTGAAACACGCGCCCGGCCGCCGCGTCAAGGCGGGCGACGAGCTCGCGGGCTTCCCCCCCCTCACGGCAACGCCCAACCACCGCCGACCGCGTCGTGAGCGCGTCACCATCCGCCGCTCGAACCACACCCGCTCAGTCGGCCGCCGTCAGGCCCGCATTCGCGCACGACGATGTCGCGCCCCCCCCCTCCCCCTCCCCCCCCGCCCCCCTGTTGGATGCGGCGGCGGACAGCCCGTCGGCTGCAGCGCCGAGGCGGCTGACGAGCACTGTCGCCGCCGCTGCGGCAAGCGCCCCCGACCGTCGCCGCGGCAGCGGCCACGCCGCCGCCCCGGCGCCGGCCGCATGGCGGAGATGGCCGACCGCCTCCGCCGCGGCGGCGAGCGCCAAGGCGGTCGTGACCGCCCGACGGTGCAGCGGTTCTCAGCATCACCACTTTGGTTCGTCGTCCAGCCGAAGTGACCTCTTGATCAGCTCGGTCCGTCGAAGGAACTGCCCCGGAAATCAACCCACAGCCCAGCCTTCCCCCAACGGGAGGAGAGGATCACGGCAAAGCCCAGGGGGGAATCGTAGTCCAAAGCACAGTTGGTTTCATCAAACGGCGGTGGGGACGACCTCCGCACTGTCAATAAACCCCTCCCCAACCCGAGCACCAGCGGCCTAAGTAGCCACCCCAAATGCGCCAAACAGATAAATCCCTCCAAAGCGAAAAGTTCAAACAAGTAGTAGGGGGGTTGGGAAAACCACGAGGGAAAAACCCCGCCCCCGACCACATCCGATCTCCCTAAGATTCGGACAGGTCATTCCCTTGCTGGCCTGGATCGGGATATTTTGGGGACGCCCCGGGGGTGTGCTGTCTACAGCTGAGGGACCGCGCCCCTTCCAGCCGTGAGACCCCCGACCGCTACACAGCCCCCTCGTCGCGTGACGTGGCGTCCCCGCCCGTCTCGCGACGACCACAAGGAGGGGGTTCCGGCCCGGCCCCCTGGCAGGGTGCCGGCCACCACCACCCCCCCCCACCCCCCCGATCCCCGCCCCAGAAAGGTTTTCGAGGTCGGTCCGCGGACCGGATCGGGCTCACCCCACCCCCGCGTGGCGTTATGCCCGGCCCGCTCCGGTGTCTCGCGGCCCCCACACCCCCGCGAGGCATGCAGGCCCGACCCCTACCCGTGGGCCCAGACGCACACCCTGGTCTCACTCCCCCTCCACGTGTGTCTCCGCGACTCCTCCCCACCACCCCGCGACGTAACCCTCCGCGCTAGTTGCGACGCGGTGTCCGCCGACTCGTTCC
>Ga0114953_1001237_pt1 | contig 18224 bp, 30 predicted proteins | sample SidtaG_FD_87298 | JGI IMG/M metagenome (GOLD analysis project Ga0114953, IMG submission 87298) | Marine algal microbial communities from Sidmouth, United Kingdom - Sidmouth_Male2 metaG | ecosystem: Host-associated > Algae > Red algae > Unclassified | place: Sidmouth, United Kingdom | collected...
ATGTCCCGTCGTGGTCTGGATCGTCGACGGCGGCGTCCGGTGGATATCCGATTCCGGCGCGTCACAACTTTCATCAAGCAATTTCGAGCAACCGAGAACGGGCCCGTGATCTCGACCATCGGGCCACCGTTCAGTGATCAAAATACCATCAGAGAATGCTGCGATTCATGATGATATTGCAATGGACCTGTCATGGTTCCAATATGGCACGAAAGCGGAGATCTGCTGCTCACTGTCGCTCTCGCACTGTGCAGTCAACAAAAATGGTCGAAGGGCCGGGCCGCCTCCGGGTCTAATAGTTCGAACGCGACGTGCGACCCCTGGCACGCCCGCCCCCCACTGGTGGAACTGCCAAATTGATCGCTGGGCCCGGACACGCGTGCGGTGCGCCAGGAAGGGTGATGAAAAACACATTGCTGTCACGTGCTGCCTGGTGTGTCTGTGCAGGTCGCGTCTGATGCGCCGATTTCGAAAGATGATGAAGAATTTTGACGACAAGAACCCGTGGAGTCGTGACCTGCCTCTGTGCTGCCTGTGAGCCCGTACCAAATGGGGCATCTGTTGAAGGGCGCCTTCTCAATAGAGGTACCTGGGCGCTCTCTCATTGGATCGCCAGATCACTGACAATGTCGGCAGTGCCTGGTGGACCCTCGCGCCAATGAAAGCGCAGGGCCGCTGGAACTATTGAGGTACCAATTTGCGGGCCTGGGCAATAGTGCCCACCATGTGTCACATTCGTACGCCACGTCTGCAATGAGCTTTCCACGAGCGCCAAAGTCGGGCGCGACCTCGGCTGTCACAGAAACAATGCTTCAGCATTGTGAAGCCCCGCTGGAGAGGGTCTCCCAGGACCCCGCGTCGTCGCCTGGAGTCATGAATCGGTCTCGTTCATGGGATTTTCATTGCGCCAGTCCTAAAAAGGAGAGCAATCGAGCCCAAAACGGGCACATGTGAGATGTCAATGGAACTATAGGTCTCGCCGGCGTGCTAGGTTTTTTGCGAAACGACTGAACGTTGACTCAAACTAGTGAAAATAGTTCTACTTAAGTCTTGTCCTATAAGACATGGGACCAACATGCCTGTACAGTCTTCTCACCGAACTCGCGCGAGCCCTCCAGACATTCGTAACGGTGGCTAACAGTCTGGCTGGCTGGCTGGCTGGCTATCTAAATTTGCGTTCGTGAACCCCCTTAGATATGGTGCTTTGATGAGAAATGTCGCATGCACGTTTGCGAGTGCAAACGTTTGCCGAGAGGGACCGATGTCAGGATGTCCATCAGATCGTCTCTCACCTGGCTTCAGGGGACCGATAGCGTCCCAAGTGCAATTGCACCTGACATCACCGGCGAAAGCCACAGCCAACCACTGGCACAAGGTAAGACGCAGGACTGAGGGCTCATCACCCAGCGAATGACTTCTCATTATTCAATGTGAAGAACCGCCACCAGCGGAGAGGCGGCCGAACGAAGCGGATCTGGTGCTTTCGAAGCCTCTGGCGGTCAGGCGGCCCGCAGCAGTGGATTTGGGGTTCCGGGACAGGGTACTGGGGGGGTGGGGAGTGGTCCAGTACGTGCGGCCGCCGCCGCCGGCGGCGGGGCGGCCGGCGTCGGGGCCAGCGGCGTCGGGTTGTCGGGGACATTGCTTGCCGCCGCTGCCGCTGGCGGGAAAGTGGACGGCGGCAGCGCTGCTGTAGCATATCATGCTGCCGCCGCCGCGGGCGGTCAGGCGGCCGGCGGCCTTGGATTGGCTGCGGCGGAGCCGGCGGAGGGAGTTGAAGGGGCATGGTATGATGGACGTTCTGTCGCCGCCGCCGGTGGTTAGGCGGCCAGCGGCGGCGGACTGGCGGCGGCGAAGCCAGTGGCGGGTGTCGGGGGGGCGGGGCCAAAGGGACTTTTTGCCGCCGCCGCAGGCGGTCAGCCGGCCGGCGGCGACGTGCACGCCCCCGAAGAAGGCTTCGTGGTGGCCGGTGCGCTACCCCCCCCCGTCATTGTGCCTGTGGCCTGGCTGCCTGCAGGCACTTTTAGGCACTCTTTGGCGGCGTGGGACGAGACAGAGAGTGAGTAGGAGCACATCAGGCTACGACATGACCTGGCAGAGAATGTGTGAATGGACAGAGCCACGCGTCTTGAGCCATACCTCTAACAAGCGCGGCACGAGAGGTATGTTTTCTCCCGCTCTGCGTTTTTTTTTCTTGGACTTCTTTTTCGTCGCGTGGGTCTCTCTTTTGACGACTTGGGCACAACCTTCGCGGGGGCGGAACCCCCCAACGGCCGGCGTGGCACCGGTTTATGACGCGGCAGAGGGATGGCACCGTCGCATGCAAAGAAAAATGAAGTTGGAACAGAAAACCCTGCCCAGCGGGGAGACAATAAAGTTGGAATTCGCCGCCTCATACACACTCCACACACGACTGGTACTCGGCCCTTCTGTCATCCTCACTAGATTCGTCCCCGTCAGGGTCTTCCTTGTCCTCAGCATTGCCCGCGCCAATGTTACGCACGGTAAAAACAGGCAGCAAAAAAATACAATCATTCTCATTGTCAAGCGTCTTGGACGCGGCGGCATGGGCTGCCGCCGAATTGGTCTGCTTTGTGACCAGCGACCGCCGGCTACGGCGCGCTGCACCAAGGCCGGCGTCCGAGGCCGGCGGTGCACATATACTCGCCGCCGTTGTCATGCGCGTTCCTTCCGGCTCATCAGGTCCTGCGCCGCTCGCCGCCGGTGAAGATGCTTGCACCAGTGCCGCCTCAGCAGCCGGCGCGTGCGAAGGCAGCGTTCGTGGCCTCCAATTTCACGTCACAGCAGGTGGAGTGAGTGTCGTTCTCCCCTCCGCCGGCACATGCGCACCAGGAGCGGGAGTAGAGGCGGCGGCCGCCCCCGCCAGTGACGACAATGTAACCAGCGTGGACACGTTCAACCCGTCCGCCGCCATCAGTTTGCGGGCATGCGCGCAACAGAAGCTGTTAGCTTCAGGAGTGTCCCGCATCTCCACAATGAAGAAAAACGTAGCAGTCGTACGCTCAGACGTGGCTTGGGCCAACGCGGACAACGCTTCGGTGCCTGGCTTTAGCACTCGCGACAGACGAATGTCTTCCGTCTTGTCACGTTTGGCCGCCGTTGCGCCGCGCGAGCGGGCCTGGTAGCCCCCGGCCCCCAGGTCCTCTCCATCATCGTGAGAGTGGCTCTTCGCGCTTCGGCCGCCGGTAGAGCCGCCGGGTGGTCCTGTACCGGCGGCGCCGCCCTCGGCAGCGGCCCCGGCGGCCCCACTAAACTTGTCAACGTGCCGCAGCACCCGCCAGCACGGGACTTTAGGCAGTTGACTTGCTTGGCCTTTCGCTTGGATGTCTCTCCCATGGCCACGTCCTCTGCGCGGTCCTTTCACATCGCCTTGTACACACTGATGCCACAGAAGCGCGCCTGCACCGCATTGATCAGGTCCTCATTAATTGGGTTCCCCGTGAGCTCCGTACGCTTAACCACCAAGTAGTGGGAGCCAAACGCGTTGACGCTATTGCGGATCTTGTCCCACTGCTTCTGCACCATGCGCACGCCCCGCTCAGTGCGCCTTTAGACGCCAGGGCGTCCCGACAGCAACCCCTTCCGCGCCGACACAACCGGAGCCCGGAATGTCTGACCTCGCTGGGCCTCCCCTTGCACAGGGTCTTGCCACGGGCTCAGGTACGCCCGGCAGTGCGAAACGCGATCCTCGTCGGTACAGCCCGGCCCGGTCTTCATCACAGGGGCCGCTTACGTGGGCGCAGCAGCCCCAGAGCCGACGGCGTCGACGTGGACTACTGCTCTACCGGCGGCGTCGCGCCCGCCACTGCCGCGGGCTTGAGCTGGTCGGTCGCCTTGTCTTGATCCGCCTCCTCGTCGTGGCCCGCCGCCGGTGTGCCCGCCAGGGCCTGTCCTGGCGCCTCTCCTGGCGTTCCCGGAGGAAGGTTTGGGACAGACGAGGAGCGCACGGTCGCTTCCGTCGGCCGGAGCTCGGCCGACGAAGGTCGAGCACCACCGGCCTGGTGGTGACCTTGAGCCGACTGCATAGACTCACCGCTGGCTTGAGTGTGCCCGTCGGCCGGCGGCGGCGCCTGTCTGCTTCCGCCTTGAAGGCGGCTGTCCTTGGTAGGTGTATAGCTGCCGCCGGCGTGTGGAGACAGATGCATTTGAGGCAGCGTGCTGACGTCTGCCGGCAGAGCAGGACCATTCTTAGGCAGCCTTCCGCCGTTCACGCCACCGAACGGCGGTGCTTCGTCAGTCGGGTGCCGTCTGGCGCCGCCGCCGGCTTGATGAGGGACGCGACCAGTAGGCGGCCCCCGGTCATGGCGCGGCGACAAAGATGCCCGTTCTTGTCCCCCTCCCGAATGGCCGGCGCCTTGTGGTGATCGACCGCCAGGCGGCAGCCCCAAGATTCTGCCGGCTTGCACAGGATCGCGACCAGCCGGCGGCGTCCAGCTGGTAGGCTCCGAGGACAGCTCCCGTTGTTGCCCCCCGCCCCGGTTGCCGCCGGCTTGGTGTGGGTGCGGGTCAGCCTCCTGCGCCCAGTTTTCGCGCAAACGCGACGGCACCCGTCCCTTCTCGCCGGCACAGTCGTCGCCGGCTGGGTGTGGTTGCGGGTCAGCCGCCGGCGCCCAATTGTTGCGCGGCGGCGACGGCGCCCTTTTTTGACTGCCGCCTCAGTTGCTGCTGGCTTGGTGCGGGTGCGGGTGAGCCGCCGGCGTCCAGCTGCTGCGTGGCGGCGACGGCTCCCGGCGTTTCCCACCGCCCCAGTTGCCGCCGGCTTTGTGTGGGTGCGCGTTCACCGACGGCACCCAGTTTTTGCGCTGCGGCTACGGCGCCTGTCGTTGCCCGCCGCCCAGGTTTCCGCCGGCTTGGTATGGGTGCGGCTGATCCGGCGGCGCCCAAGTGTTGCGCGGGGGCAAGACCGCCCGGCTTTGTCTGCAGCCCCAGTTGCCACCGGCTTGGAGAGGATCGCGACCAGCCGGCGGCGCCCAGTTGTTGCGCTGCGGAGACGGTGCTCGTCCGTGCCCGCCGCCCCAGTTGCCGCCGGCTTTTGGCAAGTCCCGATCAGCCGGCGGCGCCCAGTTCTTGCGTGGTGGCGACAGAGCCCGTCCTTTTCCGCCATCCCAGTTGCTGCCGGCTTGTTGTACGTTTCGACTGCGGGCTGTCATGGATATATCTCCGGGGGATATATCCGTGCCTTTTATCCGTATCCACTTGGGATACGCGTCGTGGACGCAGATCCTGAATGAAATAAATGAAAAGGCGAAGACTATATATCTATCCTGTCCGTCAGAAACCGCGAGATTATATCTGATCCGTATCCCAGATGTGATACTCAGGATACAGGGATACGGAAGATTTCGAAGCTCATCGCGGCTGAAGAAATTTAGCTGAGCGCAGTCGACCTCCCGCTTCACTTTTCGTAGATCGGGCGATTCTTGTGCAAGCACTTGGAATGGACATGCGATGATCCTATGCGACCCAGATGAAACCATCAGATCACACGACTCGACCAGTTTACGTCGTTATCAGAGAGTTACACGTGTTTCAGAATGATCGTACTGGCGTCCGCGTCCAGAACCGGCGCTGCCAACGGACTCCCGCGCACGCGGGCCGTAGGAGAGCCGCAGTGCCCGCACCCATAAACATCTGGGTGTTTCTCTTCCTTGCAAGCGCGGCCAGCGGCGACATCGGCTCCTCGTCGCCATCTTCCGCGCCGAACGGCCGTGGCAGCGGCACCTCCGTGTAATGCCTTACGGTCAGGCCCAGAACGCAGAAGAAACCGCCTCCGTAGCAGCAGCTAGAGGCACGAGCGACACGGTCACGCCCACAGGGTCGTGGACGTCTTCAGGGACCGCTTAGAACACGCGTAAGTCAGTGATAGCGGGCAGTCCAGGCGCTCACGCGGTGGCCCAGTTGTTCTCGTCGGCGTGGTGGAATGCGCCCTGCTGCAGCGCCGGTCGCCGCACGCCGGCGCCCGCAAGCCCCGTCTCCATTTCCTACGGGCCCGAGTGCTTAGAACTGTCTCCGCCGGTACGAAGACTCTCCAGGGCCGACAAGCGCGCGGCGGCCTTGGCGACGAGGCCCACTGCTGGCTCGGCGCGAAACCGAAGGCCGCCACCCCCCCCCACCCCTTCTGCGCCAGACGCAGCCCCGCTGCCCGTCCCGCGCGCTTGTCCGCGGCCGCCGGCCCCGCCCGCAGCAACGTCGGTGGGAGGGTCACGGCCTCCGGAGATGCGAGCTCGACGATGGCTGCCGAGAAGGGTGGCAGCGCGCCCATCACCGACCGGGTGCACGGTCACACACCCGCGATCGGGCGGAGCACCGCTTTGGGGGCGGTGACGGTCACGCGCGTCGGCCGCGCCGTCCGCGCCCGAATTGCCAGGCGGTGGTGGCAACGACGGCTGCGGCGGCGGCCCGCCGAAAGCCACCAACGCCGTCGGCGGGCAGCGCCGGTGTGTGACAGTCGGCGGAGGAGGTGATCAGTTCTCAGAGCGGCGACTCTGAGGTGGTGCGGTTAGCACCGCGGTCAGCGTGGGGGTTGGCGCCGGGCCTGGCAGGTCGAATGCCAGCTGGGCTGGGTGTCCCGTTCTCCGGGACCTCGCTTGGACTGATGTTCAGTGAATATATCTGAATGTATATCCATATCCTATTCCAAATACTCCGGCCGAGAAGATGAGTACATTCTTAGTATTCAATCGAAAATCCGGTGATTTATCCGTATCCAGAGGCCGCTGAGTTTATCTTTTCTATAGTTGGACATCCGACATGAAAAATGGGATGCATCTCATTTGTGCCCAATATTGGTACTCTGAAAACCCCTGGTTTCGACCAGACGGCGGCGCCCTGTTGTCGCGCGGCGCCGGCCACAGCGACCATTCTTTCCCACAGCCCCAGTTGCCGCCGCCTTCGAGATGTCGACATAAAAGAGGCGGCGCCCGGTACCTGCCGGCAGACGAGGACCCTCGTTGCGCCGGAGCCCCCCCAGCACCGAATCGCTGACGCCTAAGTCCACAGCACGAAGGTGCTGACGTTGAACAGGGTGGGAAACTCCCGAGATGACACGAGCAGGTACACCGGGCGAGCACGGCGAGCCGCTCCTGGTGCCGCCAACTTTTTTCCCTTCTCCTCTCCGTGTTGCTGTCCGGGTTGGGCTCGCGGGTCATGGTGAGGGACAGGAGAGTCGGGGGGCTCTTGAGTACAATGGCCGAACATGAGGAGAGACTGGGTGGATGGAGAATCAGACGCAACGCAGCGCACAGGGCACCCCACCGGCTGCCACCCAGCACCTGTGGCGTCTCTGGGTAGAAGGGCGAGCGCAGGAGGTCCCCAGCAACGGATGGAGAGAAATTGTGGGGGTGTCGGCAGCCGCCTGAGTCCTAAGAGAACGGTGCGAACCAACCCGGTGGCAAGGGCGGGAGTCCAGAGCAGAGTCGGGGGGGGGCTGTCAGACGCCGGCGTCTCACGCAAACGGTGCGAGCCGCGCCGGCGGCAAGGGCTGAAACAGCACACCGGTGGCCCACACGGGCCCAGAGCTCTTGGGATGCAAAAGGCGGGTCGTGACGGCCGCTAGCGGACGGCGTGTCCATACGCCGACGCCGGCGGCCGAAAAAGCGCGTGACAGGACGCTCGCGCAAAGCGACAGCGCGCGACCGCAGCCGAAAGGCCTCCCCACGGAGCGCCCCGAGGAGCCACAGATGCCCGCCCGAGCAGCGCCCCGTCGCGCGTGGGCGTTGGGGCGGAAGGGGCCGGGTGCTGCGGGCGCGCAAGAGCGGGGGGGCTGCCCGAGACAGCTCGGGGACGTGCATTCGAGGCCCCCCGGACCGCCTGCCTTGGGACACAGCGCCACGCAGCGCCGCTCACGAGACCGGTCACACCTGCACTGGCGCAGGGCCTCGTGCGTGCCCCTTTATCGGCCATATCCCCGCCTCGTGGAAGCCGCTGAGGCAACAGCCACCCCACGCATGACACGAGCGCCCAATTGAACCGATTTGAGAGGGGTGCGGGCCTGTCGCCAACAGGTACGAGAGCAAACTGACCATCGGGGCGCGTGACCCCTGGATGCACCTCCCTTCCAGTAAACTGACCCACAGATCGACCCCTCTTGAACAGGCCCAGATCCAGGGCCATAGGCAGATCAGACCTGACACTGGCCATTCCAGTGCATGACGTGTTTCCACTGACACTGTTTAATCGAGGGGGTTGTCACACTGCGCTTCACTGCATGTCTACTGCTTCTCTTCTTGCTTTTTTCTTTAAAAGAGCATACAGAGAGTATCTCACAGTACTCTGAGTCTCTTTTTTCCAGCATTGGCAGAAAGAAGTGGATTTTGGTGACCGCACGTTATCCCGTTGCTATCTTATCCGACAAGGAGACATGCACAGCACTTCTGGGCCGAACACGACCAAAACACCAATTTTCCACAAAGACTGGTTTCTGGTGCTTTGAAGAGTGCTGTGAACGGTGTTGCAAGTTGCTATGCGCGCAAGTGCTTCCTTCATGCTCTTTCAGCCTCCTCTAGGTCCGAGTGGCCAGAAACTGCCACCGTCCCCCCACGACGCCCTACCCGAATGCCGGCCAAACTTTTGTGTGCGTTGCCATAAAAAAGACACGTAGCCTCTTTGGGAGCCAAAACATCTCCCCGGCACAGCCACAGGAAGCCCAGAGCACGGACAAATCGCTGGCAATGACGTAGAACTACTGCGGCGTGCGTGTCACTGCCCTACAGGCACGACCAAAGCAGCTGAAGCATCTCTAGGGGTACCAGAGGTCCTTTCACTGCACAAAATAACTGAGCGTCGCGTTAGGACCTAAACAAGACCCGCTGCTGTGTGACGCGCGTTCCTCGGAGTCTGTAAGAGTCGGTGACCGGATCCCCTTCACAGTCTAATAGAGACACTATTCAGATACAAAAGTAGCTACAGTAGAGCCCACCCACGGACCCATCCGCAGTGTGAAACGCTTCGGCCTCCCCCACCACACCAGAAAACAAACATGCTGACTACGGCTGCGGAGGCGCAGACGCCGACCCCCACCCCACGAAAGTGACAGTGTGAGTGCAACCCATGTAGTGTCGGATGAGCACCGTGCTAGAAGCGCGGGGTGAGGATAGGCGAAGAGCAGTGGCGAGGAAGAAAGGCAGCGGGGGCAGCCGGGTGGCGACGACGCGGCCGGCGGTGGCAGCCGGGGCGACGGCCGTGCGGAAGGCGGCGACGGGGGAGGCACGTCCAGCCACAGCCCAGCGACGCACGGAACCGCTAGAGAAAGAAGGAGTGAGGCAAGGAGAGGTTTGAGGCGACGGCGGCGGGGGAGGGCAGCCCAATGGCCGTGCCGCTGGCGCCGCAGACGGCACGGGCCGCGGGGGCGGCAAAAACCGCGGCCGCGTGAGCGGCGGCGGCGACGCAGGCGCTAGCGGGACGGGCTGTCCGAGAAGCCACCATACGGCGCGGGGCTAGGTGGCAGGGGGGGGCGTGCGGAGGCGTGGCCAGGTGGCGGCGGCGGCGGCGGCGCGAGCGGCGCAGGCGGCGCGGGCGGCGACAGTGCGTGCAACAGCGGAGCAGAAGGAGCGCGCAGCGACCCTACGATGCGGGGAGTGATAGCAGGGGGGAGCGGTGCAGCCTGGCGGCGTCGGAGAGCTCGGGCGGCGGCGGCAGCTGCGAGGGCGGCAGCGGCGCAGTCGGTGCGTGCAGCCACCATATGGCGCTGTCAGCGTTGGGAAAGGGAATGTAGGGGGGGCGTCAAAGGCGGTGAGGGCGGCGGGGGCAGCGGGGGCAGCGGGGGCAGCGCGGGCGGCGGGGGTGGAGATGCCCGCCCGTCCAGCCAGCAGGACTGGTGTCCAGTTGGCGTTTGGGACAGTACTTAAGTACGCGCAAAGCACGTGGAACCTTGCTTGGCACGAGGCGCCGATCGCACTGGAGCGCCGTGGGCCAGACCATGAGGAGCTCTGAGAAAGCTCCGTGCTCGCCAGAAGCAAAATTTTGCATCGTGGTTGAGATGTTGAGATCCTACATGCCCTTCGGTGGCTCGCACACGTGCGCGAGCGGGCCAGCCGTCCCCGCTCGCGCGCCACCGTTCCGTCCGCCCCTACCGACGCGGACGTCGCCAGCCCCCGCCGGCCGTCGCGCCCCCGGCCCCTCACTGGAGGCGCCCCGGACGACGGGGTTCCCGTAGTACTACGGAAGGCAAACAGGTCACATGATTGATTGCGCGACCGCGCCGCTATTCCAGCGCCGACCCGAGCACGATAAAGCACCGGCCTGTCAAAGCCGATTTCACGAATCAATCTGCGGCCCCCTCGGCGTCACGGGAGGCCTTGACAATCACGCTTTTCGACCGGCTCGCTGGCTTCTCATTGGCCGGCCCACTGAGGTCCAGGCACTGCTTGCGTCGCGCTACTTCTCAGGGAAGGTTGTTCATCAGCCCTCCTTTTCTTGCGCTCCTGAATTGGACGCATGCAGCATCCCGCGTTTTTATCGGCGCGGCGACTCTTCGATGCATCGAGTATCGTCTGTAACTTCATGCGGCGCTTCGCGTCTCGCTTCTCACACCACCCGCATGCGCGGCGAGGCGTGCTACAGATCCCGGGGTGAGATGCGCTTCACCGGCGCTGCCTCCCTGCGTGGTTCGGGGCGTCCTTTCCGCGCTGGCGCTCAGCGTGGCGGGATGCCTGCTCTCCTGGGGGCACCCGGCTGCACTTCGCTCAGTGCTTGGCTCCACTGGCGCTAGCTGGTCCATGCATCCCCTTTATCGTATCTTTATCCTCCGGTCTCCATCTCCTAGGCATGGACAGGTAGGCGATGGAGCGGCATACGTTTTCTGTAGCCACCCCACATCACCCCGCGCCGGTTGTACCCCATCCGATGATCCTGCGTCCTCTCATTCGGCCTCGCCACACCGACCTTCCTCTTTCTCACTCGCTGCTCGCTTTCTTCCATTTATTCTCTCCGCCCACTGTTCTGGAGTCTGTGGCTTTGTACGGGCATGCTGACGATTCGCTGCCTCGTTGTTTACCGCCTCAGTCGCAGCCGCCGCCCGCCTTGCTACCATTGTCGGATCTTCCCTATTTCCAGCCTACCCCCCTCCATCCCCGTGCCCTTGTTGCCTCGCCCCCCGATACCCCGTTTCATCTACCCCCCCCACCTCTGGCGCCGTCCCTGCGCTTACTTGTTATCACCACAGTGGCAGCAACTCGAGTACCGCGTGCCACCACATCACCCTCGCCGGCAACGTAGGCGCGCGTACGACCGCCGGCCAAGGCGGCGTTGACGACGGCTGCGGCTAAAAAGAAGCCGTTGGACGGGCGTGGCGTCGGAGGCGCGCCATCGGTCGGCGCCACAGTGCCAAACAAGGGCAGGGTGATGGCGTTCACATCATACGCGGAGGTGGTCTTCTCGCAGGTGACGGACAGCATGACGCTGGTAGCAGACAAGGGCGGCTCAGATCTGGCGGACGCCACAACCGCGTTTGCCCTCGCCTCTTCCGCATTGAGTGCCCCTCTGGGCTTTGGGTCACCCGTGCGCGGACAGTCGCAGCTTTCGCTGTCTGTCGGGGCTGATAGCGATGCTGGGGGGTTGAAGCTGGGCACGACAAACACACTGGGCCGCGCCACCAGTGATGAACTACGCATGGCGATCATTGGGCGCGTACGTGGGCTGTGCGCCGAGCTGTTGCGCCTTTCAGCGCCCCAATGGTGTTTTATCCATCTACCTGGCCATGGAGGCGGCGGCGCATGAACCAGACCTGGATTACATCACGACCTTCATCAGTTGCTTTAGCGAGACGAAGATGCCGGAGCAGTCGGTCGCCTTCTTGAGGCAGTGCGGCGCGGATCTTGCAGGGGCGTCTGCGAAGAACATGGTGGAGGTCATGGTGCCGCCTGATGACGGCGGCTCCAGCGGCGACAGGACGAGAGGCGCCAACAGCAACAAGTCGGCTGAGGTTAAGGGAGGTGAAAGCGGGGCTCGAACGCTTCGTACACTCCCAAAGGCTGGAAAAATCTTCTCCAGGCTGGAAGTGCACCCGCCAGCCTCCCTGGAGTTCCTGTCGGTCAGTAAGGGAGAGCCAATGCACGTGACGGACGCGATGATCGACTCTGTTTTGGAGCTCAACGGCTGTTCCCAACTGAATGACATGAAGCAGCGGCATCGTAAGGGCGTCTTTGGCGTCGTGCGGAGGACTACGATCGCGAATACAGGGGACGGCATGCTACCGTGGGAGCCAGTGTGTCCGGAGGGGCTGTTGCGCAAGCAGTGGAAGGCGCTTCGAGTGACAGACCATGTTGTCGAGCGGAGCCTTCTGCCCCCCAATCACCCCACAAAAACAAAGGTCATTGAGCTAAAGCCACGCGAGATCGTCATTGCATGCCACTTGTTCAAGTGCTGGGCCGACCTGGTGTCCGTCCATATCACCGAGAACGCCAATTCTTTGGCAACGACAGTCAAGAACACGGCGCCACAGAAGAAGAAGAAGCGGTCCCTGGGCGTTGTGTTCAAAGCGGGCGACGGTGGCAACCCCAAGAACCAATCCACTCCATTTCCCCCGCGCCCACCATCTCCTCTTTCTCCAACTCGTCCACCGCCGCCGCCTTCAAAGCCGAGGACCCCGCCCAACGCGCTGGTCCGCATCCTGCATCGCCCAAGGCCACCCCCGCCTGTCTTGACGCCAGATGCTGGGGTATTGGGCGCCGCGCTTGAAAACAGCCGTGGTGCCGCCGGACGCCGCACCCTGTCTTCTAGGATCCTCCCCCTGCAGGTCGCCGATGCGGTCATCAACTCCCTGAACCTCAAGAGGATCCTGGACGAGTGGACGCCCTGCCACCCACTGATGGTCCCTGTAGCCGTTGCCGTGAGGAACTTTGATGCGGAGGAGCGGGAAGGCGTTTTGGAAGGCGCAAAAGAACCTCCGCTTCCGTCTGTCGGAGGCAGATATCGCGGTGTGCCGCAGACGGCTGCGTGCCAACGCTGTCACCCGAGGCTGGTGCCCGTCCAACAGCTTCGGCATCTACAACTCGCGGCGCAAGACGGCGGTGTTCGTGTTCAGCGGCACTGAGGTTCCGGTTGTCGTGACAGACGCAAAGCTCGACGCCATGCAGGAGACGCACGTCGTGGACGCGCTTCGGACGCTGACGGTGTATGCGGACTAGTGACTGAAGACCTCCGTCGGTTGGTCGTTCCCCCCGCCGCCCGGCCTGGAAAACACTCTTTTCCCGACTGGTGGGCAGTTTGGCATCCTGGCTGACTCGGTCCTTGTCTGCCTCAAGCGCAAGTATGTCGGCGGCATGGATTGGGACGACTGCAGCGGCGTGGTAATCGTTAAGGCAGGGTATGAGGGGGGGATGGAGCAGTAAGGTGGGTCCTCGGTGACTGTCCGCGATGTCATCATTGCCTGCGACAGGGCATATCTGCGCTCCGACGTGCTGGATGCGGCGATGATGACCCGGCGGGAGTATGCCGCCGGCCATCGGCGGCGCACGTACATGCTCCTATCCGGGAAATTGGCGAACATAATGATGACAGGCAGTAGCCGGCGGAACGACCTCGCGGTCAAGGCGGCGCGCGACATTGCGGAGATTTCGGGGTACGCCGACGAGCTGGTGGGACTCGTGAACATTGGCGACAGCCACTGGCTGCTGGGGGTGGTACACATCACCAATCGTGACGTGGTGTGTACTGATAGGATGCAGGCGACTGGCCTGACGCTGGCAAAGCTGCGGCTTTGCCTTCTGGGTGACGCTGTCGTAGAGAGGGCGGCCGGATTAATGTTGGCAGCCGAGCGTTCTCCACGACCGTTCTCAGTATTCAAACCGGCGGTGGCGACGACGAAGAAGCCGACCGTCCAAGGGGAAGGAGTCAACTCCGGCGCGTTTTCCTTTGCGCTCGCGGCACGCATCATTGAGGGAGGTGAATCGCCAGCTTTTAAACCGGGAGTCGGTCCTGTTTTGAGCTTGGGCGTTGTGGATGCGGTGGTGCTTGCTGGGGAGACCATTGACCTGCGCCGACTTCTATGTGAATGACGTTAACGAGATCCCTTCTTTCGTTGAGCAATTTGTCCTCTTCGTTCGCGCACCTCCTGCGTTTTGTTTGTAGACTCATTTTATCTGCGGCGGCCAGTCTCTTTGCTCAGTGGCACTGACGCTGAGCGACCGATGTGTTCTTCCTTGGGCAGACGCGTTTGTCAAGCGCCGAAATCGGTGAGACAACTGAGGAGGAACTGAGCAAACCACGGGGGTCATTCTTGGGGAGGGGAAGACGGAGCAGACCACGGGGAACCGAGAACAAAGCACTGAGGCTCTCGTCTCAAGCTTTTGCGGTGTGGAGCTGGTATCGAAGGCAAAGTTGGAAACCTGGGTCGGTGAGGGGGGGTGGGTCGCAGCCGGAGCGACGCCGCCTACCACCGTTCCGCTGGGCTAGAACGATAAAGCGACAGGAGGGCAGATGCCGGGACTGCTTGGCGGTCCCAGGTTCCAGTGACGTGCGGGATGCGACAGTTCCCAGTATTGCTGATCCCCCAATTTTGTCCTCATCGGCCAAGTCTGGGCCTGCTTTGTAAAACAGGCCAACCATTGGTCTAGAACAGCAGCAAGCAGCTGCTGACTGCGAATCTACGACGCACTATTGTCTCTCCAACCGCCAGGTCCGTGCAGAATCGAGCGTTTCCAATTTCTTGAGATATTCTTCCTTTCTCAGTCGTCTCATGGCGTAAAGTAGCCCAGAGCAGTTTGTTAACGAGATTTTCTTCAAGATTCTCAGATAATGTCAGAAAAACGAGTACGCCGATTGTGCGTTTGCGGGCCGTACGGGCACATTCTGTAAAGGTGGGACCCGACATGCACTGCTGTCGATCCTCTTGGCCAATCAGAAACGTCCCTGCATCGCTGTTGCACTCCCGTTCTCTACCGATGAGGACAAAATTGGGGGATCAGCAATACCTTGGACAGTGCGGGCCGCTTGCTTGAGACTACGCTCGCACAGCACAAGAAAGTGGCTAAGCAGTGGTTCTCGCACAACAGCGCCAGAAGCTCCACTACTCTGAGTAGAATTGACCACCCATCAACGGAATGAAAAACCCAGTGTCAGAAACTGGGGATGGATGCTGCGACTGCAACCTTCCCTTGTATGGTGCGTGTCCTAATAATGAGACATCGCGGTTTTCTTTTTTTTTTCTCGGCCCACTGGCGTTCTGCAGCGGTCCGATGATGTAATGTGACCCACTCGGACCCTCTGCGTTGCCAGAACGGCCCCTGACAGTATTAGCAGATCCGGCACCTCCTGACGTGTAATGGAGGGAAGTGTCATTCATTGCAGCTTCGACAGGTGACGATCACGCCCCCCAATCAAATGCACGGATACTAGGGCAGGCATGTGCTGACAATTTGTGCACGGAGAAAAGGGCACCACCTTAATAATAAATACGTGAAGAAGACAGCCATGTAGCCCCCTGTGAAGAAACACGATTTGGGACACCCCTCATCGAAGCTCCAGTTAGCACATGAGCTTAGGCGTTGCAAACCTGTAGCCCCAAGAACCTGAAAAAGACTGACTCCAAGATCGGGGTTATCTGAGAGGTCCACAGAACAGGGCCCACAGGCAGGTACTAAGCAGTTGTCAGCCAAGAACATCTCGGAAGAGGCTCTTTCCATGGAGGCCAGTCGAGAATTTTCTCGTACCCCACCCCGCCTGCAACCGTGCAGTGATGTGTCAGTCTTCCAGAAAACGCGCATGTCTCATTTTTTGGACACGCACCATAGAGCTGCTCGAGGCACCTTGAAACCGGGAAACGCGCCTTCAAGTCAACTAAATACGTGATGGCCTTGTTAATCAGGAACAACCATACTGCCAATCGAATTCCTTCCACAGAAAGACTCAAACGTGTCTGCCCAGAAAGGCACCCTTGTGGTAGGGTTGTTGAGTGCGCCGAGGGCGCTCTATTGGGGCGCATTTTAGGCTCTCAAAGGGCGCTCAGAGGGCGCTCCAGCGCCCAGCGCCCATGAGTTCCTGGGTGCTTTTCTGGACGATCGGAATAAGTATTGTCGTAAAATTTAACTACGTCGTCGACCGAGTGACCGAAGCCACTGACTGCACCCGCGCCGGGTGCAGCGGCCCTGGCTGCAGCTGCCTCAGCGGTTCGGCTGGAAGGGCCCGTCGGGAGGTGGTCATGGCAGCAGCAATGGCCCTCGTCTTCGCGCCAGAGCAGCAGCATGCTTCTCGTCCACCTCCCGCGACCTCCACCCTCCGTGCTCCCATGCTTCTTTCGACACCCCTCCCCTCTGCCCCATCGCGAGCGCCCCGCCTCCACCGGCGCCGTCGCCGCTGCCGCCGCGGCTGGCTCGCCGCTCGATGTCGCTCCCATCTACGCCGCTGGCTCCGCGCTCATCAACCATCCCGTCTTCCCCTCCCCTCCCAACGCCGCCCTTGACGCCCATCGTTCGCTCCCCCCCCGACGCCGCCCAAGCCGCCATCGACAACAACCTCATGGCGGTGTCGTCTCATGCGACACAAGAAGGCACGTTCATATGGGGGGGAGGAGATTTGACGACAGTGGGCGTCGGCTTCAAGTGCGCGGCATCGGTGCAAGACATCTGTGACGAGGATTTCTACTTGGCCAAGGCTGCAGACGTGTATAGGTTGGCGTGACTGTGTAGGGTGCTCGTGTGTTTCTTGTCCTCATGGCCCGGCGGTCTGGTTGTTTGAGTCACGACGTGGGACATGTTCTGCTGTTCTGTTGTTTGTCCTTGGGAGCTGCCGCCGTGGGCGGCACGCGGATACATTGGGCTTTGTAGATGACCGTCAATATGACGGCTTTCACATGCATGAGGAGATTCCAAGATGGTCGCTAATTACCACGAAACACAGTTAAGAACGTCAGAAAAAGAGGGGGCTACCTGATAATTTATGGGTGCTACAACGGGCGCTTTTGGGGCGCTCAGGGCGCACTGAGCGCTAAAAAAGGCGCTCAGGGGCTCATTATGCACCAGCGCCCCGACAATCGGGGCGCACTCAACAAGCCTACCTTGCAGGACGGGCACCTGTTTCCCAACGGATGCAAACTTCCCGTTCCGCACCTCATGGCCATACGACATTCGTTGCCCGTTGTGACGGGTCTCATCGCTCCAACGCGAAGTCGAGCCAGACAGGCTCGTTTCCACCATCGAGCGTCGGCACACTGCCCCTAGATCAGAACGGTATCTGCTGCGAACTCCATGTCGATTGCAAACACTTTCAAAAATAAATATAAATGACATGCTCTGGTTCTGGAAGGTTTAGGGACGCCTCAGAGACGTGAAATGCGCCATTATCCGTATCTTTTCGGAGGAACTCTTGTTTGGAGGTTGGCCGGTGGCCGGACTGTCACTCTTTTCGGTACGAACGGGGCTACTGGCGGCTGGTTCATGCAGTTCTTGTATGATTTCGGCCTGCTTGTGCCGTGTCTATCTCAAGCAGCGATGCGACGGCTGGTCCGGATCTGCCGATGCATCGGCTGGGATGGGATCTCCGAGCCTAGGTGTGGCGGGGTTCCTCCCATGTTCCCACTTTTGCGTTTGACGAGAAGTCTTCACACGAAGGATAGCGACCCCCCAAATAGTTTTAGTGCAAGAGATGGTACGCATTCTTCAGTAGAAAGCCTTGCAACAGCACACCTGCATCGAAGAAAAACGGCTCAGACCTTTCGTTTAAGGCCCTCCGGCACACTGGGCGAGCCGCACGAGGTCACAGCACCGTCTCTCTCCTTTGTTTCATGTGCACGCACCTCGTGCTTTCCATTGCACTATTCTGCGCAGCGCTCCAATCCCACTGGCCGAAGATAGACGTCCGCATTGAGCATGTGAAGAAGAAGCGTATCAGTTTCTTGCAGCGGTCCCGTGACAGTCGGAGGCTACTTCAAATTTCGCTCATCCAAGAGTGCAATCTCGTACGCGCCTCTTGTTATCTGATCCCACGAGACCCGGCAGCCAATCGGCTTGCGCACGAGCGCGCTGCTTCAGCAGCCAATGAGCGTCCGTGCACGGAAATTTCAAATTAAATCCATGGCTGTCCTCAAAAGCCGCCTTGCGTCGCTCAAACGCCGTCGCACACCTGCTCCCCCCCCCCCCCCCCCCCCCCCCCCGCCGCCCCCCCCCCCCCCCCCCCCCGCCCCCCGACGGCCCTCATGCCAAGTCACTCGGCCGCATCTCTGCGGGCGGCACGTCGAGGCGGGGCGCCCAGCCCCCCCCATCCTCGAGCCGCCC
>Ga0114953_1001238_pt1 | contig 18212 bp, 25 predicted proteins | sample SidtaG_FD_87298 | JGI IMG/M metagenome (GOLD analysis project Ga0114953, IMG submission 87298) | Marine algal microbial communities from Sidmouth, United Kingdom - Sidmouth_Male2 metaG | ecosystem: Host-associated > Algae > Red algae > Unclassified | place: Sidmouth, United Kingdom | collected...
CGGTCCTCTGCGGCGGCGCCGCATGATCAAGGGCGGCCCAGTCGGCGGCCGTCTTGCCTCCAGCGCGCGACGCGCGTCTTCACCTGCCCCTGTCGTAGTCGGCGGGCGCGGTGACGCCGACGGGGGGAGATCTTCCCGCCGTCCGATTCGCGCTCCGACGGCGGCGTCGCAGGCACCGCGAGGCGCGTATTCTCTGTGGCGTACGGGCATGTCGGGGGCCGCAACACCCTCGGCGTGGGGGCGCATCGCCCCTGGCGGGCGGTGGCGGCGGCGGCAACGACGGGGTGCTTCCACCGGCGCGGCGCTGGGGCGCGGCGGCGCCGTTGCAAGATTTTCGGTCCTCTGCGGCGGCGCCGCCGGATCAAGCGCGGCCCAGTCGGCGGCCGTCTTGCTTCCAGCGCGCGACGCGCGTCTTCACCTGCCCCTGTCGTAGTCGGCGGGCGCGGTGCCCCCGACGGGTGGAGGTCTTCCCGCCGTCAGATTCGCGCTGCGACGGCGGCGGCGCGGGCTCCGCGAGGCGCGCTTTTCCCGTGGCGTAGGGGGATGTCGGGGGCCGCATGGCCCCCGGCGTGGGGGCGCACCGCCTCTGGCGGTCGGCGGCGGCGGCGGCAACGACGGGGTGCTTCTGCTGGCGCGGTGCGGTGGTGCCGCCGGATCGAGTACGACGCAATCGGCGGCCGTCCTGCCCTGGGGGCGGGGCGCGAATTCCTCGTCTTCTCCGTATCGGGCGGGAATGTCCGCCTGTGTCGCCGGGGGAGATGCCATCGTCGGTGTTTGATGCTGTCGGCCTTCACGTGTGCGCCACGGGATCGCCTCTTCTCGTCGGCAACACGGCCCTGGGCGGGCGCACTGTGTGCGGCGGTTTTCCGGGTCTCCCGTTTTGCGCGTCGATGCGCTATGGGCGATCTCCGTCGTGAGGCGCGGACGCCGCAGTCTCAGACGGGCGAGATGTAGTACTACGCCAGAGGCGCTGTACTGGTGGCTGTGGGCGCTGGTGCGCGGAAGCCGGCCGGCCGGTGGCGTGTCGCCTTTGTGGCGCGCCACTGCGGCTTGTGAGCGCCTTCGGCGCACTTGCCCGGGTGACCTCGTCGGCTAATCATGTGATGACAGCGGGGCACGTCAATCCAGATGGAGGAGTGTCATGCATTGGAGGGAATTATCTGCATCGTAGGTATTTGGCAGCGCGGGACCGGGACAACTAGTGGCCCGGGTTCCCGCGCAGCAACTTCCGCCTTTTTATGACGAAGGGCGACGACGGTGGGAGGCACAGTCGTCGCCGTCAAGTAAACCGTGTCTTCATGTCTTGGCGTTTCGATCAGCCCGACTTCCTGGACCTCGAGTCCCATAGTAGGTGTCGCGCGAGCGGCTAAAACGGCCGTTACTTCCCTCCTCTCCGAGGTGATCGCGATCCATTGTACTACAAGGTGTGCTGCGTGCAAACCGACGGCGGGTGCGCTTTCAATATTTCTGCATCCCAATCACGCCGCCTCCACTGGCCATTCGTGCGCGTACTTGATTGGCCATAGAAGAATCTGGCCATAAAAGTTCAAACCACGCGTACGGTGTGCGTCCACGACGCGACCACTTGGACCGGTTGTTGCAAGCCGACGGCGCGGGCCCCCCCGACATTGCTGCATCCCAATCACGCCGCTTGCACGCGCCATACGCGGGCGTACGTGGGTGGCCACAGACGCCTCTGGCCATAAAAGTCCAAACCACGCGTACGGTGTGCGTCCACGACGAGACCTACGGGTGTTGTGGGTGCAAACCAACGGCTGGCGCATTTCCAATTCTTCTGCATTCCAATCACGCCGCTTGCACTGGCCATCCGTGTGCGTACCTGGGTGGCAATAGAAGTATGTGGCCGAACAAGTCCAAACCACGCGTACGGTGTGCGTCCACGATGCGACCACTGGGTGTGCTGCGTGCAAACCGAAGGCGGGGGTCCCGCCAACATTTCTGCATCCCAACAACGCCGCGTCCACTGGCCGTTCGTGCGCGTACTTGGGTGGCCATAGAAGTATCTGGCCATAGAAGTACAATCCACGCGTACGGTGTGCGTCCACGACGCGACTACCGGGTTTGGTAGGTGCAAACCGACGCCGGGGGTCCCCCCAACATTTGTGCATCCCAACCACTCCGCTTGCACTGGCCATTCGTGCGCGTACCTGGGTGGCCATAGAAGTATCTGGCCCCCCTCCGTAGTCGGCAGCGGCGGCCAGGCACACGGCTGTGTCGCTGCTCTGGCGTCTCACATGCTCAGAAAAGAAACTGAAACTGAGTACCTATTGCAGCGGGGAGCGCCGAGGACTGGGCCGCTGCTGCTCCGGTAGCGTAACACGGGAGCGTTTGCTGGCGCACCGAGGCAGCGGCCGGGCCAGTTTTCATCCGCCTTGCCATGGAGAGTATCCTCAGGCGGGTGGCAGGAGGACGGAGGGCGGCGGAAGGGGGGGGGGGTTGCGAGCGGGTGGGGTGAGGGGTGCCGGTGTCGCTTGGGAGGTCGACAGGCGGGGTGTTGAGGTGGGTTGCATGACGGGTGTGTAGCGAGTTCGCCGGGTGGGTTGATATAGTGCAGAAAGCATCCCACGAACCGAACAGGAAAGACAGGGAGGCGAAAGGGGGCGCATGAAGGGGCATCACGGCGGCATTCGAAGGCGGACGGGGCGCTGAGCTGCGGCTATCGCGGCCACACCGGTGCAGCGGAGGTGCAGGGAAGCGGGCTGGGCTGCTACCGACCACCCACGACACGCCAACAGATCAGTTAATCTGTCAGTGGCCCTGTCGTGGGGTCGCGGGAGACTCCAGGCCCGCATGGCAGGCGCCAACGAGGGCGGACGGACACTCATTCCATGGAGATAATGAGCCATCGGTGCGCAGAAACCGGCGCCAACGCCGCGCTTTTCCTCAGAGTGGGATGCAGCCGAGTTAACCCAATACCATACAGGCGGCGCTGAGTGCGTTGCTGCTGTCAACAGAACGCGTCAGAGGCCGGAAAGCAAAATAGAAGCAGCCCTTAAAATGGGCATCATTCGATGCGATTCGCATCAAGTGACGCTGCGGCAGAACAGACACTAAAGTACAGCGGGGCCACGCAACGGTTTCGACTCCCAGGCCCTGAGGACAGGGCCTCGCCCAACTCAATGCGACAGGGTTGTGAAAAGCGCCCAGTGTCCAAAGTTTCTCCCCTGACAACGGATCCCGCGTGGATGTTTCAATCTTTGGGGGGCACTCGTTTCCAATCGCGTTCATGTGCACGAGACATAATGGATGTACTGCCGCACATGAACGTGTTCGGCTGGAATGCCCTAAACCAGCCCGTTTTCGCTCGCAACCCCTTCGTGCTCAAATCCGCACTGTCTGTCAGTTTGGCTCCAAACATATACGCGTATTTGGATGTGATTGGAACGACGCGCGCCCATTGGTGACCACGTGGCTGTGCACGCTGTAGACGCGCCGTGCAGGGAAGGCCTGCGTACGGATCTATAGGACCTGCAAAAGCAAGGTAGGTGGACCACTTGTCCAGTGCTTTTACTGGACGAAGCACGCGCTGGAGCTTGCAGTCCGTGTAGGTTTTCCAAGTGGACATGCGGGTTGGCGGATGTGAGAACATTTCCTGGCCTTAAGTTCAAGGGGACTAGATTATCAAACGGCAGAGCATCAGCTCCCCATACGGTCATTCTCCGGTTAAATCCGTCCCGGTTATATCCACAGTGGATATAACCGGGCCGAAGAACGCACCACAGGCGCCGAGAGAACGAGGAATGAGGACTGCAAGCACATTTATGTTCGACCTGTTCAATTTATTGTCAGGCAAGACCAACTTACACAAATCCGAGCTCATCCTGGAAGAATGGAACGCAATGTTGCCCGCGCAGATTGTCCCCTGGTCTGCCTGAGGCCGGATGGCCTCCCCAACAGGACCAACGCTTAGCTCAGACGCCAGCCTGGTGCCGTTCAGCATGTTGCTGACAACGAGAAGTTGGACATGCCTTCTCTAGTGGCCATGACGGCCAACACAACGCTGCAGCCCAATTTCCAGAGCGTAAGCGGTCGAGACCATGCGCAGGTGATGCGTCGCAGGGTGCTGGCTGAGACCGATGAAGAGGCCATCCATGAGACGGTTGACGTTGTTCTGGCTAGGGCGGACCATGAAGAGTGATGGGGTATGGTGGCCTGGTACGAGGCACACTCTTGCATGATCAAGTTCTGCGAAGGCACGTAAAAATGAATTTCATCTCGTCCGAGTTCCACGTAAATGCTATTTTTGGTACTTCTCTATCTGCCCACTAGTATTGAAATCACCTCATGACAGCTGATCGCAAGTTCAGCGAGAGGAAGCTGTTAAATCGGATTCAGCAACTCCCCAGGACCAGTCACACCGGTCTTGTGGCGTAGTTGGTTTTTCGACCTCAACAGAAGCTAACAACTGTCAGCGACTGTAAACAAATGGCGATGGATATAACTGAACATTACTGTAACACACCAGTTCGGGGGTAACCCCCCGAACTCACCAATATTGGCACCCGATGAAACTGAAACAAATATACCCCCTTCCTCCTCCCCAACAGGATCAGCAGCGACCCCAAAGTACCGGCTGTACCCAATGGCTACAGAGCGGAAGTGGGACCGCCACAAGGCAACAGACACCCGACGCAACAGCGTGGCGCTCGCCCCCTCCCGCAGCGGCCCGCCCAGCGCGTCCCGCACTCTCCGCCGGGTTGCCGGACCAACGCAACCAATCGCCCCCCACACCAACGGGGTGAAGAGGTGGGTCATACCTCGCCCTACCAGCGCAAGCGCGTACTTGGTCGTCTTGGCGGCCTCGCGCGCGACGGCTGTCACCAGCCGCAGCTGCGAGGCCGCCGCGCTCGCCAAAGCGCTGAGGGAAAACGGCGACGTCAACGACGCGTCTGCCCATACCACGACGCTTGACGTGACGTGCGTAGCACGCAGGTCGAGGCGGAAGGCGCCGCCGGAGGTCGCAAGGGCGATCTCAGCGACAACGTCCGTCCACGACGGCGCAGCCCGCAGCGCCTCTATCGCCAAGTGCGCCAGGTGGTGGTGGATACGTGCGTGCCGAGAAGACAGTTCCGGGCACGCGAATAGGAAATGGCGGCCCTCAGCGTCCGCATCCCGGCCGCAGAGGCACCGCCGACTGGGCGGCGCCGACGGCGGGGGGTCACCCAGCCACAGGCGCACCTGTAGCGGTTCAAGGCACCACCACTTTGGTTCATCGTCCAGGCGAAGTGACCTCTTGGTCAGCTCGGTCCGACGCAGAGACTACCCCGGAAATCGACCCACAGCCCAGCCTTCCCCCAACGGGAGGATAGGATCACGGCAAAGCCCAGGGGGGAATCTTTGTCCAAAGCACAGTTGGTTTTATCAAACGGCGACGGTGACGGCGTCCCCGCTGTCAATAAACCCCTCCCCAACCCGAACGCCGGCGGCCAAAGTAGCCACCCCAAATGCGCCAAACAGGTAAATCCCTCCAAAGCGAAAAGTTCAAACAAGTAGTAGCGGAGTAGGGAAAACCACAGGGGAAAACCCCGCCCCTGACCAGATCCGATCTCCCTGAGATTCGGACAGGTCATTCCCGTGCTGGCCCGGATCGGGATATTTTGGGGCGCCCCCGGGGGTTTTCTGTCCACAGCTGAGGGGCCACGCCCCTTCCAACTGCGGAACCCCCGACCGCCACGGCACCGCCACACGCATCGCCGCCCCCGCCATCGCAGTGCTCCCTATGCACGGGGTGGGCAAAGCGGATAGCTACACCGCGGCGCCGTCCCCTTGACAAGCCGCCGACCCGGCGCGCGTCCAGAGCGGGAGCTCATGGTAGATGCGCGCCCGCGCGGCGACGTGCGCGGAGTGAGACAGCTCGCGCAGCGTTGCCTGCGCCTCCCCTCGCAGAAGGGCCCGCCAGGTGACGGGCGAGAACGACGCCGGGCAGTGTGTGCCGTCGGCGGGGGTGCTCATCGCACCGGTGTCGGTAGAGGGGGGCAGAAGGTACACCAGAGGCAGCACGAGGGCGTCCGCGTCCACGCCGGCCGCGGCGGAGCCGTCAGAGGGCGGCGGGGTCCACAGGCCGGCCTGGGCGGGGGCGATCGTGTGGGCCTGCTGGGCGTTGAGAAGCTCCAGCAGGCTGCGACGCAACGCGAAAGCGGCAGGCGGGGTGGGTGGCGGTGGAGGCGCGTCGGGCGGCGGCGGGGGTTGGGGGTGGGCGAGCTCCGCCTCCGAGGGGGGTGGAGGGAACTCCACTGTGCCGCCCGCCCCCGAAAACCAGACGCCACTCGGGCGAGCTGAGGCCACAGCAGCCGCCAAGCGCGCGGCCACTGCCGCGGGCACAGACCTCTTCGCGCCAGTCGACTCACCGCCACCAGCGACGGCACTCGCCGCAGCACCTGCCGAGGCCGGAACGCCGCTGCCACTGTCCGGCGCCGCGGTGGTGGCCCCGCCGACCACAGCGCTATCAGGAGCTGGGGTCGGCCGCGCCGCTGCGGGCCCGCCGCCGTCCGCGCCCGGCTCCGGCGCCAGCGGGTGCCCGGTTGCGGTCAAACCGCCGCGAGCACCGACTGGCGTCGCAAGCGACGGCCACGCGGGTGCCGCCCCGCCGCTAACACCAGCAGGCGCCGCCTCTGCCACGCCAGCTGTCTGTGCGATCGCTCCACCTGTCCCAGCAGCCGGCGCCGGCGCCGTCTCAAACCTGCCTGCTGCTTCGGCCATCGCGACCGCCCTCAGCCCATCGGCGGTCGCGCGAAGTGCGGGCTAGTAGGCCGCCCCGGCCCGCAGCGCGTCCACCGAGGACGCGAGCCTGTCCGCAGGCGCAACGCTCGTGCGCCCGCCCATGCCCCAGCCGCCCGCACCAAGCGGCCACGCCGCGCACTCCAGCCCTGCCTGGACCACGGCGGGGCTGTCGCACGCGTGACGGACCAGCCCGGTGAGGACCACCTTGGCGTCTTTGTCGACCGCCGCCGCAAGCCGCGCAGCCGCAGCAAGGGGCAGGACAGGCAACCAGTAGTTGGTTCGCGGCCCCGCACACAACCGCAGCACCAACAGCTGCGACTGCAGGTCGCCGACGGGGAGGTCGGCGATGGCGCCGGAAAGCCGCCGCTGGTCCGCCGTCAGGCGGTCTATTGCCACCTCCACAAACGCGGGGCCGCCGAGGGACGCATAGAGTTGCACGACCCCTTCGGCAGCACACTCGCCCGACCACCCGGCCGGCGCCGGCGCGCCGGAGGGCGACCAGCCGACGCACTTGGCCGGCGCCAACTCAGCGTCATTCAGCGCCCCCGCCGTCCCCGCGGCCCCCATCACGCGCCCCAGGTCCGCCGGCGCGCCCACTGCCACGATATCAGCGTGGAACGACTGGACAAGCACGCCTAGGTGGGCGGCGCGGAGGCGGCGTGGCAGCAACCACAGCTCGTCGGCGTGGAGCAGCGGGCCGAGCGGGCCACCATCCTGGGCGCCCCGCTCGGCCGGCAGCATCAGCCTCCACGGCGGAGGGGCGGGTGGGCGGTCGGCGCCGTCGTGGTGGCCATCGCCCGTCGGCGATGGCGCGTCGGTGTCGTCGGGGTCCCCCGCCCAGCCAGAGACGGAGGGCGCGCCGTCCCCCCCGTAGACCTTCTCGAGGTAGGTGCCGACGACGGGAAGAGCGCGCGTCAGCACCGCCTTGGCCGCGCCCGGCGACACGAGGTTAAACGCGTTACGGAAGTCGAGCTGTGCCCCCGCGTGCTCAGGGTGGAGGGAGAGGGGAGCCTCCACCTCGTGGAGGATGTGCTCGCAGGCGCTCGACACACCCACACCAAGCTGCGCCGCGGCCAGCAGCTCCGCCGCCGCCTTTCGGACCGTGCGCGCCAGCGCCATGGCAGCCAGCTTGCGAATCACCTCCGGAATCCCAATGGGGCGGAAGCGTGGCAAGCCGTCGGCGCCGACCCCCCCGGTTTTGTGACTAGGAGGAGGTCGGCGCCGGCCAAGGCGTGGCGCGCCACCGCGAGCATCGGAGACACCGCCGCCAGTATCTTCAGCAGCAGTACGACGTCGGCGTGAGAGTTTTGCCCCGCCGCCGACAGCGCCCACGGGTGCTCGGAGCGGAGCCCCAACGGGCCCGGCGACGACGCCTTGGGCGCGCCGCGGATGGCTTCGAAGACCGCATACATCCGCACTGCGCGCGGCACAGTGAAAGCGTCTTCAAAGGCGGCGGCGGCGGCGGCCAGGTCCTCCAAGAACTACGCTTTGACGGAGGCGGCGGTGGCCGACGCCGTCACCGCGGCGGGAAAACGTGCGGCAGCCTTGGCCCAAATCGCCGCCGACCGCGGCCCTGGCGGGTCACTGACCAGCGCGCTGGAAGCGGCGCTCAGGCGGCCGGCGCGCACCAGCTTCAGTGCGCGCCGCTGCGACAGCGTCGGCACTGCCGCACGCCTCCCACAGCGCGGATCGGCGCGACGCTCCGTCGCCGCCGGCCGTACCAACCCGGGCCGCCAGACACCTGCGCTACGGTCGGCCAGCGCGGAGAAGAAGTCGCCGCCCAGCATCGCAGTGGCGCGCTCCTTGTCCGAAAGCGGCGGCTGCGGCCGATCGGGCGCGTCCGTGGGCGCCGAGCACGGCTCGTGGAGGAGGGGGGTGGGCAGCACCCATAACCACAACCACGCGCGGGCGTGCTCAGGCTCACGGCAGACCCAGTCCAGGGCGTCCGCCGCGAGCGCCTGCCAGGCGCCGAGCAGCGCCGACGGCACGTGCTCCACTGTGCGCGCACTCGGCGCCACGAGCGGCACCCAGTCGATGGCCGCGGGTGCGACGCGCTGCAAGAACACAGCGCGCGCCTGCGCCCAGGCGACATGGTCGCCCGCAAACAGGTCGGCCTCGATGCCAAGAATCGCTGCCGCCACACCTGCAGCGGGCGCCGCGGCACCCGCGGCAGCCGCCGCCGCACCAGCCCGTCCCGCCGCCGGTGCAACGACCGCAGTGCTGGAACGTCATGCTCAACGCCGCTGTAAGCCCTGCTGCTGTAAAAGCAGCGTTCAAGAAACCAGGTATTTACAAGGGTTCGAACCCCCGACTCCCGGGCGCGACCCGAAGGTCTCGCCAGATGAGAGGTGAGGCCTTCTTCCCACTTGGCTACCCATGCGAGTTCCTCGCGGTTTGGCGACCGCTGGTGCATTCGACATTAGTACGCGTGCGATTTTGAGTGAAATTTTTGCGATTTCACATTTCTGTTCTTGCGCTTCTGATTCTTTGACTTGCGTAGGCTTTACTTTGATCTCTGATGCTTTGATTTGGTGAGCGATTTGATTCAGAGTGTGGGCGGGCGCGTGCACGGGCGAGCTGCTCGGGCTGCGTGGTGGGCTTGAGTGGTCCGACTTGGACTACTTGAGGAGTGCCGTTGATGGGAAGTGGGGCCCTTGGAAGAGACAACCCACAAAGCACGCTCGCACACACACGCACAAGCTCAAGCCACTCAACCACTTCACCGTGGTCCCCCATTCCCTATCCGCACTGCGCTTCAACGCGCAGGTCCCACCGCCGCTGCCGCGTCCGGAGTCCCCGCCGCCGCCGCCGTACCGCCAGGCCCGCCGCCGCGCCACCGCCCGCAAGTACCACCGCACCGCCCGCAGAACGGGCCATTCCCGCCAACGCCGCCGCACGCGAGCGCTGGCGGAGATGGATGGCGCGACACAGTGCCTCATGGGCGGAAAGGGAGCTCTGCCCGCTCCGCCCCCGCGCGGAGCGGAAAGGCCGCTGGCACCATCAACAACCCCCCGACCCGAGGTCCGCGACCACCCGCGCCGCCCACTCCCCGAGCACGTGGGCGCGCGAGAGGTGAGCCAAGCCCCGCACCGACCGGATCCCGTCGAATAGCATAACCGTGCATCCCAGGACGGGGCACAGCCCGGGGCCCGCCGTCACAGCCGCCGCGGCCAACGCGCCATCGGCCGCCACACCAGGTGGTCCCGCAGCGGCAGCCACCGCACCACCACCAGGCGCGCCTCCGATCGCACCCGCCTAGGCCGCTGCACCAGCCCCCGGTGCCTCCACCGCGACCGCCCCGCCGCCCGCCGCAGAGCCGCCACCATCTCCGGCAGGCCCCGCGGCCACACCACCCCCCGAAAGCGCACCCGCAGAAGCAGGCGGGCCCCCCCCTCCCGCGGACAAGGGCGTGGTGCCTGAATACACCGCTCCCAGGCCCGCATCCGCGGCAGCCACGGGGTTCTCGCTCATGGTGACCCCCGTTGCTGACGCGGGCCACCGCGCCCGGCCGACAAGGCGCAGGCGCGGCGGAGAGGGAAAGCAGGCGCTAGAGCGCAAGCATGGAGCGCGCAAAGGCGCTGCCGGGCGGTGCCAACGCGGCCGCCGACGTAGCGGGTATAGGCGAGTGCAAGCTGCGCCGCTTGGCGCCGCCCGGTATCGCCCGGGGCGACCAGGAGCGAGCACGCGAGGCGGCTAGAGCAGCACGGGCGCGCGGGCCGACAGGGCGACGCCGGCGCTCCGACGAGGCGCGCCACAGCGGGCGTGTTCGGCAGCCGGGGCGGCGACGGAAGCGGGCGGAGCGCTCGCGTGGCGCCGCCCGTCCCGTCGCCGACGCCGTCGGTGGCCGTGCGCTCGCGGATGCCGCGGGCCGACGGCAGCACCACCGCAGCGGCCGTCACTGCTACGGCAATCGCCGCCGCCGAAGGCGTGCACGACCGCGGCGGCGGTGGCGGCAGCCCACTCCACGCAAAATCGCGCAGCGTGCGTGCCGCGCCGCGGGGTGTGGCGGTCGGCGAGCGACGGTGCCGGCGGGGCGAGGCTGTGGCAGCCGGCACCAGGAAGGGAGCCGGAAAGGCCGGGGCCGCGGTCCATGCGGCCAAAAGAGGGGGCAGAGGTGCGGCGAAAGCGTCACTGACCGAAAAAAACGGGCCCGGCGGGCCGTCGGGTCACACGCGCGTGCGCGCCCGCCGCGAGGACGTCGCCGCGCTCGACGGCGCTGCAAAAGGGCCAACAATCGCCGAGGAAAAGGCGCGCGTGACCACGGCCGCTGCGAGTGGCCGCGAGGCCGAGGGCGACGTCTGCTTCAGGCCGACGAAGCCCCGGCAGCTTCGACGGCGCTGGCGCGCGGCCGGACCGAGTTCTACGACGCTCGGGGCCGTGCGCCGGCTACGGGCGACGCGGCGGCGGCGGGGGAGGCGGCTCTGACGGCTGCAACGGTCTAATTGGCCGCGGCCGGGTCGGCGGCGACCGCGCCGGCCATCGCCGTCGTCGCCGTCTCCGTGGCCCCGCCGGAGATCCGCGCGGAAATCGGCTGCGTCGCAGGCTGACCCGCATTTGATCGGTGGGCGGGGTTCCCCTCTTCTGGGCCAACCGAATCCGGCGGAGGGCTTACAGCTCCCGCCGGCTTGGCCACCGCGCCAGCGGCGACACCGAGTGGACGCGCCGCGGCAGCGGGGGCCGGTGCAACAGCGGCCACCGCACCCCGCGCGTGGGTCTCGAGCATGCCCTGGATGTGGGCATGCAGCGGGTGACGCACGAGGGTCGGCAGGGCGGCGCTCTTCTCCAGCTGCGCCAACGTGCCGGTAAGGCGTTGGTGGCAGAGCGCCGCCGCCACCTCGGCCGCGCGCGTACCGCCGCACAAAGCGCGACGCTGCGCCGGTCCCAAAAGCGCTGGCGCCCACGGGTCAGCCCCTTTAAGAACGCGCAGCACCTCCGCCGCGCGCCCCGCGCAGACCGCCGCGCCAAACTCGGCCGCCGCGTCGGCGACCAGCGTCACCGCGGTCGTCGCCCCGAAGCGGTAGACGTCCACGAACGCGTGGACGTCGACGCCCGTGACGTCGGCAAGCAGCGCGCGAAGGCGGTGCTGGAGGGCGTCACAGGACATCCGCGAGACGTACACCGTCTCGAGGGCGAGAAGAAGGGGCATCCGCCGGCGGTCGACCGACCGCTTCGCCACTGCCGCCACCACGCGCGCATCCGCGTCTGCCTCGCCGAGCGACAGCTGCGTCCGCTCCCTGCCGCGTTCCGCGCCGACAGCGCCGCCAAACTGCACCACACGCTCACCCTCGTCGCGGGGGGCGCCGCCCGCGACTACCGCAAGCCAGTTGCCCCGCGCGACCGCACGGCCCGGGGCAACACCGCAAATACTCAATGCATAAGACGTACCAACCCCCGGCGCACGGCACTCCACCATCTTGACGGCCGTCTTGTTCGTCATGTCGGAATCAATCCTGACATTCTTGTCCCTCTTGCCGTCGTCGTCGCCATCTTGTTAACCGAAACCGTCAGCAACACGTGGAAAAAAGGGGGGGGTGGAGGCGGCCGAGGCAGACACGGCGCCGGGCGCAACCCCGGCACCGGTCGTCGAGCCCGCCTCGACAGCCCCCCCGCCACATCGCGCACCGTGGCGGCGGCGCCGACCAACCAGCGTCCACCCCTCGCCGGGGTGGAGGGAAGCGTTACCGTCGTGGGCGGGTGCGCCGGCAGGAAAAACGCCGACATGTGGCGCGCGACCGCCGGGCGCATCACCACCCGGCGGCACTGCAAAAGCACCCCCCCCACGACCGCCACGGGCGGCGACCGCCGCCGTACCGAGGCCGCCAACCCCCCCAACACGCGCGTCAATTTGACGCGCGGTGGGGGCGGCACCAGGGGAGCGCCCATCCACGGGCGGGCGACCGCCAGGGAGGGTGGGGTCAAAGGGCTCGCCATTGCCTTTCAGTGTCCACCCCCCCCCCCTTGACCACACGCCCCACCAGCAGAGGCACCCCCCACCGCCACCCTCGACTCACCAACAACACCCCCGCCCGACCTTGATCCTCGGGGGGGGGAAGGAAAAGCACCGACAGTGGGAGGAGAACAGACAGGAGGAAAAGCACGAGCACCGCCGGCACGCGCACCGTCAGCATGAGCACCGCCGGCAGCAACATCAACACCATGTTCCCCCACCCCACCGGCACCACCACCACCGGCACCCAAGCCAAAGCCCGCGAAACCCCCGACCGCCGCCACAGCGGCAGCGACCGAAGCGTAGGCACCCCCCCCTCCCGGGGGGGGGCCGACGGACGCCGTAACTCCCGCGCCGGGACCGAAAAAAGGGCCAGCGGAAAATGGACGCAGCCCACACCCAGTTAAGGGCGGTCGTATGGAACGAAGTAATCCAAAGGTTTTGTGGAAGACATTACAGCGACCCCCTTCGAGTGGCACGATCTGGAAGCGCTTCGCTTTTTCGATCCACCGGCGCTCGAGCGTGTCTGTGGTCGCCGTCCACACGCATCCTGCCAGCCCCCTTCTTTCTACAACTGCCCGGAGCCCTCTCCCGGTGCACGGTGGCTTCATGCATCTTCCCCCTGCCTTTTCTGTACGTCCGCCGCGGTCCCTTTGTCCTTCCGGCCGAAAATGGGCGACACGGAACTGCCTGAGATTGCCATGATGAGGTATGGTCCGCGTTCCTGCGCATGAAGTAGCGTGAGGCGAGAAGGGTGTATGAGATCCGAGCGCATGAGCGTGACCGGCGCGTGTCGGCGGTCCGGTGCACCCCGGGGGTCCATTGTGTTTTTTCCTTGTCCCGCCTCCGTCAGTAGAACAATTGCCCATGGACCATATCTAACCTGTGCGGGGCGCCCTGCTGCTTGCTGCTGTGTCTTTCGCCTGTCCGTGCAGTGCTTTGGATAAAGTTACTGCATCAGTAAAAGACATCCTCTCCCCTTCCACTGGCACGTCTCTTGCCTTTGGGTGCACCGGCTGCACCCACGGCTTCCTTACCCCGTCCAGTGCTACCGAGAACTTTCTCGCGAGCATATCCCACCATCCCCGCGAGCTAGCCGCCCATGGCGATGCTGCCACGCTACGCAAGAGCACGCGCAAGCCGCCCTTCCGAGTACACCCAAGCGGAGTTCTTTCGGGGAAGTGCTGTGGCTGCTCTGTATCATCCATCCACGAGTCGACGGCTGCCCGAGTAGTTGAGAACTGCAAGTCTATTCCGCAAAAGGAGGGAACTGAGGGGCTGTCCAACTACGTACCCAGCCCGGCGGCCATGCCGTGGCTATGGCCGACCGCTGAGGCCGCCGTTGAGGCCGCCGCAAAGCCCAACGAGCGGCGCAAGGTGTGTGCCGCCTGTCGCTCGAACGTTGACAGGCGTCGGCGGGCGTTGGGCGCACCTCGCTCAGTGCCCTCGCCCGAGGCCCCATCTAGCGGTCTGGACCTGCTTTCCTCGGTGGCCGCTGAGCAGGCGGCTGCTCCTGACCCGCCTCCCCCCTCGCCAACCATCGCGCTAGAAATACTGATGGCGCGTTACGACACGCTCAGCCCCTCCGAGCTGCAGCTCTTTGAGGCGCTGATGGAGACGCATCTACGAGCTGTGCGGCCGCCGCATATATCCTGCTCGTTTCGGAACGGGGTCAACCGCCGGTACGAGCTCGTGAACACGCTCAACCGCCACAATGTGGTGAAGACGCGGCAAATGCGGCGGCGCGCAAGCGCGCTCGCGCGGGCGGCAGGCAACGGCACAAAGTCCGACGCGCCCGCTTGTCGCCGAGCGATTGAGGACATCTTAAGTGCCGCAACGCCGAGAGGGGGTGTCCGTCGTCCCGAAAAGCGGTCAGCGGCGCCTAACCCCGCGGGAGCATGCGTTGTTTTTGACCCAGCACCAACTAAGACAATCTCAGTGGTGTGAGCTGCGGAAAGCGCTTGGCAAGGAGAGCGGGCTTTCGTCACGGGAGGTCATACGTACCGCATTGCGCTCGATTTTCGCCGAGGCGGGGCGGAAGGTGTGGACGGACGAGCGCGGGGCTCACCTCGTCAGTTTGCGGTACGCGCTTGAGTGGCTGAGCTGGTTGCCTCAGGGAAATTCATAGAGCGACTCGTGCGAGGTCCGGACGGGCAACCTGTGCCCCACACAACTACCTTTCGACCGGCGCCTGAGCTACCGTACGGGCAGCATGCTAATGACGTGGCTGACATACATCTCTGCTTGGGACTGGACAAGGGCGGAGGCGGAACCTCGACGGCCAAGCTGGTGGCCACGAACCCCAATCAGGCCCACCCTATGTCGCGCTCCAACTGCATCCTTCTCTCCACGATGCCGTGCGACTCAGACAGCAACGCAGATTTGCACGAGATGATTGGGGCGTGGATGGGTGACGTTCAAGCATTGCTGGAAAACGGGGTGACTGTTGACGGCAAACTGCGCGCGGTCCGCCTGTTTTTGACGGGTGAAATTGCTTTCCTAAGCAGCTTCCTCGGACACAAGGGGGCGTCTTTTCGCCGGCCATGCGTGTGGGGCCTCGTCATTGGTCGGTCGGGCGAGGCTAATGCGGCTGCAACGGAAGCCCACGGCCATATGCAGGCCATCCATGATGCTCCTAAGGCGCTACGCACAAGGCTCCATCTGAAACGCATGATTTATGCGCTGAAAGAGGAGCACCAAGACGACTTGCCCATACCCCTTACCCCCGCTGAGCACCTCTCTATCGAGTATCCCCCGCAAATTGACGTGGAGCCGTGTCAGATCGTCGTGGCCACGCTGCATTTGACGCTGGGCGTTGTCACGGTCCTGCTGCGCCTAGGTGTTGAGGCAGCCGCTTTGCATGATGGTCGTGCGGCCGCCGCGCGGGCGGCTGCCACAGCTGCAGCCGCCCTCCTCGAGGATGTGCGCGTCAGGCCAGTGCCCAACCATGGCGGTGGTATTGCTGGGCGCGAGTGCCATCGCATTATTCAGCGCGGCGCTGTCGTGTGCGACGCATTGGACGGGCACATCCCTGCTACACAACTCGCCGCGCTTCGGACGGCGTGGGTGGAGTGGGCTGTCATGGTACGTACTCTCAACCGGGCGTAGGAAATTCCTGCCGAGGGCATCACGGACTTTTGCACCAGCGTGCAACGTTTCGCACCCGCCCGGCTTGTTGCTTTCCCCTGGTTGAGTATTTCACCAAAGCTCCACGCTCTTACACACCACGCCCCTGACTTCCTTCGGCGCTTTGGCTCACTCGGCTCCTACGCCGAGCAGGCGGTGGAGTCCTGGCACGCCTTTTTTAACCACGCGCGTGCGCAATGCACGGCAGACTCCTTTTTGGGGTCGTGCGCGCAGCTCGTGCAGCGCGCTGCGGTGGAGCGGCAACCGCTCGCGGGGCAGAGCCTGAGGACCGGAACGACCCGCAAGTCGGCCGCCGCCGGTGGACGGAAGCCCAAGTCGCCGGCGGATGGTCGGCTGCGAGCCAACAAGTCCGACAACCGTCAGACGACGGCTGGCGCTCGTAAGGAGCGGGCGGACATGGACTCCTGGGCAGCGGGACGCGCGACCAAAGCGTTCGTCACAATTGATGCCTACAAGAAACGCCTGGCAAAGGCAGCCCAGAGGGCCGTGGCTGCAGCGGCGCAGCTTGCTGCGCAAGTCGCCGCCAGGTGGCAGCCGAGAATGGGGCAGCCCCCGCCGCTGTAAATCTCGGCCAGGCGGCGGCGGCGGCGCCCGCACCAGGAGCGCCCGAGATGGCGGCAGCGGCCACGGTCAAACACCCGTTGGGGGATGGAGAAGCAGAAGATGATGTATTAGAAGAGGAAGAGTTGGATGTTGGTTTAGTTCTCATGCTTGGGTAGTGGAAAGTAAAAACAAGGAGAGAGAAGACCACGACTCAACTGCGACACGAACCAAAAAAAGGCGGATGGGGGCATTACAGACGATGCATCGAAGCACAGGAACAAACAGACAAAGGGGGAACAAGGCCGACGTGTACACATGCCGGCCAGTGGTTTACAGTAGCACAACAACCAAAAGTACGACGCAAACAACACATACGCCACGCCTGTCGCACAGCCCGCAGTGCCGCACTCATACCCCCCTCCTTCATGTCCCCACCGTACTTGCCCGTACAAGGCCTAGAGAGATAGATACGTCCCTTCCCATTTCGGCACAGTGCAGCCATCTTCTGCACGCTCGTCCCCACCGACGCTCAGTGCAAAAAACAGGAGACTTCTCGCAAGGCACGCACCGTTTGCGCTGGTACGACAGTGAGACAGACGCTATGCGTTCTGCCACATGTGGGGGGAGCTGGGTGGGAAAGCTCATACGTGAGAACATCGCAGAAGACGGGTGGATAGATACAGACCAGATACAGGAGGAGCCTAACTGGAGCGAGAGAAACGTCCGACGGAGAAGCAAGCCAGAAGAAGGAACAGAGCACCAGACGGCGCTGCGGTCATAAACGCGACTGCAAGGAGGATGGAGAGAAACTCAAGACCTGTGTGATTAGACGTGCTCCCCCGACGACGAGCGAGACCCTGGAAAGGGAGTGGGGTGGTGTGCACGGAGGTGTCTGGAAGACAGACTACGGGTCAATGCAACAGGAACCGGGAGGTGCGGGAAAACACCGCCGATGTATTCTAGCGAGCGAGATCGTTGGGGAGGTAACATGAGATTGAGAATGGATGCGGCCATAAAAACCAGGTCCGGTGAGCTGCGCGGCCAATGAAAACGATTCGAAACGGGCAAGGAGGAAACAGGGGCGCGACCAAACGGGTCGGCAGTGGTGCCGAGGACAAGGCAGTAAGACGGCAAGAAGGCATGCCCGGGAAGGGGTGGGGTCCCATGGCGGCCAGGCAACCAAATCTGGCCAACAGAGTGGATTGGTGTGCTGCCGGCTCGGGTCGGTGGGAAGCCAGGCGGGGCCATGTGGTCGCTGCGGGCCCAAGGAGACATAGACACGGTCGCGGTCACTTGTTCCCAAACAACCCCAACCCACCGACTTCCCACAGCCAGAAAACACGTCGCCAGCCCCCACCCCCTCCCAACACACTAGGAATGCAGACACACAGCACCCGACACACCCAGAAAACAGCCGCCGCCCCCCACACAGCCTCTCACACACCCAAAACGGGGGTCAGAGGAAAGGGGGCGCGCAGAGCACGGCACTCACGGCAGCCTCGTGGGACAACGGACGGACAGGAAGGAACGTTGGCGAAGCGAGTCTGAAATTTTGGAAAGCTGACCCCTCCACAGGTGCCCAAGGACCCATCACAGCTGGTTCGCCACTTTCGAACGCCGGTCACCTTTCGCCTGCCTGAGACTGACGGAAATGCAAGCGTGAGTGGCCTGGCGACCAATGATATGCCTGATAAAGGCGAAACAGCCGCAAGACCGCAGAATCGCACTCTTAACTAGGTGTGAGCCGCCCGGCCCCAGCAGCACCACCCGCGGCCGCAACCGCCGAAAAAACACCGCCGGTGTGCGGGGGGGGGGGGGGGGGGCCCCCCCCCCC
>Ga0114953_1001241_pt1 | contig 18197 bp, 19 predicted proteins | sample SidtaG_FD_87298 | JGI IMG/M metagenome (GOLD analysis project Ga0114953, IMG submission 87298) | Marine algal microbial communities from Sidmouth, United Kingdom - Sidmouth_Male2 metaG | ecosystem: Host-associated > Algae > Red algae > Unclassified | place: Sidmouth, United Kingdom | collected...
CTCCGCAGGCCTCTTGGCCTGCTCTGCATAAGTGGCTCTATCAGCTTCTTCCCAAATCCCTACTTCGATACTTTTCATATATATGCTCAGGATATCAACTACTTATGAGAAAGAGCCACTAAAAAAGCCGGCCCATTTCTGGGCCGGCTTAGGTAGCACCTCTTGTTTAGAGAGATAATATTTTAGGTTTAGTTGATGGTATTGATGGTCTCATCAATCAGTGTTTCTTCAACACTGCCATCAGGATTTTCGATCACTTTGATCGTTTGTTCGGTCTCGATGATTTCTTCGACAACGAACTCAACCCGACGGTTCATTCTGAGTGTTTCAGCATCAACTTCCTCAACTTTGAGTCTAGTCTCACCGTATCCGATAGCATCCAGCTTGTTTGCAGGAATGCCACGATCGATAAGGTATCTGCGAACAGAGTCGGCTCGTCGTTGTGACAAGTTTCTGTTGTATTCAGCAGATCCACGACTATCTGTGTGACCCTCAATGGTGATTTTGTTGATGTACTCTTGGTACTGATTGATAATATCAGCAGCCGAGTCTAGCTCACCATAACTCTGAGGTAAGATAACGTCCTTATTGGTTTGGAAGTTAATCTCTCTGCGAATGCTCAAGTTGTCTTTCAACACTTTGATTTTTTCGCTAACCGTAGGCTCAGGATCTGGCATTGGCTCTGGCTCAGGCATTGGCTCCGGAATTGGTTCTGGTTCAGGCTCTGGTTCAGGCATTGGCTCTGGCTCAGGATCTCTGAAACGGTTGCCGAATGGAATCTTGATTCCACCTTGGGCAGCACTTCCACTTGAACGATCAGGACGGAACGCTTCCATTCCTGCTCCAGCAAAGATGCGTGCTGGACCTAGTTTACCACGAAGACCCAATGCGATTTGCACAGGATTTTGGTCTTTTCTAAAACTAGAAAGCGTAAAGGAATTGATCAACTCAGCGTTAAGACCTAGTTTTGCCTCTTCACCAAATCTCAAAAACCCACCAAGACCTGTATCAAGTCTCAATCGTCGATCGATGGTTTGATACTCAGCATCGTTAAGAAAGCCTGCACCTACGTTACCGTAAAGTGTAAACTTTTCGCCAATATTAGTATCTGCAAACAGATTCAAGCCGTATCCCCAGTCATTATCTGAAATAAGATAATTGTTCGGATGGTCGTTTCTGCCTGTTGGTGCAATGAAGTATGGAGAAACAGCAAAATTGAGCTTCGCATCTTCACCAGTTACCCTGGCTTTAAGCTTGATCAATAGATCGCCCATTTCCCACGTGTCATCATCAAAACCAACAGTAGCCGCTGATATAGATGGATCCGCATTATCAAGATCAATGCGATGAAATGGCAGGGTAGCGCCAAACAATAATCGATCTCCAATCATGAAACTCCCCCCAGGAGCAATGGTGTGAATATTATTCACCAAAATTCCTGTACGGGTGTTGCGGTCATTGGTGATTCGAATAATCGAATCGCGTATATAGTCATAAGAAACGCGAAGCATGAATCTGTGTTGATATAACTCAGAATCAGGGCCAAGCGCATCTTCGACCTGCATTGTTTCTAGCGTATCGCTGAAACGGAAAAGGTGCGAATTGACACTGTCCTGCGCTTTAGCAGTTGTGCAACACAACACCATAATTGTAAAAATTTTTAAGTAACTCTTCATGTTTTTCTCCTTATAAGGGAATTTATACACCTTAAAAAATTTCAATACAAATTTATTTAATAAAAAATAAGCACATAGACGTTTTTTTATTTTTTGGATGATTTTTGTTTAGCATGAATGCTTGCAAATAGTCCCTCTCTGATACCTGTATCTGAGATTCTCGCTAGGCTTTGGCCTAAGATGTGCATCATAGCCTTCATCAAAAACAATGTTGTTGGAACAAGGTCAACCCGATGGGGCTTTACATGATAGCTTTCTATTAGGGTTGAAGCTGATTGTCCTTGGACCCATGCTTGTAAATGCTCAAGCTCTTCCAAACTTAGTTGGGAAGGTGATGTCTTTGAATCTCTACTTTGAGAACCCTTGCCCTCATGCATTGCTTCTTGCAAACTCAAAACTGCATTAGGTGACCCGCCGCCCATCCAAACAGTGGTATTGCAAAAAGGTTCTCTGGGAATATAATCTTTAAATACGCCTTTGATAAAACGCGTAGCTTTGGGACTGGTAAAAGAGATTTGTTTTTGTGCAAGCTGATCTTTAAGCACAACCACCCCCAGTGGTAACGAAACTGCGCCCTGGCACACGCCACCTTGAACTTGGATGCACTCCAGGCTACCACCCCCAATATCCAAAATAATATGCTTGCCCTGGTCAATAGAATATTGATCTAAGTGAGCTCTGAAGACAAGTTGTGCCTCTTGCTCGCCTGATATGACATTGATGTTCATGCTGATTGAATCGGTAATATAGTCGATAACCTTGCGTTGGTTTTCCGCACGTCTCATGGCACTGGTTGCCAAAATTTGGTAAGGGGCTTTATGCTCCGCAAGTGTTTTTTTACACGCCAAAAGATAGGCTTTGAGGAGCTCAACTTGATGGTTTTGAATAACCTTTTGATCGCCCTCAAGCAAGCGAAGCCCCTCACGTGAGCTAAAGACAACCTCAAATGTATCCGCTTTGAAGCGGGCAATGCTTAGCTTGACCGAGTTTGAACCAATGTCGATGACCCCAAAGTGTGACATGGTCATATATTGTGAGGCTCCTTTGAGCGTTTCAAAAGAAAATTGGGGGTTATCATCCACTGCAATTGTCCGCAGAGTTTTCTTTGGGTGACATGGATGTTTAACATTGCGCAGCCTCCCTTTTTAAAATGAAAGCTGCTTGAGGCTTGTCCCTTCAACAAGTGGCATAAGATGCGCGCCAGGTGGTTTTCATGTCCCACAATCACTGTAGTGACCCGAGGTTGTAATGCATCCAATAGGAAGGCCTCTACTTGCTTAACCGAGCTGTCTTTGAGCAGTATATCGGTTGTTTTCGGTTGGGGTAGTTCAAAGTGCTTTGCCAATAATTGCGCAGTATCAAAAGTTCTCTTGGATGGACTTGAAAAAATATGCATCGGCGGTGTCAGAATACTTCCAAGTTCAGATACAACATCTAAAAATTTTTCAACCCCTTTTGGGATTAAGGGGCGGTCTTTGTCATGGCCTCCCTCTTGCGCCCACCGCTCAATGCTATAGGCCTTTGCATGTCGAACCATAAAGAGTTTCACTAAGCCAACTTTTTAAAAAGCCCCAAAAGACAAGTACTCAGCACGATCTGCTTGAAAACATTTTGCAAGCTTTTCTTAATCATCAATATGCACAATAGCTTTGTGATAGCGCGATACAATATTAGAGTCTGGCTCAATAAGCATATCTGCATTGGCTTTATCTCTGTATGGAATGATCGAGAGGGTATACTTCATGGCTTCTAGCCGTGCTTTTTTCTTGTTGTTTGCACGAATAATAGCCCATGGACTAAATGATATGTGGGTCTTGGAAAACATCTGTTCTTTGTAGTGGGTGTACTGATCCCATAGTCCTTGCGCCTTTTTATCAACAGGGCTCATTTTCCATTGCTTTAGGGGATTTTGCATACGTGATGCAAAACGTTTTTTTTGCTCTTGTTTAGAAATAGAAACCCAGAATTTAATCAGCTCTACGCCATCCTCGAATAACATATGCTCAAACTCAGAAACCTGACGCATGAATACCTCGTACTGCTCGGGGGTGCAAAAGCCCATTACAGGCTCTACAACAGCTCGGTTGTACCAGCTTCGATCAAAGAATGTTATTGTGCCGGGGTTTGGTAGATTCTGAACATACCTTTGAAAGTACCACTGCCCTTTTTCAACTTCATTGGGTTTGTTCAGGGCCACGACTTTGGTAAATCGCGGATTGAGATGTTGTGTAAACCGCCTAATAGTCCCGCCCTTTCCAGCTGCATCACGACCTTCGAAGACAATGGCCACGCGTCTATTGTCCTTAATAATTTCATTCTGAAGTTTGCTAAGCTCAATTTGTAACAATTTCAAATCACGCTCATACTCAATGGTCTCTAGAATGCGCTTGGCATCGAGTTTTTTTTTGGTCAATAGTTTTAGAAAATCTTTGCCAGTGGTTACAAATCGCAACTCTCTTTGGGTAAGCTTAAGGACATCCGTGTCTTTGGTACTGTTTTTATTTTTTCCGCTTTGACTTACCACTACACCATTGTACTGCATTAAAGCGCATTGACAATTCAAATATAGCTTGGTCTTGATGAATTTAGACCTAAAGCACCTACGCAACGCCTAGGAGAATTTTTCGAAATAGGTCTTGGTTTCTTTTTTCAAGACCCCTATCAAAAGCATAATGGCAATCAAGTTGGGAATTGTCGTGAAAAAAATGAAAAAATCACCCAGAGCCCACACCAACTCTAGCGCAAACACAGACCCTACCACCGTGACCACACACTGAAACAGTCGATATATTTTTATGTACTTTGCTCCTGACAAATAAACCAATGCCTGTTCGCCATAGTATGACCAACTGATGATGGTTGAAAATGCAAACAGTAAGATGCCTAGATTGATCACATGTGTGCCCAATGAAATCAAACCAGTGGGCAAACCCGACGTAAAGCCATGCACGGTGAGCGCGGCCCCTTGAAGCTCCGAAGTTTCCCAAACCCCCGTCATCAAAATCACGAGCGCGGTAATAGTACAGATACAAATTGTATCAATAAAGGGCTCAAGAATCGCCACCACACCTTGACTGATAGATTCTTTAGTTTTTGCAGCTGAATGCGCAATGGGAGCAGACCCCATGCCCGCTTCATTGGAAAACAATCCTCTGGCAATACCCATCCGCGCAGCAATCAAGAAAGAAGAACCAATGAATCCACCAGTAGCTGCAGTTCCATTGAATGCATCTGAAAAAATTAATTTAAAACAGGGCACAATCGCACCTATGTTCATCAGGATGATCAGCAATGCAAAACCAACATATAGAGAGGCCATGGTTGGAACCAATTTAGAGGTCACATCCCCAATCCGTTTGACCCCGCCAATGATCACCACAAAGAGCAAAAGCGCTAGGCCAATGCCGACAAAAAGAGGATTTACGCCATAGGATGCAGAAAGTGTTTCAGCAGCCGTATTGGCCTGGATTAAATTACCAATATTCATGGCCAAAAAAACAAAAGCTGTGGCAAAAAATACACCCATGAATTTTCCAATTTTGGGAGAAAGCGTTCCAAAGGCCTCCTCTATATAATACATAGGCCCACCGCTGACACTTTGATCAGGAAGAGTTTTTCTATATTTATGTCCTAATGAACATTCAGCAAATTTGGTGGCCATCCCCAAAGCAGCCGTAACCCACATCCAAAACACAGCACCCGGGCCTCCAATCTGAACAGCCAGCGCCACACCAGCAATATTGCCCACACCAACTGTGGCGGACAGGGCAGTTGTGAGAGCCTTAAAATGACTAATATCACCTGGGTCTGAAGGATCATCGTACTTGCCACGAACCACGCGAAGTGCATGTGGCAACTTTCGAAACTGAATGAATCCAAAATATACTGTTAAAAATAAGCCAACAGCCAACAATACAAAAATTTGTAAAACACTTGCACTATTATTGAATGCATCTACCCACTGTTTAATCAGTTCCATATAAATCTCCTATGAGCTGGCTTGACTGTTATCAAATATTAAAGCCAATCCACTACCTCAAATCTAGAAAATTGCCAAAACATCATTTTGATGAGGGCATCTTTGATAAAGCACGCCCCTTGTTTCAACGTCTAAATACCTTTACAAGGCGTGTTTTTTTCTCTAGGCATAGGGAAGCATTTCGACTTCCTGTTATGAATGTCGCAAATAACCAATTAAAAACTGTGAGGTAAACATATTATGTTGTTAAACATCAAACGAATCATCAATCAAATCCAAGGATTTGGCATCGGCTCCTATGTCATAGCCATTGTCGTTCTCATCATCGGCTATTGGGTTGCAAAATTTGCTAAGAAGGCCTTAGTGAACGTGTTGTCCAAACCCAAAACAAAAATATTTTTAGCACGTTATACTGACAGCTCTGCTGCTGCATCAATCGGCAACGGGCTAGGCAGTGTGCTATTCTGGCTTGTGATGATTTTTGTCATCAACATGGTTTTAGATATTCTTGGTTTCTCTTCTGCGAGCAACACACTATCTACCTTCTTCAATAAAATCATCAGCTTCATCCCTGATCTTATTGCAGCTGGTTTATTGTTCATTGTTGCCTATGCACTTGCATTTCGCGTATGCAAACCAATCCTTTCTGGGCTGTTGGGTGGCATCAAACTTCCCCAAGGACTCAATATTGATATCCATACTGTAAGCTCGGTCCACAAAGCTATTGTCACAACAGTTTCTGCCTTTGTTTTCTTGTTGATGTTACCTGCCAGTTTAGACAAACTACACGTGACAAGCATCTCTGAGCCGATCAAATCACTGATTGGAAGTATTATGGACGTATTTCCCTCTGTGCTGGGCGCGCTTATTATTCTTGGATTTAGCTTCTTTATTGCAAAGATCGTGAGAGATGTACTTCAAAGCGTCTTAGAAGCAGCTAAAGTTGATACATTCCCTGCAAAATTGGGGTTGAAGTCTGACTCACAACTGTCGTCTAAAAAACCATCTGAAATTCTAAGCTATGTGGTCTATGTTTCAATTATCGTGATTGCTATTTCTCAAGCAGCTCAAGCTCTTAACCTTAGGTTCTTAAGCGACATTACATTTGAGTTCTCTTCCGCGTTCTTCAATATCATAGGCGCTCTGGTCATCTTGGTTTTGGGTGTGGTGTTGGCACGTTTGGCTGCAAATGCCCTAGTGGGACAGCCTAAGATTGCAACAGTGGCCCGGTATGCCATCATCTTTTTGGCAGGTACCATTGCATTGGACAGAGCTAACCTTGCTCCTGAAATCACGAGCACAGGATTTCAGCTTCTCTTAGGAGGCGTTGCCATTGCACTTGGAGTAGGTGGCGCACTTGCTCTTGGCCTTGGTGGCAAAGAGTTTGTAGCTGAAAAACTCAAGCGCTGGAATGCCTAAGCACATTTCATTTATTTTAAATGATCTTCAAAAGTCCCTGCCAACCTATGAGTTGGCAGGGACTTTCTTATTATGGCTTACGTAAATCATCCAAAAAAGAATCATGGAACATGCCCGAATACAGAAAACATGGTTGATTGCGCACTTTCTCTTAGGTATATCTTCTGTGATGCTAAAGCTTTATTCCTATAGGCGCTGCCCTTTTGCCATGCGTGTGCGTATGGTCTTGTTTGAAAAAAACATTCCCTTTCAAACCATAGAGGAAAATTTAAAAGAAAAAAGCGTCGCCCTTCAAAAACTTCATCCCCAGGCCCGCGTTCCGGTACTTGTTGATGGTGATTTTGTGATCTATGAATCGGCCATCATCACGCAATACTTGCAAGATGCATATCCAAAAGGACCTGACTTGCTTCCCAAAGACCCAAAGCTTAGAGCCCAAGTACGCTTATGGACCCACTGGTGCCATCATGAATTTAAACCCCATGTTGACCACTACAAATATGGACACCACCGAAGTTCTGACGAAGATGTCCAAGCCGCACCAGCGCGCCTGGTTGCTGACCTTAAGAAATTACAAAGCGCCCTGTTCACTCATAACTATTTGCTAGGTCCCACAATGACCCTGGCTGACATTCATGTCTTTCCGTTTTTAAGACAACTGTGCAAAGCAACACCTTATTTTGAGCCCTTGAATCAGTTTGCCAAGCCTCTACAATGGCTTGAAAATATGGTATCCAGACCTTCGTTTAAGCTAACCATGCAAAAGGTACCTCATCATGAAACTGCATAATATTTACTCACGCCAAGAGCTGCTTCAAAAACGATCTCAAGAATCATTCTCTCGTATTGCATGCTCTTTTTATCGGTACATAGCCATTGATGACCCTCAAAGGTTTAGGGACGCCCTCTATCGATCCTGGTTTGAGCTTGGCATTCTAGGAAGAATCTATGTCTCGGTTGAAGGCATCAATGCACAGCTGTGCGTGCCTGATTTTCGGTGGGATGATTTCACCCAAACCCTTGACCAGTGGGACATCACCAAAGATATCTTTATCAACCAAGCTCTTTCCGAAGGTGATGCATCGTTTTTAAAGCTCGACATTAAGGTACGACACAAAATTGTTTCTGATGGACTCGCTGAAAATATTTTTGAAGTGTCTCAAAAAGCAAATCACCTGGACCCCCTTGCCTTTCATGCCATGATAGAACAAAATGAGGATGTTCTTGTTGTTGATGCGCGCAATGACTATGAATGCGAAATTGGACATTTTGAAAATGCTCTATTGCCTCAATCAGAAACCTTCAGAGAAGTTCTTCCAGAGCTGTTAGATCGGCTCAAAGATCAAAAAGACAAAAAAATACTTATGTATTGCACAGGTGGTATTCGGTGTGAAAAAGCCAGCGCTTACTTAAAGCGCCAAGGATTTAAGGATGTCTTTCAACTTCAAGGCGGCATCATTAACTACCAACGCACCATAGAGAAAGAGGAAACACCGTCCAAATTTCATGGAAGCAATTTTGTTTTTGATGGTCGCATGGCAGAACCCATCGACAAGAAGGTCCAAGGGTCATGCATCACATGCAAAAAACCTTATTATAAACATGTAGACTGTGCCAACCAAGCTTGCCACAAACTCGTTGTCCAATGCGAAAGCTGCGCAAAAACATTTAGAGAGTGTTGTTCCAAAACATGCTATGATGCTATTGATCTGAATTCTTAAATCATTCAAAATGAATCAATGGTTTACACATATAGAAAGCCTCACTGGCTTAAGCCAAGCTATCCAAGTTAACTTAATTCAGTCCATTCTAACGTTTCTTTTGATAGGGCTTTTTTTATTTTTCCTAAAGAAGTTTATTTGGAAACAAAGTGGAAATATTCAAACCCGATACACATCATACAAAATTGCTTCATATATAACTTATGCTCTGGGCCTTATGATTGTCCTTCGTATATGGATTACCGGTACTCAATCAATAGTCACCTATCTCGGATTATTATCTGCAGGTATTGCCATTGCCCTTCAGGATCTTATAGGTAACCTTGCAGGCTGGGTATTTATTTGGATGCGACGTCCGTTCAAAATGGGCCAGCGCGTTCAGGTTGCAAGCGCAATCGGTGATGTTATTGATATTGGGCTGCTGCAGTTTAGCCTTTTAGAGGTTGGTAATTGGATTGATGCTGAACAAAGTACAGGGCGCATTATACATATTCCAAACAAGCACGTGCTCACGACGGTCACTGCCAACTATATGACTGGATTTGAGCATATTTGGGATGAAATACCTGTACTAATAACATTTGAATCTGATTGGGAAAAAGCTAAAAGCATTTTGACCGAAATTATAGAAAACCAAGCAATTGACGTACTAAAAAGCGCAAAGAAGAGCATCGAAGCGTCCTCTCACCAGTACATGATTAAGTATTCAACACTCACACCCATTGTATATACAGACGTAAGAGACTCCGGTGTGCTTCTAACGCTGCGCTATTTATGCTTGCCTAAGTCTAGACGTGGCGCAAGACAAGACATATGGGAAAACATACTGCGTGCATTTTCTAAACACCAAGACATTGATTTGGCTTATCCTACAAAAAGAGTTTTCAATCATTTAACTGAAGGTAAGGGCGCTTAAGTAATCTTAGCATTACTCTTGGAATTCTTCTTTTGCCTTTTTCTGATTTCATTGGGTTGTTGCTTCTGCGGCCAAACTATATTCTTTAGCATAATTATTGGGCCAGACAGAACATAGCATAGCCCAACTAAAAAGACCGTCCATAGAGGTTTTATAATCACAAACATTAAAGCTAAGAGGAAGAAAACAAGTGCATAAAATGGTAAACGTTTTTGAAAAAACAAACTTCTAAAATTTCTGTACTTCACATCGCTGACCATCAGCAACGCTAAAATGATCACCAAGCCTAAAACATAATACCTGAGCGTCCCAATCACGGGAAACGACAATGATTCAATTTTTTCCCCATTAAAAATCAGCATCAAGCCACAAAGCATGAACGCCGCCATCGGCGAAGGTATGCCTTGGAAATGTGTTTTTTCGACGCTGTTGACTTGTACATTGTACCTTGCAAGCCGCAGAGCTGTGCAGCCTACATATAAAAAACAGGCCACCCACCCTATACGACCAAAAGAACTTAATGACCATAAAAACATCACCAAGGCAGGCGCAACACCAAATGAGACAACATCGCTAAGCGAATCATACTCCAAACCAAACTTCGATGCGGTATTGGTCATTTTGGCCACTCGCCCATCAAGCATGTCCGCAACTGTGGCAAGCAAAATGGCAATCGCGCAGACCCTAAATGTATTTTGTCCATTCATGGTAATCTCAACAGCCTGAATGATGGCGTAAAAACCTAAAAAAAGATTGGCCGAGGTAAAAAGATTGGGCAGTATGTAAACCCCACGGCTTAACCCTGTTGGTCGTCGCATTTGAGCTTTCCTATCACCGAGCTTGCAGCTTGAACCTTTTGCCCTTTGCTCACTTTGATCTCTGTATCCAGTGGCAGGTAGAGGTCAACACGTGAACCGAAGCGAATCAAACCAAAGCGTTCCCCCCTTGCTAAGGTTTCACCCTTAACGGCTCGGCATATGATTCTTCTGGCAATGAGCCCGGCAATTTGCACGCATAGGATCGAACGTCCTTGTGCTTCCAACTCTAGACCCATCTGTTCATTTTCAAGTGAGGCTTTTTCTTTAAACGCTCCCATAAATTGACCCTCAAAGTAGGTCATCCCTTTCACAACACCAACTACGGGACTTCGATTGACATGCACATTGAAGACATTCATAAATATAGATACTTTGAGCCCTTCTCCTTGAAGAAGGTATGGGTACGGAGCTTTCTTAATCTCAATAACTTTGCCATCAGCGGGGCTCACAATCAAGCCTTCTCCTTTTGGCACAACGCGATCGGGGTCCCTAAAAAACCAAAGACAGAAGCATGCACACCCTAAAAAAGGATACCCAAGCAGTGGCACCCCTCTCCAAAGAGTCAAACTGGACAACATCAAAAAAATTCCCACAAATGGTAATCCATCTGTGCAAATTCCAAGTATTTTTTTAACTTTCATCAGATACGTGAGGTATCACACCCCCCCACCAGGAGCAAATACGGCTTGATGCTAAAACCACGAAGGTTCAGCGTTCTAAAGCAACACTCCACTGATGTGCATGTGCCATAATCCAGCCTTGGATAAGCTCTGTATCACCCAGCATGCCCTCCCAACGCACATCAGGTGCGTAGCCTTGATAGGCTTTTCTAAGGCGATTGCGATATACCTTGGTCGCAAAATGAAATGCCATCATCTTGCTGGGCAAAGTTTCAGACCGGTTGTCCATATAAAGCGTATCAGCTGAAGTGGGTAGGCCTACGTGGACCATGTTTTGGGCAGGTTTAAGCAAATCCATCATACCCAAACATGCACTGGCGCAATAGGGGCCCGTGAATACGATTAGCTTCCCTGAAAATGCATGTGCTTGCCTTAACCAAGGGGTCTTATATGAGGCACGTCTAGGCGATGATCGCAGTTGAGCAAAAGGCTCTTTGTATCTCAGTGCTTTTTTCATTTCTGACACGACTTTTTGAAACTCTAGAGATGCGCTGGAGGTTTCGCCAAATTTCTCTTTTAACTCTTTCACAACACCTTCCCAATGCCGGAGGTTTTTTTTTGATGCCCTAAAATCTACACTATGGCGCGGCAGGCCTTCTTGCACACGCTTGACATATTCAGACCCAAGCAAACTGCTCACAATCTTTTGCCCCCAAAGGGAGTTCCCGCCACCGTTGCCTCGGAGGTCCAATACCACCAGGTCCGCAGACCTAAGACCTGAGAGAGCTTGTATGATTTTTTTTAGCTTATGTATCTCCCCCTTCGGCGCCAATGAGGTGATTTGCACCCAATATTGACCCTCATCTATTTTATATAGATTGTATTTTTCTTTGAATACAGGTCGGTGGGCAGCTTTTTGAAAGGCCATGCTAAATACCTCTTGATCTTGAATGGGAAACCACTCAATAGCTTTAGGTATGCGCTTGGCTCCATCAAAAAAAACACACCTCTGAGGCAAAACAACATAGGGGTTGCCTTTATCTACAAACGCATAGGGCGTAACACGATAAATTTGGGACCCAATATTTTTGATCCCTTGGTAAGGCAAGACATAAAGATCCAGATAGGCATGCATACTCAAGCCATTGCATTGTTTTACCTCCCAGCCTTTTTGTATGTCTTGTAAGTTGTTCTGGGTCTCAATCACCATAAACTTCTGATTCACATACCCCACCACAAAACCGGGCCACCGATCCCTTCCCTGCCATTGATAATAGCGCTTGAAGGTTTTGGCGGGCATCAAGCCCAAATGAGCATCTTGAAAGCCATTTACAAAAGACTTCAGTAGAAAAAAATACTCGGAAGGCGTTGTCACCGCCACACTTTCCCTCAAATGTGTTTTTAAATTCTGATGCAACAACTGGTCAAAAGTAAGGTTCTCTGAATCTTTAGGGCCTGGATGATGGGCCTCCAGTATGTGGTGTATGGCCTTTAAATCTTTTTTTGCAAGACGTTTCCATTTTACTTTTGTATGCCCATCCAGCGGGAAGAACAGCAAGATAATCAAGCTGCTAAGAAGCATTATCTTATTCTGGTATTTTGCTATCAATGTACGCCACCCCCTCTACACATCTGATAATTTTATCAGTTTAACCTATTGAGTACATTGAAAATTTGATAACAATGTGCCATCGCGTGCTAGATTAGGAACCTCCATGAAACGCCATTTTGTATTTTCCAAGACATTCTTCCCTCTATTTTTGACACAATTTTTTGGGGCCTTTAACGATAATGCATTCAAAAGTGCCATTTTGGTTTGGTTCACCTATGATGTGGGTTCATACCATGGCATTTCATCAGGCCTGATGGTTACGCTGGCAGCAGCCCTCTTTATTTTTCCTTTTTTTCTATTTTCAAGCTTTGCCGGCAATCTGTCAGATAAATTTGAAAAAACCACATGCACACGCTGGATCAAAACAGCCGAAGTCTTGTTGATGTTGATGGGTGGGTTTTTTTTCTATCAAAAATCCATTGAGGGACTTTTGCTGATTCTGTTTATGATGGGCGTGCAGTCAGCTTTTTTTGGACCTATCAAATACAGCTTGATTCCCATGCTGCTCAAAAAAAGTCAGCTTTTAGAGGCCAACGCACTGATTGAAATGGGTACCTTCTTGGCCATCATAGCAGGCACCATTTTTGGTGCTTTGATGATCAATAAGCCCATGGGCATTCTATCACTATCGGTGATCCTGCTCATATCTGCAATGCTGGGGTTGCTATGCAGCTTTTGGATCCCCTCCACCAACCATCAAGACCCTCACCTTAAATTGTCATTTCAAATTTTACGGCAAACATGGCATGTGCTTTCGATTGCAAGAGATGAAAAACAGGCCTGGCATGCCATACGCCATATCTCTTGGTTCTGGGTCATAGGCATGTGCTTTCTCACCCAAATACCTGTTTATACTGAACACATCATCGGTGGAAATGAAAACCTGGTCACTTTGTTTTTATGTCTGTTTTGTCTGGGCATCTCCATAGGATCTTTTGCAAGCAAGCATATGATCAGAACGCATACCCACCCAAAAAGTTTTGCAAGCCCATTGATATGGATTGGGGTGAGCATCATTGCGCTTGTTGCTTTTTCCTCCCGATTCACTTCCGCAAGTTTACCAGATGACACCCTTCTTGGCATCTTTGGTTTTTTAACACTTGGGATCAATAGTTTTGGAATTGTATTATCTTTTGTGGCACTCTCTTTTTTTTCAGGCTTATATGTTGTGCCCCAATACACAAGACTACAGTCAGCAGCCAAAACCTCGGAACTTTCTCGCACCATTGCCGCAAATAATATTATGAATTCCTTATGGATGGTACTATGCAGCTTGGTTATTATGGTCATCTATCAATCTAAGTTCAATGTCATCCACGTTTTTCTACTTCTTGGAATATCAACATTTGCTTTTTACGCCTTTTCTACGCGCTTTAAGTCAACCAGTACGCAATCATGAATGGCACGCATTGTCCAAACTGCTTTTTTGAAAGCTCCGTCCACACCTCTAAAAACGAGTGTGTGAAGTGTGGTATTATTTTTGAAAAATTTCAATCCCACAGACCCTATAGGCAACCTGCATTAAAGCATGCTGAGCCATCAACATGGAAAAAAACACTACCTTGGTGGACTGAGCTTGTTGTGTTTTTAGGATTGGTATGTATCTCCTGGACCTTTACTAAAACCATGCCTATCTTGAGTTGGAAATTAAGCATCTGGGTCCATGAATTTGTCCATGCTTTACCATCTTGGTTTTCTGGTATTGCAGCTACCCCCCTGCCCATTGGCTGGACCAACACAGCAGCGCAGCAGAGCTGGTGGGTGACACTCTGTTTTTCTTTTTTGATGATCAGCTTGGGCGTATTAAGTTTTCAGGCAAAGGCGTATTTTTTTGCACTATCATGTGCATGTGGTTTTTTGGCACAACTCTATTTTAGATTCCTTGATTATAAAACCATACGGTTTTGGATAACATACATGGGACAAGGTGGAGAATACCTCGTGAGCGCTTGGCTCATCATGGCATTTCATCATAAGCTACCACGGGAAACCTATTGGGATATCCTAAAGTATCCCGTCACTTTCATTGCGCTGATAACTTTTATAGAAAATATTGAAACCTGGTTTGGTGTCTTTAGGCATGGGAAAGAAATCCCGTGGGGCGCCCTTTGGGGTGATGGTGGTGATATGGAAAGGCTTAGAGGTGCCTATGGCTGGTCACCTTTATTAATAGGGTCGAATTATTATAAACTTGGTATATTATCGCTGCTACTACTCAGCGCGCACTATATGGGCGTTTGGATTTACAAAGCCCTCACGCAAGATCCTATTGATCTAAGTCGATTAGAAACCTAAAACAAGTTTGTCACTTGACTGAAGCTATTGTAAAACAACTATATGCCAAACAATGATACCCAAAAAGACATCGCAACCAAACTTGAACATCATTTCCATGCCATGATCGAAGCAGTTGATGACCCCAAGCGGGATGGCGTGGTGGATACACCTAAACGGGCTGCCAAGGCCTTTGCTTTTTTGACCCAAGGCTATAGCCAATCTATTGATGAAGTAATCAATGGCGCACTCTTTCCGTCAAATTGCGATGAAATGATCGTAGTTAAAGACATCGAGTTATACTCTTTGTGCGAGCACCATCTTTTGCCATTTATCGGCAGATGCCATGTAGGCTACATACCGTCTGGTAAAGTTTTGGGCCTATCCAAGGTGGCTCGCATTGTGGACATGTTTGCCCGTCGCCTTCAGATTCAAGAAGACCTTACCGTCAGCATCGCTCAAACCATAAAGCAGCAAACACAAGCCAAAGGGGTAGGTGTTATTGTTGAGGCCAAGCACCTTTGCATGATGATGCGAGGCGTACAAAAACAAAACTCCAGCATGAAAACCTCATCCATGCTTGGTATATTCAAAGACAATATGGCGACCCGGCAAGAGTTTTTATCCTTGGTCACGCGCAATGTTTGAGCTTGAGCCCTATCACACCATTATTATTTCAAAACAATATCTGAAGTTTTCTGCAGCGCATTTTACTATTTTTTCAAAAACCCAGCGCGAACGCCTCCATGGGCATAACTTTCAAGTGGACGCGGCTGTTAAAGTTCAAGATACGCCTGAGCAACTTCTAGACTATGGCGTCCTTAAGAAAAAACTTAAAACCATCTGTGATCAATGGGATGAGTATACGCTCCTCCCCGAAGACTCAAAGCATCTCAAAATTAAATCTCTTAAAAACACCTATAGCGTGATTTTTAATAACGAAAAAATTCCTTTTTTAAAGTCCGACTGTCTTTTGCTTCCGATTGAAAACACTACTGTGGAGGGGCTTTCATCCCTGATGCTTCAAAACTATCTCAAATCACTTAAATCATACCTCAAAGTCATAAGAGCTGTTGATCTAAGTATATCGTCTGGACCAGGTCAAGTTGGTCACGCGCACTGGGTAAATCCAATATTTAGGATAGAAGCTTCATGAAACATACAGTGATTGTCACAGGCGGGAGCAAAGGCATTGGCCGCGCAACACTACAAACCTTTATCAAAAACAAATACCAAGCGATTAATATATCCAGAAGCCCTTCAAATCTTCCTGGGTGTAAAGATATAAAAGCAGATTTTTCCAACCTTGATTGGGTTGCCCCCGTTGAACGTGACCTCAAAATTTTTCTGAACGATTCAAAACAAACAGTTCTGGTCCACAATGCGTGCAAACACGTGGGCGATCGTATTCAAGACATGAACCCCGATCAGGTGCAGCAAGCCATGCATGTCAACATCATCTCGCCTTCACAGCTCAATAAAATCACCCTCCCTTTTTTAAAAACGGGATCATCTGTCATTTATATAGGCTCAACGTTAAGTGAAAAAGCCGTTCCAGGAAGCGCCACCTATATCATTTCCAAGCACGCTAGTCTTGGCATGATGCGCGCCACTACCCAAGATTTGTATGGTCAAGGTATTCACAGCGCGTGCATCTGTCCTGGTTTTACCGATACCGAAATGCTCAGAGGGCATATTGGTGACAACCAAGACGCGCTCAAAGCCATCCAAGCTATGTCTTCGTACAATCGGCTGGTTGAGCCTTCAGAGATTGCAGACATCATCTACTTTACCTCCCAAACCCCATCCCTCAACGGCACCGTCATCCATGCCAACCTGGGACAAATTGAGAAGTAGATTGGTTTAAGTTTGGCTCTAGACTAGCATCAGGAGGAGAAAATATTGTAAATGAGCAGATCTAGCTCATTATTGTTTCTGCTGTTAAATCTAAATTCACACTCTTTGATGTGAAGATAGAAGTTACTATCTGTTAAACCATTAAACTTGGCTAACCTTCTTTTGGCAAAAGACCAAAAGGATTCCACACCATTAACATGAGATTTCCTCTTGCAAATTCATCTTTGGAATGAAAAACACGATAATGATTATAACCATTTAAAATCAAACCACCATAAGCTTTCCAGCCATCGGTATGGATAACGCTTTCTTCGAGCACCTTGCCTTGTATAATAGGCATTAGGGAAGCACGTAAACAATTAGGAACAATTTCTAAGTGAATATGGCCATCTCTTTTAAGCAATCCAAAGACAGGTGTTTTGCCTGCAGCGCCACGACCACGTTTTCCTCTAACTCTTTTTGCTCCGAATTAACTTTCATCACACTCAAACGCGCCAAAAATGTTCTGTTTACCTGCGTGGTGGCAGCAATTTTTTGGCGCGTTTGAGTGTAGTATTTGTTGATTGTGTTGCGGTTGATATTGAGGATTTTAGCTGTTTGGGAGGCAGATAAGTCCTGGCTAAAACACAAAATATTTTTTTTGACTCTATATTAGCTTAAACTCTTTATGGCATAGACTTCCTTCATATACACCCCCATCATGCTAGTCTAGAGCCAAATTTTATATGCCTTCCAGTCGTAAGATATTTAATTGGCTGTCTAAAGTTTCTAAAAAAGGAATCAAGCTAGTTTTACAATAAAGTACTGGATATTATTTATATATGAATGTAAGCTTCACTCATGGATTTACTGCGTATTTTGATAGCAATTTTAGTCCCGCCGTTAGGTGTTTTTCTTCAAGAAGGCATCGGGAAGCACTTTTGGATTAATATCCTTTTGACGATTTTAGGCTATATTCCTGGAATCATTCATGCAGTTTGGATCATAGCTAAGCGTTAAACTTGATTCGCTAGGTTTGGACTGACCCCCAAAAAGTGGACAGTATAAAAGACTAGCAGCTCAGTAATTCGTACTGGACTGGTGATAGATAATCAAGGCAAGAGTGTAATCTTTCTTGATTGTAAAAGTTGAGGATGTAATCCTCGATGGTTTTTTGAGCCTCCTTTCTGGTTTGGAATGTGCGAGTGAGAATACATTCTTTTTTCAAAGTACCAAAGAAACTTTCCGTAGGTGCGTTGTCCCATCAGTTGCCTTTTCTCGACATGCTCACAACACAATGTTGATTATACAAAGTCTCTTGATAAA
>Ga0114953_1001242_pt1 | contig 18194 bp, 24 predicted proteins | sample SidtaG_FD_87298 | JGI IMG/M metagenome (GOLD analysis project Ga0114953, IMG submission 87298) | Marine algal microbial communities from Sidmouth, United Kingdom - Sidmouth_Male2 metaG | ecosystem: Host-associated > Algae > Red algae > Unclassified | place: Sidmouth, United Kingdom | collected...
CCCCCCCCCCCCCCCCACCGTCGCCGTCGTGCCTCCCGCCCACTCCCCGCGGTCGCCGTCGTGGGGCAGCGTGTTGGTGACTCTGCGACACTCCCCTGTACTCATCGGCGCGCACGGAGGGTCGCAAAGTCTTCGACATCTACGGCCGCGCAATCGCCCCGTAACATTGTGCGCGAGATGCGCCGCATTCTGGTTAAGGTGGTAGAGACTGCTGAGGGGGCGGGTGCTGAAATTTTTAAAATGATGAGGAGGAGGACGCGGAGTAAGTCTGGCCTGAGCGGAGTTGCGTGTAGCGGAGGAGTGTGTACATTGCACTTTTGTCGAGGGAATCCTGTTTGTCATGGAGTGTTTGCTCTGCCAACAAAGAAGGCGCGAGCAAATACCCTGTAGCTACACTGACAATACAAAAATGGAGGACCCGAAGGGTCGCGCTCCCGCGAGGACCTAGACGGCGCAAAGGCGCGCAATGGCTAGGACTCGAGAGAGACGCCAAATGTTAGATGGAAAGCAAGGCGAGGCGGCGCGGGCCGTGACCGGCGCCAGAATAAAAAGACGAAAACAGACGGAAAAGAGAGACGGAAGAGTAACCCCGTGTCCGCATTGAGGGGGGGGGTCTACTGAGTGAGGGACAGCCGTCCCATAGCCCGCAATCCGAAGTACGGAGAGACGGCAGCAAGTCCCGGCAGGGGCATAATTACTGGACTTTCCCCCGGCCAAAGGCAACACCCCCCCCGGGCCAAGTCCTGGCGGTCACCCTCCAGGAAGGACGGATGCGGGGCGGCTTGTGCCGAGCATCCGTGGGGGGTAGCTAGCGCGAGGGCGCCGGGCGGGGTCGCCCGAGCGACGCGGACCACTGAGGGGCGCGCGCACGGGCAGCACGCGGCGGCGCGACGGACACACCGCCTTGCAGAGACCGGCGGCGATGTGGACGGCGGCAGCGGAGGCGGCACGCGCGGACGCCCACGGCGTGGGCGTGCTGCCGGCGCGGGCGGATTGCGGGGGCCGGGGAAGCGGCGGCGATGACTTACATCGCGCCTCCCTTACGGGACGCATTGAAGACGGGCTTGAAGCGGTTCCCCGAGGGCGTAGTGGCGGACCAAGATAGGGTGCCGCAGCATGTGCAGGTGCCGAACCCCGACCCGCGGAGCCAGCCGCCGGTCGACCGCATGCGGGCCGGCGTACGCATAGCGTATTGGCACGGCGGCATTTACGAGGTGCTCACGCAGCAGTGCGACGGCGAGATGGCCGTCCGCTTCAGCCGGGAGGTGGCGCGCTTCGGTTCGACGTTGCCGTAGAGGTTCCTGTGGACGGCGCACACGTTCGTGAGGGCGGAAGGGAGCGCCGGGGACTTCCGCGAGTGTGTGCCGTGGGTGACGCACTGCTGGGGCCGGCTCATGAGCCTTATGCCGGACGCGGTGACGGCGCCGGTAGCGTACCTGACGGAGATGTCGCTTCCGTATCTACGGACGGCGGCGGAACTCGACCACGTGCAGGTCGCCGATGCGCAGCACCGGGACGCGATGGACGCGGCGATGTACTACTACGGGGAGGCGGCGGACAAGATTGCTCGACGGCAAAGCGCGGGGGCGGCGCCGCGGTCGGTCCCGACGTATGAGCGGCCGGACATCAGCTCCTGGCCGAAACCCGATCGGGTTGGGCAAGATCTGACGCTCCTCCAGGCGGAGAGAGACCGCCTGGCGGGCAACCAGGCGCTGAAGAATTTGGACGTCCGGGCGCGCAAGGGCGACGACGTCCCATACCTGATGACGGCCGGCCACCACGCCAAGCGGTTGAGCGGCGCCGGCTGGCGGCGCGTGCCGGCGGCGCTGGAGGACTCGAAGCTGCCGCGGGGGTTGCACATGGCGTACCCCACCGTGCTGTCGTATTCTTACGACCGCATGAAGGGGGATGACAGGAGTTGCCTCTGGGACATGTACGTTGTGGAGCGCGTGCAGTCACCGCCATCACGCTGCTGGCGGACCTCGCCGGCTGGCGGGTGCACCGCATCCCCTTTGTCCTACTTCATCGGCTGGAGCGTCTCCTATTGGATGACATAGCGGCGGGGAGTGCGGACGAGCATGCCCGGCTCCAGCGGCTGCTGTAAGGCATGGCGGTGCTGCTCATCAAATGGGGAGACGTGGTGGAGGCCGCGGGCTTTCCGCCCGGGCAGACGCCATTGCCGGCGGAGGGGGACGACGCGGCGAGCCCCTACGTGTGTCGACTAGCGTTGGACGCCGTGGGTATCGACATCCCAAGTCGGGCCGAGCACTTGCCGTCGAGGAACGCGACGGCACGGACCCCGCCGGAGGCGGCTGGAGACGCCGGGGGGGGGAACACCCGGGACGGGGGCAGCGACGAGGCCCCCGAGGGCGGGGCCGCGGCATGCTCGGAGTCCCCGTTCTGGCGGGCCGCGTCGGCTACGCCGTCGTCGCTGGGGGGGCGAGTCCGTGCGGGTGCCCGGCGGTCGCCGTCGTGGACGCCGCCGGTGGTGGCGTCAGCAACGCGGACGCGGACGCGGACGCCCGATCCAGGGTCGCCGAATCGGTTTGCGTCCCCGCGTCGGTCGGCGTCACCGCGTCTGTCGGCCTCACCGCTTCGGTCGGCGTCACCCCGTTGGTCGCCGTCACCGCGTCGGTCGCCGTCACCATTGGAACGGCGGTCACCAACGCCCCGGCCCCAACGCGGACGGAAGCCGCCGCCGAGGCGTGGGACGCCACGCCTTCGTCGTGGCCCGACGCTGCGTCGGAAAACGCCGCCACCGGCTCCGTCGCAACGAAGCGGCGCGGCGTCCATGGCGGAATGCACGGGGGGCAGCCAGTGGTCGTGGTCGCCGCCGACGGCGTCGGCACGCGCGCGGAAGCCGCTGGCGACCGTGGGGGCATCATGGCGGGAGAAAGGCGGAACGGCGGCGCCCCAACCGGGCGACACGCGGCGCAGCCGGACGCCGGCCGGCGCCGACAGCGCGGCCCGGTTGACGGCGGGGGCAACCGGGTCGCGGCGGAGCGGGGAGGCCACGCGGGGGAAAATCCCGCTGCCGTCCGAGGGGCAGGAGGTGGAGCCTCCGAACCCGGCGTACCACAAGTGGTACCGCGTGGGCTCCATTGCGCCGGAAGGCGCCGCGCTCCGGGCGCACCCGTCGGCGGCGGATGTGAAACTCTGGGCCGCGGCAGGCGGTGCGCCGGCTGGCGCCGTGGGTCCGGCCATCAGCCGGGTGCTCCGAAGTGGCGTGGACCGGCTGCATGCGTTCATGCGGACGTCCAGGGACCGCACTGTGGGGGAGGCGGCGTACGCTGTCGTCAAGGTCGTCAGGGAGCTGCGCCTCGCGACGCACATGTAGGACGACATAGGTCGTATCCTGAAAGAGGTGGGGGCGGCGGATCGTGTGGCGTCCGCCGCCGAGAGGTAAGTCTAGGGCGACAGCGACGAGTCGGGGGGTAGTCGGCCCATGGGTCCTCGGCGGCGGCACCGCTAAGTGGTGGCGCCGGCGCGGACCCGGGTGGTATGAGCCTCCTCAAAGCGGCTGATCACTACGCGCCACACAGGCGGCGAGAAGGAGGCTGTGCGGCCGGCCACCGTGAACTTGGGATAGGGGGGGCTGAGTTGCACCCGCGCGGCGCAGTAGCGTGTGGCGAGCGCCCACCAGGACTGGTGTTGCTAGCGCGGGGCGACGAGGGTGAGGTGACATGGGCTGGACGTGATTCGGGCGACGACTTGTGGTAAAAAGGAAAAGGGGGGGTTGGCCCACACGTTCTCGACTGCCCAGTCGACAGAAAACGCCGCGGCGCAGCCGCGCGCGGCGTCCGTGGGGGAAACGGGCAGGAACCGGGGCAGATGGGTTGCCGCGGGGGTGCTGAACAGCTCGACCGTATGGGGGCCCCAGACCGCATCGACGTTCTCGAAGGTGGGCCGTCCCAGTGCCCAGAGGGTAGGTAGTGGGTCTTCGGAAAATTCCGAAAGGAGGGAGGATGGCCAGAGAGCAGGGACAGTCTCCTCGTGGCTAGTTGTAGGGGACGTCCAGCGGACATCGACGAGCACGGCGTCCGTCTCGTTAGTGTGCTGCTGGACCGCGACGCATACCCAATAGGGTTTCCGAGGGCACCGGGCGAGGACTACGGGCGTCGTCGGGAAAGCTTCGTCGGGTAGCGTAAACTTTTTCTGCTTCCGCAAACGGATGACGAGATGCTTCGGCAAACCCGAAACGGGTTCCCACGAATCATCTCCCCGGCGATATGTGGCCCACCGGAATTTCGCCACGATGCCATTATCGGCGTCGTGGCGAATATCCAACAGCCGGTCGATTTCTCACGTCGGTTCCTCATCGGAGGAGTTCACGTCTGGGAGCAGGGTCTGTGTGAGCCGATGCGGCTCGGAATCCGGTCCCGACCCCGGGCGCGGTGCCGGTGTGACGTCAATACTGTTGACCTGTCCTTTGCCGTCGCCTTGGACGATGGCGAAGTAAGTGCCATCCGTACCGAGAATCTACAACGGATCAAGGGCCTTGGGCAGCAGCTTGTGCCCGCCGCACTGGGAGCGGAGGTAGACGAAGTCGCCGACCGCCAGGTCCTTGTTCTTCGGCCGCACCCGGCTGTCCCAGTTTCGCGTCTAGCGAGCTTGGTACTTGTCGAGGGAGGCGCGCACAGTCGGGATGAGCTTTTAAAAGCCCTGATTGATGGCTCGCTTCACCATGAGTGGGGAGCTGCTGAGATGTTCTCAGCAATTCCATGTGACTCAACGCGTTGGCGGGATGTCACATTGCAATTTGTTCTGTATTTTGATATCGTATTTTGAGTGTATCGCATGTACTTGATTTTGGGGGCACCCTTTAGGGGATGAGCTCCGGAAGATTAGCGATGTGCGTTGTCGGGATTTTGAGGGGCTGTGAGCGCGCGTGCTCGTGGCCCGTGCGCTCTCAGCACGCGGAGGTGCGTGGTGAGTGTATGCTTGCTGGGAGTGGGGGTGTTTGCGGGTGCTGAGAGCGTGGGGGGGCCTGCGTTTTATCAGGCTGCCCCCTTACGGCTCGCGCCACCTTCATGATAGAACCTTGACGCACCCACCCATTGTACTGCCCGCTTCACAGGTTACGGGCCCAGTTGTCGGTGGTGGTCATCGTCTTCCTCTCATACGGGCTCTAGGGGGACGACGTCGTTCGGGTCGCGGTGTGTTCCCTGCGTCGGACGAGCGGGTACAGCCTCTAACGTCGACGAGGTGGTACCGGTCGGTGCCACGGTCGTCAACGTGTCGGACCACCGCCGCTTTGGCGGCCCGCGGTTTGCACAGCTGGACGACGACTACAGAGTGTAGTCGGCGTATCAACGTGCGCAGCTCAAGAAGGAGAAGCTGTGGAAGGCGGTCTTGACGGACCGTCCGGCGTCTGGGTCGGACGACAAGAAGGCCTACCCGGTGGTCGCGCAGTGGGACGCCATGAATGAGGAGGCTCTTGCGACCACCCAGATGTCGGTCAAGCCCGTGCACCTCAACACGTTGACGTCGGTCGAGACGGCTAAGGAGGCGTGGAACGCGCTCTTGGGCATGTTTAAGGCGCGGGATGACGCTCAGCTGCTTCGGCTCATGGAAGAGCTGAGCAGCCTTCAGAACAGAGACGAAGAGAGAATTCTCAAGTTCACGTCGCGCGCTAAAATGATCCGGGACGAGCTGGCCATGCTCGACAACCCTGTGGATGACAACACGCTCGTGCTGCGTGTCTTGTCGGGGCTTCCTTCCGAGTACGGGATGCTCAAGAAGGTCCTGGAGAACAAGGACGTCAAGATGGTCATGGCGGACGTGACAGCTAAGCTGCTTCAAGTCGAGCAGGGGAACAAATCTGCGGGCTCATCCAAGCTCGTTGGTAGTGTCAAGTCGCACGCTTTCGCGGCTGCGGCGCCAAAGACGCCGTGTGCCAGGAAGTCGGTGGTGTACTACTACTGAGACGAGAAGGGGTTCATACAGCGCGTCTGCTACAAGCGGAGGGCTGACGATGCAAAAAGAAAAAACGAGCTCGGTCTCTGCGACCGTGATGGCGGCCATGGGTGCGGGCCCCAGGCGGGTGTCGCTTTGGCGTGTACTGCTTCGGCAGGTCAGCACGGCTCCAGTAAAGAACACGGGAGCACCAGCGGGTCGTAGACCAGGGTGCTCGATTCGGGGGCGACCAACCACGTGGCCGCCGGCGACAAAGGCTTCACCGTCCAGGCGGCAGGGAGCGGAGCCAAGGTCACCTTGGCCAATGGTGACAAAGTCCCCATCAAGCGGCACGGCCACGTCTCTATGGACGTTGGCAAGGGCAAAACCAAGGCGCGCATGGTCCTAGCAGAGGCCATGCTCGTGCCCGACCTGACAAGCAACCTGCTGTCGGTTCGGGCGATCGACCGCAAAAGTGGTGCGGTGATGTTTGTTTGGGACGCCTGCTACATCGTCAGCGACGGGGATGCTGTGCGTGCGAGCGGAGTGCTCAAGGAGGCGTCGGTAGTCGGAAAGGTCAGCGACCGGGAGCAGTAATTGCTCAAGGTGACGCCCGTTAAGGCTTCGGCGAACACGGCGTCCACCCGCACCGCCGGGGAGGCGGAGCTTTGGCATCGCCGGTTCAACCACTTGAGGTTTGAGAACCTCAAGCGGGCCGCCAAGATAGTGGACAGGATGCCGTCGTCGGTGGCTATTGCCGAGCGTGTCGTCTGCACTGTGTGTGAGCCGTGCGTGGATGGAAGGATGGTGCAGGCACCGCATCCGCTGTGATCCTCCAAGACAACCAAGTGCGTGCTGGTCCACACCGGCATGGGTGGGCCACTGATGGAGTCACTGGGTGGCTCCATCTTCTTCATCACTGCGCTAAAGGACAACACTGGATTCATCACGGCGGCGCCCAGTAAGACAAAGAGGATGGCGTTAGAAGTGCTGAAGACCCGCATCAAGCAGCTTGAGACGACGACTGGTGTCAAAGTCAAGCGCGTCCGTCACGATGGTTCCAAGGAGTACCTCACCCATGAACTCAAGGCATGGTACGAAGACAAAGGCATCACTTCGGAGATGACGGCGCCGTACAAGGCGCAGCAGACCGGAAAGGCAGAGCGGGTCAACCGCACGCTGATGGAGAGCGTGCGTGCTGCACTAATCGATTCCGGGGCGGAGGAGGAGCTGTGGGCTGAGGCCCTGGCCTCTGTTGTCCCTGTGCGTAACCGTTAGCCGAAAGAGGGGCTTGATGTGACGCCGCTGGAAGCGCTGACAGGACGATGCTCTAACGTGGCGGGATTCCGCGTCTCGGGGAGTCCCGCCTGGGCGCTCAAACCAAAGAAGCAGCAGCGCAAGCCGGAGCCGAGGACCGACGTGGGCCGCCTTGTGGGCTACACGGTTTGTGGCAGGGCCTACCACATCCTCGAAGACGGGACCAACAAAGTCCTCGAGCGTCGGGATGTCCTGATGGAAGAGAAGCCGACGAAGGCCGGGATTTCGCCCGGCGGTTCAAGCGCTGGTCCCCAGCTGACGATGACCGAGGACAGCGCCAAGAACGGCTCCATGGATGGGGCAATGGACATGCTCGATGCCGAAGGAGATGGCGCGGAGAAGCATCTTCTTGAAGAGGACTCCGAGAGCGACAGCGACGGCGATCCTGATGACCTCGCGGACGACGAGGACGATGAGGAAGGTCAGGGTTATACTGCTCCCATACACCCTGTCGTTCACTCTGACGCGGAAATGGACAATGCCGCTCCGGGACCTCGCTGTTCCACACGTAGGCCAGCCCCAAAGGTAACCTGGTCGGAGAAGGATCCCAAGGCGTACTTGGACAGCAGTGCCGAGTTGGCGGCAAAGGATGGCTGGGACTTGACCAAGCCGCCGGCAAACGAGAAGGAGGCGCGTGCCCGTCCTGACTGGCCGTTGTGGCAGAGGGCCATCAAGGACGAGGTAGTGGCGCACAAGCATCTGGGAACCTGGTCCAAGACCAAGGTGAGCAACAAGAAGCAAAAGACGGTCAAGACCCGCTTCGTGTTCGACATCAAGAGCGATGCAGAGGGAAAGCTGACGCGCTACAAGGCGCGGCTTGTGGCCCAGGGCTTCAACCAAGTTCCGGGGCGGGACTTCGCTGAGACGTGGGCACCGGTTCCAAATGCGGCAACGACGCGTGCAATCGTCACCGTGGCGGCCGCCAATAACTCGGAGATTCACCATGTTGACGATGAGACAGCCTTCCTGAACGCAAAGATGGACAAGGAGATGTACATCAAGCTACCAGATGGTGTCGAGGACGTGGACGCGGGGGAGATTTGCCGGGCTGAACCTGGCCTTGTGCGGGAAAAAGCAGGCGGGATCTCTTTACGGCATGAAGCTGGAAAAAGAGCTCAAGGAGGTGGGCGCCTCTAGGTCACCCGTGGACCCAAGCGTCTAGAGTGGAACCACCCTGAGCACGGACGCGTCTTCATGCTGGTCTACGTTGACGATCTTATCGTTGCGGGAAAGAGTCTGGCGGGTGTTAAGGCCGTCAAGTTGGCAGTGTCGGAAACGTTCGACGTGCACGACATGGCGGAGGTGAAAAATTCCATCGGCATCAAGGTCACGCGCGACCGCAAGGCCAGAACGATTACTCTGGGAAACCCGGGTCTCACTGCGGCGCTGCTCGAGGCGTTCGGCATGGAGATGGCGACACCGAACAAGACCCCCATGGCGTCGGGGGTGAAGCTCGCAAAGACGGGGAAGGACCTTCTGCCGGAGGGCAACCGCTACGCGGCGCTAGCGGGCTCCCTGCTCTACTTGTCGACGATGACGCGGCCAGACATTTCGTTTGCAGTCGGCGTGATGTCCCGCTTTATGTCTTTCTCCGAGCAAGCTCAACTGCGCGCGGCCATGGGTGTGCTGCGCTACCTTTGCGGCACAACACGTCTGAAGGTGATGTACGGTAGCAGCAAGCCGCTGCAGGGGTATGTCGACGCTGACTGGGCGGGCGACGTTGACGGCCGCCGGTCTACCACGGGCTTCATCTTCACGGTCAACGGAGGTCCCGTTGCGTGGGCGAGCAAGCGACAGTCGGCTATGGCAACTTCCACCGCCGAGGCCGAGTACGTGGCGGCCGCCATGGCTACGAAGGAGGCCCTATGGCTCGGCAAGCTGCTGGGGGTGCTTGGAGTCGATGGCCAAGCCGTGCCGATGGGGGAATACAATCAGCCGTGCCTTGCACTGATCAACAACCCCGAGGCGACGGGCCGCACCAAGCTTGTGGACGTCGTCTACCACATGGTGCGTGAGTACCAGACGCGCGAGGAAGTAGCTTTCTACTTTCTCCCCAGCGCGGAAATGCCTGCCGACGGCCACACCAAGCCTCTACCGTCGCCCGCCTTCACGGCGTTCCGCGACGCGATCGGCGTCGGCCCCGTCTTGCGCGGCGTTGACATGGCGCAGTTGTAGCGGCCCGAGCGCGGCAGACCCGAGTTGCCGTACTTGGGCTTCCATCGTGCGGCGCATGCGACCTTTCATCGCGGTACTACTATGGGCTCGGTCGGGTCGGATGGGGTCGGCGGCGTCACCAATCGGATTGGTCATCACAACATCAAATATCACGCATGCAATTAGATGGAGTGCTGAGCATTGCTCAGTAATTCCATGTCGCTCAGTGCTTTGGCGGGATGTCACTTTGCAATTTGTTCTGTATTTTGATATTGTATTTGATGGTATCGCATGTACCTGGTTTTGGGGGCACCCTTTAGGGGATGAGCTCCGGAAGATTAGCGAGGTGCATGGTCGGGATTTTGAGGGGCTGTGAGCGCGCGTGCTCGTGGCCCGTGCGCTCTCAGCACGCGGAGGTGCGTGGTGAGTGTATGCTTGCTGGAAGTGGGGGTGTTTGCGGGTGCTAAGAGCGTGGGGGGGGCTGGGTCTTATCAGGCTGCCCCCTTGCGTCTCGCGCCACCTCCATGATGGAACCTCAACGCACCCACACACTGTACTGCCCGCTTCACAGGAGCCATCGTCGGTTGCCAGCGGGGACGAGCCCACTGGCCCCTCAACCGTTAGTCTGGGCATGCGGTGAGGGGTCAGCAGCTCGAACGGCGCCATACCGGTCGCCATATGCGGGCAGGTGTTGTAGGCCAGGATCAGGGCGAACAGAATGCTGTCCCACTCTCCCGAATGCTCCTCACAGAAAGCCCGGACCTGGTTCCGCAGCGTACGGTTATACCGCTCCACCTGTCCGTTGATCTGCGGGTGGTAGGGCGTCGTGTACTTTCACTTCGTGTCTAGCATCTTCATGACGGCGCGGAAGAATGAGTTGTCCATCTGCCGACCTTGGTCCGATAGGACGCAGTCGGGGGGCCCGTAGCCCGCGACCCATGCGGTCAAGAACGCCGACGCGACCTTGACGGCCGGGATGCGTCGAAGCGAAACCGTAAGGGTTAGCTTCGAGAAGCGGTTTGACATGACGAGCACATACCGGCTTCCGTCAACCATGTTGAGCAGCGGGCCGAGGATTTCAATGCAAACCTCGGTCAGCGGTTCCTTTGGTCAGAACAAGGTCATGGGGGACGTATGATGTCGCATCTGCAGCCGGTTCTTCGTGCACGGCGGGCATTGCCGGACGGAGTCGTACAGGTCGACAATCATCGACTCCCAATGGAAGCAACGCTTCATGGCAGCGTACATACGCTGCACGCCACGATGACCTCTGGACGTCGGGTCGTGCTCGAAACCCATCACGCGGGCGCGTAGGTCCTTGCCGATATACACCTGCAACACGTCTGTCGTCGGTTGACGACGCCCGAGGCGGCCTTCCTCATCGAGGAAGAACCGCGGCGGTTTTCCCGAGTCTATCACGGCGCGTAGCTGCTGGCAACAGCCATCCGCGCCCTTCGCGCCGAGGAGCTCCTCGGCGGTGATGAGGGGAGGCGGCACCGGCGCCGAGAAGTTCTTGGCGTCAATGCCCCGTGCGGCCTGGGCCAAAAGAACGCACGGGATGTCGTCGTCCAGCTCCTTTTGGTCCAGACTCGTCGTTGGGATTCTGGATAGCGCATCGGGGAGGTGGTGGTTGGCCCCCTTCTTGTACTTCACCTCGGATCGAACTGCGCTGATCGGAGGCGCCAACGGAGCAGACGACCGGTCGCTGTCGTCAACGGTTAGATCCAGCTGAGGCATTCGTGGTCGGTACGCACCGTGAACCGCGAGCCCTCCAAATAGTGGCGGAGGTGGAGCACGGCCCAGATGAGGGCCAGGCACTCCTTCTCGGTGGCCGAATATTTCTGTTTCTCGGGCTGCAAGGCGCGGCTGTAGCATCCCACGAATTTCGTATGGCAGTCCGGCTGCTCTTTGAGCAGAGCGCACTTCAATTGAGTGTCGGACGCATCGACGTCGCTGGTGAAGGGCGCGCTGCGGCGGGGGAGCGGCAGGACTCTCGGATGAAGAAGAATGTCGCGTAGGCGCGTGAACGCGGCGGCCTGCGTCTCGGTGAACGTCAGGAGCGTGTCGCCGTACGAATTGGTCGTCGGATGGTTCGAGGGAGCTACGACTCATGCGTAGTTCACTACGAAACGTCGGTATACGTTGCACATACCGAGGCAGCTACGCAACTGCGTCTTCGTCCGCGGGTGACCCACCTTCGTGAGCGCCTCCAGGTTCTTATTGTGCACACGCATCTCCCCGGGGGATATGATGTGCCCGACGTGCTCGACGGACGTCTGGAAGAACTGGCACTTCTTGGCCTTCAGAGTGACGCCGGCCCGACCCAATCGGTTCAGGGCTGCGTATAGCGCCTTCACGCGGTTCTTCGGGATGTCGGAGAAAACGATGAAATCGTCGAGGTAGACAAGGCACGTCTGCCAGGTCATCCCGGACTGGATGATGTCAAGGGCACGTTGGAAGGTCGCGGGGGCATTTGTGAGGCCGAAGGCCATCTTGATGTTCTCGTGCGTGCCCATGTGGCAGGTGAAGGCGGTCCTGTCGATGTCATCCGGGGCCATGGGTATCTGCCAATACCAGGCATAGCAGTCGAGCGTTGGGAAGATGCGGGCGTCTTCCAGCGAGTCGATGCAATCCTCCATCCGCGGGACGGGGTAGGAGTCCTTCTTAGTCACCGCACTGAGACGACGGTAACCGACGCAAAAGCGTGGCGACGCGTCATTCTTGGGGACGACAACGACAGGGCTGGCCCATTTTCTGGTGCCTGTTCGGACGACCTGGGCTTCCAGCATCCGGTTGACCTCGTCACGGAACATGTCACGGGCATGGTGACCCGTGCGGTACGTCGTTGCCGTATCGGTTTGGTCCCGGGTTGAATCTCTTCACGGTGGACGGTCGCGTCGATGGACCCGAGCGTCCCGTCCAGCATATATGAATGGCGGCGGTTGAGTACCTGGACATCCGGCAGCAGCCAATCGGGTACGCCGGAGAGATCCCGCGTCTTCAGTGACGAGCAGGCAATCGACATCGTCGACCGGGCTGACGGTGGCGATAACAGTTCCCTTGCGGAGGCAGACCGGTTTGTCGCTGAGGTTCACGACTTCAACTTTGAAGCGCTGCCCCGGGACGACGACGGCCAGGCTGCGTGCCGTTTGACAGTGGTAGTGCTTGTTGAGGCGGATGTACGGCGTGACCAGGACCTGACCAGCGAGGTCGGATGTAACTTGCATGGCCGACTGGGACAGCGTGGGCAGCATCCGCCGCTGCGCGAGGCGCACCGTCGCATCCTTTCGGGATCGGAGGCGTTATCCCTTGCCGCATGCTGTGCACGACAAGATGGGTACCGAAGCGTCGTTGGACCATCCGAGTCGTTGACGGCGAGGGAAGAGCCCCTCGCCGAGGCGGTTGATGAGTCTAATGCCCTGCAGCACGGGTACGGCGAGGCGCTGGACGACGACAAAGTCGAATTCCGTGGCGAAGCCACAGGAGCGTAAGCGCAAGGTGATCATCCTCCGGGAGAAGACAGGGTGTTTATTTGCATCCACAATGTGGGGAAAATGCTGGCGAGGATGCAGCCGCCTCTCGCAACCCTTGGGCAGAGCATCCGCACGGATGATCGGGGGTCCGGCGCCTGTGTCTAGTGTCGGTGTCATCAGCCGCATGCGCGCCTCTTCAAAGCCGAGTGCCGCGGGAATAGTATACTACCGGTATACCGGGGCCAAGACACGGTGTACCCGTATCATCGGACCCTGCGGACTGGGGCCGGCACGGGGCTACCGAGCCCCTAGCGGCACGCCCCGTGCACGTTTCCCGACTAGGTAGAGGCAGGTGGGTCCACCTTCGGGTCCGGGTCCGCTTGCGATTCCCGGGCGCGGCGCTGACAGGCTTGCCTCCGGTGAGTGAGCCGGTGTCGTCCGGAACCATCGGGTCACCCCAGGGGTCTCCGGCCACGGCAGCCATTGTGCGTTGCATCCAATTAGGGCATAACGCAGGGCGACCCGCGCCAGCGGGTCCCGGCACGGCCGCAGGTGGCGCACGTGGCCCCATAGCCCGGTCGGGTGAGGGACGTGCAAGGGCGCAGTGACCGAGACCGCGGTCGCGGTGGCACTGCCTCTGGCTGGGGCGGACCATGGCCGGCCGTCCCACCGGGCCACCCGGCCGGGGAGCCCATGGGGTTTCCGTCCCGGTGGACGGTGTCCGGGTCGCTGGCGGCGAAGGGGTGAACGCGTGGAACGGCTGCTGCAGCGGCGGCCGACCCATAAGTTGCCGGATCTGTGGCGGCGAGGCCTCCGGCGTCGTCGCTGGCGGCGCCACCCGGAGGACCGGTTCAAGCTGCGCTCTGCTCCCGGGGCCAAGCTGCAGAACGCTCTTGGCTTTGGCGTACCGGTCGGCTTTGCCCATGGTGACCTTGACCGCTCGGAGGCCGGCACCAATCTTCTGCGACAGCGCCACGCCTTCGTCAAAAGTGATGCAAGTGCGGTCGGCCAGCTCGGCTTGGGAATGTACCGAAAGGTGGAGCGCCTCCAGAAACCGGTACCAGAGATTCCCGGGATCGCACATCCTCATGCGCTAGCGCCCCAGACAAATCAACCGCTGATAGAAAGCGCGTTCGCCTTCGTCTTGGCGCTGCTCCGCGTTACGGAGGGCCATTCCGGCGGTTTGCAGGGCGCTCTCGAGCGCATAAAGAGTCAACAGATAAATGATCTTGTGCAGGAAGCTGCTACCGACGGCGCTGCTGTGTGGTCCATTCGTTTCCTGAACAAAATATTCTGCAGTACCACGATCAGGGGAGCTGCCTCAAGAAGAGGGAAGTAATGGCCGTCTAGGCCGCTCGCGCGACACCCACTATGGGAATCGATGTCCAGGAAAACGGGCCGATCGAAACGCCAAGACATGAAGACACGGTGTATTTGCCGGCGACGACGGTGCCTCCCACCGTCGTCGCCCTTCGTCCTGAAAGGGCGGAAACTGTCACCCGGGCTCAATTCTCCGATGAAAATTGACCCAGGCAGTCACGAACCAATGCTGATATTCCGCTTCCTGCATATCAAGTCCCCAGAAGCGCAATGCAGACGACAGGGAGGGACCGTTCCGCGCGCAACGCGCTGGAACCGCCGCGTGGCGCCCGGTCGGCTGTCGCCTGCCACGCACTCTGGCCGCGGCAGCCCGGTCCCCCCGTAGGGCCCTCCCGGAAGGCGCGGCGGCCGGGCGCGCCTCTTCGAAGGCTCGCACAGGCGCGCAGGCGGGCCCGCCGTTCCCGCGCCCTCGCCAACATTCCGTCCGCGCCTGCCGTCGTCGGCGTCGCCGACACACGCCGGCCGTAGCATCCCCGGTGCCCCACCGGCGGTGCCTCCGTCGCCGACGGGGTCACGTGGTGCTACATCCCATTCGACTGAGAAGGAGACGTCCCCGGCGACGACCCCCCACAGCCCCGACGGGGATCCGTCGGCCGCGCCCACGACGCGGCCGGCCGCCGACCTTGTCGAGCTCCCGCCCGCCGCGCCCCTGGCGAGCCCGTCTGCGGCTGACGCCGCGACGGGGGCTGAGCCGGCGCCGTCCACGCCTGCGACGCCGAAACCGACTACGGCCCATCCGCCGATCCCCGCGCGCCCGACGTTGCCGCCTGGCTTGCTGCTGCCGCACAACCCAAGCGGTCGTGAATGGCGGAAGCCGCCTAGCCTGGCGGGTGCGGTTGAGGCGCCCAGTGGCAGGGGTGGGGCTGCGGCGTCCCCGGCGTTTGCAGTGGGCGCGGGCACCACCCCGGCGCAAGGTGGGGGTCCCGCGGTCACTACGGAGAGACGGCCGCCATCGTTGTGGCAGGCGGCCCCCGAGCTCCCACCGCGGCCGGCGCCGCCCACCGTCCGAGCGTGGCTCGCTCCTCTGGGGCCAGGCGTTGCTGCGGCCGATTAGCCGCTCTTCAGCGATGTCTTCCGGTCTGCCCATTCCTTGAATGCCAACGGGACGCACGCAGTGTGGCGGACCTTCCGAGAGTGCGGCGCGGCGGCAGGGTACGACGCCCGGCCGGCGGCAGAGCGCGACTTCGGGTCCTTCATCCGCTCCGTCGGTAGCAGCGCGGCGTGGTTGCGTTGCATGTTGCGGTGCAACACGGGCCGCGAGCTCTTGGTTCCGCACCCTGCGGCCGAGCTACCGTTCGTCTCCGGCGGCGAAGAGTACGCCTAGTCTCAGGACTGGCATACTTGTCTGTGCCACCGCCCCGCGGTCCCGTTCGGCCACTCCTTGGCGCTCGTCAACTTCGAGGGCGTGAGTCCCTTGCTCACTCTGAGCCCTGTGGGCTCGCCGACCGCGCCCGCGGATTTGGCATTGGAAGCCGCACGCCACTCGCGCAGCGAGCTAGTGAGCACCCACCTGGCGGGGCACGGGGCGATATTCTTGCCCGTGCGGTCCGGCATCGGGTTGGCCTCTGCGCGCGCTCGCTTGCCGCCGGCGATAGCCTCGCGGTGCGCGACGCCGTGGATGCTGACGTACGAGTACCCAACCGTCATCCACCAACAGCAGTCACTGCTCCAGGTGAACACGTGACATGCCATCCAATGTACGGCGTAGGTCATGATGACGGCGGCTATCGTGTCGGGGCTGATGCGCGCATACCGCGAGACGCACCGCGCTTTCCAGCCGTCGTCTTGCTACAACGCCCGGACGGAGAAGTTCTTGGTCGACGACCTGGCTTCGGGCGATCGCTCCGCAGCAGATTCCTTGGCGGAGTACGACACCATCGCACGGGCGGTGCCCTGGGCAGCCGTTCACGACCGGCTGCCCTAGCACCACGACCCCACCCGTCAGGCCCCCAGCACTCTGCTGCCCCACCAAGTCGGTGCCGCTGCACACCGCCGGTTCCACTACGTCCGCTTCGTCAGGGTCCTGCGTTCGCCGCCAGTCCCGTTGGGGGTCATGCTGGCGGAGCGGCGGCTCCCGGATGGCGTCGCGAGGGCGCTACCCGTGACCAATGAGGCCTGGGCGTTGCCCGCAGGCTTCGGCCTGGGCGGTGCCCGCCGGCTTCACCCTGTCCGACCCGGGGGATGTCCCTCCGTCGACGGAGGAGGCGGCCGCGTCGGCCGCGTACCGCGCACGGAAGCGGCGGCACGCCGACATGGAGCGTCGCGGCCCTATTCAGCCCGGGTCCGCCGATAATGGGTCCCCGGCCGACGCCTCTCCGGGTGCTTCGGCTGGGCCAGCCGCCTTCTCAGCGCCGGCGTCGCCGATCCACCGCCTCGGCTCTCATGGGCCCGGAGGTGGCGAACGGGACGCGCGCGCATGAGGTTCCTCGGGTCCAGGCGCGGGCCCCCGCAGCGGAGCCGCGTCGCCCTCCGCGGCCAACACCGACTGGGACCGGTACTCTGCTGCCCGTGATGTCGGTTCCGGGTCGGCTCCTGACGGTCGCTGGGCCGTTGAGCGGCATGACGATTACCCCAGCAGTGCCGGCGCCGACTTTGGGGACAGGTGGCCGGCCAATGCGGATGGCGGCGCCAAAGGCGCCCGCCACGATCACGGGTACCGTCTGGAGGGCGGAGTCGGCCGCGATACCGCTGCGTGGGATGACAGCGCGTGGCCGGCGGCCAGTCCGGACGACGGCGGCAGCCATGCTGCCGCCGGCCGCGATGGCCCCATGGGGCGCACCGACAGCGGCCAAGTCCGTGGAGGCGACGCCCCTGGTCGGCGCCACTGGGGCTCGGAGCCGCGACGGAACGGCGGGGGATGCCCCACTGCCGGCACTGGGGCGGCCGCCGGGTCTGAGAGCGACGCCCATGTCGGCCGCCTCTGGGACGCGGTGCCCTAGCGTGACGGAGGGGAACTCCCCACCGCAGGCGCCGGGGTGACCGCCGTGTCGCAAAGCGGCGCCCATGGCGGCCGCCACTGGTGCTCAAAGCCCCGGCGGGACGGCGGGGGATACCCCACCGCCGGCGCCGGGGCGGCCGCCGGGTCGCAGAGTGACGCACATCGTCGGCCGCCGCGCCCACCGAATCTCAGCCGCATCTCACTGCGTTTCGGCTGCATTTCGCAGACAATCTCAATTTCGAAAGCTTCACACGACACGCCTGCAGATGTCGTCATATTGCTGTCTTCCGAAGTTTGGCTGATTCCGTCGATGTCAAGAAGGGTGATCAACTCTGCAAAACTGTGTCTCAGCCATCCATTCAGCCGGATAGAGTGGATCCGCCAATGGGCTGTTGACCGAGACCCGGTCTTGACTTCGACCACATCGGTCAAAACTGGGAAGACAGCAATATCTGAGTCCAGATGCATGGATTCTTTGCAAAGCAATGTCATCCGTTTAGCCTGCTGCGGCGGGGGTATGTATAATTTGATTCATTTATTTTCTACTTCATTCAAGCCTTAACGGCTCGCAAACTCTTGTTCTGCCATCCGCCGGTTATCCCGTTACGGATGGATCTTGCCGCCACTTGAAGGCACTTGCAGCAAGTTGTCGCCACGTGACTTGGGCTGCCTGCCAGGCAGGTCACTTGACAGCCTGACATCAGCGGCCGGCTGTGTCTGGCACCCGTGTCGGGTGCTCAGACACACCGTCACGGACACCGGGCACACCGCCCTTACACTATCGTATCCGGAAGGACAGACGTGGCTGCTTCTGAACTGCGGTGCTGGCGCTGTGGGCGAGGCGGGGCCGGCAACGTGCCAAGTCGAATGGATAAAACTGCATTAAGATTGCATCTGCCCTGCATCTGCGTCAACACACCAGCCACTGGCGCGGGCGTCACTTTCCCATCGCGTGCACACAAGAGGGATCATCACAGGCAGCCAAGAGTAGCAGGAAAAGAAAAGAGAGCAGGGGAGGCGTCAGTTCGTGCGATCAC
>Ga0114953_1001256_pt1 | contig 18088 bp, 23 predicted proteins | sample SidtaG_FD_87298 | JGI IMG/M metagenome (GOLD analysis project Ga0114953, IMG submission 87298) | Marine algal microbial communities from Sidmouth, United Kingdom - Sidmouth_Male2 metaG | ecosystem: Host-associated > Algae > Red algae > Unclassified | place: Sidmouth, United Kingdom | collected...
CGTCTTCCCCGGCAGCCGGTCCCGCGGGTGCAAGATCCCCCCCCCCGGCGCCCATCACAATCGTGCGCCATCGGGCCCCCCCCCCCCCCCCCCCCACCCATTTTACGGTGCCAGAAGGACACCCTCTCCCCCTACCAGTCATCTGGGACCGCAAGGCGGCCGCGCAATGATGCTCCGCGGTGGCAGGGACCGCACCGTCCCTCCGCCACCGTTGAGGTACGTATATGAATTTCTGTGGGTACTTCTGTGGATGGTCGTTTGTCACCGTTGTGTTTGTTGTGTCATCGTGCTCCCCGCTCGAAGCTGACTCGGGTTGTGCCAAGAGTACCCATCCGACCGCTATTGGTTTCGTCACTAGAAGGCATCAAACCTAACCATCGACTCTGCTTCTCCAATCTCACAGTGTGCCCACGTCTGCCCAGCTCCGAGCATCTGTTTCTGGTAAAGTTTTGGCCTCTTTTTTCCCCCTGTGTCACCGACATTTCCTCACCCATACCGATGTGGAGCTCACGTGGAGAGTAATGGCAAGCAAGACCATAGACGACAAGAATTCGGCAACGGCCGTTGGAGCGGCGGCAGACCTGCCACTTCGACGGAGCAAGGGCAGCTCGCACGCGGATGCTGACGGTATTCCGCACCGAGATTGCGCCCCGTGCTACGCTGCTGCCGTCCATCATCAGCGGGCTGTGGCGCCGGCACGGCTGTCGACACTGGCGGGCAGGCCGAGTGACGATTTCGCCCCCCACCCCAGCACGTGCCTCTCACCGCCCACTGACCCGACATCTGACCGCTCCCGTTCGGTCGATGCAGCTGCTGCCGGGGCACCGGCATTCGGGGCTGTCGTGGAGGTGGGTGCGACGGCTGAAATCCGATTGGTCGCGCCGGCAGGCGCGCTTGGTGCCAAGGCGGCCCTTCCCCCCCCCCGCCCTCTGTGACTCACTTCCGGCCGCCCAGAAAGGCGACGCAGCGAAGTTGGGTGGCTCATTCGTGCAGTCACGGGGGCTCAAGACGCGCACATCAGGTGTCGCAGCGATGGGAGGAGATTCTACCAGAGACACCGAGCAGGCCAGCGGTCCGCGCTGTTGTGCGCCCTCGCCGGGTGCGCACACAGGCCCCGCTGTGGCCTTCCTCTCCCCTTTTGTGCCTCACCGCACCACTCCCGCGCCCGACTTGACGTGTGACACCGTCGGAGCGAGCGGCACGGCTGTGCCCCCGCCCTCCATATCACAGATGCTGGACGGTACAGCGGCTACGGGTGCGCCCAGCGTGCCGCGCCTTAGTCCTCAAGACACTGTCAACCAGTTTTTGGAGTTTGTAGGCGTGGCTCCGACGCCGTAATACACTGCAGCTTTGGACCTAAACTGTGTAGCTGCAGCCATCTTCACGCGGACGGTTCCAATTGCTTTATCGGTGTCCCACGCGAACGGGCGCGTCAGTGTTTACACTTGGAAACCTTCCGTGTTAAAATCCTCATGTGGGTCAGAGCCAGCGCAACACGCGCTTGGCAGTGGCTGGTCGTGACATTCCAAGTGCCGCTGGGAGCCGCGGCCCCAGACTCCCGCCACGCCCGGAAGCCGCAGAGCAGGTCGGGCTCTTTATATCCGTTGGAATCAGCTACGAAAAAGTCAACCGGATTCGGGTGTTCTTTGGGGGAGCTTTGAGCCCGATGGCCAGCCCGCAAGAACTACAGCAGACACGGTCTGCCTTTCGGAAGGTACCGGCCGATGACGTTTTCTTATTGGACACTGCGGCGCACCCGAGTCAGTTCTGTCGCGTGGTGGAAGGGCGGCTGTCTGATCTGTGGTACGCCGAGCTGTTCGTTGAGCGCCCGTCGTTTGACCCAGAGGGCGTGGCTATCCCACAGACTCGCAATTACGAGGTCCCCAGGACTAGGAGATGTCTGTATAGCGATTTCTGCCCTCCGGCTGAAATAAGAGATATCCATATCTCTGTTGGTTTAGACAGGGGAGGTGACCCGTCATCTGTGAAGGTTGTGATCGGTTTTAGGAACCAAGGACACCCGAACAGACTGGGAAATACTCTCCTAATGGGAGTGCGCCCTGAGTCCAAGGAAACGTACCTTGAGGTAGCAGCCATGCTGGCTCCTCTTGTGGCACAGTTACATCAGCTTTTCCTCACTGGCGTTGTTGTGGGGCCTCAGCGGAGGGCAGTGCGGGTCTTCTTTAACAGCGACTACCCATCCGTATGCAACACCACAGGCCACAAGGGGCACAGCGCGTCCCTGCCATGCCCTATGTGTCTGGGCACGAAGAGCCCGAGAGACGCGCAGTGGTTGTTGCACGCGCTGTTCGGGATTGTGCAGGACTTGAGTCGTACTCACCCTCCGAGAACCGTGTCCCACATGAAAGAGATGCGGGCTGCCTACGAGTCGGTAAAGACGCCGGATGGACTTGGGCTTGCAACCCATTTGCCTATCGAGCGACCGCCGGACATCATCGTGCCCCCCACCCAATCGTGCCCCTTCCTCTTCATTTGTTTATTGGGATTACGATGCGGATGCTGCGGATTGCTGTTGAGGCTGTAACGCGAGGGCGCGGGCCATCTACGGGACGGCATTTTTCCCACTCGCTTGCGGCTACGTCGAGCGTGGATATTGGCGTGGAGCCTGTACCATAACATGGAGGCAACTTCATCGGTCGGCACTGCCACACAATTGGCGCGAGAAGCCACGCCATCGTGCGAATCCTGCAGCCCCTCGTGCCGGCCCATTGGGCGACAGCCTACGAGCGCGGGTGGGCGCTGCTTCGCGGCGTTATGGAAACCCTCAGCCGTGCAGCTGTTCTTCCCACTGCCGAGCAGCACCGGTTTAAGGCCGATGCGCGGGCATTCGTCAGTCTCATCCAGGAATCTTTCTCATGGGTGAGCATTTCGCCCAAGATACACATGCTCTTCTCCCATTCGTGGGAGTTCATGGGGCGTTGGGAGAGCACCGGGCTCTATGGCGAGCAGGCGATTGAGTCGTAGCACGGGTGTTATAACTAGAATGCGGCTCGCTTTGCGGCTGAGACGCCACTGCTTTCCTGTTGTAAGCTGGTGCAGACGATGGCGATGAGCGGGATGGCTTCGGTCGCTCTTCGGCGGTCCAACGCGCCAATACGTAAGCGGAAGGTGTGGCCTCCTAGTGCGCTCCATCCCGGAGACCGCCACCTGCGTGTCAACAGGGCCTGGAAGCGGGAGAGTTTGGCGACTCTCGAGAGGAGGGCGATGGACCGGGCTGAGTGGGTGAACGACCAGTTTGAGGAGGCCAGTGGAGCGATTGTGGAATTTCCTAAAAGCTTTCTTTCGCCACTGGCGTACTGTGCACGAGTGGGCTTTTGCGGGGTATCAAGAAGAAGCAACAGCGACCTCAACGCACATCGTTGGATGGATGTGCGCTTCTCGAAAACGCGGAGGCAAATCGAAAACGGAATTCACATTGTGAAATGGAGGCAGGCGTGTGTGGCACGCCCATTGGCTCTGAGCTATTTCAAGCCCAAAAAAGTGGCCTTGTCATGTAGGAAGCAGCGTGCATTGGAAATCGGCCGACAGAATCGGTTGCAGCCAATATAGAGTATGAAATTGTCTGTCCACCAAGGCACGTGGCCAGAAATCCAAAAGAGCCGCTTGAGGCGAGCTTGACTAGGCGTCAGGCGGGGTGGGGTACGAGAAACTTCTCGACTGGCCTCCATGGAAAGAGCCTCTCCCGAGGCGTTCTTGGCTGACAACTCCTTTGTACCTGCCTGTGGGTCCTGTTCTGTGGACCTCTCAGATAGGCCCGATCTTGGAGCCAGTATTTTTCAGGTTCTTGGGGTTACAGGCTTGCAACGCCTACGCTCATGTGCGAACTGAAGCTTCGATGAGGGGTGTCCCAAATCGTGTTTTCTTCACAGGGGGCTACGTGGCGGTCTTTCTCACGTTTATATTGGTAAGGTGGTGCCCTCTTCTTGGTGCACAAATTGTCAGCACATGCCTGCTCTAGTATCCGTGCAGCTGATTGGGGCGCGTGATCGTCACCTGTCGAAGCCGCAGTGAATGACACTTCCCCCCATGAGACGTCAGCAGGTGCCGCCTCTGCTCACACTTTCAGGGGCCGTTCTGGAAGCACAGTGGGACCGAGTGCGTCACATTACATGATCGGACCGCTGCAGAAGGCCAGTGGGTAGAGAAAAAAAGAAAAAACCGCGATGTCTCATTTTTGTAGACACGCACCATACATGAAAAGTGCTCTAGTACGCGTCTTAGTACACGTGTAGTGTGCGCCCCACTTTCCCGACGATCGTACGCTCACTGCTAGAGAATATGTCCATTCTTTCGCTAGAAACTCAGAGCCAGTTGTGCACATTCGCTGCCCAAAGCCCGATCGCCATAATGATACGCCAACCCAAATGTGGACCGCTGGGAACCCCCTCATTGCTACACAGCATTCTGTGGCCTATTCCGTTTTACCAATAGTGGAGACACGTTGTGATAAACCGACATTAGTGGCTTTGCTCTGATGATCTTCCCCCCGCCACGACGGCAGACCACCGCGCGCGGCCGTCCCGCGCGTTGCATCGACGCCCCACTGGGCGTCCCAGCGCGCCACCACCGCGCCGACGCAGCACGCCGCCCGCGCATGCACGACCACCGCCCGCGCACGCCCGCAACGAGGCGCGACTGCCGGCTGGCTGGTGTTGGCGGCGGCGACGGCGACGGCGAGCGCAGCCGCAACTGCAGCGCGAAGCTGCCGCCGGGCGTCCTCTCTTCACCTCTGCCGCCCCTTTTGAGCGCCCCATCGGGCTGTGGCGGCGGGGATGGTGGCGGCGGGAGCACCCGCCATGGGGACGTGCTTCTGTCAATGCAGGCCGCTACTTCTACCGCACCCCCCCTCCCTCCAGCCTTGGCTGGTGCTGGCGGCGGCGATGGTGGCGGCGAGCGCAGCCTCAACGGCAGCGCGCAGCTGCCGCTTGGCGCCCCCTCTTCTCCTCTGCCGCCTCTCGTGGGCGTCACACCGGGCCACGGCGGCGGGGATGGTGGCGGTGGGAGCACCGACCAATGCGGCCTGCCCGCGCTGCCGCCCAATCCTCGTCAAGAGCTTGAAGGGATCCCTCAATCGACGCCCATCCTGAGCTCGGACACGACGATGCGGCTCGTCCTGACCTTTGGCGAGGGGCACTTCCTGATAGAGGATCTTGTACGTAAGGCGCACCTGATTCGGCGAAGGCAGGCTTGAAGAGACTGTGTCACGGCAAGGCAGACACCATTTTCAACACTCAGACAGCTTCGGAGATGGGGCGGCAAGTGTCTGACGCCGACGACAAGCGGCGACAAATCGTCCTTCGTGGTCGGGGCGCGCTGGGCCACGCTGTGGCCGCCTCCATGGCCACAGTTGTTAAGCTACTCGACAATGCTGTCGGCGCACACTACGACGTTCTAGACAAGCACTTTATCAAAGCCAAACCTGGCTCCGCGCGGCAGATGCCAGAGGCGGAGATGGGCCACCTGCCGGAAGTTGGCGAGATGCCGGAGCTGGTGGTGGCCTACTTAAGCTATGAAATGCACACCAACGCGCACGTTTTGACTGAACACTTTTGCAGCTCCACTGCCCCTGTGACTTTGAACCTGCCATTCCTCAAGGCAACGGCGGTACCGGAACGTGGCTGTTTGCTAGTCCGGGTCGACATTCTGCACGCAGGGGACGGAAACGAGCAGAAACGGCGGCTGCGCGAATACATCCACGTCATGCTTGCGCTGTGTACGAGCCGTCCGCACCGCGACTACGCAAGCCACATCACCTTTCCGCGGTGTGAATAGTGTGGCGCACGCGCTGTGGGAGCTCGGCCCCCCGATGGGCCTCCTCGTGCCGCTCATCGGCACGCTGTGGGCCGTCCACGCCAGCCACTACTGGCGGCAGCGCGCGTTGGTCGGCACCGGCGCCGCCGCGTTGGTCGTTGGCTGGCGGTGTTTTCGAAAGACAAAGTCGTCGCCGCCGCCGCCGCCGCCCCCGCCTCGGCCGCCGCCGCGCCTGCCGCCGTCCCTGCAGCCGCGCCCGCCGCCGCCGCAGCCACAGCCGCCGCCGCCACCGCCTTTGCGGTCGCAGCCACGCGCGGTGAACTGCGAGGCGGAGGTGGCCGCTCGGTGCCCAGGAGTGGAAGGGGGAAGCGGGGGGAGGGGCGGAACAACTCTCCGGCGGCGGCGCTGCAAGCCGCCGCGTCTACGGCAAGGGGGGCCGCCGCCGTGGGCGGGTTCGACCCATCAGCCGGCGGCGGGCGCCGTGCTATAACTTCTGCTGCCGCCGCCAAAGTGGCCGCCACCATCGCTGCCGCCGCCGCTGCCAACTCGTCTACGATCTGAGAGGTCCACGAAACAGGGCCCACAGGCAGGTACTAACGAGTCTTCAGCCAAGAACGCCTCGGGAGAGGCTGTTTCCGGGGACGCCAGTAGAGAAATATCTCGTGCCCAACCCCACCTGCCCGCGTGCAGTGATGCGTCAGTCCTTCAGAAGACGCGCATGTCTCGTTTTTGGGTCACGCACCATAGTACATGAGAATTGCTCTAGTACGCGTCTGAGTACACGTCTAGTTTGCGCCCCACTTTCCCGACGATCAAATGCCTTGCGTCCTGTCTTCAAAGTATGCCGCCCTGTCAGATTGCTGTCGCATAAAAACCACTCGTGCAGATGCAGACACGAATTTGGACTCGTTTGCTTACATTGTGTTTTAATCTTTGCTTGGTCAGGTCAAGGACCATGTCGCGAAAAGCCCGAAGTGTGGTACCTTCTCACAAACGTTTTGTTCGCAATCCTATTGCCACAGCGTCGTAAAGAGGACGGGAGGACGCGCCCGAACGTACTGTTTTCACCATCTTGTCGCACTCCGCTGGTTGAGCCCTGGTGAGAAAAATGGCTCATGGGCGACGACTCCTCGGCCTGTGGCGCTGGGATAAGTCCCTTGTACATAGCGCTTTGACACGAGAAGAGACCCTCACACATCGTCCTCATTTGTGTTTTCTGCATCGAAATCCAATCTTTCTTTCCCGATGCGCATCAGTCAAACAGCGAGCGCATTCGCTGCAGTCGCGGATGCGCATCGAAGTTCCAATCCTGTCGACCGCGGCGATTAGGTCCTGACCGGAGGGGCCCGTTCACGTTCAAGTAAGTACGTTGTGAAAGAGAGAAATTGTACACACATCGGTGACGTGATTCCGGGCCTTACGGATCGCCACGTTGCAATCACGGCGAGCGTTGGTCGCACACTCTCCCCACGTTGTCCGTGGGCGTGTGTGGCCCACAGTTGACTTGTCGTTGTCTCGCTCCAACCGTGCGGCGTCGTCTCGGCCCCAACCACCTCCAACCCTATTATATTGGAGTATCTCTGACTCGATTATCGGATCAGTGTCGGACCTGCCAGCTTCAGTACAATCAACGATCGGTCCGACAGTAGCGTGCAATGTCCGACGGGCAATGTACTTAGGTATCACTCAGGAAGGCGCCGCAGGAAGGGGGATCGCAAGTTTCATCAAGCGTTTTGGGAAGATCGCTGCGAACGTTCACAGCTAAGCGACACTAACTTAGCGAACACCCATTTCGGGAAAACTGACATGACAGGTGCCGGCACCGAAGCCCACGTCGCTCACGCCTCTGACCACACAATGCATGCGCCAGGGCACGCCTCAGTATGGGACCGCGCCCAGCCGGTCAGTTTTCTGTCTCCGGGAACCCCTTCGGAGAGCCAAGCTCACGCAGTGTTTCAGGTGCTTCCTCCCCCACTTTCTGTGACACTCTGAGCGCACTCATGAGGCCCACGGTATACCCATTAAGACAGTTATTCATCTCCTCGTGTACCGCCACCTACGCAGTCCACCGCCGACCACGACTCCTATCGCCCCCCGGCTTCCCCACCCCTCCCTAGTCCGTTTAGCAGCCGCCGCCGCCATCGCCCACCGCACGCTCTTACCACACTTCGACATCTCTCCCCTTGGAGTGAGCGCCGCTAACTGTGTGACGACGATGGCAGGACTCTCATGGAAGAGCCCCTGGCACGGGCTTTCATGCCACGTGTGGAGGGATAGGGCATACACCCGCCCACGCCCGCGTTTAAGGTGCCGAGCTTACGGCAGAAGGTTCGGATGCCTCAGCGACAGGGCAGAGTGAGAGCGCTATAGACGCAGTCTACCACGGTTCTTAAAGATGACAGTACGACAAAGCGACTGTCAGTGACCGGTCCATGACTTGTGGGTGATGGTCACGCAAGAGCGCTGCTCACATGCCGCGGTGAGTAGATACCAGAAAAAGGTGCGCTTGAAGAATCGTTCCAAAAAACGATATTGACAATAGTATCATATGGGTGGCACCGATGCTCACTGCCGCGCTGTTGGAGCGCTTGAGTAGAGAGCAGAGAAAGGTACCCTAGAACAATCGATACAAAAAACAGATAATAATAATTGTATCATATTGGTGGCACAGCTGGGTACATGCCGTGGTCTTGGACCGCTTGAGCAGACACAAGAACAAAGGCCCGCCAGAAAAAACGTGAAAAAACACATATTTTAATGATAGCATCATATAGGTGGCACCGCGTGCAGAACCATGAAGAGCACTAAAGCGAGGGAGGGAGGGTGTTGGTCGGAAAGCGGTGAGAAAGACAAAACAAGCACGTTTTTTTCTACACGAGACAGAAGAACCACTAACGGAAGATGCACGCGTGCTCACTTCTTGGAGGCTGGGTAGTCCTGGCTGGCGAGCATGTACACAGCTATTGCACCACCCCTCCCCTTGTACTTGGCCTTCAAAAAAGAGACGACCTCTGCGACTGCGATGGCCACGCCGCGCTTGGCGTACTCCACCTGGGAAGCCCGGTAGATTGGCGAGCGGGCCGAGTGCAGCTTCCCCAAGCGCCGGCGGTCCGCCGCGTCCAGGACGCAGAAGCACCAGCGGTCACCGAACTTGGCCTCCACCTCCCACGAGGACGCCCGCCTCCTCGTGGCTCCCCTCCCCATGAACCCCAGCGCGTACGCTTCGAGCGCCGCCGCCCAGCCCAGGTCCTTCTCCAGCGGCAACAGCGGCAAGTATTGGCCGTCGCCCGAAGATATGGGTACGTTCTCCAACTTGTGCCGCATAGCCAGCTGGCGCACGTTCGCGCGGTCCTGCACCAACGGGGAAGAAACTAATGGCGGTTGTGCCGCGGCGGCAGCGGGGGGGGCGGCAGCAGGACACTGCACAACCGCAGATACAGCAGGCAGACACCCCTGGGCGGCCGCAGCCGTTGCCCCCAGTCCTATCGCGGGCAATGGGGAGCCCGACGGGAAGCACACGGCAGTGGCCACCCCTGACACATGGTCATCGCCGCCCCACTCACCCACCCGACCGCCAGCGCCCTCCCGGCCACCCACCGCGCCGGCCACCCACACGAGCCCCCCGCCAGCATTTCTGTCGCTCCCTCTTCTACTGGTGTCCGCACACGTCTGAGTCCCACTCAGGCTCCGCAGGTGGGCCACTTTAGCGCGCAGGTAGCGCACCTCAGCCGCCGTGGAGCCCAGAAGCTCCGGCACTGCGGAAAGTCCAGCGTCGTTGTGTGCTTTGAGGTTGGCCACGGCCTCGTCGAGCTGCAAACTGAGCCGCCGCTCTACGTCCAGGACACACGACGAGCTCCCCGCCGCAACGGCCTCAAAGGCCACCTTGACGGCGTGAGACAGCTGCGGCAGGACCTGCGAGACGGCCGTCTCGACGGCGCGGCCGCCGTCGGCCAACACCGTCGCCATCGTCTCGCACAGGGCCTGCAAGTGGTCATTATTGCGCAGAGCGTGGCGGAGGATCTCGGAACTCGGGGGCAGGCGGGTTTTGACGACGTGCACCGCCCAGGTCTAAAAAACACGGATCGTGTCTTGCGGATGATGGAAAAAAAGTCGACCACTGCCTGGTCCTGGCACCGCGTGTCCCGAGTCAAGCGGGCGGTGTACGCCGCCTCCTCATCCGCCAGCCACGGACAGATGGTCGATTGCAGCTCGTCGTGCACCTTCACGGACAGGCGCGGCGTGGCGGGCGACGGGCAGTCAGCCGACCGACCGGACAGGGCAGTCACCATTGGCGTGTTGGGGATGAGGCCGTGGTATGCGCCGTTGGCCGCCCCAAGGTTCCACATCCCGTGGCACAGGTTGTCGGCCACCGCAACGCCCGATTCCTTCCTCTTCTGCGCCGCCGCCTCGAGAAACGCGTGGGTGCTCAGCGCCTTGAGGTTGATGCCCGCCCCACCCGCCGCCTTCCGCAAATTGTCGCGGTGAAAGTCGGAAGACGTGGCCTTGAATGGCCTGCCCCTCATCGACTGGAACTGCCGCCAGTTGTACCAGGGGCGGATGCCTATCGCCGACGCCGAGGCCCACCAGTACTTGGGCTCCACCCCCGTCTCCCAATTCTCCACGTCGGTTGGGTGGAAGCTGGGGGCGAAGGAATCGGGAGGCGTCAGCAAATCCTGGCCCTCGCGGTGGCAGTCGGCGACGAGCGCGTCGTCAACCGCGCCCAGCGGACACAGCCATGGATCCACGTGTGCGATAGAGCCCAAGCAGTAGGCGCCCCCCTCCCCCGTCTTGGTCGCCGATACATAGGTACACAATACGTCGATGTCACCTGTGCTGAACATGGCGGTGAACCGCCGTGTGGAGCGGTCACTCCACTCCAGGCCACGCGTTTTCGCTCCCCGCGCCTCGAGCGAGAAAGAGAGCACGAATAGGCCGGCCAACAGCTGCGTCCTGTGCATCTACTTGCTCGTCGTCGGGCCCAGCAACGGCGTCTCGATCAGCGCACGCCGGTCCTTGTCTGGCAAGTCGGGGTCCCGCAACCCTGTAGCCTTGGCAACGCCCGACGCCTTGTTCTCGAGCGTCCAGTTGCGCTGCGTCTCTCCAACCAGCAGGTTGGCGGCACTGTAGGTGCCGACAGACTCGAACGCCTCCACGTCATAGCGTGCGCACGCGGCACACCCGCACGCCGTCCACAGCTGGTTTAATACCTGGACAACCTTGGCCGTGGCACGCCGGTGCATCTTGGCCACGGTTTGGCCCACAGTGCGGACGCGTCGCGCCGGCGTCGGCGCCGGTTCCGACGCCCTAGCCCCGTACGACACGCCAGCCCCGTCCATCGAGACGCCGTCCGCGGAGACGACTGGGAGCCAGCGCGCTCCGCCACCGGCTGCACGTGCACCCCTGCCCTCTGTATCTGTGGCGGCTGAGTGGCCACCGAGACGCCCGCGGCAGCCGTCGCCGCTGCTGGGGCTGTCACCACCCCCATAGCCGCGCTCCCCACAATCCAGCATGTCCTCATCGTCGTCTCCGTCCGCCTTGCCAACGCCGCTGCCGTGGCCGTCCCCGTCCGCATCCGACTCCGAGCCAGAAGCGTCGGCATCGACAGCGCTGGGCCGGTTGCCCATCCACTTGCGGCGAGTCTGCTCGGCGCGCATGAAGGTGACCGCTACGTACCGCTTTATTGGAACCACCACACCACCCGGCTGCTGGCTGTCGGGTGCAGCCGCAAACTCGCAAAAGAGCTGGAAGGACTTGGCGTACATGGCAGTCGTCGTCTTCACACCGCAGTTTGTGTCGCTCGCTATGTGCATCATCCACGCGCTCGCCGCCGTAATGGCCACGCTCGCCACCGTCACATACTGCTTAAACTGTGCAAGGTGCAGCGCCTGCTCCACAATCGCAATCAGGTTGGTCTTGTTTAACCCCCACAGCTCTGCGTACCGCGGGATGGCAGCCAGACTTTTGTACGCCTGCTTGTCGGCGGCGCGCTGCTCGGGCGTGCGCGCGTTTGGGCCACCAACGGCGGCCTCGGCCGCAGCTTTGGGGCAGCCAGGCAGGCAGCCCAGCCGGATCAGCCGCGTACCGACGTTGGTGACGCCGAAGAAGAGCCGCATCCCCAGGTTCTTCGCGGTCACGTAGTCCGCCCCATCCACGAACAAAAGGAGTCCGGCGGAAAGCTCTGCCTCCACGCCGCCCCCCATGGGCCCACTGTACATGTGCAATAGAGAGCGTCGGCAAGTAGGGCGTGGGTACTAAATGTGGGTAAAATGTGGGTCGCCGACCCACATTGGATATACCCACATCTTACCCACAGTCAGCGTCGGCAAATGACCAAATACCGGTCGAGACGATTTGGGATCTCCATATCTGCCGCGACGGCACGGCAGACACCTCCGTCCAATCGCCATATTTCATCTGACCTGACCTCCACCACAAGCACGACCACCCCACCACCTCGAGCACCCTAGCCACCCGCACCTCACTCCGCCATCATTTCCACGTCACCCAACCCTGCTCTATCTCATGCCATGGTGACCCAAAAGGACATGGCCATTGGTGTCTTGCGTCGCCGACGGGCGCGCCTGCGTCGGATGGTGCGAGCTCACTTTATACTTGACCAAGACCTTGTGGACATGCACCACGCCGCGCGGGTGTATCCTCAAGTGGGGGCTCTCATTCGGCGGTCTGTGTCTCGAGCCGGTCGTGCTGGAGAAGTGACGTTCAACGTAAACGTGTTTTCTGCCCAAGAGTCGCTCTCCACGTTTCGCTTTTTGCCTTCCGATATGGGCCGGCTGGCCGCAGCTCTTCACCTGGACGCGGTTTTTCCACTGCGGCGGTACCGGGTTGACACTTCATAGTGCCTTCCAATTGTGCTGCGGCGCCTTGCCTCCCCTGCACGTTGGGCCGACCTGGAGGTGAAGTTTGGCCGCTGCCGCTCCTCTCTCAGGGAGATTTTTTGCCGCACGGTAGACCGCTTGATGACCAAGTGGGGCCACTTTTTGACAAGATGGCGCGGCGACTTTATGGCTGAGCGAGCGGCGGTGTACGCGGACGCCGTTCGCGGGCGGGGAGCGCCGCTGCGAACCTGTGTTGGCTTTATTGACGATACTGCCATTCACGTTGCTCGCCCAGGTGGAGGGCTCCAGCGCGCGTGCTATTCGGGGCACAAGAGACGACGTGTCCATAAGTTCCAGAGCGTCACAACCCCTGATGGGTTATTCTTCCACATGTACTGTCCGCATGAGGGGCGGCGCCACGACATGGTGCTGTAATATGCGTCCGGGCTGGAACACGACTTGCGGCAGACTCTCCTCATCGACGGTGTACAAGATTGCTTGTATGGCGACTCGGCGTATGTTCTCCGTGCTTGGATGCAGAAGGGTCATGGTAACGGGCCGGACCGTATTGCGGCGGAACGGGCATTCGACCTCTCCATGAGCCGTGTCCGCGAGACGGTGGAGTGGGGCTATGAGGACATCAAACAAGACTTCAACACACTCTACTTCCAGAAGAAGCTCAAGATACGGGAGACGGCGGTGGGCAAGCAGTATCTCTGTGGTGCGCTCCTGTGCAACATCCGGTCGTGTCTGTACGGCAACCAGCCCGCATCTTACTTCGGTTGTGACCCACCATCTTTGGAGCGATACCTGTCTGATTGATTTCGTACGTCTGCTACCTTGTAAACCAATAAACATGCTCACCAGCGCTGTACGTAGAAGTGAAGAGGGTACGACGGGAGTCAGCAAGCGAAGCCGGTGGAAAACAATGTCATGCACGCTCGCTCATGGCGACGTCACCTGTCCTGGAGCTGACTTCATCAGCCTTTGCATACTTCCTGAACCACCTCGTGAACCATGAGGATTGACTAAGAGGGCCGCTGCGATGAGATTATTCCTTGCCAAAATTAGGAGCCCCGTTGCGAATCCCACAGGTGGGATCCCGCTCCTGAGATCAACGGATCCGGCGGGGGATGAAATTGCCTTATTCCGTACGGTATATGTCTCGTTGCATTGGAAAAACTCTTCGGACAAGTCCAGCGTTCATATATATGCCAGGGTAGGATTCGAACCGACGGTCTCCGAGTGGCCAACCAAACGCTAAGACCACTGCCCCAACCACTTCATGCGCGGGGCGAAATGTGTCTGCACCAAATCGACAGCCGACGCACACACGGACCGAGTCGCATCGCCTGCACGGCTGTTGGCACCAAGAGCTCGCAAACAAGAGACCAGCATGCATATTTTCTCTCACCATCTACTTCGACAACCGTTCCATGATACGAGCTAGCGCTACGTAGTCTGTCGTGCCGCGGCAGCGTCCATGGCGCTCCGAGTTTCTTGCTCAACGCGAGAACGACTCTCCTCCTCACGCCGCAGGCGTGCCTCTGCCAGCACCGCCTCATCATGCGCAAGCTGCCTCTCCCGCAGCGCCAACTCCCTCGTGGCCATGTCCTGCTTGCGCTTTTCGCTCCTCTCCAGCACTGCCACAAACTCAGCGTCATCGAAATCCTCCGGGTGTCCACGACGACGCGTGGGGGAAGGCTCCATCAAGCCGCCGCCGCCGCTCCTATTAGATGTGGTCAAAGTAGAGGCACTCGTGCCCTCGCCCCTTGTCGCCATGGCCAAACGGCGGACTTGTTCACCATTCTTGACCAACTCCTCCTCGGCCTCCGTGCCCTCCTTCCGCTCGGCCGCGGCACGTTCGTTGAACCGGTTCATCTCCTCCACCACGTCGACCAGCAGCAGCTCCATGGGCGTAAGGACCTCTTCCGTCACGGTCTTGGTCGCGCGTTTCTTGTCCAACGCCTCAAACGACTTGGCGAGGAGTTAAAAACGGTCCTTGGCGTGCTTGTGGTCGGTCTTGAATGTTGCCCGCGGGTTGGCGTTAAAGTTGTTCGTCACGACTTGGTACCGCTCCGTCATTTTTCCCCAGGGGGACACGTGCGCGTTCGCAACGACGACCTCCTTCAGCAGAACGTAGTCCGCCTCGTCCGTCCACCGACGGCGGACGACCTTGAGTCGGTCGGTCGACGTCGCCCCAGGAGCGGATCGGGGCGGAGTCAAGTGGTGGGTGGGGGAAGCCCCAGCCGGGCCTATGGCAGGCCCGGCGGCGGGCAACAGAGTCGGGGCAGCTGTGCGAGCATTGAAGGTGTTGGGCGGAGCGGCATTGGAAAGCATTGGCGAGGGGGGGGGGGGTGACAACGTGGGGGGAGCCATGGTGGCGGTTGGCGACGGCAGAGTGCACTGCGAAAGGTGCTCCGTCGTCTTGCCTCACGAACTTTATGCGTGGAAGCGCCCAGATCGGCTGGGAAGAGCGCTGGCGGCGCGGCTGGAGCCACGTGTGTTGCCACGGCTGCCTGCATAGACCGGTATTTGGCGTGGGTAAGATGACCCCTATACCCACAAATGGGTTCCAAATGTGGGTACCAGCTGTAACGTGGCATGAAACGTGTCCCCGACCCACGCCACCGACCCACATTTGACTTGCCGACGCTCTCTAATGAAGGAGCGAAGACCTGGTTGGATTGGGTAGCAGGCGGCGGCGGCGCAGCACCCATCTCAGAAGAGGATATAGGGGCACCGGCCGCCCCACCAACCATCGCGACAGTCAGCCTCCCGTCCGCCCCGCGGGGCATTTGAGCCGCCTCAGCTTGATGGGTGGTGGTGCCGCCGGCACCGACACGGCCCGTCGCGGCCGCGACTGTCTCAGTGGGCGCAATGGCCTGACCGCCGTCGGCTGCCATGCAGCGCATTTCGCCTGTACCATCTCCGAGACTGGCCGCCGCGCGACTGCCGTCGCCGCCTCCCAAAGGCGAGGCAGTAGTTTGAGGTGGTGCTGTGCGGCCCTTGCGAGGAGGGGCACGGCGGCCACGGCTGGCTGGTAGGGATGGCGGGCTTGAGGGGTAGGACGGTTGTGGGCTCGTGGCCGTGTCTGCGGCCGCCAAGGCGGCTGCTGCCGCCGCCGCTCGTATGCGGCGACCGGATCGGCTGGGCGTTTTTGGGGGTGCCGGGGTTGCGCGCTTGCGCCGTGGGGTCCCCTGCATTTCGGCAGTGCTTTGCACGAGACGCCGTATACCTGAAGCACGAGGGATAGGGGGGGTGATGGGTCGGAGAGAAGAAAAGAAGCAGGCCGCCGAGCCAACGCAACGTAGACCAATGAGCATAGGCCGAAGAAAAACAGGAACAGAATGCGGGCATACAAGAGTCACGCGGAGACGGCGGACACAGCAAAGCAATCCCAAAGAAGCACTGGCGGTTTTCACGCGTAAGTCAAGCGGGAAATGTAACAAGGAGGCACAAGGACTGCTGCGGCAGTACTCTCCGGCAATGCAAACCAGTATAGCATACTGTGGTGCAAACGCACGACGCCGAGCATGGCGGCGCGGCGGCGGTATAGCCCCACAGAAAGAGAGAACTGATTGTTCACCCACAGGGCACAGGCAAAACGTACAGGAAGTATTCAAAGGCGGTGCACTAAACTGCACAGCGAATGGGGCGGTTCAGACGGAACGGAGATGCACAGTCTAGCTTTTCTTGCACGACGAGGCGCGGGTAATGATCTGTTGGTTGAACCTGCTTGGCACAGAATGTGCGTTCCTTGAGTGGGTCAGGCCGGGGGTCGTGGGGGGGTTCAGTGCAACGAGAAAAGAAGCAGAGGAGGAGAAAAGGAGATACAGGCATAGACGAACGACATACCACAGGGCGCAGCACATGTGAAGCACCAGCCGTAGGAAGGTGTAACACCAGCTAGCATGGTGACATGTCAGTCAACCGCGATGGAAATGAAGCAGTCGATGGGACATTGATGCGGTAGTACCATGCCGTCGCTCTCTGTGGGAAAGGCCGGTCGGTCGCGTGCCGCACATACCACACGTATGATGCCGCGCGCGATGCAGTACCGTGCTGAATACGGAAAGAACAGAGACATCCCACCAAAAACCCACGCTAGGAACATACAGAGAGGTTTGAATTGTAGAGCGCCTGACCAGACTTGTAGCGAGTACTGTTCAACAAACCGACGGTTTCTTGGCCAGCGAGCACCACGAGACGCGAATGGTGGCCTCAGGCAGCGAGTTCATGGCGCCATGCCCACAGCGCAGACCAGGAGCGCATCGTGTATCCAAAACAGAACAGAGAGCCAGGCCAACAGACATAGAATGATTTACAGCAGCAGTGGAAGCCCAAAGAACCGCGCAGCAGGTCAAAGGGACATGTCAGAATGCCGTTGCCAAACGCAATGGAGGAGAGAAGCGGCAAAGAGATGCCCTCAGTTCTCATTCTGTGCCGACGACCCACGTCAACCAGCCCCGTCGATTGGACGGCGCCCATGACAGGTCTGAGAACGAGGAACCATACAGTCAACAAACGTACAGTAAGGAGACAGATATACCGAACGTGGAGAAGCAGTGTACGTACACGCCGAAGACTCAATAAAACAGGCAGGTCAATGCGAGGGGCGGCGGTGGGCACCCGTTCCGCAGGGGAGGAGGCACCTAACACGTGTCCGAGAAACACACAGCAACCGTCGTCGGTGCGTGCGGGTGTCTCTACGGAACACCAGTTGCACATGAGGGGGGGGGAGGGAGTGGGGTGGGGGGCAAACAGAACGCCAGCAACGCGGGCAAGCACAAATAATGGCAGAATCGGGTCACAAGTGTGTATGAGTACGACGGGTGCGGGACAGGGTAGCGAGAACGAACGGCGTGAAAGGAAGCGCGCAGTGCCCAGGCGGCCAGGTGGAGGCCCAATAAATGCGACTGCGTGCGGGAGAGGGGGCGGCAGGCAACGCGAGAGGAGAAGCACACGTTGTAGCGTGGTGTGGCGCCGGGAACGTGGGAAATCGGATGCCACACGCAAGCTGGGAGGGTAGCGCTCGTGGGGCGGTGCGGACAACGCTGGCACGAATCTGGTGCATGCGCCCAGCCACCCGGCGCCGCCCTGTCTGTCGCCAAAACCCAGGCAAACACAGCCGTCCCCAGCGCCACCCCTCCCCGCTCTTCCGCTCAGCCGCACGCACCAGTCGACCACGCCCTGATCGCTCATCCGGCGGGGAAATGGCCGACTAGCGGCAGCTGCGCGGCGCGCGACGCTGCCTCGGCAGGATGCCTGGTGGCCCGCCTTCCACCCGCGCGACGCCGGCCGCCGCGACGACACCACGCAGTGCGCTACCACATTGTATGTGTGGTGGTGGCGTCCGTGAAAGAACGCATGTGCACGCCGCTGCGGCGGAGGGAAGTCGAGGGCGAGCCGGTTCGGCAGACGTCGGCAGACGGCGTCTCCTGCAACAGCCTCACGCCTCCCGCCCGCCCCCCCCCCCC
>Ga0114953_1001269_pt1 | contig 18019 bp, 26 predicted proteins | sample SidtaG_FD_87298 | JGI IMG/M metagenome (GOLD analysis project Ga0114953, IMG submission 87298) | Marine algal microbial communities from Sidmouth, United Kingdom - Sidmouth_Male2 metaG | ecosystem: Host-associated > Algae > Red algae > Unclassified | place: Sidmouth, United Kingdom | collected...
GGCCCCGAGGAGGACATCGATGACGACGTCCTCGCCAACCTCCTGTCGGCCTCGTGGCCGACTCCCGCGGTCGTGGATGACCAGTACGGGCGTTACCCGTGGACCCCCCTAGGGGGGTCGATCGTCGAACAGCGCTTTGACGCCATCGACAGCCGTCGCATGGCGTCCATATGGACGACCATCCGGGGTATGTATGATATCCTTTACGCCGTCCCTGAGGGGACGGTGACGGACTTTCCCTTCCTCCGTAGTCGGGAGGACTTGCGTGTGTGCCAAGTGCTTAGGTACTTGGCCGTCCGTGAGATCCCTCCCGAGGTGGGTGACAAGCCCCACTTCTCCTGGGAGTATTACCCGTGGTCCCCCCCTAAGGTGGGGGAGATGGACCACGGCGTCTATGTGCCGGGTGCGCTTGTGGAGTGGACGATCCGTACCTCCCTCCGCGTCCTCACGCTGTATGAACAGCGTGAGGTGCGCGACGTACCTGTGGTACGTCGCAAGGCCTTGTATCCCACCACACCAGTGTGGTGGGAGCACGTTGAAGTGCCTCGAGGCATGGCCGCACGGGTGCCCCAGATGGTGGCACTCCAAGGGAGCCAGCTCATGGGGGAGCCCCTTGGGGGTCCCTATCATCTGCTGTTGGCGGCCCTGTTGGCCGTCGAGGTGGCTGATGTCTTCCTAGGGAGCATCCGCCACCATGAGCACCTCTGGTGTTTGCCAATAGCTATTCGGTCGGCTTTTGCCGACCTGACGCCCGAGCGCTTGTGCTCGGCCGACCCGGCTGCCCGACCTCTTCTTGAGGCCGGGCTGAAGCTCCTTCGACTTATCGAGGAGCCGGCGCCGCCGGATTGGCTGTCGTGGCTACGGGGACCCCGAGGGGTCTTCCGTTGTGCCAAGGTACTGGATGACGAGGGGACCTTGGTCCTCGAGGAGGGTCTGGGGGACGCCCGCCTCCCGTATGGGAGGGACATCCGCTCAGATCTCCGCATCCGAGCCTTGGATCGGGACCTGGCGGATGCTGGGTCGGCTCGCGCAGGCCTCGTGGTGGCCCCAGAGCCCCCGGCGGCCCCTGCCGCTTCGGCCTCCGCCCCTCTCGCCCTGCGCCCTCCCTCTTGGGGGAGGGTGTCACTCCCGGCCTACGTGTCTCGCGTGGCCGGTCGACCCGCGCGGACTCGTCGGGCCTACCCCCTTGGGGGTAGCGGTGTGACGACTTCTACTCCTGGGGGACCCCCGGGCTCCCCTCTGGCGCCCCTTCCTCTCTTTACTTGAGAGGGGTCGGCCCAGTTTGGCTCCCCTCGCCCCGTCAACCCGGCCATATGGTCGAGTTTGGGGCGGTCCCTTGGGGAACTCCCGTCCATCCTCAATAATGGGGTGGACCATACGCTCATCATGGCGTTGAGCCGCACCTTGGTGCGGCTGCGCGAAGAGAATGCTGCGATTGTGTCCCGCCCCGTAGGGGAACGAGACATCGGGCCTCTGTACCAACTTGGTACTGCCGAGACGCTCCGCCGTGATCTAACGGAGGAGTATGGTACCGCCGTCGTGGACACCATTACGGTGGTGGCCGGATGGTCACTTCGGCACTTGGCCGCCTCGTCGGCTCCGCCCCGAGGAAGGGCTTTGCCTACGGCGCCTCGGCGTCCGCCGTCTCCTCCCCCGCCCCATTATGGGGCGGGCGCCGGTTCTTCCTCTCACGCCCCCTATGGGGCGGGCGCCGGTCCTTCCTCTCAAGGCCCCTATGGGGCGGGCACCGGTTTTTCCTCACAAGCCCTATATGGGGCTGAGACGGGCCCCTCGGCGAACCCGCCGACGTACTCGGGGGCGCATTTCTATACGCCCGAGCCCGAGGAGAATCGTAGCCAGGAATATGATCCTGGCCATGGGAGCCGTCCTGCGGGTTGGTGACTTCGTCACCTTAGGGTGATCAAGGGTTCCTTGTGTCCCCCTCTTGCTTTGTCTGTCGCCCGTCGTCGCCCCCCCTAAGGGGGTGGGCGCTGTCCTTATTACAATAGACTGGTCTCGGGCCCCGTAGAGAATAAAAGGCTTAGCCTCTCTTCTTGTGCTCTCTTTTTTACCAGTGACTTGAAGTCACAGGGGCCCCTGAGGGCCGTCTTCCGACGTGGTCAGAAATGAAAACACCTTCCCGCGTCAAAGCGGGGAGCTTGACACGTTTTCGCAAGAAATATTTGCGAATTGCCTCCCTAGGGAGGGAAGAAGCAAATTGCCACGTGGCTTCCTGTTCAGGAAACCCGAACCATTTGACCAGGACCTTCAATTGTCCGTCATCATCCTAACCATGGTTGAGAAATCGTTCGAAAACGAATTCAGGGCCCTCCTCACTTTGGTCGCCCGCCTTAAAGAGAGCGTGGGCCCCAAGGGCCTTTGTCCACTTTCCATCCCGCGCCGGTGGTGCGGGGGCACCAGTGACATGGTCACTGCTCACCGTACGGAGACCCTTAGGGCTCTCCACCAGAAACCGATGTCCATCGGTTTGTACCACCATGTACCGTCCTCGGGTCTTAAACTCAAGCTTCTTCGGGGAGCGGGAGTGGGCATCTAGATAGACCCAGTCCCCGGCCTTGACCGAGTTGTTCTTTTCCTTGGTGCGGGCGTCAAACGCCCGCTTATACGTGGCCTGGGCTTTGCCCAGCTGCCGGCGAGCCGCCGGGATGAAGGCCCTAAGGTCCTCAACATACTGTTTCGCCGCCGTGGAGGCGTCCTCAGTTCTCTCCTCGGCTTGTCTAAGCCGAGGCATGCGCTCCATGCCAATAAGCTGGAGCCGTCTAGGGCTCACGAAGGCAAACGGGATCTCCCCCGTGCTCGCGTGCACTTGCGTATTATACGCAGTCCTAAGAAGGGACAGATGACTGTCCCAGTACTTCTGATGCTCAGAAATATAGCATCGGAGTTGCCGCACCAAGGTGCTGTTATATCGCTCCACCTGCCCATTGGTCTGGGGGTGGTAGGGAGAGGTAAAGTTCGAGGCTATACCCACTGAACCGAGAATGCCCTGGTAATATACCGAGACAAACTGAGGTCCTTTGTCCGTAAAGACAGAGTCGGGGATGCCATAGGCAGCCACCCATGTGTCAATGAACGCTGACGGTACCGTCAGCGCCGTCGCATCCCGTAACGGGATGACCCGCGTCAACTTGGTAAACCGGTCACATATGACCGGGGCATGCACGTGTATTCTTCTCGCAAAGCTCCCTCTGCGCACCACCCGGCCCCGGCCCCGCAGCCGCCTTCCTCTTCCTTTTTTTGTACACCATGCCACCCCCACGGCGGCCCCATGGCATCGACAAGCCCTGCCGCCCGCCCGCCGGCGTAGCCGCCACTTGGCCGCCACCGCCCGCGCGGCCACGGCGCATCCGTGCGCCCCCCCCGCCTGGTCTGGCGTGTGTCCGTATCGGGTTGCCTGTGGTGACGCCCGCGACGGCCGTGTCGCCGTTGAGGCTGCCGCCGCCGCCGCTGCCGCTGCACGGTCACGACCACCCCCTCCCGCCTACCACGACACCCTGTCGCCGCCAGTCGCCGACGGCCGAGCGGCCAGCGCACTGGGCGGCACCGGCGCTGCTGCTCCGCCTCTGCGTCTAGGATGACGTTGTCGGTGGGCACTGAAGCGACGGCGGCGAGTGCGGGGCCGGCGGCGGTGAGTGCGGGGCCGGCGGCGCCGAGAGCCTGGCAGGCGGCGGCGAGGGCGGTGAGCTCCTCACTGTTTTCATCTACCCCGTGCGGAGTAGGTGGTTTTCTCTGACAATTGGGCTGCTGCTCCGGTGGCAACGCCAGACACGGTGGGGGCCGGAGGGGCCGCGGCCACCCACGCAGCTGTGTAGGCAGACAGAGCCGCCCCAGAAGCGGGCACCGTGCCGCTCGCTGGCATTGGGGATGGCGCGCTGATGCGCCAGGTCTCCACTGAGGCCCCTCCACACCCGGGGGGTGCCACTGCCACCCCTGGGGCGCCGCCAGCGGCGCCTCCCAGCCCCCCTACCACCTCCCACTCAGCCTGCCGTGCCAGATTTCCCGCTCTGCGTTCAGAGTAGTGCTCACCGCAGTGCTAACCATGGCGGAGCTGTGACGTGGGGCGTCCAAGCCGCCTCCACGTGCCTGCTGCAGGCAGCGGTGAGGGCAGGTGCGACGACGTCGCGGCCACGCACCGACCGTTTGCCTGTGGTTGTGCAGCTGCGGCGGAGGTGGGACGCCCTCGGGATGGCAGCGGCGGCGGGGGCGGACATGCACTGGTGTGACGCCTGCACGTCACCGGCAGACGTCCGCAGCTGCAGGGCGGGGCGGCGGCGCGGGTGACGGCGACACCATCGGCGGCTGTGGCGGCTGCGTCGGGCTCCCGTTTTGTTGGTTGTGGAGCGCCACCGACGCCGGTGGGGCCGAGGTGGCGGCCGCTCTGTCGCCTTTTATAGACGAGTTGTTCCTTTGGGATGGCCGGTGGCAGGACCTTGGACGCGCTGTCGGGGAACCGCCATTGACTGCTGTATGTGGGGGGGCTGTTGTGATGGCGGACGGTGTGTGCATCCAAGTGTGCTTGCAGCGCTCTGTCGGGGGGGAAAACTTTCCGAGGCTGCTGCCGATAGAGTGGACACTGCCACTATTCAGGTGGGAGGTAGGGGAGGACACGCGGAGGGATATCGTGGCCGCGTTTGCTGACGCTGATGGCAGGAAAAGATGTGCGGGGCGCCCCCGTCCATGGTGTATGGATTGCGCCGGTGGCGGTGTTTTCGTGGCTACCGCGGCTCGTTCTCGTAGCGGCGGCCGTCGACCGGCGTTTTATCCGGGGGTCTGCACTCTGTCCACGCCTTTCATACTGCTCGCATCACACTACGCGTGAGGGGGAGTGAGAAAGAGATATTGCGCAGGCGAGAACGCGCGGCTCCCGGGCCAGTGGGCGGGGTGCGTCTCAGCAGGTCGAGCGAGTGTGGTGATGGCAGCAAGGGCGCCGTTTGAGTAATTTACGGACTGTGTGTCTCTGCATGTTTCCCCTCCCAATCACTCCATCTCCTCCATGACCTCGGTATCGCGCGGCTTGATCCGCTGGGTGCACGGCAGCCGCACGCACTGACGCTTCCCGAGGGAAAGCACTCCAGCTACAACGCGCGCGCATAGCGCGGCGGCGCTGCGGCCCATCCCCGCCGTATCAGCCCCAGCGTCGAGGAAAGTGAGCATGACACACTGCCAATGGATCTTCCAGCCGCCTCCGCATGGAATCCCGCACACGGTTACGACATGCCTCTCCACGGCTGGGGCGCACGGCGTTCCTCACCTAGGCGGACCGTAGGAGGCTATCGGGGCGGGTGCTGGGCGAAAGGACGGCCGCGCTGTGCCTGTCTGTCAGCAGCATGGTCGGCCAAGTCACTACTCCTACGAGAGGCCTCGCGTTGAGCAGACTCGGGCTCCTGGAAACAGCTGCGCGGCACAGCAGGGCCACATCCCCCGGCTTGTATGCTCGGCGGCCGGCACCAAGTAGGGGGTGGTGGCCGGCTTCCGATTCGCCGGCGTTGATGAACGGGGCATACCTCCCCCATCCCCCGAGCCCCCCCCACCGCACAGACAAGGGGCAGCAGCCGTCGGCAGTGCCGACGCCAGAGTCGGCACGCACCACTGCTGTAGCAACCGCCGCCAACAGCCCCGGCGGCGCGCCCTCACCGTACGGGCCCATGGCGGCTCCCAGGGGCGCACGCTACGTGATGCTACCCCCATCTTTTCCCGTCACGACGGAGGAGCAGCTTCCAGCACACTAGTAGCAGTGGCGACCACCACCACCGGCAGTCTCCATGAGGCCGTCGCCATGCCAGCGGCGCCGCCCACGGCCGACATTCCAGCCCCACCCAGCTTCTGCTCGGCGTTCACGAAAAGCGTGGCAGCCACAGGCGCCGTCCGTGTCGCGTTTACGCGGTGGTGGACCTCCCGCCCTGTGTGGGCCGCCATGTGGGCGGCGGTGTTCTTCGTCAAGGCGGTCACTTTGCTCTTCCTGTCTGCTTGAGCGTATCGGAGGGCGGCCAGGCCGGGGTCATCCGCCTCCCCCCACCAGCCGAAGCGTCACACGCGCTCGAGCGGACGGCGACGTTGTGGGCCCCCATCGCCGTGGGAAGTTCCACCCGACACGCGTTGGTGGCCGCCTCCACCTCCCCTCGCACAGCGGCGAGAGGGTAGAACGAGGTATCACCCTCTCTCACGTCACTTGCAGCTTCTATCATCGTGGCTGCTGCTCGCTCGTAAGCTGACGCCTCCGCCGGCGCTGCCGCCGCGCCACCTCCACATGCAGCCCGTCCTGCGGCTGGGGCCAAAGCCGGAATTCGATGCTGTAGATGTTGCTTCTCCGTACTCATGTTTTGAGCAAATTTAGCGTTGATTGCGGAAAACTGTCCACACTTCTCTCTGGCACGTGCTGAGAACATCTTCAAGACATAAGACAGGAGCAGTTCGAGCGGCACCTATGCTTATAACAATGATAGATGATGTAGTCTTTCTTGTGTCCTGTGCACATCAGCGCACACGCCTGCTTTATCCTGCACGAGCGTCGCCTCCGTCTTGTACCATCCTCAGCCCCTTCGCCGTCACTGCCGTTACCCCCCTCGCCGGCGCCATGTCTCTCCCTCCTTTTGCACGCCACCGTATCCCACCATCCGTCCGTCGTCGACCTTGCATCCTCGCTGTCACCACGCCCCGCATCCATACACAGCCTCCACCTCACCATCCCCTCCTCAAGCCATCCCCCGTGCCACCACGCCCAGTCCCCCCCCCTCCCCCGCTTCCATCCCATCCACCGTCCCCACCTCCACCTCACCAGCCATATTCACCTCTGGTTTCTCCGCCGAGCTCACGCCAGCTCCCACGCCGCTCACTCCGTCAGTCCCTCTGTCGTCGTCACATCCATCTTTTTCTCTGGTGCGGGCCAAAAAGAGTTGGCACAGGCGGCCACGCTTGCACGCACAGCCCACCGTATAAATGCTAACCTCCGGTACACCACCCCCTCGCACCCACCATTTGGTCGCCCTCGCTCGCGAAGGTCATTAACCGAGCCTCGAATAACAGCCGCATCACGCCGGTTTGTAGCGCGGCGGCCCACACTACCAGAAGAGCGTGTTGTCCGCAAATGCACACGGCGGGACTGCGCCCGCACGTCACCGTGTGTTTCTTGGGCCTTGGTCTTTCACCACTGCTTTCCCGCCGACACGGGAGAAGGCCCGTGCGAGGCCTCCCAGGCGCCGGCGAAAGACACGACACGGGGCGGCCACGCGGCGAGCCGCGGTCACCGGCCCGGCCCGCACGCGGCCCGCGTCGGCGCGCATGCTGACTCGAAGACGACGGGGGGAGGCCGGACGGGGGAGGGGGCGCTGACGCCGAGCTGGAAACTCCACCAGGCGGGCTTGTGCGGCAGCGCCGCAGCGTTCACGGAGCTTCGGGCTGCCGGTGCGGACGTACTCGCGCCAGGCGCTGACCACTGAACGGAACTGCACGTGGGGTCTCGGGGCCGAAGCGCCGGAGCTGTGGGCGCGTTGCTTTCGGGGGCCGCGGACGAGCCAGAAGAAGGCGCCAATAGAAATATCTCGCTGCACCACCACGGCCTAGAGAGGGGGAGCCGGCAGCAGCTGGCTCTCCGTGTACCTACGCGCACGCCACGGCCGTATTGCTGCCCCGCAGCTCAAATGCCCTTCAGCAGCGCCTCTGATGGAGACACTCATGGGCAGTCCGAGCACAGCCAACAATGTCGCATTCCGCAAATATTGCCTCCACGTGTCTCGCAAGGAAAAACGTGGCAGTTCTATGCAGAAAGCGGCAAGTGCAGCAATGTAGCCCAGCCACCTCAGAAGAACAGGCCGCCAGATTTTAGGGCCGCGCCGAGCATCTCAGGCGACAGAAGATACGTTCCTCTTGCGCGTTCGCGCTAGGCATATGACACCACTTCGTTTCAATTCTCCACACGAAACGTGGAGGCTCTTCTGTCCAGGAGAGCGAGGCGTGGAGGGGATAAAATTCGGCCCCGGTTCTGCAGCTGACCAGCCTTGGTCCCGGCCACCTCGAGCATCGGGCCTGACGTGACACTGGACAGCGGGCCTGATTTAACACTGGAAACTGGCACGCGGCCGCAGGCGGCCGTGTCAAACCATCCGGAGTAGCGGAGAGCACCGCTCCACCTCAACGGGCCCGATTTCAGAGGGTAAATGGACCTATTGGCGCCGTTTTGGGTGATTAATGACGGCTCACACGACACCCGAGTCTACCACCGCGCAGCACCTACGGCCGCGGTGCTCACTTGGGATCCACGGCTGCGGTGCTCCCGTGAATGCTCAGCCATCATCTTCGTGGCGCCCACTGCCACCGGCGGCGAGCCCGCCGCCCTCGTCCTTCATTTCTGCGGGTCTGCTAGCCGGCTCGGCGTGGCCAAGAGCACTCTGTTTGATGGACAGCTTGACGAGAACCTGGACCTTGCCGTTGTACGCGGGGCCAAGAGGGGCAATTACGTGCGCCGAGCGCTGCGCGTCGTGCGCGGGAGGGCGGGGAAGAGGCCCAATGGCGGCTCCAGGCGCGGCCGACGATCAAACCTCAACCGTGGTTTCGACATGGGGGCGCACGAGATTATGCGTGACTATTTTGGGGTTGGCGGGGAGCCGCAGGTCTACGTAGACCGAAAGTTTGAGAAGCTCTACCGCATGCCGTGCGCCGCTTTTCAGCGGCTCTCCGAGGCCGTTTGCGACGAGCCTTGGTGGAAGCTCTCCGTCAGCGGTACCGGGCGCTCGCAGTCCCTCCCCATCCAGACTCTGGTAGCGGCGTTGCGTGTCCTGGGTTATGGAGAGGCCTACGACGGACCGGACGAGTACTGCCGTTGGTCGCGCTCCACGATGTTCGAGGCCACCCGGCGCCTGACCGACCTCATTGTCGAGAAGTGGGAGCCGATTTGTCTAGGCCGGTCAACAGAGGACGCGCTCAAGCACATCCTGGCCCGGAACGCGGCCCCTTGCATGCCGGGCTGCATTGGTTTCATCGATTGCGCGCATTGGCAGTGGATCAGGTGCCCGAAGGCCCTCGCCGGGCAGTACTACGACTGCGAAGGTAAGCGCTCGGTGGTTATTGATAGCGTGTGCGATGAGGACACGCACATCTTGCACTTTTATAGTGGTGTGCCAGGAAGATACATCTACAAGAACGCGCTGGAGTCGTCCCCCTTTGTGCTGGACGTGAACGTCGGTTTGTGGCCACCGCGGCGCGTGCACTGCACACTGAACGGCCGGACCCGTCGCTTGCTTCTTTACACGGCTGATCAATAATACCCCGGCTACGCGATGTTTTCCATGCCTCACCCCGAGCCCGACACCCCCAAGTTGCTCGTGTACAACCGACTGCAAGAAGCCATCCGCAAGAACGCCGAGCGTCTTTACGCCGTAATGCAGTCACGGTTCAACGGTCTTCTGCGCCCTGCACACTTCAGGATGGTGGAGCGCATGATAAACACAGGTCGGACAGTGGCCGTTCTCCACAACATAGCCATGGAGTGCACGCGGGCCGGATTTCTGGCGCGCCGGCGTGTGCAAGGGGCGCCTCAGCTTGGGAGCCTTGCGGATGAGCTGGCTCTGAAAAACGCAGACTGAGATGCTTTGGGACGGGACGGCTGGCGCGATGAGAACTCTGGCCAATGTATCTTTGTCGATGACGAGCCGAGCGGCCCTGCCGTCCGGGGCCCTCCAGGGCCCATTGATGATCACGGCCCCTACCCTAGCGACCAAGACGCGTCCGATCTCATTGCCGGCTCCTTCCGCTCCACCGACGGCGCCGAGTGCAAATCCAAGGACAAGGAAGCCCACTTTGACCTGTTGCGTGACCTGTCTGAGAACTTTTGCCGGAACAGAGGTCTTCTACTGCTGCCCTTCATCTGAGGGTTGCTTGGCTACCGTCTACTAGCCATTTTGCATGAGTTTTTGTCCAATACAAAAGGTTTTATTTCCCGGTCGCAGGGTTTTTATTTTTTTCTCGACACGTTTGCATCACGAGCCCAAGTGAGCCCTTCAACTCTAGTAGGTACGAGGTCTGTACGGGGCGTGGAGACGATCCATAGGGCAGAAACAGCTTTTCCACTAAGAACTATGTGTGCATGTCCTCTGTCCCTGCTTAGCCGCAGTGGTGGGACGACTGGGGCGCCCTTGCATAATACGAACAACCTGTGCTATATTTGAGATCTTCGTGAAGGGTCTTTCCCGGCCTTGGCAGTTGTTTCAAGCTCTTTGGTGCACTCTGTGAGGCGAAGACTGTGAACGCAACTCACAGGCACACATGCATAGAAGTGCGAAAGGCTGATGGCATGGAACATCGTTTTACAGCAACATGACTGCAACAGCATATTTGCCAAATAGAAATGGAGAGTGTGAAAGAATTGAAAGAGAAAAGAGTAGCAAGAGAGAAGCAAAAGAATAGAAAAAAGAAAAAGAGAATGCAAGATGCAAAGCAACTGGCTACACGGGCATGCACTTTGGTCTCGGCCGCGAGAAAGACGGCAGTCCGTACATCTTAACGTCAGAGTCGGTGGTTCTTCCCGCGGGCGCGATGATTCCGGTCCGGGAACGGCGGCGGCGAGTCGGAAAAGGGGGCAGTTTGTCATGCGCGGTGGCACGACAGCGCCGCGTGCGGCCTTCCTGCTCCAGGTCCTCGTTGCGATCAGTGGAAATCTGGTCTGCGTTGTTGTCTTCGCTGTCGGCGCGATGCGCAGCGGCGGCCATCATCTCGGCGGCCGCCTCAGCGGCCGCCTCAAAAGGGGTGGACGGCGTCACCTGGGAGGTCATGGGAGTAGATGGCCACTCGCTTCGGCTTCCTTAGCCGAGCATGAACACATGGTCCGTGGTGTCTTCGTCTTCGGTCGTCGAGGCGCTCGTGGTGTCTCGTCGCAAACGGGATAGAGGAAGCGGCGGCGACGACGACGTTGACGAGGATGCAATGGCGCTCGGCGCCGTACGCACACCACGGCCTCGGGCACTAGCGCGGCCGTGTCCCCGGCCGCCTCGTGTGCCGCGCGCTCCACGAGTGCCGCGGCCACCCGCTCTCGCCGCTGCTCTTTCAGCTTGCTCTTCAACGTCATCCGAGTCGTCAACGAGCTCATCATGTGCTCACTGGCGACGGCCTAGCGCTCCCTGGCCACAAGACGCGCTAGCCATGGCCATGAAAAACTTACCGTTGTCCACTAGTCCACGGTCGTTGTGCTGATCCTCTTCCATGTCCTCGGACTCCTGCAAGCGCTGGCGCACCATATTGGCCCACCACTTGCGTCCTTCAGGCCAATTGGATGCCTCCGGCGTTGACCAAAATGCCACAGCCGTGCGCTGCGCAGCCGAAAAGGCCAGTGGCTCAAGGGCGGCTATGTTGGCGGCCGCCTCGCAAATGAGATGCGCCTCCGCCCGAGAGATGTACTTGGCGGCCTTTTTTCTCTTATGCAGCTGCTGAGACAGGCGCTCACAGCGTGTGAAAGCGGAAGACAAAGAGACATTGCCGTCTCCATCATCATCCCCCGTGTCGCCCACACTGTTAGTAGCAACAGCGTCTTCGCTCCCAGTAGTGCGCCGCCCTTGGGGATACGGCACCGTCGTCGGTGCCGCGCTTGCCAGAGCTTTCAGTGTGGCGCCACCGCCAAACTTGTCAGTGACCTTGAGGATGCGCCAGTTGATGAGTGGATCGAAATTGAGCTTGGCCGCGACGGCTGAGTTGACGCCATCGTATGGGTCCAGGCAGTTTCAATTTGCCTTGACGGCGTTGATGAGCTGCTCGGCTGTCGGGTTGCCTGTCATCTTGAGGTTGATCACCACTAAGTAGCATTCTTTAAAGCTATGGATAGCCGAAAAGATGTTGTATCGGAGCTCCTTCATGATGGCTTTCGTCGAACGAACACGCCGCCACTCCACTTGATTCATGTGAGCGGGCAGGTGTCGGTGGAACCGGTCCACCACGTCCTCTTCAAAGCGCTCCAGGCTCCGGTCCACCCCGACCCCGGCGCTGGGAGTCGCCTCCTTGTACACGGAGGCACACTTCGCTCCATTCGGCTCAGTCTCAATGCAGGACACGCCGCGTGTACCGCGGGCGCGTTCACCTAGTACTCCTCGCGCTTTCCCTCAGTGTCCGGAAAAGACAGGGGACGCTCCCACTGCCCAGGCATTGTACGTGCCCGCTCCCCCTCTTCCTAGCGCCGCTGGGACAGCACCCGCTGGTGGTCCTCCAAGGACACTGTGACGTCGACACCGCGCTCGTCGGGAGAAAGCTCGATAAGGCGCGGAGAAGCCCACGGGCTGGATCACCACGGCGGGCACGTCGGGTGCTCGTCCCCGACGGTGAGCGCGCACCTACAGACGTACCACATACGACGATGCGGCCGCCGCTCAGCAGTCAGGCTCCAAAAGACGCAGTCGCCTTGTGGGATCCACTTCCAGCCCCAGCCCGGCTGTGCGGGGGGCCGGTCGGCCCAGGGGCACAGACAACCACGAGGGCACATAGCGATGTTGCTGATCACCTTCTGCGACCGCTTACACTCGGTGCAGGTGCTGCTCCTGCCCCGCTGCAGCTCGGCCTTGGAGATAGTGAGGACCCTGGGCCCAGACCACGGGCGAGGACTGTACGCGGGAGTGTCGCCACGTGCTCGAGTGCGTGACGACTGCGGCAGAGCCGCAGTGGCATCAGCTTCCGGCATGACTGCCGTGGCTGCAAGTCCCGCAGCACCACCGGTAGGCCCTGAGTGGGAAACGGTGTCCGCGCGTCGCGGACTGTCAGACCTATCGGCAATTGCGCTGGTCGATGCCGGAGAGGGAGTCGTCGCCACGCGCACGCGTGCCGGCGTCGGTGGAGGCTTCGTGGAGAACGTACGGGAGCTTGTTGCCATCGCGCGCACCTCGGCTAGAGTTTTCGAAAGAGCCGGAAGGTAGCGCTCGCTCCGCTGTTCCCGAAGACCACAGCCGCACGCACAGCGCGCTGGCAGCCGGTCACAGCGAGGAGGTCGTAGGGCGCAAGGGAAGTAACTAGTCGGGGGAGTGACCGCGGTCAAATCAAAACGGCCGCTGCGCACGCGCAGCCGTAGTGGAAATGTAGCGCCGCGTTAGGGCACAAGCGGCAGCGCGGGAGCACGGTAGTGGGCGTGGTGGCGTCGGCGCAGCAGAGCGATGGTGGTGACGGTGATGCGATGGCGGGCGTGATGCCGGCCGACGAAGACGGCACTGCACTGGTTCGTGCAGAACGAGGCCGGCCAAAAGGGGCCTCTATGGGGCCTCTGCCTGCTGGTTGCTGAGGCTCCGAGGTGCTGGTGTGTCCCAAAGAACAAAAAGTGATCTCCTACTTTTGAAACGATGCTGGGAACAAAGCCTGTGTCCCCAGGCCCCGGTGAGGCTAACAGTCAGTTACGGCCAGTCTCTGCTTGCGTGAGCGAACGGAAAAAGCTGTCAGCCTCACACCCGCACCCGTCGATCTTGGCCTGCCTGGCGACGAGCCGTCGTTCCGTGGCATCGCCACAGTGCCTGATGTCCATCTTCTGAGATTCTGAGTGGCTGGTTGGATGCCGGGAGATATCCTCAAGGATGCCTGAATAGGGCCTCTCCAGGAGTAGCTGGTGAAGCGTCACTGGGCCCCGCACGAAGCGATCAGTGCAAGTCAACAGCGCCTACGTGTCCGCCGTGTCATTGCGGCCATGCTCAAATTCCCGCCAAGAACAGCCACAGAATCTGATTGCTCGACATGACCATGAATGTAGAGTCATCTGACGCTTCGACAGGCACTGCTCTCGGGAGCCGGCTGACCGGACCGCCATAGGCCCACTACTGTGTCGCTGTCACTTTGACGACACGCGGAGGCGGGTCGCGTCGAATCCGGATGTCACTACGCACAGGCTCCCTGACAGCGGGTCACGGCGAAATAGCCAGCACGAGGGAGTGGTTCTCGCTCGGCCAATCAAAATTGGCGCCGCCTTGATCCGACTCACCGGGCCACCTCGTGTCACGCGTGACTCATTCACGGTATTACGCCGCAGTCTCATATCTCGGGCCTCATCGGACGCCCACACTGGTCCACCTGGATTTTCCCCGATTTGCGCTCTGCTGTCGGAGCCCTGGGCTAATGAAAGTGGGTCGTGTGCGGCCAGAGCAGATGTGTGGAAGAAAGCAGCATGCATGCCGTGTGCTTCTTTGTCCCGCTTGCAACGTAACCGGGCTCTGGGGCCAAAAGAAGCGACTGTATGAAGGCCAGACGCAATCTGGTTGTACGGGTCCACTTCGGACAAGACTGAGACACGTGGTGACCCCAATTGTGGCTCCAAACGGCTCGACGAGCGCCACTCTGTCTCATGGTATCAACTCAAGAGGCCGTCTGATCGAAGACAGTCGGCTTGAATTCAACAACGCTCGCATGGGCATTGGGCAACGATCGCACTGTCAGGCCAGCACTCTTGAGACCATACACCTGGCAGCTTCGAAAGCCTCTGATGTGACATTAGAGCTGGCTGATGCGGAAAGCCACAGCCATCAATGAGAGTTCTGACTTCCACATATTTTCACTTTGGAATGAAAATGTAGCCACTCTTTTCTATCAAGTACGCTGTCGATGTCGGCACCTTTCGGTTGCAGGTTCGGAACCTCCTCGACGCCCAATCACTCACCCACACGTTTCATACGTGGCGCGCCTGAACTGGTTCGGATGCGGAGTCCATGAAGCGTTGTTGGCTGTGCTCTCAGGAGCGGACCAGTGAGTAGGCCAGAACCGGCCGCAACCGAAATATATAGCAACCTGCCCCAGGAGGAATCTTCTTCTCGTGGTCCAACAGCCGGAACCCGGCATCCGATACGAACCTTATCGCATTTTCCTGTTCTCCTGGAACAGGCTGAGTCGTTCTCTGTCAAAGTGTGTGTTTTTCTGCATGAGCGCAGCTTTAGATCCTGCTGTGTCACTGGCCACAAGAGGACTGTTGCGAGCACACGCGCGCACGAGCGCACCGGGGAGGGCAAGGCGGTTTACGTTTCCGCAAGGCCTGCCTCCGCCGACCGCAACACATCGGCAGAGATCGCGGCGGATTCTGTGAAGTGCGCGAGGGGGGGAAATGGAGGAGGCCCCACCCCCACCCCGCCCGCAACCGACTGCAACCCCACCCCAGCGCCGCCGCTGCAGCCGTTGCCGTGGCTGCCCGCCTTCTGTGGGGACGCGAGCGGCGGCGGGGACAGGATGGTCAGGCACGCCATGACAGCCGCGACGACCCCGCCCCACCGTCTAGCAGCGCCCCAGTCGCCGACGCCAGCAGTCGCCTGCCAGCCGCGCCGCGATGCCATCGACGGCGGGCAAGACGGGAATGGCCATGGTAGCGACGGCGGCGGCGGCGGCCAACACAGCTCTTTGGCCGTCGACTAACACCTGGCAGCAGGAGGCGACGGCCGCCGCGGCCGCAACGGTGGTGACTAGCCCCCGGCCGGCGGCGGCGGCCTCCGCCTCCCCCGACCGCGCGGACGCCCTCTCCCCCCCTCCGGCTTCGACGGTGGTCATGGCAACGGCCGTCGCAAGCACCGCCGCCTGAGAGTCCCCGCTCGTACGAGCCGCCGACGCCGCCCGCTCCACCGCCGACCCGAGAAGGGGCCGAAGCCCCCGAAACACCCCGTCCGTCACCCCCTTCCGCCCACCCCCGGTCGCCCGGAGGCGCCCCCTTCGCGGACCCGCCGCCTGTCGGCGCCGCGCCGGGCACCAACGAGCGGCTCTTCGACGCCCTCCCCCGCCCGCGCTTCGGACACCCACCCCAGCGGAGGCGGCGCTTCCTCGCCGTTCCAGACCCCACTCGGCAGCCGTTGGACGGCCCTGCCGACGGCGGGGGCGCTACCGCCGCTGCTGTCGAGGGCTCTGACCGCGCTGGCGACGGAAGACGGCGGTCCATGCCTTCTCAGCGGGGCCAGCGGAGGCGTGCGGCGGCGCGGGAAGACTCCGCGTGGCGGCAGCCGGCCGAAAAGGGCCGCGGTAGGGGGCTGGGGGTGGCGGCGGCGGCGGCGCCGGCGGTCGCCGCCGCCGCGGTTGGCGCCGACCCCCACTCGCCGCCGGTCGCCAAGCGGGGGATGGGCGCCGCCACGACGGTTCGGGGTGCAGCTCCGTTGGAGGGGCGGGGCGCCTGCCCGGGAGGCTCCCCGGGCGGCTGCCGGTGGCCCCCGACCGTCCCCGCCAATGATTGTGGCGCGACGCCGCAGGAAGAACGTGCGGCGGCTGCCGTCCCCAGGCACCGCCAAGGCGGCAGGGGCACTCACCAGACGACGATTCATCTCCCTCGGTTGCGGGAAAGTGTCGAGGAGGAACAGTGACAGTCGGCAGAAAGACAGCAGCAAGGCCAGAGCGGCCTCCGATCGGCGCGAAATCACAGTGCTACAGCTCCAAGGCGGATATCATCGTTTTTATTTGTGCTCTCTGCATTTAAATCCAATCGTTCTTGGCCGATGCGCTGCAGGCAAACAGCGAGCGCGTCCGCTGCCGTCGAGGATGCGCATCGAAGTACCAATCCTGTCGACCGCGGCGATTTGGTCCTGACCGGAGGGGCCGATGCACGTTCAAGTAAGTACGTTGTGAAACAGAGAAATTGTACACACATCGGTGACGTGATTCTGGGCCTTACGGATCGCCACGCTGCAATCACGGCGAGAATTGGTAGCACACTCTCCCCCCGTTGTCCGTGGGCGTGTGTGGCCCACAGCTGATTCGTCGTTGTCCCGCTCCAACCGTGCGGCGTCGTCTCGGCCCCAACCACCGCCAACCTCCACAACGTGGTTGTTCTTCCTGTGCTGCTTTTGTTGACGACTTCGGCGTATGTGAGTACGTGTATGTGTGTGTAAGAGCATTCTTCGGGTTGCTTGTGGTGGAAAGATCGGCTCTCGTCCGTTGCTGTATGCGTTTCCTCTGCTTGCCTTTTGTGGCGCCGTGGATCGATTTGTGTGTGTGCCTTCGTGCGTGCCCTCTGACTTGGTCTGTTTCGGCGAACGCTTGCTTTTTCTCTTCGCTTCTGTTTCCCGCTTCCATTTGCGCATGTCGTCCCGTCTTATTTTCCTTTCAGATAACCTTGGTACCCTCAACGTAAGTCGGTATCTTCTCGAAGGGCGGGGGGAGTTCGGGGTGGGGCGGGGGGGCGTGTGGTCGGGCGGATCGGCAATGAGAGAATGTTGGTCCGAGTGGAGGATGGCTGGCTCGGCGATCTGGTGGACCGAGACGTTTGTCACAAGCTTTCCCCGCTCTATTCTGACTTCGTTCATGCGCTAGTTTTCCTTCGTACGCGTGCTCTTCATTCTTCGCGGCTGTCCTCTCTTGCTCACGCTCGTGCTCCCACCGTCTTCGCATGGGATCTCACCAGTGCACCTTCCCCGGTTCACTGACCCCAGCACATATTCAATCAATAAAAGCATGCACATGTGTCTCAACTGCTGCCGAAGACAGCCGCCAACAAAGATAATTATGTTCAACACGGAGGCATATGTACTTTTGTTTCGGACTGTATTTGTTATCGGGCTCGCATCGGTGGATGCCCATCCTGGAGTAGATCGTTGATGTAGCGAAAACGCCCAGATGCACTGTATGCCCGCATCCGTGATCGGATCGAAACATCCAATCCGCTGAACGTGTACAAATTGAGGACGATCACCCGCCACCTGCGAACACTGGCTCCACAACCTTACTCGTGGACCCTTCCCGGACGCAAGTATTGCAGACTGCCCAATTTTGGCCGATCCTAACAGGAACACGAACACATGTGGTACTTTCATTTTCGAATTTAATTTGTACACTTTCACGTAAGTCGTCCTTTTCTCTTCAATTTTTAGGTGTCCGGCCAAACGCACGTGAGTTTTTGATGCAGGGCGGTGCACCATCATCGGCGACGACGACGGCCTCACGAGGACGTCCCCTCCGCCCCACGACGACGCCCCCCCCCCCCCCCCCCCCACCCCCCACCCCCCCCCCCCCCCCCCCCCCCCCCCCCCCCCCCCCCCCCCCCCCCCCCCCCCCCCCCCCCCCCCCACCACCCCCCCCCCCCCCCCCCCCC
>Ga0114953_1001275_pt1 | contig 17969 bp, 8 predicted proteins | sample SidtaG_FD_87298 | JGI IMG/M metagenome (GOLD analysis project Ga0114953, IMG submission 87298) | Marine algal microbial communities from Sidmouth, United Kingdom - Sidmouth_Male2 metaG | ecosystem: Host-associated > Algae > Red algae > Unclassified | place: Sidmouth, United Kingdom | collected...
CCGACACTGAAAGCCGCTTCACCGCCGAATCGAAAGGTTCTGCCGATCTGAAGTCGCAACTCGCTGCTGTGCAGAAAGAGAAGGATGGGCTCGCGAAAGACCGCGAAGGTTTGAGCCAACGGTCCGCTAAACTCGAAGCACAGCTCACCGACACTGAGAGCCGCTTCACCGCTGAATCGAAAGGTTCTGCCGATCTGAAGTCGCAACTCGCTGCTGTGCAGAAAGAGAAGGATGGGCTCGCGAAAGACCGCGAAGGTTTGAGCCAACGGTCCGCTAAACTCGAAGCACAGCTCGCCGACACTGAGAGCCGCTTCACCGCCGAATCGAAAGGTTCTGCCGATCTGAAGTCGCAACTCGCTGCTGTGCAGAAAGAGAGGGATGGGCTCGCGAAAGACCGCGAAGGTTTGAGCCAACGGTCCGCTAAGCTCGAAGCACAGCTCGCTGAAACACAGAACCGCTTCACTACCGAATCGAAGGGTTCCGCCGATCTGAAGTCGCAACTCGCTACTTTGCAGAAAGACAATGCCAACCTAAGCAAGGACCGCGAAGGTTTGAGCCAACGGTCCGCTAAGCTCGAAGCACAGCTCGCTGAAACGCAGAGCCGCTTCACCGCCGAATCAAAAAGTTCCGCCGATCTGAAGTCGCAACTTGCTGCTGTGCAGAAAGAGAAGGACGGGCTCGCGAAAGACCGCGAAGGTTTGAGCCAACGGTCCACTAAACTTGAAGCACAGCTCGCTGAAACACAGAGCCGCTTCACCGCCGAGTCAAAAAGTTCCGCCGATCTGAAGTCGCAGCTCGCTGCTCTGCAGAATGAGAAGGACGGGCTCGCGAAGGACCGTGACGGCATCAAGATGAGCTTCGGTAAGCTCGAAGGTAACCTGAGGGACGCCGAGAACCGTTTCAGTGCCGAGTCGAAAGGCTCCGCCGACTTGAAGTCGCAACTCGCCGCCCTGCTGAAGGAACGTGATGGACTTCGCACCGACCGCGATGGCTTGAATAGCCGCGTAGGCAAGCTCGAGGGAGACCTCAAAGCCGCCGCCGGACAGCAGTCAGATATCAAGAAGCTCCAGGCAGAAATCGCAGCCTTGAAAGCAGATCGCGACAGCCTCAGCGGCAAAGCCACCAAGCTCAATGCTCAGGTCGGTGATGCCACTGCCAAAGCTACCGCGTCGTCGCAAGACGCCTCCGCCCTTCGCCGCGAACTCGCTGCTCTGAAGAAGGAACGCGATGGCCTCGCCGGTCAGATCGACGGACTTTCCGGCGACGCTGACCAACTCGCTGCTACCAAGAAAGACCTCGCCGATACCCGCCGCATTGCTAAGGCAGGAGAGACCGAGATCCTCGAACTCAAAGCACAGCTGAAAGGAGCCGAGAGCGCCGCAGTCCAGGCCAAGGAGCTCGCCGCCAAGGCGAAAGCCATACCCAAGCCTCAGCCTAAGCCTAAGCCTGTTCCAAAGGTCAAGCCCGCACCGGTGCCAGTAGCGAAGAAGCTCGAAGCTAAGGTCGAAAGCGGACAGAAGATCGACCCCAAGCTCGGTCTTCTCTACACCTCCCGTCCGAAGCAGGTCGATGACCTGAAGAAGATCAGCGGAGTTGCTAGCGTCCTCGAAAAGCGTCTCAACGACTTCGGAGTCTATCGCTTCAAGCAAGTCGCCGACTGGGACCAGCCGAATGTCGATGAGTTCTCTGAACGGATCGGCTTCAAAGGTCGCGTCGAGCGCGATCGGTGGATTCCCCAATGCCAGCGTCTCTACGAGGCCAAGTATTTGAGTAAGATCGACCCGAAGCTCGGCCTGCTTTACACCAAGCAGCTCGCCAGCCCAGACGACCTCACCCAGATCCCCGGTATCAGCGCCGACCAAGCCGCCGCGCTCAATTCAGCCGGCGTCTACCGCTTCGAGCAGATCGCCGATTGGGACGACAAGCAGTGGTCCGCATGGAAAGCCAAGCTGAAGCTCCCTGCCAATGCGAAATACGAGGATTGGATCCTTGGTGCCCGCAAGCAGTCGGAACTCGCCAAAGGCAACAGCCGCTTCAAGGTGCCCGAAGGCACGTCCTACGACCCGTCGCTCGGATTTGTCTTCAAGAAAAAGCCGAAAGCTCAGGACGATCTCAAGCAGATCTCCGGTGTCGGAGCTATCCTAGAAGGTAAACTCCAACAAGACGGCGTCTACCGCTTCGAGCAGATTGCCAACTGGAACCAGCGCCACGTCGATAACTTCAACGACCGCCTGTCCTTCAAGGGACGGATCGAGCGCGACTCCTGGATCATGCAGGCACGTCGTTTGCACGAAGGTGAAAGCTTGCGCAAGAAGGACAAGGATCTCGGTGTCGTCTACACCGAAGAGCCGACCGACTTCGACAACCTCACCGAGATCCGCGGCGTCGATCACAAGATCGAGAACGGCCTGAACGGACTGGGAGTCTACCAGTTCGACCAGATTGCCGATTGGGACGCCAGGAACGCCGCTGCCGCTGCCAAGCGACTCGGCATCAAGGACGACGCCGCTACTGCCGGTTGGGCCAACGATGCTGGTGCGCAATTCGACTCGAAGTATTCGACTTCGGTCGATGACGAACTCGGCACGGTCTACTCGCGTCGTCCGAAGCAAGTCGACGACTTGAAAGAGATCAAGGGCGTCGCCCACGTCCTCGAAGGTCGCCTGCATGACTTCGGAGTCTACCGCTTCGATCAAATCGCCAACTGGACGCCAGCTCAAGTGCAGGCCTTCTCCGAGAAGATCGGCTTCAAGGACCGCGTCGAGCGCGACGACTGGATTCCCCAGGCACGTCGTCTCCATGAGGCCCGCTACCTGACCGTTCGCGACGCGAAGTTCGGCACGCTCTTTACCGAGAAGCCGAGCTCTGCGGACAAGCTGACTGACATTGATGGCATCGACGCCGGATTGGCTAAGAAGCTCAACGACGCTGGCATCTATCGCTACGAGCAGATTGCCGCTTGGGACGCTACGCAGTGGAAAGCCTGGACCGGCCGCCTTGGATTCAAGGGCAACTACGATGCATGGCTTCTCGACGCCCGACTCCGTCACGAGTCGAAGTATGGCAACGGTAAGTTCGTCGTCATCGAAGGTGCCAAGTATGATTCCAAGCACGGCTTCTACTTTGAGAAAAAGCCGGCTGAGATCGACGATCTGAAGAAGATCTCCGGAGTCGCCAACGTTCTGGAGAAGGCGTTGCATAAGCACGGTGTCTACCGCTTCCAACAGATCGCCCAGTGGTCTGACCACCAGGCTAGTGAGTTCGGCGACGACCTCGCCTTCCCCGGCCGCGTTCAGCGTGACCAGTGGATTTTGCAGGCTCGTCGCCACCACGAGTGGAAGTACCTCACCCAGCAGGATACCGAACTCGGTGTCGTCTACACAGAGGCACCTACCCACCCGGACGAACTTGATTCGATCAACGGACTTACCTCCGCACACGAAGTCAAGCTGAACAAGGCTGGAGTCTACACATTCGACCAGTTCATCACCTGGGACGACGCTACTGCAGGCAATATCGCCAAGCAGGCCGGCGTCAGTGCCAAGGTCATGGAAGGCTGGCGTAACGCTGCTTCCGATGAGTGGGATCTAAAATACAATGCTACCATCGACGAGAAGCTCGGTCTTCTCTTCGCCCGTCGCCCGCGCCGTGTGGACGACCTAAAGAAGATCTACGGCGTCGCCAAGATCCTCGAGAAGGAGCTTCACGACTTCGGAGTCTACTGGTTCTCCCAGATCTCCAATTGGTCGGATCCAGTGGTCGATGAGTTCGCTCAGCGCCTGACCTTCAAGGACCGTGTCTACCGGGACGACTGGATCGGCCAGTGCGGCACCCTCAAAGACAACCCTGAAGCCAAGGTAGGTCCGAAAAAGAAAAAGAAGAAGTAGTCGAGGTCGGTGACCTCCGAGCCTGCCGCGTTGCCCCCATCGGGTAGCGCGCGCAGGCTCTTTTTCGTACCCTACCCTGTCGCTGAAGACATCCTTCCCTACCTTGAGCGCAAGGTAGGAACGGTCGCTCCGTCGCCGTCCGGTAAAGAGTAAGATTACGATTACTATTAAGACGGGCGTCGCGCTCTTAACGACGTGCAAGAGCTACTGAGAAAATATCATGATTCTCTGTCGGTTCGAGCACTTAGTTAGTTAGCGGCGGCGTAAGGCCAGGGCGAAGGCACCACCGAGCACTGCGAGTATAGTAGTCGCGGGCTCAGGTCCCGCAGAGACCTGCTCCCCAGCAAGCTGGGCAGTCACAGTAGCTGCAGTGGCAAGGTAAACGAGAACGTTCAGTATAATTGTCTTATTTTTGATAGCAGGCGTTAGGTAAGGGTGGTGTCAGAGACACTTTAAGATATCAAGATCCCAGTTTATTTCAATATGTTTATTATGAAAATTATTGTAAAATCTTTAAATAATAATCCAGCAACTTAGGAATAGGGCCGATAACTCAGAAGGTTTCCCTCGTCCCCTACGCCATTCTTGGCTACACTGGACGGTCCATGACCCTTGAAGACCTCGGTTGGAATGAGCACTTCGCGAAGGCATTTACCGAGCACGCGAAGCGCGGACTTGTGCCTGGACGAATCTCGGAAGAAACGAAGATCAACTTCACCGCCATCCTCGGAGACGGGGAGCAGGTCGAGTCGGTCGTGTCTGGCAAGCTCTGGCACGATGCCAACAACGATTCGGAATTGCCTGCGGTCGGCGATTGGGTGGCGCTGGATCGAGAATCCGGCACGGAAGCGGTGATCCGCACGATTCTGCCCCGCAAGAGCAAGTTCTCCCGGCGAGCCCCTGGTAAAGGCTCGATGGAGCAGGTCATCGCCTGCAATGTCGATTACGTGGTCGTGGTCACAGATCCAGGTGAAGACTTCAACACCCGCCGCCTTGAGAGGTTTCACGCCCTGATCCGACGCAGCGGAGCGACCCCTGTGGTGCTTATCAACAAATCGGATCTCTATGACCACGCACGCCTGTCGGAGTGTGCGGAACAAGTCGAAGCCCTAGGCGACGATATTTTGGTGCACGTCATCAGCGCCTTGACTGACGAAGGCGTGGCAGTGCTAAAGAGCTACCTCGGACAAAACCGAACCCTGGGACTCTGTGGGTCGAGTGGAGTTGGTAAATCGACCTTGGTCAACAGCCTCCTCGGCGAGGACTACCAGTGGACCAACGACGTCAACGACGTCACCGGAAAGGGGCGACACACGACGGTAGCCCGAGAACTGGTACTGCTTCCCGAAGGAGGCATGCTGATCGACAATCCAGGCATCCGCGAGGTCCAGATGTGGACTGACGAAGGCACCCTACGGGAGAGCTTTGTCGATATCGCCGAGCTCGCAAACGACTGCAAATTTCACGACTGTCGGCACCGCTCCGATGCCGACTGCGCCATCCGTGCCGCCTTCGAGGCTGGCTTGTTCGACCAAGACCGCTACCGAAGCTTCCTTAGTCTGGAGGAGGAGATCGCCGACCTGAATCGCCTCCAAAAGAAGCGCCAGGTCGCGGTCGAGCGCTGGGCAAAGCGTAGCCCGAAGGCACGCCGCGCCCGCAACCGCGAAGACCGCCACGAAGACGACGGCGACGCCGGCCACGGCCGCAAGCGGTAGTCGACCCCGTCGCTGAAAGGAATCGAACAGTCCTACTTTCTCACCGCTCCTTGCCCGACAGTTGTGGCCATGGTAGAAGCAAGTATGCTCGGATTTGGTTCTCCTAGGAGTCCCCAACGCTTCGCTCTGACAATGGGCACCGCGATCGCGTTCCAACTCGGTATTGCCACCGCCCAGCTCCCGTTCCTGGAGCCGATCTTCTTTCCCAAACAGTATGAAAGCGGGGATCTCGAAAAAGCGTCCGCCACCTTGGGCCGACTGGGCCTGCTCGTAAAAGACAACCGCGGTCCGGATCGGATCAAGGCGGAGGACGGTCGGAAAAATGGCGCACGGATTGTCCTGACCAACTTAATCCAGAACGCCACCTACGGCGCCCACGAGTCAAAGGACAAGGCCTTTCAAGCCTGCAATTTCCTGGTCGAATACTACGGCACAGGCAAGTACGAGACGCCGTATCTCCCCTCCTACTACCCGATCTACAACATCGGGCGAGGCCTGTGTAACGGCTGGAACGTAAAGACCAAGGGAGCTGGGGATATCGCCCACTTTTTGGAACTCTACGAGAATGCCGAGCCTGCAGTAAGGCCCCTCATCGGCTACGCAGCAGTCTATCGCCTCGCCGGTGAGTGGGGTGAAAGCGGCTGGCCTCGGAACAAGGCCAAGGCTTGGCTGGAAAAGTCGGACGCGCCACCGTTCTTCAAGAGTTGCATCCGCGCCGCCATCCTCGGAGGCGAAGCCAACTCTCTCGATTTTCCCGATCCGGAGCGCCTCAACGAGATCAGCTGGAACGAGCGCGGCAAGGAACTCGCAGGACTATTCGGCGACGATTCGATTCCTGCCAAGATCCGCCTCATGGGAGCAACGGCACTGATCTCCAGGTCCCCAGCGTTCATCAATTGCGCGCCGATCATCCAAAAAATCGACCAGTTACTCGCCAGCGACGAATGCTCCGACCTCTGGCCCGACACCGAACCGTTCCACGAAATCTCCAGCGAGAGCATAGGCAATGCCATCGACGCCGCTGGGGTGAAGGCATCTGCAAAACTCATCGCCAACCGCTTTGAACTCCTGCGCAGGTTCGAAAAAGACCACGGCAGGATCTACTTAGACAAAGACCGACTCGACCAGTCGCTGCTCACCGTCGGCTTTCTCGAGACTCCGCCCGATCTCGGATTCGTCTTCGATGCCATCGATGCCGAAGATGCCCGTGGCCATGCCGGCGTTCTCTCCGCGCTGATCTGCCTCGGCGCATTCGAAAAGGCGACCGAGCTCTTACCGAAACCCGATCAGTTCATCCAACGTCCCCTCAAGGCGGTGCTGACGAAGACCTACTGCGATCGGTTCGAGGCCTTCCGCAACGGGCTCGAGGACCAGGCGATGCGGTATCGTCTCGACGGTATGGTCTTCCGCCACTTCGTCACTAGAGAATCGTTCCAACGCCCCCAACTGACCTTGTCCGACTACGCCAATCGGATCGTCGAGAACCAAGAACTCATGGGCGAGCTTAGCCCGACTGCTCGAGCCGAGATGACTGTCTCGACCGGCTTCTTTAGCTCCATGGACAACCACCTTGGCGAACTCTGTGCGCGGGTCGGACAGGAATCCATCGCCGAGCGGCTTCCCGCGAAGGACGACTCCGACTACATCTGGCCCTACTTCTTCGGGACACGAATGAAGGCTCGGTTACTCGCTGGCGACTGGGACAACTTAAAGGTCGATCTCGTCGAGCTTCGGGCACTAGGGGCCAAGGACCGCAATACTTTCAGCCGGGTGCTCAATGAGTTCGGGGCATCAATGACCGGAAGCTGCACCTCCTACCTCCTCGATCCCGACGGAACCTGGGACTTGGAAGGCCTACTTCACTTCTGCTACCGAACGCTGGCACTTGGCTGCGACTATGGCTACAGCGACGGCATCCACCGAGCTCCGTTCCAAGGCTTTGCCACCATGACCGCACTAGCGCTCGGGAGGGAGTTCGATGCAGAGAAAGTGAAGGAGCACCTGCAACGCGGCGCCGGGCGCAAGGCACTGACCGATTTTCTAGGCAGCTCTTGGGGCAAGAACCCCACCAATCGTCCCATCACCGGCTTCACTTACCAATCCTGGGACTGGCGCGCGCCGGAGACTCGAAAGGCCTACCAAGCAACATTCTTCGCAGGCTTTTTCCGCAACGACACCTGGTGCGCCAAGTTCGTCCAAGAGGGCAATGACATGACCTGGTTCCGGCGGATTCATGGCCTGAAAAACGAGCAGATAGAGAAGGCCTTCGAGCATCCCGACATCGGCCCCTACGCGAAGTTCCTCATCGCCAAGGATGGTCACATTTTCTACAACCGAGACGAGTTTAAGCACCGCCCCCCGGTCTTCCTCGAAGTCATCGCCACACTTGGCGAGGACCCGGTTCATGAACAAACGGTTGATCAGTGCCGGATCATGCTGGCCCACTCAGCGATGCGCGAAGGCGATCAGGACAAGGCATTGAAGCTCCTCGAAAATGCCGGCCAACTCGGTAGGAACAGACTCAAGCAGAAGGTGAAGGAGATCCTGGCAGAGGAGAAGAGCGGCAGCACTCCAACTCCATAGCCAGCGCTCCGCCACCCAAGTTTGGAGTGCTGGCACTTGTGACAGCTTTGGATGACGTATGCTCGGGAACACGCTCTTCCAACTGCTCCCACGTGTTCCCTCTTCCCTCTCCGGCGCAATCCAAAGCCCCGGCAACCCGGGAGCACTTCAAAACATAGCCGCTCCGCCACCTCACTATGGAACGCACTCCTAGCTCCTAGCGCCTTACCCTCTAACTCTAATCCGGCTTCGACGGCGCGCGGCCGATGAACGGGATCTGGGCGATGTCGACGACTTGTCCGCTGATCGGACCAGCGGCATCCGAAGCCAATAGACGGCGGCCTCGGCAACTTCTTCGGGCATGATCAGACATCCGGCAAGATAACGACTAGAATCGACATTCTCCGGCCAGTCGTCGGGTAGCCCCATGGCAGCGGTTCGCAGGCGTTCGTTGGCAGACCGGATCCAACCTGGGCTAATCCGATTGGACCGCACACCATGCGACTGGTGGAGCGAGTCATCGAGATTCCGAGTCAGGGTCATGAGGGCCCCTTTGGTCACGCTGAACGACTTGCCCAATTCCTTAATGAGGCCTTTGTTAAAAGCCCGAAGTGATTCAATTAGAATTTTTCTAAGGAAACTCCAAGTCGCCCGTCTTCACTGCGACATTCTTGCCTGCAACCATCGCCGGTAGTTTATGCAACCGGACCATTTCGAACAGACCCTCGACGAGTACGAGAGCCAATTGATTGGCTACGCTTACTCGTTCCTGGGCGACGTCGAGGCGGCGCGGGATGCGGTGCAAGATACCTTCATTCGTCTCTGGAATCAGGAAGAGACACCGACCGCTGTGAAAGCCTGGCTTTATACCACCTGCCGCAACCGCTCGATCGACATCCTGAGAAAAGAGAAACGCATCGTGAATATTGAGACCGAAAAGCTCGAGGCCATGGCCGACCCGACCCCTCTCCCGGACGAGAGCGCAGAAGGGCACGACCAGTATGCCAAGGCACTCGGCTTCTTCCGTCACCTGTCAGAAAACCAAAAGGAAGTCATCCGCTTACGCTTCGAAGGCGACCTCAGCTACCGCGAGATCAGCGAAGTCACTGGTCTCAGCGAGGGCAACATCGGCTTCATCCTGCACACCGGCTTGAAAAAACTTCGCGAGTTCATGAACTCTACTAGCTCCCCAGCCCTGCCCACTGATGGCGGTTCCGCAACTGCCGCCGCCATCTAGCGCAATTCAATTTCCATCCCCTAAACGCCTTTCTCCTCTCAACCTACCTCATTCTGATGACCATTTACGATCCCAGAATCACCGCCTATGCCCTCGGCGAACTCACTCCCGATGAGCGCGAGTCCTTCGAGCGCGAAATCAAAGACCGCCCCGATCTCTGGGCCGAGGTTTCGGCCATGCTGGAGAGCGCCGATCTGATGAAGGGTGTCTTTGACTCGGCAGAACCCTTGCATCTCGACCCCAGCCGTCGGGCAGCGATTTTTTCGCAACCGGCACCAAACAAGGTCCACTCGTTCCCTACCCTCATCCCGCTCCTCGGCGGAGCCCTCGCCGCATGCTTTGCCATCGGCCTTCTCGTCACCAGCCAGTCCGATAGCGATGACCAAGGTGGCGCCGTAGCTACCACCGGAGCTCCGTCCGTCGACGAACACACGTTCTCGGTCTCCCTCGACCCCGAGATCATTACTTCGGGTGCATCGCCAGCTCGAGGCACGCACCTTGCGCACAGCGTCCCGAGCCCCCCAGACGCACCCGCTGCCACGCCTTCTCCGTTACAGGGACCAGCCCTTGCCACCAGTTCCACTCACCAGAAAAGCCCCACTCTCGGGAGCCCAGAAAGCGGTGGAATGAATATCCAGTTCTCCTCAGCTCCGAAGAAGTTCCGCGACGCAACGAACTTCTCCGCGTCCCTCGAACTAGCCTCCGCCACCACTGCCCCGGTGACCAGCTTTCCACTCGGGGTCCTCTCAGACTCTCTCGATCGTATTAAGGCCGCCTTGACCAATGGCAACCTCCCCGGCGCCGAAGATGTTCGCGTCGAACAACTAATCAACCAGTTCACCTACACCGCTCCGAAGCGAAAAACAGGCGCCCCGCTCAGCGTCGGCATCGAAGTCGCCACGTGTCCATGGGACGAAGACAAACTGCTCGCCCGCGTCGCTACCCACGCTCGTGGCCGTGCCAATAACGCACCCGGCAATGTCGCTGACACAGCAGCCATCGAAGTCGTTTTTGATCCCAATCTCGTCGCCAGTTACCGTCTTCTCGGCTATGCACCGACAGCCGCCAGCTCGACCGCTGGACAAGATCACGAGTCGAAGCCTCTCATCCTCTCAGGTGCCATCGCTCCCGGCCAAGCTGTCACCGCCCTCTACGAGATCGTCCCCGTCGCCGCTACAGGATCGTCGGATCTAGTCGCCGCGTCCTACCCCACTTCTCCCACCGCCGTTCGGCCAGAACAGCAACAAGCCCCGCTCGGAGTCGATGTCTACTACCAACCCCCTGGTAGCACGCATCTGCGCAACCTCGGTCCCAGTAACCTCGAGGGCCCCCCTGCCCACTGGGACAGCGCCTCCGATGACTTTCGCTTCGCCAGTGCAGTGGCCGCCTTCGGGCTCCACCTGCGCGGCGGAGCCGAGGCCACTGGCCTCAGCCTCACAGAGATCGCCGACCTCGCCGCCCAGGCAGTCGGTAAGGACTCCGACGGCCAACGCGCCGCCTTCGTAGATATGGTACGCAAGGCCAACTCACTCGCGCAGTAGTCGGTAATCGGGATCGTTCTATCTTGGAAGATGCACTCTGGAAAGTGCATCATTCACTGATATGAACACCCTCCGCTCCATCTTCTTCTTTGCCTCGGCCTTAGCCTTAGCCTTGCTGTTGTTGCCGCCGAACCGGACAAGCCAACTATCGTCCTCATCCTGAGTGATGAACCAAGCATGGGGCGACTACGGATTTATGGGGCATCCGGAGATTCTTACGCTACTCTTACTGAAAGCCACCCTGCTACAGGCTCCCTACTTCGCGCTGTCCGTGCGGAGCTTCCTATTGGTCGTCTCGATCGCAAATAGTGCAGACGGTGTCTGCACTATTCCGGCTAGGGATTACGCTGGGCGTTCTTTCGGGAGCTGAGGTGAATTCGAATTTTCGACTTCCATCTGGGGTTCGGGGGGGCGGGCAGTTGGTCGTAGCTGGATTGTGAACTTCACTCAGCCATGACGGGATCTCTTGCCCGCCTAGGCGGCGATTCCCCGGATGAAGGTGTCCACATAGTCGACGACCTTTTCTAGAACTCGCTTTCGGGTAGGACCACGCTCGGCAAGTTTGAGGGGGCGGTCGATCAAGGAAACGATATCTGGATCGGGCAACGGTTCTTGGCCGGTGTAGACGAACCGATCAATCACCTTCTTTAGCTTGTCTGCATCCAGTTCCTCTTCCTTCACCAGTTGTTCGAAGGCGGACAGTCGTTCTTGTTCCCAGTAGTCTTCAAACGATTCGGGGATCTCGGCAGCACTGGATAGGCTTGGTAACGTACTGTCGATGAACTTTTGGATCAGTTCCCGTTTGCTTCGTAGTTCGAGATCACCCGCTACCGAATCCAAAATGAGATTGCGGATTTGGGGTTGTTCTGGCGCGTCTGCGTCGAAGAGCTGGGCCAGTAATGTCAGGATGTACTGGACGTTGATGATGTCCCGTCGGATCAGTTCCAACTCAAAATCTACGTCGTCTAGAATCGAAGCTTTCTCCGTCTGGTTGTCGGATCTCACCTTGTCATAGAGATCCAAGTAGGCGCTGCGGTAGTCGGCGAATCGCTGGGCAGGGAGAGCGAGATCGTCGTCTTCGAACTGGGAGAAGGACTCGAGAATATTCCGTAGCCGCATCAGCTCGCGGAAGATCTTCACGAACTTCATCTCTGCCTCTTCGTCGGGTAGGTCTTTGACGCTCCGGACGGTGGGCGTGAGAGTTAGAAGTTCCACGACAACAGCGTTAAATTGCGAGACGTAGTCTTCGTAGGGTGGAACGAAAACCGTTTCGTTGGCGTTCCGGTTGGAGAACAGGGCCAGCGCCTCGTCGGTGGCCTTCTTCAAGTTGCGAAACACCACGATGTTTCCCTGACTCTTGACCTCATTGAGGATTCGATTGGTGCGCGAGTACGCTTGGATCAAGCCGTGGTACTTCAGGTTCTTGTCCACATACATCGTGTTCAACGTCTTGCTGTCGAACCCGGTCAGGAACATGTTCACCACCAGAAGAATGTCGACTTTCCGCTCCTTCACCTTCTTGGCGATATCCTGGTAGTAGTTGTAGAAAGACTGCGTGTCTTTGGTGGAATACTTGGTGCCGAACATCGCGTTGTAGTCGGCGATGAAGGTGTCCAGCTTCTCCCGTGTGTGCGGGTTGCCGCCTTCTCCGCCGATGATCTCGCTGTCTTCGTCGAGGTTGCCGTCGGCATCGGGATCTTCCTCGTTGCTGGTGTAGCTGAAGATCGTCGCTACGCGGAGTTTGTGCTTCCCTTCCTTTTTCTTCTCGGCGAACAGCTCGTAGTATTTGATCAGTACATCGACGGAGCTGACGCAGAACATCGCGGTGAACTCCTTATTGCGCGTCTTCAGCGGATGATGCTCGATGATGTAGTCGGTGATCTTCTCCAGCCGGGCTTCGTCTTTCAGGACCTCCTTGGTATTGATCGCCTCGACCTGGATGTCGGCATCGACGTTGCGGCTGTCCTTTTGTCGATAGCGCCCCACGTATTCGACGGCGAATTTCAAGACGTTCTCGTCCTTGATCGCATCGGTGATGACGTAGGAATGAAGTTTCTTATTGAATAAATCCTTGGTAGTTCGTTTGAGCCCGCCTCCGGAGCCGTAGGTCGGAGGCGTCTCGGACACGACACCTTTCGTCTCCTTTTTCTTCTTCTTCCTACTTGGAGTGATAGCGTTGTCGGCAAAGATCGGTGTGCCGGTGAAGCCGAACATCTGGTGCTGGCGGAAGAACGTGCAGATCCGGTTATGGGTATCGCCGAACTGGCTGCGGTGGCACTCGTCGAAGATGAAGATGACTCGTTCATCCTGGAGAGCCTTCATCTCTTCCAGATACTTCGTCTTGCTGATGGCGGTATTGAGCTTTTGCAAGGTGGTGACGATCAGCTTGGTATCGGCATCGGCGAATTGGCTGACGAGCTTCTTGGTGTTGTTGGTGCTGTCGACACTGCCCTTGCTGAAGCTGTTGAACTCTTTAATTGTCTGGTAGTCGAGGTCCTTGCGATCCACACAGAAGACGACCTTGTGTACTTCAGGCAGGCCAGTCATGATTTGCGCAGCCTTGAAGGAAGTCAGTGTCTTGCCTGATCCGGTGGTGTGCCAGATGTAGCCGTTAGCATCCTCCGCCGGCGGGTTCTTCACCCGTTTGACGATGGCTTCGGTGGCGTAATACTGGTAGGGGCGCAGGACCATCAGGATACGGTCGATCTCGTTGCGCACGATGTACTTGCCGATCATCGTGCCGAGGTGCTGGCGGTCTAGAAAGATGCGAGCGAATGGCTGAAGATCGCGAATGGTCGTGTTGTCTTCCTGTGCCCAATAGAAGGTCTGTTTGAAGCTCTGCTTCCGGGCGTTGGCGTAGTACTTCGTGTTCACGCCGTTGCTGATGACGAACAGCTGCACGAAGTGGAACAAGCCGTGGCCGCTCCAAAAACTGTGCTTTTGGTAGCGTTGAATCTGGTTGAATGCCTCCTTCATCTCCAGCCCGCGTCGCTTCAGCTCGATTTGGACAAGCGGCAGGCCGTTGACGAGGATGGTCACGTCGTAGCGGTTCCTGTAGGTGCCTTCATCCATCTTCACCTGCTGGGTCACCTGGTAGCGGTTCCGCAGTGGGTCGGTGGAATCGAAGAACTCCAAGTAGACGGTGGTGCCGTCCTCCTTGGTTAGGTTCATCCGGTCTCGCAGGGTCTTCGCCTTCTGGAAGACACCTGCGCTCTTGTTGAGGTGGTGGAGGACCTTGGTGAACTCGTCTGCCGTCAGCGTTACTCCGTTGAATGTCTCCACCTGCGCCTTCAGGTTGGCGAGCATCGAGGCCTCATCCGTCACTTCCACCCGCGTGTAGTCCTGCCCGACGAGTTGGGCGACTAGATTATCCTCAAGGACTTGTTCGGGCTGGGTATTCATGGGGGGCGAAGCCTTGTTCTTTTGACCAAGGGCTAGAGGTCGTCTGCAAAGTCGATCTAGCTGCGATCTAGACGCTTGGCTAGCTGATGAATTATCATAACTCGCTTATTATTAGGGGGCTAATTTCTTGGCTGAAATGTGGCTAGCTCTCGCTTAGCCTCGAATCCAGCTACAAATCTGGTGTAGGTGCTTTTCGACCAAAGATTCTACGGAAATCCTTCTCCCAATTTCTGTTAGGGGTGTCGTTGTCGTAGACCCATTGCTCAATGACCTGATCTACTTTCTCATCATCAATGTGTTCCTCGTCGAGCATTAGCTTCATTGCCTCAAGACTAGAAATTTGTTGGACCTCGTAGTCTTCGGCAAGCTCGATCATATCCCCATCGTCGGTGACGACCCGGATATTGAGGACTAAGGCAGTGGCGACGATTCGGGTGTCGATTGGTGATGGCCCTCTACCATGGGCAACGAGGAACTTTTCCCGCACGTGCTCCCAGAGGAATTCGTAAGTCGTCTCGATCTCCTTCTTCTGCGCCTTGCTGATCATGATCGAACGATCACGATTCGCTACCCATTCGAGATCCGATACCCAATGGAACTTATTCCGGAGCCGGGAGTTGAACTTGAACTCGGCGTTTAGATCCGCGTGAATGTAGAAAGTGAACTCGTCCTTGCCGAAGGGGCGGCGAAGGAAGGGATGAATATTTTGGGCAAGCCGGAAGTAGCTGTTGGAGTCGACTATGATCTTCGTCTGTGCCATGCCACTATCCCTGCTAACGAACTATGCCGAAAACGCTTCCAGATAGGCTCGCGCGTCCATCGGGTTTACCCCTAGAATCGTCGCTAGGGCTCCAGATCCTGGGTCTTTATCGCGGACATAGTCGCTCAGCGCACTGTACACTTTCGTATCAAATGAATCCTGGGCGATACGCATGAAGTGATCTGCCGATGGGGGGGATTTGTCGAAGAGCGAATCCCCAAGAGTTTTAAACCGATTGTTGAATGCTGTGATGTAGATATGTAGTGCCTTCTGATCGATCGCTTTAAATGAGACCTTGGAATGAGTGGCGTATTTTTCGATTTCTCGATACACCGAGAATGGCGAAATCGTATGTCTCTTTGCCCAATCGCCAAGCACCTTAAGTCGCGCCTGATCTTTCTTGTGTTTCTTGTAATCGACTAGGGCCAGCTTGGCCAACGGCTCAGGAAAGAGAAGGGCTCCGGCGAATTCATCAGCAAAATCTTCGGCGTCCTCAGTTCTGCCTTCCTTCAGCAGATCGACGGTAAGCACGTGGCCCAACTCATGGGCCATCCAGAATTTAAAATCGTGAATTTCTACATCGAGATTCAGGTAGATCCAGGTGGTCTGTGATTCGGGTAAATGAATATGGAGGGCGTTCTCGTGTTTACTTTTGTGGCCCCATAACGTCGGGATGATGATCGCCTGGTATTCGTGAAACAGGTCGATCAAGTCCTTGAACTCAAATGGAGCCTGCTCGGCAAGGTCGAGTTCGCGGCGGATGCGCGCCGCTAGATCTTGGACGTAGCGATACTCGCAAGATGGATTCTTCAGGCTCGGTGGCCCGATAAATTGATCGACGTCCAAGTAGGCAACCAATGGCTTGAGGAATCGGCCCATGTCCCGTGCTCGCTCGATGTGGGCTTCTGTAGTCTTGCAGGATGCACGTTTGCGAAAGGCTACTAGCGGTTGCTCAGCCTGAGCGGAGTGGACCACCAACTCGCTGTGGTTAAGCTCCAACAGCCGTCCGAGCTTCAGTAGCTCAGCTGGTCGCGGGAAGGATTTGGCGGTAAACCACTTCGAGACCGTAGCGCGGGTCAGATCGAGCGTCTTGGCAATGGCGGTCTGGCTGAGTCCTTTCCGCTCGGCTGCCTGCTGTAAGTTGGTCGTATTGAGGTGCTTTTCCATGAGATGACAGCAAAAAGGGGACGCAAAGATATACTTGCCTGTCAACTTTTGTCAACTTGCGATCAAGTTCGGGAGCGTTTCCCGATCACACAAACATTTGTTGGAGAAGTCCGCGCTTGAAGGTCTGGGTCTCGGTAATCTGGGTGGCGACGCGTTCGATTTTGCGGTCGATGGCGGAGAGGACGTTGGCGATTTTTGTTTGTTCGGGAAGACTGGGAACTGCTAGGGAGATTGATCGAATAGTCGACAAATTGAGTCCAGACTTCGCACCCGAATCATTTAATCGATTGATCCGCTTGTTCATCGCAGCGGAAGAAAGGCAATAGGCAATGAACCTTGAATTTGCCGACGTAGATCGAGGGCGAACTAGAGCTGTGTGCTGGTTGATGAATGCCTCCCCAAACCCGTCCGGAATCCATCCGATTTTTCCCAACTCAGCGGTGATAGAGATCAGTATATCATTGTGATCGAGACTCGTCCGAGCGCCCTCGCTACCACTAAGAGGCAAGCTAACGTATTTCATATTTTCTAGCAATAGGCCGATTCCATTTCTGGTGAGATTCGTCATTCTCACGAATTTACTTCCTGATTCAGAATAATGTTGAGCCCAGTTCCGAGATCCACTTGTGATCAGCGAAGAGATTTCACCCAACTTCTTTTCCTCCCAATCGGGGAAGTCGTTGCCGTTGTAGTCTTTAAAGCGGGTGGCTTGAGTGAAGAGCTGTCGCATCACACCCTTCTTGTAGTCCTCCAGCAGAGCGCGTTTTTGGATCAGCTGCCCAATCCGGCCATCCACTGCCGTCAAGAAACCCGCGACCTTCTGCTGCTCTGGAAAGGTGGGTGAAATATTTATTTTTACGGCTTCTAGAGATTCTTGCCCGATATTGTATCGGGTACTGCCACCGCTTCGCGATGTAATATCCTTTCGTGCTTTGGCTGACTTCAGTAACTCGTTGAAGTAAACCGGATCGTATTTTTGTGTTGGCTTCCCTCGGATGACAAACCCTCCAAAGGTAGCTGGTTTGTCTTTGTCTAGGTAGACGTTTGCCTGGCCAACTTCTTCGCGGGTTTCCGAGCTTCGCTGGAATAGGATATCGCCATGCTCGACTTTGTTCTTCTCAAAATCTTTCTCTGGAATTTCGACAGAGCCGATGATGGTGTCATGCGTGATGAAATCGTTCTCGATGATGTCCAAGACGTTGATGAATTTTCTCCCAGAGCCATATTGTTCCTTGGCCGCGTTATAACCATTCTTGAAGGTCATTAGTTCACCCATCGCGGTCTCTGACCACTCCCCCTCAAAACTCGGAAATCGTAGCTCCGGCACCAATCTCTCTTTCTCCATCTTGTTGTTCACGCGTACCCCTCCTTTCCAGCTTCCAGCCGCGCCTTCGAGATCGCGATGGCGGTGTGGAGTTTTTCTTGGAGCAGTTTTCGGCCGGGTAGGCAGGTAAGGTACTCGGCGACGTGGATGCCGGATTGGCCGAGTTCGAGGAGCTCGATCTGTTCTTGTTTTTTTCCGGCGCAGAGGATCAGGCCGAGGGGCGGCTGTTCGTCGGGTTGTTGTTCGTGTTTGGCGAGCCAGCGCAGGTAGAGTCCCATCTGGCCTTTGTGTGCGGATCGCTCGAATCCTCTGCCAAATTCGATGGTCAATTCTTGCGACAGTGTAGCCACAATCTCCTTACCATACTCAGCGCG
>Ga0114953_1001281_pt1 | contig 17912 bp, 28 predicted proteins | sample SidtaG_FD_87298 | JGI IMG/M metagenome (GOLD analysis project Ga0114953, IMG submission 87298) | Marine algal microbial communities from Sidmouth, United Kingdom - Sidmouth_Male2 metaG | ecosystem: Host-associated > Algae > Red algae > Unclassified | place: Sidmouth, United Kingdom | collected...
ACACATCTAAAAAAAGAAGGTGACTGCGATTGAGTCGGAAGCAAAGTCAAGTTGGACGAAGGCCAACGTGGACTTGATCCCACCACACGGCTGCGTGCCGCGGATCTCTGCCTGTTGCCGGCACACAGCGGGCCTGAGGGAAGTCAAGCTGGTAATCGTTTCTTCTCCGTCGCTTCGAGGTCAACGGGGTGCCTCGGTCGAGGCTCTGTGTGCAGCTTTGCGGTGCGCGGGTGGTGTTTGTCCGGCTGTTGTGATCCATGTTGCATTTCAAACGGCTTATCAAGCCAATCCTGGGACAATGCACTTGATTTTCATGTCACTCTGTGTCCCAGCCCAGTGCGAGGTTTTTGGCGGAACGGCTGTACTCCTCTGGCTTGCCTCTGTTGGCTGATGTCATTTTTCTCCATCGCACTTGTGTTGCCACTTGTCCCTCATATTGCAGTCTTCCCGATTCTGACCGATCCGGACAAGAACAGCCTGCGGTCCGCACAACGTCTGATTGGTCGAGAGGTCGTATCCGGCCGGATGGATGGCTGTCGTACATCTGTCCTGCACAGTTGTTCTTGTCGGGATCGGCCAAAATTGGGGAGACTGCAATATCTTGACGTAGTGCCACGCCTTGTGGGCCACTGCGGTCGCGTCCACTTGCGCTGGATACGCGGAGTTTGCGTACTACACCTCACACACCGGCCGGCCATCAAACCCATATCTGATGCGTGATCGTGATTTGTAATGTGATTTGAAGGTTTGATCACTGTTTCAGTTCTTATCGGATTAAATTCACATGTACGAATGAGGCCTATGTTTGACTTCTCAATGGTACGTCAACTTTCGTAGACCGTAGTCTATGTGTAGTGCCGCGAGCTTCTTGGGGAAGGGTGCGTCTGGCAGCGGCTGAGAGGGGGTCCCGGCACTCTCTAGCGAGACGGCCGTCACCACATGTTCTCAGAACGGGTGACGCCAGCGCCGCAATCGTCAGGTGTCGGCCGCCGCCGTCACCGGTGGCGGCGCCGCGTCCGCGGCTGACGCCCACCTGTTCGGGTTCTGCAAACGAGAAGGCGGTTGGCGGCGGGCTGGGAGGCGATCTTGCGTGTGGCAGGGAGGCGCCGGTGGCGGCACGCGGGGGCGCGGGGGTGGGAGGATGAAACGGCGGCGCCTCGACGCGCTTGGCCATCGCACCGCTGGTGCCGTCGGGCGCCGGGATGGTGCTCGCGCGCATTTGGGCGCCGTGTCGTCATCGCAGGCTGAAATACGCTCCGCCTCCCGTACCATTCTCCATCGCTCCAAGATGGTCTGTCAATTGGCAGTAGGGCCACTTTTGTCGGCTGCGACGTCACCGCAGCTGTGTGGCCGCCGCCATCACGGCGCCGCGCCGGCCGCGGCGGAGTGGGCGAGTACAAGACCTTTTGGGAGGCCTGGCAGTGGGCGATGGCTGTCGTCGGTCGCGCCGTGGCAGCCGCGACGGTCCCGCATTCATGGCCAATGAGCGGCACGCACATTATGCACGCGGCCGTCGGCCACGGCACGCGCCTACCACTGACCGTCCGCGCACGACGTAGCGGGCGAAGGGGGATGCTAGGGTGGCGGGCGGCGTGGCCGCCGCCGTCACCCGCAGCCCCGAGCACCCCCCAGACAACTCGGGCGGCTGAGGCTTATCGACAGCTGGCCATCGCCGTCAGCGGCGCTGTTGGCAGCAGTGCTGATATTGTGGCGCCGCAGCCGGCGGGTCGGAAGGCAGGGTTCTTGGGGATGGGCGTGGCGGGTGCACGTGCTGCCGCCAGTGGCTGCGGGGCAATGGCTGGCGCCATGCGCCTGCCGCGGCCGCCGACGTGCGGCCACCCTACCGTCGAGCGGCCGTCTATGGTGGTCGCCGCGGCCGACTCGCACCTCTTCTGAAGGACGCAGGCCGGCGACTGCGCGGCAAGTAGAGGACGCTTTCACTGCCGCCGCCGCGGTCCCCATCTGTGAGGCGCATCGGTGTCGAAAGTGCCCACTAAGGATGATGGGGACGCGATGACGGCGGCACGGGGTGAAGCGGGGCGGGAGGGGGGCCTGAAAGCGTCTGCGTGTACACCCTTGGCCGTCGCGCCGCCCGCGCTCTCGGACGGCTCTGGGAGAGACGCCTGCACGCACGTACGCGCCGTTCAAACCTTGGTGGCGCCATTCGCCCTGCGCGCCTTCCCTTCTACCCCCCCCCCGCCACCGTTTTCCCCGCTCAAGGCACGTCGGCCGACAGGCACCGGTGACAATGTGTCCTCCGGCTTCACCGTCTTAGCGGCCGCCGCCGCGATCACGGCATCGTGCCCCCACCGGAACGTCTAGGCGACGTGGAGCACGTCGCGCGGCCCGGGATTCGGTGGCTGGGGTCGGCCCACCCTCGGTCGGGCCGCAAAGGTCCCGCGTGCTTGGCGAACACGCGGCATGCGGGGATCCGCAGCGGCCGTCAGCGGCGGTGCTTGTCAGGGCCGCCCAACGGCCCACCAGGTGTGGCGGGCGGCAGCAGGTGTAGTGGTTGCGTGCGGCGCTGCCGCCGCCAAGAATACCTTTCCCACGACGGCGGTGGCGCCGCCGTTGCCCGCAAAGCTCGGTGGTGCCACTTGGAGGTGGTGCGATTGGTGCCGGTGGCTGTGGAGGCGACGGCTGTGGTTGGCGACGTTGCTAGGTACCGTAGCAGCGGGCCCGCCCTGGCGGACCGCGCGTAGCGACAGCGGCGTCAGCGCCGCGCCTCCGCCACGGCACGGGGGACGGCTAGGCAAATCCGGGTGCCGCGGCGCCTCCGCCGCCGCCCAGGTCTTCGTGGCGTAGCTTCGAGCCGCCGCTCGATTTCTGTCGTAAAACCACAATGCGTAAAGGATTTGCCCCTTCGGCGACAGGCAGCAACGCCGCCCCTGAAAACCTGGGCGCTGGGCTGCGAGCGAGGTCGTCTTTGTGAGGAGAAGGGATGGAGGGAACGCGCGGGTGCGGATGCGACGGCACAGCTTTATCGCCGATAAGCGGCCTGCGGCTGCCGTCTGGGCGGCGACCGTTCCCCACACGACCCATCCGTCGGCCCCGTGCTTCGGGTGGTAGGGCGAGCGGGCGGGCGGCAGCGTGCCTCTGCGCCGCCTGCCAGCTGACGGCCAGGGCGGATGCCGACGTCAGCCGCGTCCTCAGCAGCCGCGCCAGCGTCGGATACGAGCGGGCGGCGGCCGTCACCAGCGCGGCGGCCGTCACCGCACGATCGCGGAGCTGGTGGCGCCTGTAGAGCCCCCGCTGGCCTCGCCCGGCCTGCGCCCCGCATGCGGTTGTGACACGCTCCGAAGCTGCTTGTTGCGCTCCGCGTCTTATTCAATCGGGTGGGCCAGGCGAGTAGCGCTCGCGCTTGCGCTTCTGGGCCTCTTGATCGGTCTTGACGGCTGCCTCTTTTTGCTGCTAGAGCTGTAGTCGCCGGATGAGCGCCACTGCTCTAAACCCACCCGATCTAACCGCCTCGTCCACGTGTTCGGCCACTCTGGTCGCAAGCGGCGCACGACGACGCGTTCGGATGGTTCGCCTCTTGTGATTGCGCCCTGACCTCGGGGCCGGGTCTGCGGCACTGTGCCGGGCGGGACCTGAGCTGGGGTGGGCGATACGCGGTGAGTGCGCGTGACGTGGGTGCGAAGCCCCCCCCCCCCACAGAGTAGAGCCGAGAGAGGCGCGGCAATAAGGGAGGTCTCGAGGGAGGTCCGACGGCGCTTTTCAGGTCTGCCTCTGCGCACGGCTGTGATCGGTGCTCCTATTGAGCTCTCACGCAGCTCGTTTTCGCTATTCGCCCGTGCTCGAAAGCACACGAGCGACAGCATGTGGGCGCCAGCTCAGCGCCGACTAACACCGCCCACCGACACGCTGGCGGAAGTGGCGGTGCTCACGCCTTCTCTACTGCGGGCACAACTTGCCCCGCCCCCATCATGCAGACGACATGAGCGTCACCCCCGCTAAACGAAGCACCACCGCCCCACGCCATTTTCGAGGACGAATGCGAAAAGGGCGAAAGATACCGGTGACCGCGTGGCTCGCGGCCGATATGGGCAGGAACTGCGCCAGTAGCCGCTGGGGTTGTGTCGCCACAACCGCTCGTACATCTCGACGTCGCGACCACGCCGAGACGCACACTCCGACCAGCACAATCGGCCCCTTTTGCGAACGCAGAGGTTGTCTTGTCAGAAGGGTCGGCTGGTCGAGCGCATTTGATTCAATTCACGATCTCATTCCTTGACAGCAAGCCCGATCGTCGCTTAGCCTTCAGGCTGTTAGGCGTTCGAGATCAGGAAGCATCTCGACAAGTACGAGTGTACGATCATCTGCGATCGATGTGTGATAATCAACATTCGCATCGATTTGACATCAGGGCGTTGGCAAGCATCTCAGCGATCAGACAGATTGCTCGGTTCCAGGCACCCCCTCTGGGAAGCGCGTTCCAGCGGCTGTAATTCGATTTGGGTTTCCCAGACAGCTCTATCCCCGAGTTAATACACTGTGGAGCGGCTCTTAGTGCAAATCTGGCCATCCCTTGGTGTAGACGCCTAACTCTGGCCATCTATTGGCTCTGTCTGATGCTGTCCGTTTGATGTTGAACTTGCAGAGCTTGAGAGCCAGATCTGGAGACGAAAACAACGTGGCCGCACATGTGCGCGCTTTTTTTCAGGTCATGGCCTGTGCGCGCGACGCGACGGCCCCAGCTGTGACACAGCTGCAGCCGTTGGGCTCACAACACACAAGGCCATGGCTTGCTGTTTGCAGAAGCGCGGCGCGCACACTTGAGTTCACGTCGCTCGTGCCCCCATGGTTGCCATTGCTTCAACAAGGTGTGAACACCTTTGCGGCCACTACCCGTTGCTCACTGCAGTAGACAGCCACCAATGTGCGTTTCCCGCGTATTTTCCAAGCGCCCGCCATCAACTGTTCCATTGACTGGCGCACTCGCATACTCTCTCGATGATCACTGAGCACCCCGCGGTTTCTCACACCCCATTCTCACACCATATCCTTAACATTGCCTCTCTGCATGCTGTCTCCTCCCTCACCCCATACCCGCCTCCGGATGTCGCGCCATCTGTGCTGATTGGACTTGCTGTTTCCCTGATGCTTCTCCCCGTCAGCATTAGTGCTCTCTTTTTCCCTCTTTCTTCTCTCTTCCTCGTCAGCCTACACGCGTGGCGGGGACCAATGGCACGTAGAGTGTGGAGAGTATATGTCCATCGGCGGTGGTAGTTGGCGGCACGCCCGCTCCTCTTTTTGTCTTGTGCGATGGTCAATGCTGCATCCCGTGGGAACTGTGTGTTCGTGCAACTGGGTTGGCGGCACAATCTGTGGGCGGGTGGCGCTTGGAACGACGCAAGTAAGTGTGAGATGCGGCTCTTGGAGTATAAGGTGGGGATTCTCGTTCGGATGTGCTCCCGACTCACTTTTCTGCCACCGTCCCATCGTCTTCAACTGACTGCTGCACCGCCCGACCGAGATTTCATCTCAACTAATTTATTTGGCCTCCAACGGCAACTCTCCGATCTTGATCAATTCGGGGCCGCACAGCCCCCGCCCTCTGCATTACCCTGTTCAGGTAGGATGAAAACTGTGTCGCGACACAATGTCCTGTCGGCCACTCAGCTTTCTGCAAGTTGCAGATCCAGGTTTGTAGGCCATATGTAATGCGAAGAGCTCTACCGGGGGTGTGCCAAATGAGGGCGAGTGCGCCAAAAAGCTGTCGACCCTCGGAAATCGTCCCCCAAGGGTCCACAAACCCCAATCTTGCAATTTCGAGAAAAATGAAACACGTAACCAACAGAGACACTACAAGCCAAATCGATATGAAGGAAGCGTCCGGGACAGGGAATCTCTTCCGGGATGACGGACCGATCCGGCGCCAGAGTCGGGAGCCGTGACATGGCGTCGGCACAGTGGTGCTCCCTTCTCGGTCTGGTGCATACCTTGTAATCGAACTCCGACAACCGGAGGCGCCAGCGAGCGACCCGTCCGTGGGCACTGTCCATAATCAGCAGCCAGCGTATACTGGCATGGTCCGTCCGGATCAGTAACTCTTGTCCCTCGAGGTAGGGGCAGAGAAGAAAACATTCCTAGACCACAGCCAGGCATTCTCGGTCAGTCGTGAAGTAGTATTGCTCTGCTGGGATTACGTCCCGGCTGTAGTAGCCGAACGGGAGGATGCTCTTGTCCGGCTGTTGCTGCAGGAGGGTACGGCCGACTTGGACGGCGCAGGCGTCGGTATCCAGGATGAAGAGATGCTCACGTCGGGGGAGCGCCAAGATCGGGGTCGAAGTCAAGCGCTCCTTTAGGTACTCGAAGGCCGCCAACTGGGCGGCATCCAGGGGAGCGAGTACGTGTGGGATGTTCCTGCTGGTGAGCTTGGTCAGGGGCTTGGCGATGTGCGCGTAGTCCTTGCTGATACGCCGGTACACGTTATACATGCCCAGGAAGCTCTTGAGCTCGGTCTGGTTACGCGAGGGAAGCGCTTGCGCCAGACTCTTCATGTTCTTCTGGTTCATCAGTAGCTGCCCTGGACGAACGACATGTCCCAGGTACTCCACCTCTTCCTGGAACAGGTGCCACTTGGAGGGCTTGAGTGAGACGCCGGCATTTCCCAGCAGGAGGAGGACTTCACGGAGGTGCCGGATGTGGTCGTCCACAGTCCAGGAGAAAACAATCAAGTCGTTCAGGTACACCAGGCACGTTTGCCACCGTAAACCGGACAAGATGATATCGAGAGCGCGCTGACAGGAGGCTGGCGCGTTCACCAGACCAAACGGGAGCCCGAGAAACCCGAACAAGCCCATGTGAGATGTGAACGTCGTCTTGTCTCTGTCCTCGGCGGCCACAGGTATCTGCCGGGACCCGGTGTTCCAATGATGGGTAGAGAACACCATGGCATCGCCGAAGGAATCCAGGCAGTCGTCCATCCTAGGCATCGAGTAGATATCCTTGACCGTGCGTTCGTTCAGCCGCCGGTATTCCACGCAAAACAGGAAGTGGCCACTTGGATTGGGCAAGACGACCACAGGGAAAGACCATTAGGCGTCCGAGGATTCTGTGTCACCTAGATCGAGCATTTTCTTGACCTGCTTCTCGATCGCAAAGCGACGGTGTGGACCAGCCCGGTATGGAGCCGAGTACACGGATTTGGCGTCTGGCTTGACCTGAATATGGTGCGTGGTGGCCTTGACCTCACCAAGCTTTCCCGATCACATACCCTTGAACTGATCCCGAAGACCGTGCACCTTGCCACGTAGCACGGTGGGCACGCCCGCCCAGTTCACCTCCGGCGTCTCCGGCTCCTTGGGGGGCGGCCAACCGGGGGCTCCGGCGGACCTTCCGCCGTGGCCATGGCCGCATGCGTGTCCAGCTCCTGTCGCTCCTCCAGTTCCTGTTAGGCGGCCAGAAGGGCCCCTTGGGAGAGGGGTCGCGCCTCGCCGGTTTTCGGCTCCGCGACCCACACTAGGGTGCCCTTGGCAAACATCTTGGTCTTGTGACCCATGTTGATCATGAGGACCGAAAAGGGCTTGTGCCCGTGCACCTTCTTGTGAAGCCCGTGGGCCAAGTGCAGCCCGTGCTTGGCCAGAAACTCCGCCCGGCCCTTGATGAGACAATTGCCTGACGACCGGGTCACAAATTCGACATCGGTCTGGGCACCAGGGGGAAGGACCTTTGCGCCGACCAGCGTCAGCTCGTTCGGGCGAACTCGGCGCTTGGCAGGTGCCTTGTACTGTAGCCCCCTGGCGCCAAAATGGTAACACAGGATGTCCGAGACAGCGCCCGTTGACCACTCGATCTTGCCGTCCCGGGGCAGGATGGTCTTGGTGTACTGGTGCTGGAAATCACACCCGATAATGAGCGGGACCGAGAGGCGTTTCACAACAATAAACGGGAAATGCATAGGTTTTTCATGTACATGCAGGGTGAAGGGGAGTCGATCGAGAGCCTTGAGAGCCTGCCTCGAGTCATCCACGATCCGGGTGCGGGTAGGCGCACACCAGGCATGTGCACGCCAGCCCGGAGGGAGAAGGTCCTTGCTGAAGACGCTTGGTTCGGCGCCTGTGTCCACCACCGCGGCCACAGAAACCGGGTCCTCACCCCCGTAAGTCCAGGTAGTCGTAACCTCGAAATTATTCTTACGCAAGACGAGCAGGGTACTTCAACAGGCACACGGTGTCTATCAGGCCCTTCTATACGTATAGTGTGAGTAGGTGCTTTTACGGGTATACGTGTCTTAGCTCCCGTACCCGTGGGCAGCAGGGCGGCTGGCACCCACACCCAAGTCAACAGATGAGTAGGTAGCCGTGGGTATCAATAAAGTCCGAACGCCAGCGGACTTAGAGCCAGAAGATCCTGCCGTTCTCCTGCAGTTATGGCGTTTCTCGTCCGCCAAGTACAGGTTAATTTTCGGACATGATTTCATGGCTACAACAATTCTTGTCGAGGGGGAATCTCCGAACCCTGGTGTGCTCGCCAGGGGGCGCCCGTTCGAATTTCCACGTTAGCCGTTAAGAACGCGACCAACAGGTTCACTCACGTGATGGAACCGTTCCGGCATGCCTCGGCTAAATAGGTGCTTCGCGCTGCTGAAGGTTGGCTGCTGATCCAAGTGGATCAATTCCTGAATTGATTCGTACCCGTGTTTTCCAGGTATATCTCGTATTGATACACATGAAGAGACAGGTGGCCGCCACACGTACTCGAAGCTAACGATTTATGTATACCGTACCCGAAACTGAAAACAATACTTATGACAGGGCCTGGCGTCTATGAGACTACCTTGGTTTGCAGTCGACGACCGCACCGGCCCAGGAATGCAACTGCGGCCGACACGGGATCATCGGGGCCTGGAACAGACGGGAGGGCCCCTACGGGCGCACCTCCCCTACCTCGTTTCCCGATCCCGAGGTACCCGTGGTAGTGGTCTCTTCCTCGGGATGGGATTACCAGTCCTCAGGACTCTCCTTTTAAAGGTTATCCTGGATGCTCTGCAGGATCGAGACCCGGAGGTTTTGCACCGACTTCGGGTCCCGCCGTGCAGGGAAGGCGCCCTTTGCCTGCCGGTCAGCCCAGCGGACGGCCTTGGCTAACTGGATCACCTGGAGGGCTAGCTTGTCCCTCGAGCTCCTTGGGCTCCCCCGGGCAGGCCGCCGCGATGTGGTCCTCCTTCTGACACAGCCAGCACGCCCGTACCCGGCTCGGGCGGTCCCCCCCCCCGGTGACAAGGGGCGTAGAGGGCGTGACAATTCCGCGCGAGCCCTCCAGGCGACCACCAGCCTGAGACGAGGACTCGCCTACGGCCAGAACCGGAGTATTGGGTCCTACCCGACTAGAAGGTCATGCCAGGTACATCTTGCGGTGGGTCAGCTGGAGTCGCTGGAGCGCCTCAACCTGTTCATGCTTGCCCTGGGAGAGCGACACAGGCTGAGGCAGGGTGTGCTCCCCGAAATGAAGGCTGTACTGCTGGGCGTCAACCTGCAAGTGCTTGGGTAGCCCCCGGATGAACGCCATCTTGAGCCGGTCCTCTCCGTAAAAGATGCCGCAGGCCTCCCACAGGTCCCGCAAACGGGCCGCGAAGGCATCAGGTACTTCATGGGCGCCCAGGGCAGGCGCAGTTCACGTCCGACACGACTTGGTTCAGGGTGATGGAGTCCGCGTATTGGACCAGGAGCCAGTGCACCGCCTCAGGGAAGGATGCGACAGTCCGGCCCGGGATGTGCCCGGCAGTGTCAGGGAGGATCATTTTGAACCAATTGGTGGCTGCCCCGGTATGGAAGGAGCCGACCAGGTAGAGCGCCTTTCTCGCCCAGACATTGCTGTCGTTGCATGCCGAGACGAACCGGCGCAAGAAGGTGAAGAGTTCGGCCGGCTTGGTCCCGTCAAAGCGAACCCGGTCCACGGGAACCCGTAGTTTCTTCCGGTCACGTGTATTCCGTAGACACACTCGGCTAGTGAAGGTCTGGGTCTGGTTTTCCCGACGGTAGGCGTGCCAGTCGGTCACCGTGTTGAGTAGGTTGTCCGAGAACTTGTGGACAGGGATCTGGAAATCTACCAGTGTCCGCCCGACCGTCTCCCCGTCACCCCGGGAGTATGAGTCACTCGAGGAAGACCCGGGGCAACGACGCCAATGGCTGCGCCGGCTCCGGCGCGACCGAAGGTCCCAGCGAGAGTCCCCACTGGAACTCCCGTCCGGTCCCCCGTCGTCACCTCCGCCTCCACCTTTCACCACCCGGTTCCCTGACGGCCCCATACCAGCGCTTGGGGCAGCCAGCCTGCCGAATGCTCGCCCCGTTTTCAGCGTCTCGACCGCCCCAGCCATGTCCGCCCGGAGCTCCTCGCGGATGGATTCCAGGAACGATATCACGGCCGGAGAGGAAGCGACGTCAGGGGGGACACCGCTCGCATCACGTCGACCCGGGCTAGCTGGAGTCGGGGTCCACTACTTCTTGCCCTTGGACCTGCCGGTGCCCGCCACAGCGGGTCTCGGCGTCTCGGCCTTGACGGTCGTTGTCACCCGGGAGGAACCACCAGGCCCAGCCAATCAGCCGGCGTCGGCGGGGGCGGAACCGGGCCCGAGGAAACAGGTATCCCAGCCCCAGCCGGAGCCGGGGGCGTGTCCGTCGACGTACGCCGGGGCGATGTCTCCCGCGGAGAGGACGTCGGGGTCGGCATAGTGGTCTCGGGCGCTCAACAACCATGAGAACGTGGAGACACGTACGACCAAGAAAGGAGGGGTGGCAACGAGGTACAAGGTCGGAATCCCGACACGAGTCGGGAGATTAAAAGCTCGTCCGGGAAAAGCCACGCACACGAGATTTCACCCCTTACACGGAAGAGATCGCACGTTACACGCGTACCGGCACCGGACGTCAGCCAGAGAATCCCCTGCTGCTCCACCAGTTTGCCGCATAAAATGCCGTGTCACCCCTGCTCACAGGAACAGATAGGGATGCCTGCCCATCTGCGGGAACCCACCCGCACACCCTTGATCTACTCTCTCCCGGTGACAAGGTCACCTAGGAAAAAACCCTAAGGCGCAAAGAGGGGCGAAGGAGGTGAGAACGCAGTTATTTTCTTTTTTGTGGGGACGCCGGGCCACGGGCGCCCCGCTGTCCCCTTAAGCTAACCGAGCAAGCGGGCCGAAATGGCCCAGAATCCCGCGCAGTAGCCTCCCCATTGGGAGATCTCGGGATCCAAACCAGTGGACCCCCCTACTGTAAAGCAAATAATTCAAGCAATTGACATACCAATGCAGACGACCCACAATCAATCAATGTCCCAACCAGTAAAGACCGCGCCACCTGTCTGTGCCGGGGCGTGACAAGGCATCCGCGTCGCCCGGCCCTCCATCGACCTTCTGGCCGGCCAAGAGGCTTGGACCGTGCCGCTTAATGCGAGGCAAAGCTCAGGCCACCTATCAGTGGGCGTTGGACGCCCGCTCGAAGAAAAAGAACAACACGGTCACGGCCGGGGACTTGGTATATTTAGATGACCACTCCCGTTCTCCGAAGAAGCTTGGGTTCAAGACCCACGGACCCTACTTGTACTACAATCCGATGGGCATCGGTTTCTAGCGGAGAGCCCTAGAGATCTTCGCACAGTAAGCAGTGACCATTTCACTGGTGCCCCCGCACCACCGGTGAGTGATTCCAAGTGGACCCGTGCCTTTAGGGTACAAGCCTTCTTTATGGTGGGCGACCAAACTAAGGAGGGTCCTGATCTCGTTTTCGATCGATTTCTCAACCACGGTTTGGATGATGACGGACAATTGAAGGTCCTAGTCTATTTGTTCGAGTTTCTTGACAAGGAAGCCACCTGGAAATTTGCCTCTTCCCTCTCCACGGAGGCAATTCGTAAGTACTGCTTTCGCAAACTTGTCAAGGTCCCCGCCTTGACGCGGAAAGATGTTCTCTTTTCGGACCAATTCGGGAGAGAAGCCTTCGGGACCCTTTTGACTTCAAGACACAAGCATAGAAAAGAACACAAGAAGAGAGGCTAAGCCTGTTATTCTCTTCGGGGCCCAAGATCAGTCGATCGTAAGCAAGACGGCGCCCACCCCCTTGGGATGGGCGGTCATGGGCAACAGACCAAGAAGAAGGCGGCCGTATGAGACACCTGAGCACCCTAGGGTGACCATGTCACGAACCCCCGGAAAGGGAACCATATCATAGCACTGGCTGGGGTCCTCCTGGGGCGCATAGTACTGAGGACCCGAGAAGGACGCGGGTTCGCCGAGGGTCCCGAGTCTACTTTATAAAGGGGTTGCGCCAAAAACTTGAGCCCGCCCCATATTGAAGCCGGGAAAGAGACTGCGGACGATGGGGCGCCGCTGGCATAGCCGCCCCTCGGGGCGGGGCCGCCGAGCCGGCCAAGTGTCGAAGCGACCATCCGGTCACGACCGTGCTGGTGTCCGCCACGGCGACACCGTACTCCTCCGTCAAGGGATGGTGGAGTATTTCTTCTGTACTAAGATGGTACATTCGCTGGCTTCCCGTTCCCCCATAGGGCGGGACACATTCGTGGACACCTCATGGCGAGGCCGCACTAAGGTGTGGCTCAGCGCCATATTGAGCTTATGGTCCACCCCATTAGTGAGAATGGACGAGAGCTCCCCTAGGGAGCGCCCCAAGCTCGACCATATGGCCCGGTTAACGGGACGAGGGCTCCCCAACCGGGCCGACCCCTCCCAAGTCAAAAGAGGAAGGGCCACCAGACGGGTACCCGCGAGTCCCCCAAGAAGGGGGATCAGCCCCACTGACACCCCTCAGGGGGCAGCTCCGACGGGCACGCGTGTTCCGGCCTGCCCCTCGGGGCACAGAATCCGGGCGCGATACCGCGCCCCAATAGGGCGGCCTCAGAACGTTGGCAGCGGAAGCCGTCGCGGACGGGGCCGACGGGGGTTCTCGAGCCACCACGAGGCCAACTCGGGCCGACCCAGCGTCCGCCAGGTCCCTGTCCAAGGTTCTGACGCGGTGAAGGTGCGTCCCATCCCTCCCATAGTGGATACGGGGGTCCCCTAGACCCTCCGAGAGCACCATTGTCCCCTCTTTGTCCAGTATCTTGGCATAACAGAAGACCCCTCGGGGTCCCCCGAGCCACTGGGGCCATGAGGCTGTCGCGCGCTTCTCTATATTTCGGAGGAGCTCCCGACCGGCAGCGAGAAGAGGCCGGGCCGAAGGGTGCGCCAAGCACAAGCGTTCGGTCGTCAGGTTGGCAACAGCCGACCGTATGGCCAGGGGCAGGCGCCGCAAGTGTCCGTGATGGCGTATGTTTCGAAGGAAGACATCCGCCACCTCGACGGCCCATAAGGCCGCCAACATCAGGTGATAGGGACCCCCTAGGGGCTCCCGCATGAGAAGGCTCCCATGTAGAGCCACCATCTGAGGCACCCGCGCGGCCATGCCGCGGGGCACCTCAACGTGCTCCCACCACACCGGTGCCGTATGGAGTAGTCCCTTGCGACGTACCACAGGCACTTCACTCACCTCATGCTGTTCGTACAGCGTGAGGAGGGGGAGGGAGGTACGGATGGCCCACTCCTCCATAGCACCCGGCACATAAAATCCGTGGTCCACCTCCCTCAACCTAGGCGGAGACCACGGGAAATACTCCTAGGAGACTACAGGCTTGTCTCCTTCCTCGGGGGGGATGTCGTGTACCGCTAAGGGCCTAAGCACTTGGCACACCCGCTCGTCCTCCCCGCTACGGACAAAGAGAAATTCCGTCACCGTCCCCTTGGGGACGGCGTACATGGGACCGTACATCCCCCGGATGGTGGTCCATATGGACGTCATTCTACGGCTGTCGACAGCGTCAAAGCGCTGTCAGACTAGAGACCCCCCCAGTGGGGTCTAGGGGTACCGCCCAAACTTCTCGTCCACGACGGTAGGCGTCGGTCAACAAGCCGACACGAGGTTAGATAGGACGCCGTCGTCGATGTCCTCCTCGGGGTTCAGAAGGGAGCCCGCCCGCTGTGCTTCCCGGTCGGCAGCCATGGCGGCCGCAGCGTCGGGCGCTTGGGTAGAAGCCATTCCGCATCGAGAGGCAAGAAACCGGGGAAGATAAAGAGGCCCCAACCTAGAGTGCAGTGCGCACGCAACTCGGGGCGCGGGGAGACCCCGGTCTCGCCCAACGGAGTCGTCTCCCCCGGGGACAAAAAGGGTGCCGTCGAGAGACTCGGCACCCCCGAACACCGCTAGCGGTGACCGCCTTATGGGATTGGCCCGAGGCTCACCCGGCTCGGTGAACCCGTGGGTTCAACGCCCCGAATGGCGCCCCGCAGCAGGCCCGCAGGGGCACGCTGACAAGGAGTCACGGGGAGGGGTTTCCCCCGTGGCCTGGGGGGGGTGGCGAGACACCACCCCCGGTCCCGCGAGACGCGGGCCCTGAGGTGGGGGATACGTGGCGGAAACCCCCTGTCAGGGATGACACGGCCACCCGGTATGATCCGGGGACGGGTCGCGAACTTACACGTAACGCCCCTCTAGGGGGTTAGCGTGGGACACGCCGCTTGGTTGGGTGGCCAGGGAGCCCAAGGGCCCCACACTAAACGGCCGCCCCTCTAGAGGGGCGCGGGGTGATGAGCACCCGATTGGGTCCCCCTGGAGGGGTCTGACACAGCCGAGGGAGACACGCGTCTTCCCGAATCCGGGTCCTTTGAAGGTACCGGGAAGCTTGCGCAATCTTCCGCAATTCGAGCGAATGCCGGACCGAGGTCTGATCTCGACCGGGGCGAAAATACCACCGGAATTCTATCAGGGAGAATTGAGTAATTCTGGGTAAGTCCAAAGTTACTGATCTTGGGTAAAGTCTGAGATCTGGGAAGTTTTGGTGACTTTCGTGCCTCCGCCTCGAGATGGGCGGGGGTCCTCTTCCATTGGCAGGGTAGTCGAGGATGCTGGGCAGGGTCCACTAGATGCCTGTGCCTGAGACTGCGGCCCATTGGGCACCGGTCCCCCCGTGGTTGCCACCGGGGGTCGGGACTGCGCACGTCCTGAGTCTTGTTTCTGAAGGTATACGAGTGCAAGCATTGGGGACATCGTGCGTCTTCGAATAAATGAGCGTTGCGTTAGCGTTACTTCCGTCGTTCTGGTGCGCTCCGCGCCCTGTGATCCAGGTGTTTGTGTCGCTTCTCCAGTGTTTCGGTCTGCATCCTGTGCTGAGCTTTTCGACGGGGCGATACCCCGTCGGCTTTGAGAGAAAGATCCACTATAATCTTCACGGCGCTCGCTGCCTCTGCGCCTGCTGCCTCCACCGCCCCCGCCTTCACTGACTGCCACTTCCAGCCCTGCTTGTTGGACCCCCCTCCGTTACCGCCGCCGCCCCGGCCCCCGCCGCCCCCGCCGCTTTCGCCCGTGGCCCCTGTCGCATGCCTCCCCTGTCTCACCTGCCGCCGCGGTGGACCCCTGCCCCTCTTTTTTCCTTCCCGGCCCCCAATGGCTGCCTCCCTCGTCCCTGTTGGCTGTCGCCACCGGTCTTTCTTACAAGCGCCCCCGCCGCATCCACCTCCCTCGCCCCTCTAGGCCGGCCCCCCGGTTGTTGGATATCGGTCTGGGTTCCGCCGCCGCCCCCCGTGCCCCCATTCCCTCCGCCGCCGCCGCCCGCCTTTGGTAGGTCACATTGTCCGTATCCGCACTGTTGGATGTCGTGAAGCCCAGGCCCACAAGAAGGTTTTCAGAGGACAAGAGCGCAGTAGGGAAGAAGTGGGTTCTCTGGCCTTTTTTTACTTGGAGTAGCCTTATCAGCACGAAAAAAGTGGTTGGTCCCTCAATCATTCATTTTTTCGTTCCCAAGACCCTTCAAAGCATCAGAAACGAGTCTCCCGAAGAACTAATGCTTCTGTCCTTCCCGATGCGGATTTACCGCATGCTCCTCGGCATGAGGCCATTTGACAGCGGGTACTGCAGGATGGAACAGACAGTGCCAACTTGCACCGTATTTGAACAGAGAGGCACAGAGAACCGAGAGACATACGCCGTTGTGTTCTTTGAGAAATGAACCGTAACGGTGGTGTGCTGGCTGTGGCGGTCGGGGGGTTCCGCGGCTGGAAGGGGCGCGGCCCCTCAGCTGTCGACAGCACACCCCCGGGGGCAGCACCAAAATATCCCGATCCGGGCCAGCAAGGGAATGACCGGTCCGAATCTCAGGGAGATCGGATCTGGTCGGGGGCGGGGTTCTTCCCTCGTGGTTTTCCCAACCCCCCCACTACTTGTTTGAACTTTTCGCTTTGGAGGGATTTATCTGTTTGGCGCATTTGGGGTGGCTACCTTAGCCGCTGGCGCTCGGGTCGGGGAGGGGTTTTTTTGACAGTGGTGAGGTCGTCCTCACCGCCGATTGATAAAACCAACTGTGCTTTGGACTACGATTCCCCACTGGGCTTTGCCGTGCTCCTCTCCTCCCGTTGGGGGAAGGCTGGGCTGTGGGTCGATTTCCGGGGCAGTTCCTTCGACGGACCGGGCTGATCAAGAGGTCACTTCGGCCGGACGACGAACCACAGTGGTGGTGCCGAGAACCGCTACAATGTCCGGTGGAGCAGCAGGGGATTCCGGCCGTTGCCACGCCCGCATCGGGTAGCCGGTTCCCCGATCGTTGGTTGGTTTGTTGAGTGAAGACGACGTGGATCTCCGCGTCGGTCTGTCGTCGATTTTCGCACGGCTACTATGATGGCGTCGCCTCCCAACCTCCCCAAGTTGGACGCGACCACTAGCGAGATGCCGGCGGGTCCATCCGCGGTGACACCAGCGGGCGCCGCACCCGGGGGATCCGCGGGTGGATCAGGGATTCAATCCACTCCGCCTCCACCATTGGCGGATCTCGTGGACGCGAAGGCGCGACGGGTCCCAGCGGGGGCCGATACCTTACTTCCTGGACGTCACGGTGATTGGACGGGATTGGAAAATCAGAAGCACAATCCGGTGACGCCCCTCGCGATGGCGAATCTGGATACGGCGTTGTCGACGTTCCGCGAGTCGTTGTTGGCCGACGTTTCTCGGGTCATCGCGGCGAGCCCAGCAGGCTCCGCTCAAGATGCCCCACGCCGGGATTCCCGCGTGGACACTCGGAAGAGCCGCAGCAAAAGAAAGACACGGCGTCATCGTTGTCCCTCGCCGTCCTCGTCGTCTACATCTTCCTCGTCGTCACCGACGACAACTGACTACGACGAAGACCCCGTGGGGACCAAGGCGGGTTCCGGCAAGTTGGCGGTCCTCCAGTGTCCGGACGATCGCTTCGCGGGCGTCCTCGACCACCGATCGTACCGCCTACGCAACCGTCACTCGACCTTCGGGGCGTCGAAAGCTCGCAAGATGGGACGGACGGCCAAGAACATGAAGTTCTCCTTCGGGGGTACCCCGTTGCTCAGCGGGAAGGGACCGCTCAAGGTCTTCTCGTGGCTTCGGAAGCTCTTCAAGGCCTGCGACGACAATGACGTGTCGGAGGGGATGGGTCTGTACCTAATTCCCAACTTCCTTGCGGACGACGCCGAGGCGCGGTGCACTCGGAACCTCCCGGGATCGGACATCGGAGGCGGGCAGAGAGCTCTTGGGTCCTTCCCCGCGGCGGTCAATTGGATATTGTCGACCTACGCGGAGCCGCACGCGTTGGGCTTAGCGCAGGACAAGTTTAGCCTGGCGACGCTGGCGGACAACGAAGGGGTGGACGCCTTCGCCGCGCGCCTACGGAGCCTCGCCGAGCTGTGCGGCAACATCCACTCCGAGGGGACGATGAACCAGCAGTTGATCCGAGGCCTACCGGAGTACCTGCGGACGGATGCATTTGTGTACAACACGGCGCAACGAAGCTACCAGCAGTTGTCGACCTACGTGGCGGGGAAATATCGGGCCGCCAAAGACGTCATGGCGCTCGCCAACCGGGGGTCCCCTGGGGGATCATCGCGGAAGGGGCAGACGTCG
>Ga0114953_1001285_pt1 | contig 17872 bp, 26 predicted proteins | sample SidtaG_FD_87298 | JGI IMG/M metagenome (GOLD analysis project Ga0114953, IMG submission 87298) | Marine algal microbial communities from Sidmouth, United Kingdom - Sidmouth_Male2 metaG | ecosystem: Host-associated > Algae > Red algae > Unclassified | place: Sidmouth, United Kingdom | collected...
TGGGCGGGTAGAGGGGGGGGGTGGCGGATGTGGGGGGAGGATCCCAAGAGGGCGGGGTGTCGGTGACCACAAAGTATCGCTCGGACGAGCCAAGTGCAGTCGGTAGAGTGCCGGGCGGCGCAATCGACGAGCCCCCGGAGCCCAAAGCCGAAGGCAAGGACGCGAGAACCTCGTCGTCTTCGTCACCCGAGGGGGGGTCGTCGGCCCCCGCCGCCGCAGCTGCAGCAGCCGCAGCGGCCCCCAGGTCGGCGAGCACTGGCGCCGCGTGGGCGGAAGGGCGGCGGCGGAGGCGGCCGCGAGGTCGGCGGGCGCGGGGCGGGCGGCGGCCGGCGCGGCCGCAGCGGAGGCCGCCGTGGCAGCCGCAGCCGCTGCAGCGTCCGGATCGGCGGCAGCCGGCGCGGCGGCAGCCGCGGCGGCGGGCGCGGCCGCCGGCTGTGCGGGATGCGGGGGGTCGGCGGCAGCCGAATCGAGGGGCGGCGGTGCGGCCCCCAGCGTGGCGGCCGCGGCCGCGGCCGCCGCCAAAGATTGGACGGGACCGTCGGCCGACGGCGCAGGTGGCGCCGCCGCGGAGGCGGCGGGCCCGCCTGGGCCACCAGGTGGCGAGGCAGCGGGGGCGTGGGCGGCAGGCGCTCCCGCGGATCCTCCGCCTGCGTTGCTGCGCAAGTGGACCATCAAACGAGCCCATCGCAGGTCGTGGTGTGCAAAGGAGCAGTGACCGTAAAGATCGGCCCGTGCAAGACACGGGGCCGGAAAAGAATTCACACTGGTCAGCAGGTGCGAAGCGCGCGGGTCGCGAATCCCCCCGACAGACGCCCGAGCAGGGCGCGCGGCGGGGAGGAAAGAGAAGGTGCCGGTCGTTTTGCGGCCGGCCCGGCGCCGCCCCGCCTTCTCGTGTACCGGCGGGCGCTCTGTCCGCCGACCCGCTGCCGGGCATCCGGTTGTCCGGGCGGTTGGGGACAGCCCGTCCCGCCGCCGCCCAGTCGGCCTCCGGCTGACGGCCGGTGGCCCCCCGCGGGTCGGCGACGGCCCCCTGCTTGGCGCGCACGCTCAAAAAACCCGACAACTACGTACTCACCTCTCTCCAGGTGATCCGTATATCTGACCATCGACAAACGAGGCCGTATTCGTTTGCCTAATGATGAGCCCCAGCTGACGCCGATTCGTCTGATTTTCATGTGCGCCAGCGTCTGGGCGTGTCGACCCTACTGCATCCGTGCTGAAAACGACTGTGTCAGTACTGCACGAACTGTACTGGCACGTGTCTTGGTCTTGTAGTCTTTGAACTCCTGATTATATACATTTCAAGCTTTGGATGCCCTATTTGTCGGCTCCAGGCTCCACTCTCCGGCTACCTTCAGCCACTCGCCCCGAGATTCCTACCCCGGCCCTCCACAGGTCGCCTCGGTAGCCCACCGGTCCCCCTAGTACCCCTTTCAGCCATCCTTATACCCTGAAAGTCTCCCTGTCGTCCCGCTCCCGGCGCCGGGCACCAGTGCGCCTCTTTTTTTTAGGGTGGATGCGATTTATTGTGCCCCTTTGGGAGCCCGCTTTTGAGGGGCCGTCGTTCCCAGGGAGACCTGGGGCGATCGGCGTGATGATGAGAAGAAGTCAGTTTCAAAATGACCCCATCAACATCGTCGCACAAAAGCCCTTCCTGAGCAGCCCTCAGACCACATGTGGCGAATTGAGAGGACTGTTCTCAAAGTTCTCGATTGGGCTTGGGACGTGGCGGCCTCTCACAGGCCCTCTTACGTATGGGCCGGAAATGGGCCATAAGTGCCAACAAGCTATTACCGACCAGGCCACATTTTTACTGATATTTCCCAGCGTTGGCGGGCCGTTTGTGGCCCATTTATTGGGAGAAGAGCGTCCTAGGAATCTCGGAGCCTCAGCGGCGGCGTAATCCGCGAGATCCGCCACTGATTGCGGTGGACGGGCCGACGAAAGGCAGCGCAAATTTGACACGATACAGACACGAAGCGCGTGTCTGATACGAAAAGAGAGATTGGAATTCAAAACGTCGATTGAGTGCCACATGGCGTCACAACCGGCTGCTCACAAACACAGGAGCGGCGTCCTCCCAGCCGATTGTTCTCTCGCTAGAGATTAAGCAAAACAATGGAGTCTTCGACGAATGCTCCCGCCTCCCTCTCCATATAGCATGGGAGCAGAGAGTTGGCCTTAACGACTCAGATGTATGACCAAGTCCAAAGTGATACTCCCAAGAGCAAGTGTAGTGTGCCTCGAAATTGAGAAAAGAAGGCAGATCCACGGCAACAGATCTCGGCCTGGGATACCCGTTGGTAGCTTTCTCTGATGCGGCTCAGCCGTCCCAGATTCTGCGCAAAGCTCAAGATGGAAGAATGACAAGTACCTGCGAGTAGAACGCAAAGAAGCGAGGGCACGGGTATCACGTATTTGCCGAGCCCGCCGCCACACCTTCTTCCGGCCAGGGCGCAAAAACAGCAGCTGCAAGCGTGGTGGTACCTTCTTGCCACACCTCCTCTCGGGCAGAGCCCACCACCAACAGCAGCAAGCGTGGAGGTTCCCCTCCCGCAAGCCCCGTCGAGGGTAGGGCCCACCACGAGCAGATACGAGCGTGTTGGCGCCCCATCGCGTCAGACTGTAATTGGAAAAGACCGGTCCCGAATGATTCTCGGGTCCAGCACCAGTCGCGGTGATGACGCAACTCATACATGGTGGCTGCGAGCGCGCAGCGTGGTGACTTACCATGCGATGGCCTCGGGTTCGGCGCGAGCCGCTCGTTGTTCTTGACACGAGAAGCAGGCTCGTATCATCAAACCCTGGCTAGTCGGACTGCGTCCATGCCCCCCGCCGCAACATGGCCGCGCGGTCAGCTACTTGCCGGTCGCCCCTGCGGCACGAGAAGGCTTCGCTGGCATGGCCTGCAAAGGCCGCCCGGAGTCCGCAATCACGCCTGACAGCCGACGAGCGGACATGACCCGAAGAAGGGGCCGACGCCAAATATGCTTCGCTGCCACCTCCCCATGCTCAGCAGGACGGCCACTCTTCATTTGTGAAAAGGAACCACCAGCAGCAGCATGATGTATCCATGAAACGTGCCACAAGGAAATTTCTCCCTGATTGGCTTTTGTTTGCGACCCTTGGAGCCCTCTTTCTGTGCCGCGCCATCTTGGTCGCTTTTTGAGCGCCTCGCACTAGCTCGCAATCTCCAAGAGAGTACCGCGACGGCAGCGTCTGTCTCGATAAATGCAAGGAGAGTCAGAGCGTTTCTCATTCATGGGGGTGGCAGCGGGTTCACGCTCTCCATATCGTTCCGTCGGCCTAGTGGTCGGCAGCGCTTTGGGCCAGCTCGCGCACGGCCGCTGTAGTACCACGATCAGGGAGGTGACCTCAGGAAAACGGAAGGAACGGCCGTCTGGGCCGCTCGCGCAACACCCGCTATGGGACTCGAGGTCCAGAAAGTCGGGCCGATAGAGTCTTCACGACATGACGACACGGCGCACATTCCGGAGACGACTGTGCCACCCACCCTCGTCGCCCTTCGGCCTTCAACGGCGGAAACTGTTGCCCGGGCTCAATTTTCAGATTGGCAGTTGGCACGGGCCGCTACCAACCAATGAAGATATTTCCCGCCATGCATATCAAGTCCCCCGAAGCGATTATTGCAGACGAGGGGCAGTCACCGTTCCGCGCGCAACGCGCTCCAGCCGGCGCGTGGCGCCCGGACGGCTGTCGCCTACCGCGCCCTCTTTCCGGGGCAAACCAGCCCCCTGTGGAGCCCTCACAGCGGGGCGCGCAGGCGGGGCGCGTCCCTTCGGTGGCTCGCACCGGTGCGCGAGCGGGCCCGTCATCGTAGATCCCACGCCACCGTCCCGTCCGCGACTACCGACTCAGGCGTCGCCAGCCTCCGCCGGTCGTCGCGCCCCGGGCGCCCCCGACTGCCCACCGGCCGCTCCCCCGCCGCCGACGGGGACCCCGGAGTACTACAGCCGCCCTCTCGCAACATATCGTAGGCCTAGTCCTCACAGATGTGGCGGCGGCTGGTGTCGAGGTCCAGCGCATGCTTGGTCACGGGCCGCGAGGCGGCGACGGGTGCAATCATGGACCCCTGGCGAGAGTGAGCCACCCCTTTTTTGTGTCCCAAAAGAGAGGTACCGATGTGGCGGTATCTTTGGCCGTGGGAAATTCACACACACAGCCGGCCGTCCAGCTGGACGCGCTTTGTGCCCCGCGCCTCCTGCCGCCCAGAGCGCGCCTCTCTTACATTGTTTCTTCACCCTCTTGTCAGCGCCGAATCAGCGCACGCGGCGTCCCATCGTTCTCGCGCGTTATTTTGGGAGCTGTTCTTCCGCATGGCCGCGCCGGCGACGAAGGCCGGTGCACGGCGGGTTTGCGGTGGGGCTGGCTAGCTCTCTGAAACTCGTATTGTGAGCACGCTTCCGGCCGATTTCTCCTTCTCACCCCGTCCCGTCTGCCGCGTTGGCTCGCCCCTCGCATCCGTCCGCACCGCCCGGCGTGACCGCTGTTGCCGCGCCAGTGCGCACTTGTCGGCCTCCTGGGCAGCCAGAAGGGGGCACGTGTCGGCGGAACTGAATGTAGCATGGCGGCCGGACATCGCAGAGCTCGGCAGCCACCTCGAAGTAAAGCGTGCGGCCACCGCCGCGCATCACCAAGTGCAAAAGTCGCAGCGCTCTTGCACATCCATCTGCGCGCGCCGCAAAAGGACAGGACTTGCAGCAGCTATCGCTCAAAAGGTAGTGCGGCGGCCGCCGCGCATCGCCACTTGCGGCAGCTTCCGCACAGCAGTGAGTAGAGAGGCCGGTGGGCAACAGGATGTTCCGTGACAGGAGCGCAGCAAGCCACTTGGCTGCCGCCGCGCAGTCAAGAGTGCGGCAGTTGCCATGCAAAAGACAGTGCGGCGGTCGCCACACATCAGCCAGTGCGACGGTTTGTGCGCAGCATCCCCTACCGTGGCCCGTGCGCATGAGAAAGTGGATTGCGGAGGCCGCGATAGCCGCAGAGCACAAGGAAATGCGGCGGTGGCTCAGCACTAACACGTAGGGCAGCGGCCGCCGAAGATCACGTCTGGAGGGCGCCGCGCGGAGAACAGAGGAGACTCTGCCTCAGCGAGAGAGCCACTCTGGCGGCGGCTGCACTGCAGCACCACGTGCGGCGGCTGCCGCTCGACAACCCTGCGCAAAGTGGCTGCCGCACCACAAAAACAGGTGCGACGGCCGCCGCACAAGAATAACAGGTCCGCTGGCCAACGCAGAACACGGACAGGTGCGAAAATCGCGGCATACGCATGAAAAAGCACCTGTGGGGCGTCCGTCACGCGAGCGCAAGAAAGATGGCGGCTCCCGCCGCCGTCGACGTGTCTCACGCCAGACCCAACTCGTGCGCACGATGACGCCACAGCATGCATGGCCTCGCGGTCCCGCGATCACGCCACTTCCTTGTGTCAATGATGCGATTTTTACCCCAGTGCGTTGTGTACGGGACGTTTTTAAACCTTCAGGACTCTTCCTGGGCCGCTGCGTGGCCTCTCAGCTGTCCTTCGAGTGAGGCGATGTCAGTATTCGTGTATGCAACATGACGTATCGTTCGCTGGCTGGTGTATCCAGTGGTAGGGGCGTGTGCAGCGATCAGCTCAGATCTGCGAGCCGCGCAGGAGTCGCTTGCGAGGCGGAGGTGCCGGCCTGGGAGCTGTGCGTGTGTCGAGCCTGCCCACGCTTGGAGCCCCGTCTCGGGGGTCATTCTGGCCAGTCCCACCACACAGGCTCGCGTTCGCGCTCTGGCCGGTGGCTCGTGCGAACGGTTTGGTGGCTGAACTTTGTCTGTGCGCTCTCGCCGATGCTCCTCGCGCGGCTCTTTTCCGTCCCTCCGCGCTTCCTCCGATTTTCCTCTTTCGCCCAGCCAGTGTTTTCCTCATGCCCCGCACGCTTGCCTCCCCGCCGGCCACTTCCACGCTCGGGATTACCACGGGGAACGCGCGTTGAGGGCGCCAAGGACACGAGGAGAGGCCGAGAGCAACGGCTCAGCACCTGTCCCCCTGCAGCTTCGCCCTCTCCGCCCTGCCCCAGTACAAAGACATACAATCAGGGGAACACGACGCCGCCGCCCACCCTTCCCCGCCGCCTCACTTCCGAATATTTTCACCCCGCAGTCTACTTTACGTTCTGCCTCACAGAGCCGGTCGATTTCAGCCTGGCGCCATGGACGGGCGCATTCATGTCTCTTTCCTTGGGACGGAGGTCCTCTCAGGCGGCTTGAACCATTGTTTTCCTTTTTTTAGGGCTAGCTTTACAAATGGCTGCCTGCTGGCCGACAGCTTCCGGACGGTGGCATGCCTTCTGAGCAACACCGGCCTCCGGGTTTCTTCTATTTTGGCCTCCGCGGACAGACGACGACCACAAGTATCTGCAATACCTGCGTGCTCGTATGTGATATGACCAAAGCGGCCTGTCCCATGGTAATTCTCATCGTGGATCTCGGCGGCTTGCTCCCTTCAACGACCACAATGAACACCCCTGTCAGTGGGGTGTACGCTGAAGATAGGCGGGCCAACATCACGGCCCACCTCATTGAACTACCAATGAGCTACCCGGGACGCCCTCCGGGCCGCCCGGATAGTGGCCGGCGGCAGACGCGGATAGTCCCCCGCGGCAAACGCCCTTCGTGACGCCCACCGGACCGCTTGGACGATCCTCCATGGTTGTTTAATGCGCGCTGCCCTCTGAGAACTCTGGACGGACCCCCTCGTGGGAGCCTCGATCGCCGACTCGGGGGCTGTCCGTTTCTCAGCCATCGGTGGGGCTTGCTGCGTCGTGCGAAGGGCCCCACGTTCGACTCGCCACCGTTCCAGCCAAGCTCTCTCACCGACCGTATCGGGGGTAGGCACTGGCCTTAGCGCTCCGGATAGCCATCAAGTAGCTGGGCGCTGTCGGCTCGGGCCCCTTCTTACCCTGTGATGCACCCCTGGGCGTCGTGTAGAGGCCAGCGAAGTTCCAATCTTGAATGCTGGGGCGACATACAGCGGACGCGGATCACGGCCGTGCCACCCAACAATCCCGCGCTGTCGATCAATTTTCCCGCGTCGTCGCAGGCGGTTTCGCCGCCTACGCCGCGGGGGGCGGCTCCGCAACCATTTTACCCTGCGGGAGAGAACCGTTCCCCGCCTTGGTGGCAACCGTTGCAGAAGTCGACGCTGCTGCAGGCGGCAACCCACCCAGTGAATATGTTGGGCGGAAACCCAGCCCCTTCCCCTTTGACGTTTTCACTCGGGCCCTTGCGGCCAAAGCGTCCGCCCCTGGGCCCTCTCCACCCGCAGCAGCCTTTCTGGTTATGAAGGCAAGCATGATTACGTCATTGGGTTCTGGTCTGGGCTGGACGGACAAGTACCGAGAGCCGCTTTGCAGGGAGCACTTGGTGGAGAGCAAGGATCCTGGTACGGCGACCTGCTGGTCCATTGAGCCTATTTGGGCATCACTACATGAAACGTAGACCGCATTGATAAAGATGGGGCCAGTACGCGTCAAGAGCAATGTGAGCGCACTCGAGAAGCACTTGAAGAAGATTTGTATGGGCGTGAGCACGTGTACGTCTCATTACCTGGCTGTTTAAAAATTTCGAACAACCCGCAGCCTCTCAGAAGAGAACATCAATGGTGGCGCTGTCGAGCAATATTTCTGAAGAGAAATCTTTGAGGCCATCCGCAACGACCGGGAGAAGGACAAGCGCTAGGAAAAATCGGAAACGCGGAGGGTCAAACTGGCGCTCTGCAAGCGGGTGGTGTGCTGGTGTGTGCTCCAGACGTCCGACAGGTTCAATAACGCGGCCAGCATTGCGGTCGGCAACATAGACGTGGACGACCCCTCCGACAGAAACGGCAAGAGCGGCAGCATAACCAGCCCGAGAGCGGCCAACACGGAAAACGAGCGCCTGCCGTTCGGCATCCATGCTGCCAAGCAGACGCGGTTCGAGGACGCAAATATGGAGAAGATGATGAAGGTCAACACGGTGGCGGTCAAAACACTTGCGGTGGCGGTGCACGAGCGTTGTGTGGCTTGCTTCTTTGGCTCTGCTGCGCGCAACACGCGTGAGGAGTCCCTCTAGCGTCAGACGATGTTGATGAAGATGAGGTGGTGCGCGCACATGAAGGCGGCGCCTGCACTGCCTCCTTCGTCGGAACTGGGTACCGCCCATGTGGCTGATGGGATTCAAAATGTGGAAGTGGACGCCGATGTAGCTGCTTTCTAAATTACGTCCACCGCCACAGTTGCCACGTCTCCGGGGCTTCCAGCTGCCGGCTCTGTCGCCAAAACCAGTTTGGTTCCTGGACGGGAGCTGTCGCATAAAACGCCGTGTCACCCCAGCCCACAGAAACAGATAGGGACACCTACTCAGCTGAGGGAACCCACCAGCACACCCTGGCTCGACTCTCGCCCGGTGACACGGTCACCTAGGAAGACACCCGACGGCGCAAAGAGGGAAAAAGGAGGTGAGAACGCAGTTATTTTTATTGTGGAGAAGCCGGGCCACGGGCGCCCCGCTGTCCCCTTAAGCCAACATCGCGGTGCGGGGGAGATTGCGCACGCCGCGCCGGTTCTGGTCCTTGGGGCTGACCGCGCGCTTTGTGCACCGGGTAGCGCCTGGGCGACTCTTCTTGCCGGCCTCCCCGATTGCTTGGTCCGGGATCCCGCCGAGCGCTACGACTCCATCATCTCTGCGCCGCTTATCCGAGCGCCGATCGAGGATGAGTACCCCGAGTGGTTGTCCGCGACGGAGTCCCCAGTGAAGGCCTTGGCCGCCCCGCCGGCGTACCCCAACCTGCTCTTCATGCCTATTCCGGGTTCGTAGTTGCGTACGCCACGCATGATGCCCCTGTCAACTAATGCCAACTCCGAGCAGCGGGTGCGTCGGCGGAGCTTCCTGATCAGCTGGAACCACCAAGGGTTTTGGCGCCTTTCCCCGGTGATGCGCACCCAGTTCTTCGCAGCGGTGCCCTCTTGGTTCGCACAGATGAAGATTCCGATTGGGTTCACCACTGGGCGCTCCTTTGTGGCGTTCTACGCCCGGGATGAGATCGACTGGTCGTGTCGGGACGCCCACTCCGCCACAATGGCCATCTGGGTGACCGAGTACTTGGTGATGGCGTGCAACCACTGGTACGAGGAGGCGAGTGACAGCCGTTTCTGGGTGTTCTCAGGCGCCCTGGTTGGCTGGCTGAATCAGCTCGAGCCGGAGGATCTTGCCGTTGATGAAGCCGATGCCTTAGGCTTCTTCCAGGCCATGCTGGCTCTGCGGGCGGCTCTCTCGGTCCATGACCAAGCCTCCCACGACGCCGTGCGCCGTCTTGATACCTCCCGTCGGGACCGGGATGGGCGGCGCACGGTGGTTACCCGGCAGGACACCGACGGGGTGCGCATCGTCGTCCAGAACCTCTTTGACGCCGCGGCGTACTCGATCCCGGCGTCTTGCGTGGCTGTCCCGGCGGAGGCACCTCTGTGTCGCGCCCAAGTTCCCCTCGCGTCTGTCGGGGTCCCGTCGGGCTGGGCGTCTGCCGTGGCGCAAAGAACCACTGGGTCCGGATCTTCGCCCTTGGGTGGTCTGCCTCTGCCGGGTCATAAACTGATGCCGCCTCCACGTCCTTCCCACCTCGCCAATTTCGGTTACCTTGGCGACGACGGCTCCTTCTTCTCGGGCGGACCCTACGACTCCCATGGTGAGTACCGTGGCCCGGGTTGCGACGGTCAACCGCTTGCTTTTGGCCCCCTCGGTGCCCGACTCACTCCAGTGGGATCCGTCGGCAACACTGGGGTCGGAGGGTGAGGCCTGGCTGGAGCGTCTTGTCGGGCGCCTCTGTGGGGCGTCGGCCAGTTTTCCCACCAGCGTGCTCGTGGTCTCTCTGGTCGACTTTCTCGGGTGCTTGTCGAACGACTTGTTCGCCTGGGCGGACACGCACCCGGTGGGGTACCCCGAGGCTCTTGAGGCGGTCCTGCAGGGGTGGTCCCGTACCGGCGTGAACGACCAGCTTTGGCGTCTTTCAAACATCCACCAGCAGTGCCAGGAGAGCCTTCTTCGGCGGGCGGAGCAGGCCGGTACTTGGAGAGCCCGCGGGTCGGGCACCGGTGATCAGCGGGAGGAAGCCGCTCGAGCGAGCGAGACCTGGTATCGCGACGCGCCTGGGAGCCCCCAGCGAGGCAGCGGCTGTAACGGCAACCAGACGTGAATGGGGCACAGCTGGTACGAGTCGCGTCCTCGGGCGAGCACCCCGGTTGATATTACGCGTCGTTATGGTCCTTCCTTCGCGGGATCAGATGGTGAGTCTGGTCATGAGCGCCCTTCGGCGACTCGTTGCTGCCTGGACTGAGGCGCCGTGCCCCAGGTCGGTGTCGGTCGGGTTCAGGAGCATGCGTGTGCTTCGTGTTAGCCGCGGTAGACCCCGGCCCCTTAGCGAGGGAAGAATCGGGAGACATAGAACTTGCATAAACGAAAGATGCTGTCTCTGGGCTGTTCCGTCAGGCCTACTGGGCGTCTTGACCCGGCTCCACCTGGTCTGGATCTAGGGAGAGAAGCCCCTTGCGACGACAATGCAGGGACACGGCCGCCACCGGTAGACGACCCTAGTGTTGCAAGATCTCGTCTTCTGGCCCATAGCCAAACCAGCGGACCAGCAACCAGTGCATCCTCTCCTCGTCCCACGTGTGGTCCATAAACCGGTCAAACACAAACTCTGACCCACCCGGCTGGAGCGCGTCTGGTATTGCCACTTGCGGTTGCTTGGGTCAGTTCGGGGGGTCCACAGGACCCACCGGCACCGCATGGTCGCCGCTTGCCCGGTAAAGGATTCCGCCTTGGTCAATCAGGTAGGTTCTCCCGTCAGTCTCCAACACCTCGTACGGCCCTGTCACCTTAGGGTCGAGCTTGTGCTTCCGGGTGTGGTTCCGCAGGTACACCCAGTCACCACTGGTCACGGATACCCGGCGAGGGCGGACTTTCTTGCGATAGTCCCTCTTGTACCTGGATTATGGTTTGGATATCGAGTCCCGTACTTGGGGTAGCAAGGCCTTGAGCGACTCCAGGAGGGCGTCCTTGGCCTCGGCCACCTACTGACTCGGGTCCTGCGCCATGTTTTCTGGCATCGGTGTCACGGAAGAGTTGCTCAGGCGCCGTGGGGTGACCAAGTCCGTTGGGGCCACGCCAGTAGTTCGGTGGGGCCCCTAGTTGTACGCCAGCGCCAACACGGAGACGAGCTCGTCCCAGTTGTCATGATGGTCCTCGATGTAGTGCATGAACATGTCCACGAGCGTCTTGTTGAAGCGCTTGACCTGGCCATTGGTCTGCGGGTGGTACGTGGACGTTTACACATTCTGAATGCTCATGAGGTTACACGCGCACTGGAAGATCAAGGAGGCGAACTGGGGTCCGTTGGCTGTCAGTACTGAGTCCAGGGGCCCATATAAGGAAATCCATACCCGGCAGAACGCCGACGAGACATCCGTCGCGGTGACGCCAGCCAGGGGGAAGGCTCTTACGAGCTTAGAGAACCGGTCTACGATGATCAGGAGGAAGACGTTCCCGGTCGTGGTCTCTGTCAGGGGTCCGAGGCGGTCCATCGACAGGATCGCGAAGGGGTCCTTCGGCGGGAACACGTTGAGCACCGCCGTGCGTCGCCTTGGAGCAATCCTGTTCCTGGCGCAAGACCAGGGGTTGTCATGGATATATCCCTTAGGGATATATCCGAGCATGATAATTGTATCCTCCTCGGATAAGAGCCGCTGCGGCGTATCCGTATCCAAATATGCCTCGGGGACTCCGTCAATAATAATCTGAAGCGCGACTCGAGCTGCGCATTATATCGTATGCTTCTTGGACTTATTATATCCGAGTATATCCGGCCTGCGGGTGGGACCGGGACCACCTAAAAGCCGCCGGCGGCGCTTCTGGAGATATTCTCGAGCCAGAGCGCTTCAATTAATCTGATCACACCCCCGGTCCCTGTGGCATCGGTAATAACGGTGCACAACCTCCCACCCCGCGACGCCAACTGTCTGTGCCAGCAACATGCTTCTCACGCTTCCGATCTGCTTTTCTACCAACCTCACTCATCAAGCATGTCTTCCTCATTTCCAAGTGCCGACAGCGGCAGTAGTCCGATCGACGAGGACGTTGTGACGCCGCAAAGGTGTCCCCCCCCGCCCCCGACCGAGCAGCACCGGCCTTTGTCCGGCTCGCAGAGGAGTGACGAGGAGGAGGCGCCCCCGTCCCAGAACACTGCGAGCGATGTTGACGTCCTGGCCTCAGTGGTAGGGCCGTAGTCGACCACGCCGGCGCTCACGTTCCCTTCACATTTGATTCATGGCGGGCGGGAGTGGCTTCCCGTGCAGGACGGGGGCAAGGCCTGGACCAAAGGACCCAAGGCGGAGTACTTCTTCGACACGCTTCACGGGTCAGGCGAGGAGCGGAGGGGCCACTTCGTCGTCCGGTGCCGCGTATGTGCCCTGGAAGGAGTAACCACGACGTCCATGCTCCGTCGTGGAAAGTCGAGCAACGTCTGGAAGCACTTTGATATGGTGGCGGCATCGCGGGTCTCCATCGCGCTGCAGCGGAGCAGACATGCAGCTGTCGCAACCTACAGGACGGACGCCAACCATGCCCCCAAGGCTGGCGGCAGAGAAGCGGGTGGCCCCATGTCGGCGTACCTGACGGTACCGCGCGACAGGATCATGAGCCCCGAGCAAGCTCGTCCTCATCACGAGCACTTGGTCCTAATGCTCGTCATGACGCTGTCTCCGTTTGCCCTGGCAGGGAATGCGTACTTGCACGAATTGTTTAGAGGGCTGAAAGTGCCGCACACAACCCCATCTCCGGATGGCGTGCGCGAAGTCTTGTTGGATTTGTACCTCTTCATCACGGATCGACTGCGGCGCGAAGTGCGACAGCTGCAGAGTCGGTACCGGGGGCTACCCTTCTTTCACCTCGTGACGGACCTGTGGACGGAGCGCCACGGCTCTGGATCTTACAGGTCGCTCGTGCTCAGGTGCGTGAACCCCGACGAACTCTCAATGCTTGAGCTTCACCTCGGCGTCACGTCCTCCGCCGGGCGCCACGACCACGAGAACATCAAGACTTGGCTGCTGCTGCAGCTGTCGCGCTTCGGGGTGCGCCCACCAGACGTTCGCTCTTCCACAACGGACTCGGGCAGCAACGTCAAGAAGGCCCTAAGGCAGCTGTGGCCGCGATGGATACTCTGTGCGGCACATGCCATCCATCTAGCAGTCAAGTCGGCGCTGGGCGCGACGGGGCAGACGGCAACTGCACAAGACTCTCTGTCGGGCGCCGCCGCATCCTCAAGGCCAGGAAGCCGAAATCCGGCGGTCAGCACACTCTTGTGTCGGACACGCAAGACGACAGCCCACTTCCACAAATCACCTGCGACGGTCGCGATGCTCAACGCTGTCCCGCTTCCTGGGGATAATGGCGCCCGAAAACTGCTCACGGAGTCGCTAACTTGGTGGGGTTCAACTTATCTTTCGTTTGCACGGCTTTTCACCCTCATGCCGCGGCTGGTCGGTTTTGGGAGGTTGCGGAACCGAACGGCCGCGCAGGAGAGGCGCTGCATCGAGCGGGCTGACTGGGAGCCTGTGCGGCACCTGATGGGTGTCCTGCAGCCGTCTTACGAGGCGTCTGTGGCATTGCACTTCGCATCCGCCACCGTGGCGGAGGCGTTCGAGCTTGTGTGTTGACTGCAGCGTACGATGCAGGTGCCCTCGTACCCTTGCCCCGTTTACGAAAGAGCCGCTGGCCGTTGGACGTGACGCCATTTTCGCCTTTTTAGACGCGGACAAGGGCGGGACAGACGTTATGGAACTTGATGGACACCTCTACGAGCATGAGCAGGTGTACGTGACTCGTACTCGGACCGCCACCAGTTTGTGCTCTGAAGCAGCGACGGTGGTGTCCGGGCCTCAAGATGAGCTTGACAAGCGTTTCCTCAACGAGATGGACAACACCAAGAATTGGCTGATGAACGACGCAGTTTTGGCTGCAACAATCTTCACGCCTGGCGGCGGATGGATGCTCAAAAAGGTGGCCAAAAGACGCGGACAAGGCGACACCACGGACCACGCCCGCGCCGCTGTAGGGACACCGACCATGCACGTTCAGGACGACCTCCCGGCAGAACGCTCGCGTCGCGGGGTGCTCGAGAGTGAGCGAAAGAGGTGCCGCTTGTCTTTGATCGGTTGCGACTCGGAAGAGAGTCGGGGGACCTGTGACGACACGCCTGGGGAGCTCGAGATGCGGGAGCTGGATCTCTTTCTCATGACGGTCGTTCCCGATGACAACGACGGAACCCTCGGCGTCTGGGCAGCGCGCCGAGATGACAACCCCCTGCTCCATATTGTCGCGTGCTCGCTCATTGGAGCGTCTGGGTCATCGTTCGCGTCTGAGCGTGATTTCTCTGTTGCTGGACTTGTTCTGCGCAGGGACAGGTCCACGCTCCTAGCCGAGCACGTGGAGATGCATTGCCTGGTGCGTTTCAATGCGCACCTGCTGCCGTGGGACCTTTCGCTCATCCCGCGCCTATCCCAAGACAAGCGTTCGTCTGCTAGAGCTAACATGCAGCCGCTGACCTCCGAAACGCGTGCCGGTGGGACCGCGCCGGGAGCTTCATCGGCGAGTGACAGCAACATGTTTTTGGATGAGTCTGACTTTGAAGACGGGCAGTTTTTGACTGTCGTGGGCAGCATGGTCGGCCGTGCTTCGCTTCTTTTTTTTTGCTTGTTAGACCATTGTTGTCGTCGTGTTAATCGCTACGTATATCAAACCGAGCTCGTGCAGTCACCTGTCATCTTTGCTCCCCCCGTGCCCGTGCCCAGTTGACGTTCCTTCAGGCGCCGGTGAGGTGAATGGCCATGACGGCGCCGTGTGTGCTAGGGTACCGGTGTAGAAGCGACCAGAGAGACTGGGCCGGAGACAGCGGGCGGTCGGATTTCTGGCGCAGCAGGGATGACAACAGACAGGCTGCAACCTACGAGCAGGTACGGGCGACGTCGTGTCGTTTCCCGTGCCGTGCGAGGCTGTAGAAACCGACTGGTGGGGGCTGGACGTGAAAGACGAGCGCTAGTCTGGAGGCGGGGTGAAAGGCCGCTACTGCAGAAGACACTCATGTACGAGAGCCCACGCCAGCGAGAACATGCGTCACAAAGAGGCAACTGCGAGGAAGAGCACGTTCCCATGCCCCCCTCCCCCACCAACACCACCTCATTGGACTTCTGCAGGGGCGCGCCGATGGTGCTTGGCACAGCTACCGAGCCCGCGCGACAGATCAACACTGTCATACCTGTTCTGAGGCGAGGAGACTGCAAAGACAACCGAGACCGCGAAGTGGTCTGCCACGGACAGTTTCCACGCCCACGCGGCGTTGACGACCTCGGGCGGCGTCGGACCGTCAGGGTTCGCCAAAGCCAACTTGCGCATCGGCAACGACGCAGGCGCGCCGATAATTCCTGTCAACGCCTCCTGGCCCGCCTCAGCCGCGCTCGGCACTCCCGCCGCGTCGACAGCCATGGGCAGGAAGGTGCATAAAGCAGCCACTGCCACAAACGTGCCAGCCTCGGCTCCTGTTCAACTTCGTCCGCGTGTTTCGAGCCCGGGCGGAGGCGGGCCGGCGCCGACAGGCACGGCCAGCGTTCCGCCCTCCCGCAGCCCCACCGTCTGGCATGGCGAGGTCGGTCGGTTGAAGAGGCCGACTGCCACCCCAGCTTGTCCGCCCCTTGTAGCCGCTGGAAACGGGCACGTCCCCGCCAGCCACAAGCATCAGCTTGCCCACTTCCGATACCACCCAGACACCCGCCGTGGACAGCCCTGGGCGGGTGCGTGGCGATGCCGACCGACAATTTGGGCTTGCCCGCCTCCGTCCCCCCCCGGGACACAGCCGTCGTCGTGTATGGCCGCACCTTTTGCTTCTTGGCATGGCGGGGTATCGTCAGGCGAATGGTAGGCCGTCAGCCGAGCGGTCGCTTCGGCAGTCCGCTGTTGCGACTTGGACACCGCACCGATGATGGCGCGCGTGCCGGCCTCGCTCGCCGCCAACTTGAAAACGGCAATGCGCTTGAATGTGGCTCACGGGGGCAGTAGGAAAGGGGGGGCGGGGCCTGAGGAGAGAATGAGGAGGCCGTCGCTAGCAGGGAGCGCGGCAGCCTCGGCCACCGCATCGCCGCGTGGTCGGGGGAGTAGCTGTGCCAGTTTGGAGTCACCATTGGGCGTGCCGGCCACTGGGGCGTGAGAGGAGGTCGCCACGCTACCTCAGACTGCTCTGAAACCGCAGTGGAGGGCGCTCGTCGAGGCCTCGGCGTGGAGCGGCGACCCAGGGGCGATCTGCACAGACTGGGTTCGTGGCGTGCCACGACTTGCGTGGTAAATAGTCACGGGCGCGTTCCAGCTCGCGCGCATGCAGACGGGCCCTGAAAAATGGGTCCGGCGGCGAAAGCAATGCCGGTGGCACCGGCGGCGGCGGCGGCCGCAAAGGCAACAAGAGCATTCGTGGTATTCCGCGTTCTTGTTTTCGAGAATGTTTTCTTCCTGGTGGAAACCGATGTCCGTTTTCCACTTGCACCCACCCCCCCCCCCTCATTCGGCGGCCCACGCACCCCACGGACGCTGGAGCGGCGCGCGCCGCTCCAATGTCGCGATTCAGGAGTGGACAGCGCGCTTCAGGGTGCCGAGGCTCGCGGACGTCGCGTAGAGGTGTGTGTGGAAGAGTATAGCATCTTCTGGGCATGGCAGGAGCCGTTCATCCAGGGCGACGAGCGCGCCCGACCGTAACTCGCCGTGGTCCTACCTACCGTTGACGCTGATACGACTAGCGCCATGTTAAATCCCAGTCCACAGAGCCGGCGGGGGCGTCGGCGTGACAACGCGGGAAAAGAGAACGGTGGCATGGTAAGGACGCCCTGACGCAGAGCCGTAGGAAGCTAGAATGGCAGAAAAATCCGGCATCAGCCGCCGAAACGAAGACTACAGTGGAGGTCAGACTTGCGCGAGGGCTTTGTGCACATTATAGCGTGCTGATCGGACAAACAGGGACGCCACCAAGTGCTCTCTACTTGCAAGCCCGGCACATCCCCGCACGTTTGGCTCGCCACAGCCCCCACCCGTCCCGCTCTGCCGCAACCGCCGGCGGCGGCCGCACAGCCAGCCACGCGGGGCGGCGCCGTCGTCACTCGCCCCATCGACTGGGGCCGTCCCCCCCCCCCGCTACATCCCCTCCTGCCCCCGACACAGAGGCCGCGCGGGTGACAACGGAAAAAGACAGCAAGTGGCGGGGCGGGCGCCGCGGGGGCCTCCCATCGCCCGCCGCTGGCTCGGAAGAAACAATGAAAGACACCGCGGCTTGCCCGCCAGCCCGCCCGCCTGCCCTCCGGGGCACGCGGCTGACCCCACGATCGGGCCCCAACGGCAGACATCAGCTGTACATCACTGCCACGCGCGGGCGCCACCCCCCCCCCCCCCCCGTTCCCCATCCCTCCCCCCCCCCCGCCCCCCCCACCCCTGTGCGCGCCCCCAAAGCCGCCCCCGCCCCATCGGCCGGGGCCGTCCCCCCCCCCCGCTACATCCCCCCCTGCCCCCGACACAGAGGCCGCGCGGTTGACAACGGAAAAAGACAGCAAGCGGCGGGGCGGGCGACGCGGGGGCCCCCCATCGCCCGCCGCTGGCTCGGAAGAAACAATGGAAGACACCGCGGCTTGGGCCCCCCCCCCCCCCCCCCCCCCCCCCCGGGGCCCGGGCGCCCCCCCCGCCGCCCACCACGACAAAATCCACCACCCGGGTTACAAAAAAAACCCCCCCCGCGGCCAAACAGGGGTCGCGGGGGAGTCAGGAA
>Ga0114953_1001286_pt1 | contig 17869 bp, 19 predicted proteins | sample SidtaG_FD_87298 | JGI IMG/M metagenome (GOLD analysis project Ga0114953, IMG submission 87298) | Marine algal microbial communities from Sidmouth, United Kingdom - Sidmouth_Male2 metaG | ecosystem: Host-associated > Algae > Red algae > Unclassified | place: Sidmouth, United Kingdom | collected...
AGCCGGTTTGGCGGGTGTCATGTATACGCCTATCAACTCGCCCAGTTACACCATGGGTATGGACTTTCTGGTTATCTCGTTTGTTGTGGTAGTGGTAGGTGGTATGGGTTCGCTTGGCGGAGCTGTGCTGGCTGGTTTTATTCTCGGTATTCTGGAAAGCTTTGCGTCCATGCGTGTAGTCATTGAGGCTATTCCAGGTATTAATCAGGTAGTGATCTATCTCGCTGCTATCGTCATCCTACTTGCCCGTCCGCGTGGTTTGCTGGGCCGCAAAGGCGTAATGGAGTCCTAATCATGCTTGGCTTATCAAGAAACGATTTTTTCATGCTGTTGTTCGTGCTTTTGCTAGTAGCAGCTGCCCCAATTCTATTAAATCCGTTTCCGGAAGCGTCCGGGTTTGCGCAGTTCAATGCGGGCTACCCTGATCTGATGCAGCGGTTTGTCATTTTCGCCATTTTTGCTGTGGGCTTTAATATCCTGTTTGGCTTGACTGGTTACCTGAGTTTCGGGCACGCGGCGTTCCTTGGTGCGGGTTCTTATGCGGGTGTATGGATGCTTAAGTTGCTCACCATCAATGTGCTTCCAGCCATTATCGTGTCAACCCTGGTTGCTGGTGTGTTCTCGCTTATTATCGGTTACATCTCACTTCGCCGTTCCGGGATATATTTTTCAATTTTGACCTTAGCGTTTGCGCAAATGTCGTTTGCGTTGGCGGCGTCCGTACTTACGCCGATTACCGGCGGTGAGACCGGTTTGCAAACAGCGTTGAACGATCCACGAATTCTGGATGGTGTATCCAGTGGTACAGGGAATATTCCAGCACCTTCGCTGTTTGGATTTGAAATGCGGGACAGTGTGCAGATTGATTTTGGTGGCTGGTTGTGGACCTTTAACGTCGGGTATTACTTAAGTGCATTTATATTGCTTGTTGCGTTCTATATTTCAATTCGTATATTCCGCTCACCTTTCGGCATGATGCTCAAAGCCATCAAGTCGAACAACCAGCGCCTGAGCTACACTGGAATCAATCCGCGGCCTTACACTCTGGCGGCATTTGTTATATCGGGCATGTATGCAGGGCTTGCAGGTGGTCTTATGGTAGCAATGGATCCTCTCGCAGGTGCTGAGCGAATGCAGTGGACAGCATCGGGCGAGGTTGTTCTGATGGTGATACTAGGTGGTGTGGGTTCTCTTTTAGGTCCTGTGATGGGTGCTGGGTTGATCAAATATGCCGAGAATATTTTCTCGAAAATTAACGAAAGCTTGTTACAACAATGGTTTGCGTTTATGCCCGAAGGTTTAACAGAATTTATGGTAACTATTGTGAGCCCGTTTGTAGGTAAGGGCTGGCACTTATCGCTTGGTCTTATGTTTATGCTCGTGGTCACGTTCCTGCCAGGTGGGTTAATTGGTGGTGTAACGGGGCTTTTCAAACGCGTGTTTAGCCAGCGCTCAAAAACACCAGTGCAAGTTGGAGATTAATATGAGCGCTCTCGAAGTCAGAGGTGTCAATAAGCGCTTTGGAGGATTGCAAGCGCTCAACGATGTTAATTTAACTGTTGAGGAAAGTCGAATACACGCGATTATCGGACCCAATGGTGCGGGTAAGTCAACGTTGCTCAACTGTTTTGTTGGCAGGCTTACACCAGACAGCGGCACAGTGATGTTTCACGGAAAAAGCCTGCTTGGCATTCAACCTCACCAGATTAATCAGGCTGGGGTTTCTCGCGTGTTTCAAACCCCTGAAATATTTTCAGAGCTCACGGTGCTTGAAAATGTCATGATTCCAGCGTTAGCTCACCGTGACGGTATTTTCGAATTCAACTCGATGAGGTCGATAAACAGTGAAAAGGAAATTCAAGACAAAGCCATTCATGTACTGAAAGACTTAGGCATGCCTGATAATCATGACATGATTGCTGCGTCGATGTCACGTGGTGACAAACGCCGCCTTGAAATGGCAATGGGATTGGTTCAAGAACCCAAACTACTATTACTCGATGAACCTACCGCAGGTATGAGTCGGGCTGATACCAACAATACCATCGAAGTGTTGCGCCATATCGGCGACAGCCGTGGGATCACCATGATTATTATTGAGCATGATATGCACGTTGTATTCAGTCTTGCCGATCGTATTAGTGTGTTGGCACAAGGCACCGTCATCGTCGAAGACGCGCCGGAGAATATCAAAGGCAACGTAAAAGTACAGGAAGCTTATTTAGGAGGTGCGCATGAGTAAATCAGCGCAGGTGGCAAAAAATACCTCAAAATCGTTCTTTTCCTGTAACGATATACATTCGTACTATGGTGAGAGCTACATTGTTCAGGGAGTATCCTTCGAAGTAAACGAAGGAGAAATTCTGGCGCTGTTGGGTCGCAACGGTGCGGGTAAAACGTCGTCACTGCGTACGATAGCGCGCATGGATGATCCCGCGCTCAGGCAAGGCGAAATATGGCTTGCAGGTCACCCATTGCATGAGATGAAAAGCTATCAAGCAGCTGTGGCTGGCGTAGGGCTTGTTCCGGAAGATAGATGTATCATTCCTGGCTTGACCGTCGAAGATAATATTAAGCTCGCACAAATTGCTGAGCCGGTCGGGTGGTCGATAGAGCAGGTTTACGAGCTCTTTCCTAGATTGGGTGAGCGTCGCAAGCAAGAAGGTATAACACTGTCTGGCGGAGAGCAGCAAATGTTGGCTATTGGTCGTGCGCTTGCGCGTGACATCAAGCTATTGTTGCTAGATGAACCCTTTGAAGGTCTTGCACCTGTTATCGTTCACGAAATCGAAAAAACGCTTCGTATTATTCGCGAACAGGGCATTACTACCATTATCGTTGAGCAAAATGCAGTGGCTGCACTTAAGCTTTCTGATCGAGCGGCAATTCTTGACACCGGTCATCTGGTTTATGAGGGAGCAGCTCAGGAAGTGCTGGATAACGAACAGTTAAGACACGACTACCTGGCCATCTAAAGACAGGGAGAGTCGTTACTCGAGAACAAGGGCTAGGGTATGCTGTTCATTGCCAGTTTCCAATCACTTACATTGGTTTTAAAAACAGCACTTCTAAAGTTTTGCTCTTTGAAACCTTTTTGTGAAACATACACTGTGTAGTTTTAATTGTACAAGTAGAATATGAGAAATCATAAACGCAGTTTAAGTTAAATCGTATTGATTTAGAAATAATCGAACAAGCGCCAAAGGACCAAGCTAGCAAACTGTGCATTTCAAAAATAGACGAGAAAACAGATTCCAAAAAATCAGACTAGGTTAAAGCACGAACGTCAACTATTCAATCTGCATTTGGAAGCTGCATAATCAAAAAAAAATATAGTACACGCTTAGTTAACAAGTGCCTTTAGGATGACTATGAGCTCATGACTATGAATGCTGTAACGAGAGAAGTGGATACCAGCGGACTAGTTTGTCCTATGCCAATTATACGTACTAAATTTAAATTATTAAATTTGAAATCAGGTGATGTACTACGCGTGTTTTCAACCGATCCCGACTCAGTAGCAGATTTTCAAGAGTTCGCACGACAATCTGGGCATGAATTGTTGGACACTTAGTCCAAAGATATTGTAATTTTCTCCTTTACTCTATTCAGCGTGGAGAAGTTGACCTCGCTGCTTACTCCGGCATTAAGCTCGATTGGGCTCGCTGGATTAATCTCTACCTTTGACGGTGGCAGCTTTCACTGGTTTACGCACAGTAGGCCATGCTGCCTGCCTTCGTGATTACCGCGTTCGCTACTACCGGTTATCAAGGTTGTTTCTTGAGCTTACTCAGGCCAAGGCAGATGGCAGCTACAGCAAGCTACTCAAACAACTCTCACGCGTTGATGTACTACTGCTTGATGACTGGGGTCTTGAGCCGCTACAGCAAGCGCAAAGGCACGATCTGATGGAGATTCTTGATGACCGTCATGGAAGCACGTCAACTATTGTGATCAGTCAATTGCCAACCGACCAGTGGTACGTAGGCATTGGCGACAATACGCTGGCTGACGCCATTTTAGACCGCCTGATGCACAACGCACACGATATCAAACTGCAGGGTGAATCGATGCGTAAGGTGATGGGCCAGTTGACGGATGGTGAACACTTGCAGTAAAAGTATCATTCGCCAATACGTTGGTCAGAATGGTATCCACGTTCAACCAGTATGGGTGTTCACGATCGCCGGATTACGCAGCTAGACCCCGAGAAGAAATCAAAGTAGCCTGGTTAGCACCAATTTGCCTGTAGTACCTAAATTCTTCGCAAACCAGATTTGTTTAAAATTGAAATGATCAGTTCGCTGGCTTTTTGGCGGTGTTGACGGTGAATTTTTTGAGCAAGATCTTTGTCGCCTTTGAGGATTGCAGAATAAAGTGCACTGTGATCTTCATTTGATTTTACTGGAAGGGGGCGCATGTGCAGCGTGATAGATCGTGCTCGTCTTACTTGATCATTAACAATATTGACCATGTCTTCAATGTATTGGTTTCCGCCAAGTCTTACGAGTTCGGAGTGGAACGCCTCATCGGCTTGTGCCCATTGCTCTCGGTCTTCATTGCCCAGTGCAACTTCCATTTCGGCAATAGCCTTTTGAAGGGCCATTAAATCGCTTTTGTTTAAACCCGCAGAGGCAGCTCGTTTAGCGGCTACGCATTCCAACTCGGTGATAATTTCATAAATGTCCGCCATGTTTTCGGTGGATACGGATTTGATACGCACACCTTTTCTCGGCCGCACTTCTAACAAGCCATGGGCTTCCAGCATCAAAGTAGCCTGCCTGACAGGAGTTCGTGAAAGTCCAAGACGTGCCGCGAGTTCGGACTCCAAGTGATTACTATCGGCTACCAGTTCGCCAGAAAAAATAAGGTGTTTTATCTCTTTAATCGCAATTTGCGTTGAAGTTAGTTTATTTGAGTCGCTCATTTACTTACCTGAATGCGGGTGCCCACAGTAGCGGAACGGTAGATCATATCAACTTGCGTCATGATTCGCAGGTAGTCTCTCGCCAAATTCTCGAGCGGTGTTTCATGCAATAGAGCTGATACTAAGTGTTCTTGTAGTGCATAGACGCAGTCGCCAGCAAAACCCGGCCACGTTTTTGGTTCCAGAAGTACCGTCCGACTTGTGCTACCACTATGACGAAGTGATACTTCGCCATTGCCGTGTAGGTTTATTTCTCCGAGAGTGCCTTCTAGAATTGCCTCCCCAAAGGTTAATCGTGTGTTTTCTGTGTCGTGATCGAGTAACCGGTTGCCATCAAGTAAGGCTCGTTTACCGTCTTCGTAGCCAAGTAACACAAAGCCTGCGTCTTCACCTTGAATCACTGGATTCAACGTTCTTAAATCTGCGTAAATGTTGTCCGCATAACCTAGTAAATATTGGAAAGTATCAATATAATGCACTCCGGTTTCGTGCATCAATAGCTTCGGCATGGTTCGAAAATAGGGCTGGCGATCCAAATACGCATTCTCGCCTTGCCCATCGCCTGTCCTTAAACGAAAACTAAGTTGCAATACTCTGCCAACCAATCCTGTATCTATTGCTTTTTTCATTACACGAAACCAAGGTTGGAAACGGAAGTTTTCGTGTATCACCAAATCAATGTTTGCAGCGTCTGCCAGAGCTATCGCTCTTTTCGCTTCTTCTATTGATGTGCAGAATGGTTTCTGGCAAACGATAATCTTTATATCGTGTTTTACAGCGTCCGTGATCGAATTTAAGTGACTGGTTGGTGGGGTTATGATATCGAGTATATCCGGCACTTTGTCATTCAACATTTCCGAGATCGAGGAGTAAGCTTTTATTGCATTTGTCTGTTCAGCCTTCTCCAATGATTGATCTGCGCTTGCTATAACTTGCGTATCAGGGTGTCTATCCCATGCTTCGTAGTGAAACTGACTAAAGTAGCCCGCACCAACACAAGCCACTGTAATGTTATTTGAATCACTCATCCCAGAAGCTCAAGTACTGCGTTACCAGCTTCACTTGTGGAAGATTCGCCTCCAATATCTTGTGTGGTAAATTTTCCTTCTCGAACCACTGTATACACAGCATCTTGCAACCTTTTACTGTCGTCAATAAGTGCTGAACTGCTGTGTTTTTCGCCCAACCAGTCCAACATCATGGCCGCAGACAAAATCATCGCGAACGGGTTTGCGCAATCCTTTCCAGCGATGTCAGGCGCTGACCCATGGCAGGGTTGAAAAAGAGCATGATGCTCGCCTATATCAGCCGATGGCGCTAAACCTAAACCACCCATAAGTCCCGCGCCTAGGTCGGACAAGATATCGCCGAACATATTCTCGGTGACCATGACATCGAATACCCAAGGCTTTTGCACCATCCATAAAGCGGTCGCATCAACGTATGCATGATCAGCTTCAATGCTTGGATGTTTCTTCGATTCAGCGTCGAATATCTCTCGAAAAAAAGCAAACGCACGAAATACATTGGCTTTGTCTACACAGGTAACCTTCCCCAAACCTTGTTTTTTTTTCTGCCGAGTTTTCGCCAGCTCAAAGGCAAATTTAAATAATTTTTCACTGGTAGCGCGAGTAATTTTTAACGTCTCGGTTGCTTCATCAGCAGTAACCTCACCTTTGCCCTGTGAGTAGAACAAGCCTTCGGTACTCTCCCGTATTAGCACAATGTCGACATAGTCGTGATCTTCGTCCAATTGCAGTGGCGTGTTTTGTCCCTTAAAAATGCGCACTGGTCGAACCCCTGCAAACAGATCCAACGCCTTCCTGAGTTCTATCTGAGGCGAGATTTCTGTGCCGTCTTCATATCGAATAGTGGGTAAGCCCATGGCCGAGAGCAAAATGGCGTCCGTCTCTTTAGCGGCAGCAAGTGAGCTGGCAGGAAGAGATTCTTGTGTCCTCGCGTAGTGATTAGCACCGGCTGGCAGTTCCGTGAATTCAAGAGAATAGGCGTCCGATTGTGTGGCTAAAACACTAAGAATGGCCAGGGTGGGCGTCATAATTTCCGGCCCAATGCCGTCGCCAGCGAAGACGGCAATCGAATAGTTACTGCTCATAGAATTCCTTGATTAGTCTCAATTTATGCACCACATACGGCTCATTATTATGCATCATTGAGCCGTTTAACGTATTCATTAATGTGCTTGACTATGACTTTACTATAAATTACATTATCAAATCCATTGAAAAATTCAACAGTAACTTGGAGTACAGGATGGCATTACAAAATTTGAAACGCTTCATCACGCCTTTGGCGCTTGGTTTGGCGACACTTGGGTCTTTGGGCAGTGGTACGGCCGTGGCTCAGGACTATCCGTATCGCGACATCACTACTGCTGTGGTATGGGGCGCTGGCGGCGGTACTGACAGCATCAACCGAATGATCATGTCGGAAATGGAGAAGCATTTACCCGTTTCGATTAACGTCATTAATCAGACCGGTGGCGTTGCCGGCTCTAATGGCATGGTTTACGTGATGAATCAAGCCGATGACGGGTACACGCTGGTCGGCCTATCTGAATCGAATGTGACCGCTGCCGTGCAAGGTGGGTGGGATAAGAAGTTTGATTTTTGGCATCCTTTTATCGTAGGTGGATCGCCAGATTTAATTTCAGTTCCCGCTAACAGTCAGTACAACACACTTGAAGAATTGGTAGAAGCGGCCAAAGCCAAGCCCGGGTCAATTCCCGCTGCGGCGTCGGGTTCTGGTTCCATCCATCATCTGAACTTGCTAGCAATTGAAAAGGGCGCAGGTGCAACGTTTAAATTCATTCCCTACAAAGGTTCTGCACCGGGTCAAGAAGCTGCAATCGCTGGCGAAGTAGAACTGGTCATCACATCCTTAGCAGAACAAGCTCCGTTGATTAAAGGTGGATTGTTAAAGCCCCTGGCAATGTTAACGCCAGAAGACGCCACGCTCGGCGATGCGGTGATTCCCTCCGCTTTCAGTATTTACGATGGCTTGGATGCGTACTTGCCACTTAAGCAGGCGATCGGATTTGCGGTTCATGCTTCAAGTAGTGACGACGTGAAGAAAGCATTAACCGATGCGTTTGACAAGGCAATTGCATCGTCAGTGGTTTCCGAATGGGCTGCCGCTAACTACTATGACGTTGGTGGGCAATCGGGCGATGAGGCCTCGGCGATTTTCAAGAATCTAGAAAGTACATTTGCGTGGACACTAGACGAATTGGGTGTTGCCAAAGTTGATCCTTCTTCCTTGGGTATCGACAAGCCGTAAGTCGAATCATATCAGCGGGCTGAATTCATCGGCCCGCTAATTTTGCGGAATGTCCAGAGGGCGTAAAGTGGAACCAGTATCTGAGAAAGCGATGATGCGATCCCGAGATTTCCTTGTCTCGCTTGTTCTAATCGCGGTGTCTTTATTTTTTCTTTGGCGAACCTCGCTGCTTCCATTTTTAGACCAAAGTGTGAATGGGGTTCGTATAGGAGACTGGTACAACTCAGCTGCGTTAGTACCGTTTGGTCTGTTTACATCGTTGTTATTAATCTCTCTTGTGTTGTTGGTTATTGCAGTTAAGGAAGGCGGTGCAAAAATCACTGTTAAACGTCTTGGGCTCGAGTCTAGTGAAATCATGCGAGTGCTCTCCCTGGCAGTGATCGTATTTTTCTATATTTTTGCATTGGTACCGAGAGTAGATTTTATTCTGTCTAGCGCATTAGTTATATTGGCAATGGTATTTGGTTTTCATCGGGCAACGCCACGGCGCAAAGTCGTGTCGCTTACAGTCGTTAGTGCCTCTGGTCTTTACAGTTTGATTATGCGTTTCCCTCAATCTGAATGGGGCAAATACCATGACGATGATCTGGTTACTTTAGTGTGCTGGCTGGTGCTGTGTGGTTTCACACTCGTAGTTGCTGGAAAAGACAAGTGGGCAGAGAAAGGGCTGGCAATCGCACCGGTGCTTTCATTCATTGTGCCGCTGTTTTTAGTGTGCAGTATGGCCTTTGGGTTTAAACAAAATGTTCCTAACCGGTCTGGGTTATTGTTTTCAAAAATTGAACATTTTTACTACGTGAGCTGGTTGCCAGCCTGGAGAGGTTAGTTGGATTTTGTATTCTCTCAGCTTCTCGGGTTTTGGGATGCGTTGTATCAATTGGCTAGTGACCCGGTAACCTATGCCTATCTAATCGTGTCAGTTTTTTTAGGCATCGTATTCGGCGCTTTGCCGGGGCTAACCGCCACACTCGCGGTGACTATTCTCACCGGATTCTTTGGTAATAAATTCCCTCTAGAGCAATCTATGATTGCGCTGATTGGTGCTTATGTTGGGGCGATTTACGGTGGTAGCTACCCCGCGATATTATTGAACATACCCGGAACCGCAGCAAGTGCTGCAACTGCAATGGACGGACATCCTTTAGCGAAAGCGGGGCGTGGTGGTGAGGCCTTGGGCATAACGACAACGGCCAGCTTTATAGGCACATTAACGGGTACTGTTTTTTTATTGGTGTTCGTATGGATACTCCTTCTCGTTTCTAAAAACATCGCGTCACCAGAAAAAGCGCTATTAGCGTTGTTTGGTGTGTTGTTGTCTGGAACGTTGATGAGTCAAGACCTGGCAATTAAAGGCTGGATCTCTGGTTTAATTGGACTGTCGATGGCAATGGTCGGAATGGACCCGATATTATCGGAAGTGCGATACACGTTTGGTTGGTCTTACTTGTTGTCAGGTTTCCAAGTGGTCCCTGTGTTAATGGGTGCGTTTGCAATACCTCAAATTTTAGAGGGTATGCGCTCAGTAAAGGCGACACACAAGCCTTTACCTGTTGGGCGTATTTTGCCCAAATTTAAAAGTATTTTTAAGCGCTTAGGAACGATTACGCGCTCTGGAGTCATTGGCACCGGTGTTGGTGCACTCCCCGGGGTGGGCGAAGATGTTGCCGGCTGGGTCAGTTACGGGGTTGGAAAGAGCGTCTCAAAAAATGGACACAAGTTTGGCAAAGGCTCAATCGACGGTTTAATCAGTGCGGAAGCGGCAAACAATGCTGCGATAGGTGGCGCGCTTATACCGCTACTCGTGCTAGGCATTCCAGGTTCCCCGCCTGCCGCAGCCTTACTTGGCGCATTGAAAATAAATAACGTGATACCAGGCCCCACTATCGACCCAGATTTTATACTGCACGTGGTAGCCATCTTGGTAATGGCATCATTTACCATGTTTATCATGGGCTTGTTTACCGCTAGAGTGTTTATTTTAGTCTTGCGTATACCGCAAACCGTATTTTTACCCATTGTTTTGGTCTTAACTACGATCGGTAGCTTTTCCGTAGGCGGTGGTATTAACGATTTGTATTTAATGCTCGGTGTCGGTTTAGTGGTGACGCTTATGAACACAATGAAATACCCTGTCGCACCCTTGGTTATTGGGGTGATTTTGGGAGGCCTATTTGACGAAACATTTCGTCGCTCATTGCTGATTTCGGACGGGGACTTTTCTGTCTTTTATTCCCGGCCTGGCGCCGCTATTTTATTATTTTTAAATATTGCCTTAGTTTTAAGCCAACTTCCAGTCAAGAAATTGCTTCGTGCCAAAAAGTAGAGGGATTGTTGCCGTGTATGTGATAATTGTAGAATTTAATTTGTCGGAAAATAGTTTTAAGGAGTCCTTAGAGATGATTTTGTCGAATGCGAAAACATCATTGGACAAAGAATCAGGCTGCCACGTATTTGATGTCAATGTTTCCGGTGAGGTTGACAACAGAGTTCTCTTATATGAGGTTTACGAGAATGAGATTGCGTTCGAACACCACTTGTCCAGCAATCATTTCATTGATTTTGACCGAAAAATATTGCCGAATGTAAACTCCAAATCGGTAACTGCGTATTTTAAAAGGAACTGATTTATGTGGGAAGTATACGCAATTAAGTATGCTGACAGATCCGATCGTACACGAGCTGATAGTTTTATTCTGAGTGACAGGCAAGAAGAGCCGCACAGTATTGATTATTTTGTATGGGTAGTGCGTAAGGGTGAAGAGATCATCCTGATTGATACAGGTTATGACTCAGACGAAGCAACGAGGCGAGGGCGGCCCGTGCGCCGAAGTCCTGAGCTAGCGCTTGCGCCCTTAGGCATAAAGCCAGAAATGGTTAGTACCATTATTTGTACACACTTACATTACGACCATGCAGGTGGACTGCATCTTTTTCCCAATGCAACGGTGCATTTGCAAGCGTCTGAAATGATCTACGCTACCGGCCCTTGCATGTGTCACGGTCTACTTCGAGCACCCTTTTCCAAACAACACATATCCACGATAATTGATCGTCTATATTCGGACAAGTTAGTTTTTCACGAAGAAGATGGCGTTATCGCTGAAGGTGTTAGTGTTCACCGGGTTGGTGGGCATTCTCGTGGTTTGCAGGTCGTTCGGGTCTGCACCGATTCGGGTTGGATGGTGTTAGCGTCTGATGCTAGTCATTTTTACGAAAATTTTCTACAGAAAAAAGTATTTCCTATTGTAGTTGATGTTGAGGATGCATTGAATAGCTTTGCCACAATTCAGACATTGGCTAGTGATAAAAGACTGATTGTGCCGGGGCACGATCCACTGGTGATGACTTATTTTCCAATATACAAAGAAGAGTATGTTCGGCGTCTTGATAAAGGCCCCAATGGAAGTTGTCCATTATGAAGATTGGAGTGATAGCAGATGATTATACGGGGGCATCTGATATTGCTTTGGTTTTGTCTGAGTCCGGGCTCGCCACCATGCAATTTAATGATATTCCAAAGGAACACATAGATTTTCGTCAAATAATGGCAGGTGTTGTTGCACTCAAAAGCCGTAATTTACCGGCGAATGAAGCGATTGAAGTCACCTTGGAAGCCGCGCATTGGCTTCTGAACCAAGGGGTTGATCAAATCATATTCAAAGTGTGCTCAACGTTTGATTCTACTGAAAGTGGAAATATTGGGCCCGTTACTGAAGCGCTTGCAAACTTACTTGATGTTTCGCACGTTATCGTTTGCCCCGCTTATCCTGAAGCAGGCAGAACGGTATATCAAGGGCATCTGTTTGTACATTCAGCGCTTTTACATGAATGTGGGATGCAAAACCATCCGTTGACACCCATGACTGACTCAGATATCCGTCGTGTCATGCACGCGCAATCGACTTGGCCGGTTACGCACATTAGTCTTGATAAGTTGCGCGATGAAAATAATGCCTTGGAGGATCAAATTAATTCACTGCCAGCATCACATGTCATCATCGACGCAATTGCTGACAAAGACTTATCGTTAATCGGTTTAGCCGCTAAAAATATGCGTCTGCTAACCGGTGCTGCGGGAATTGCGCGTGGATTGCATACCCACTATCCTTCGTCTTCGCAAGCATTTATGCCATGGCAGGGCTCAAAAGATAGGGCAGTGGTAATGTGCGGATCTTGCTCTGAACGATCACGGGAACAAATACAATGTTATAAGAAAAACTGGCCATCACGAGAAATTGACGTATCACTATTGCTAGAAGGCAGTTTCGACATCGAGGAATTGATGAGTTGGGTTGTTAAACTGCCAAAGGATCAACCTCCTTTGATATATACCTCGGCAAATCCTGATGTAGTCACTCTGGTGCAAGAAGAATATGGCGTGCAGAGAACGGCGAACGCTGTGGAATCATTATTCGGATCTCTTGCTGTTGAATTGCACCGCGCAGGTTGCAATCGATTTGTAGTAGCGGGAGGGGAGACATCCGGTGCAGTAACATCAGCACTAAATGTAACTGGGTTCGAAATAGGCCCGAAAATCTCAACCGGAGTGCCAGCGATGAAGGCAGCGGATCAAGGTATATACTTAGCGCTGAAATCGGGCAACTTCGGTAACGAAGATTTTTTTGAAATAGCTCTTGAAGTGCTTTCTAGGAAAATAGTGAATTATAATGGTTGAATGGAATGACTGATACAGTGCTACGCGAGCAAATTTGCTTGCTGGCAAAATCCCTTTTTGATCGGGGACTAACCAGGGGGAGTTCCGGAAATATTTCGGCTAGGTCAAAAGATGGTGGTTTATTGGTTACTCCGACCGGTTCCTGTTTCGGTAGGCTTGATCCCGGTGAATTAAGTCTGTTTAACGAAGGTGGCAAGTTCGTTGGTGGAAAAGAGCCAACCAAAGAGATGCCATTGCATACGGCGTTCTATGAAACTCGCAGCACAACAGGTGCAGTGGTGCACTTGCATTCTTGTTATTCGGTAGCGCTGTCAATAATGGAAAATGCCAACGAAGACAATTTTCTACCTCCCTTGACACCTTACTCGATAATGAAACTGGGCAAAGTTAAATTATTACCATTCTTCCTACCAGGTGATCCAAACATGGCCGATGCAGTTCGTGGCTTGGCCGGTAAACGGTCCGCCGTTATGCTCGCGCATCATGGCCCTGTTGTGGCTGGAAAAGATGTTGAGGCCGCTTGTGTAGCGATCGAGGAATTAGAAGAAACAGCGAAGCTTGCCATATTAACCCAACCCTATTCAATTAAACATATGACGAGCAAACAGGTTGATAAGACTGTGCATCGCTTCAATGTAAATTGGGATTAATCGCGAGTGCTAGATATATTTAAAATAGTGAGCTGAGATAAATATCGCGTTCCACAACTACTCAATACGCAAGACACATACAACAGAGGGGATTACTTTAATCTATCCCGTTTTATTCGACAGTAGATTTTATAGAGGTGACTAAATGAAAATTCCAGTTGAACCCAATAAGCTCTATTAATTTTTGATTGTATTTATATAAATCGGAGTATAGACACTAGGGAATAAAGGTCAATTTAATCCGTACTAATCATATTTCTACGGATATATATTTCAACTGCACACTGCATCCGTTGATATGGATCGAGTTCGCATGAGTTTTCTACACTGAGGTAATCATCGCTGTGCGATGCTTGTAGACTGACCGAACTGGCAATTCTAGTATTTTCGTCACTAGCCGGTGTTACGCGTTCCATTTCGCTATAGCGTTCACGGTTCTCTACTGCCTTGATCCGCACGGCCTGCACTGGAATCGAGTAAAGGCGTTGCCACTTAACACCTCGTCCTCGAAGTTCATGCCATCTATGCCTGCCGAAATCATATGAGAGGTATTGATTTCGACCAATGCAGTAGAGAACCGTAACCGCCTTCGAAATCCACCGTGAGTGGTAAATCGATGCTTTGGGCGATTCGCTCCACCATTAATACAAAATCGAATTGGATGACTTCTCCGTCCTAAAAGCCCGGTGCTGCGGCAACTGCCCAGCTTGCAGTTGCGATCAAATTCGCACCTGCTGCTTCGAGCGCTTTGGCTCCCCCAGTATCTCAGGTGTTATAGAGCACGATGGGGTTACCGGAAAAATGTAGAAGTTCAAAACGATGACCGCTTAGACGGCTAAGTTCCCACTATGGTCATTCAGAGAATATCAGATAATTCGTTATACCAACTTATGCATTACTTATTGAACCTAACATGTGCTAAGTAATATCACGTAGTTGCGTCTGCGATATAGCCGTAGGTCGTTAAGCAATATTCCGAATTACATCTTCGCAAAATGCCTGTTCTAATTTGCCTACTCACAGTTGTGTGGATATTAAAAATCATTTGAGTAGGAGCGAAGTAATAATGAAATATGTAGGTAGATTGCTGGGTTTAGCGATAATGCTAAGCGCACCGTTGGCTAATGCTGGAGATATAAATCTAAAGCTGGCTCATTCATGGCCCAAGGATTTTCCAATATTTGGAACATCGGTCGATGAGTATGCTGCGTTAGTTAGCGAGATGTCTGATGGAAAAATAGAAATTAAAGTCGACTCGAGAAACAAGCATAAATCGGCATTCGGTATTTTCGATTTTGTTAAGTCAGGTCAATATGATATTGGTCAGTCTGCGTCATATTATTACGGAGGAAAAGATCCCGATACATTATTTTTTACAACAATGCCATTCGGGATGACGGCGATTGAACAATATGCGTGGTTCCATGAAGGTGATGGCTTAGAGCTGGCCAACGAAGTGTACGCCAAGCACGGTATTCAAGTGATGACTGGTGGCAATACCACTATGCAAATGGGCGGATGGTTCTCGAAAGAAATTAACTCTGTGGACGACCTAAATGGTCTAAAGATGCGTATTCCTGGTTTTGGTGGAAAAGTCATGGCGGGAGTCGGTGCAGTGCCCACGAACATTCCAGCAGGAGAGCTCTATCAAGCACTTGAACGAGGCACCATAGATGCGCTTGAATGGGTTGGACCGTCATTGGATTTACGCATGGGATTTCATAAAATCGCTCCGTATTATTACACCGGTTGGCACGAGCCAAGTACTGAGTTGATGTACTTTTTCAATCAAGAGAAGATGGAGTCATTGCCTGCATGGGCGCAGTCCGTTCTGCTTAACGCGGCAAAATTGACAGGATTCAATATGACAATCGAATCGCAGCATGAGAGCAGTGAAAACTGGCACGCGATGAGTTCTGAATATCCGAACATTGAAGTCAGAGACTTTCCAACGGAAGTAATGGATGCGCTACGCGCATCTAACTCTGCTCTTCTGGAAGAAGAGGCTGCTCGAAGTGATATTTCGAAACGGATTATAGATTCTCAATCGGCCTATTTGAAGAAGACGCGTGAGTGGACGGCCATCGGTGATCAGTCATACTTGAACAACGTCGGTTCGAAATAAAAAAGTGAGCCCGTATGCTACTTACCCGCAATATCTGTGGGTAAGTAGGTTATATCAATACATCAGATTTCAAAGTGCCTTTATGTTGCAAAAAATAGAAAACCTTATAAATTTTATACTGGACTCGACCGGCAGAATAGCGACGATATTGCTCATAGTGCTTGTCGGTGTGATCTCATACAATGTTATTGGGCGTTATGCATTTAACAGCTCATCTATCGGTCTGGAAGAGCTAGCTTGGCACTTGTACTCTTCTATTTTTTTACTCGGCATATCATATGCGGTAAGAACAAGCTCGCATGTTCGAGTTGATCTGATTTATGATTTCATGAAACCCAGAACGCAAGCCTATATTGACATAATCGGTACTTGCATTTTTATGCTTCCACTCGCGGCCCTGGTACTGGTATTCGGAACTGATTTCGCGTATCAGTCATACTCGTTCGGTCCACATGCGGACTCAGTCAGTGGTCTGGTTAATCAATTTCTCACCACAGGAATTGGAGAGCGCAGTCAGGACCCAGGTGGACTGAACAACCGATTCGTTATAAAAAGCGTCATACCGTTGGCATTTCTACTACTAATGCTTAGCGCAGTTTCTGTATTGATCAATCGCGTTCGATTTTTACTAACTCACCCGATGGATATAAGCAATACACCGTCGCAATCAGAAGTTGATGGAGATAAAAAGTGATTGGCGTCAGTATATTTTGCGTTGCGCTAGCAATGCTGTTGTTTGGTTATCCAGTGGCATTTACTTTTGCCGGTATTGGTATATTGTTCGTTGTCCTATTTGCTGACGCCTCGCAACTGTCTCAGATACCCTATCGCTTCTACTCCGTCATGGGGGACAATGGTGAAGGCATCGTGCTCATGGCTATTCCATTATTTGTATTTATGGGTTTAATTTTGCAACGCACGGGGCTGGCTGAACAGCTGTTAGAAGCAATGGGACGACTGTTTGGATCGGTAAGAGGCGGGTTGGCAGTGTCAACTGTTTTAGTCGGTTCTTTGTTGGCTGCATCTACAGGTGTGGTTGGTGCAAGTGTTGTGGCAATGGGCCTTATTTCACTACCTGTTATGCTTAACCATGGTTACAGTCGCCAACTTGCCGCAGGCACTATCTGCGCTTCAGGAACGCTGGGCCAAATTATACCGCCATCAATCGTGCTAATTGTTCTTGGTGATGTTCTTAACGTGCCAGTAGGCGATCTATTTAGAGCAGCACTAAAGCCTGGTCTTGTTTTGATTGCTTGCTACATTCTTTACGTTGTAGTAATTGCCTGGTTACGTCCAGCATCAGCTCCACCAATAACTGAGATGGATACCAGCAAGAGTCGTTTGCAGATCATTTTCGAAGCTGCTCGTGCAATCATTCCACCTATCGCTCTTGTATTGGTCGTATTGGGGTCTATTTTTACAGGGGTTGCAACGCCGACTGAGTCCTCTGCACTAGGATGCTTAGGTGCAACAATACTTGCCATTGTTTACGGCAAATTTTCGTTTCGGCTTTTATGGGATAGCGCTAATGAGTCAGTCAAAATAACTGCTATGGTGTTTACCGTTCTGTTAGGTGCGTCCATATTCTCAATGGGGTTTTCTTACACGGGAGGCGAAGAAGAGATAGAACACTTATTATTGGGAATTCCTGGTGAAAAGTGGGGATTTCTCATATTTACAATGGCGCTGATCACATTGCTCGGATTTTTTCTCGACTACATCGAGATTTCGTATATTGTGTTGCCATTGGTATACGCAGTTGTAGACGAGCTGGGAATTAATATGATCTGGTTTGCTATATTGGTTGCCATGAACCTACAAACCTCTTTTTTAACTCCGCCATTTGGATTTGCATTGTTTTATTTGAAAGGTGTAGCGCCCCCTGATTTTCGCACTGTCGATATTTACAAAGGGGTTCTGCCTTTTATCGCCATTCAAATTGGAGTTCTGGCGACACTATTACTTGCACCTGAGCTATTCGGTCTCTCATCGGAAGCCGTTAGTCTTTGGTAGCATGCGACAATACGCATGAAATCGAAACACAGAATATTAATCCTGACCATACTGCCCATGCTTTTTGGGATGTTAATGGTCGCTATCCTAGTTAACTTTCAAGCCAGGCAGCTATCGGCGCAACAATCACTCGTTTTTCACGACGCGCTACTTGATGTTAGAAAGGCAGAATTGGTTAGCTA
>Ga0114953_1001291_pt1 | contig 17855 bp, 23 predicted proteins | sample SidtaG_FD_87298 | JGI IMG/M metagenome (GOLD analysis project Ga0114953, IMG submission 87298) | Marine algal microbial communities from Sidmouth, United Kingdom - Sidmouth_Male2 metaG | ecosystem: Host-associated > Algae > Red algae > Unclassified | place: Sidmouth, United Kingdom | collected...
CGGAAACCCCCTCTCAGACACCCTCAAAGGAACCTCAGAAAACCCTCCCCTCAGGGCACATGGGGCCAGTCTCAGCGGAGGGCGGTCGAAGCTTCGGACACCGCCTTGAGTAGAGGCGGGGGAGGGATGCTACGTGACACCCTGGCGGCGCCCCGGTGTCAGGGGCGCGGTGTAATACTGGTCAATGGTCCAAGTCGGGTTTACACAAAATTAGGCCCTTAACTGGGGGCCCGCCCTGGGATTTACTAGTACCAGAGAAGTCTCGAGATTGCGGTTGTGGTTGGTGAGCCGCGGGGTGATCACAAGTGGATCGCCACCGGAAAGATTCGAAATATGCGGAACTTGGGCATATTCGCCCTGAACGGGTTTGACGTTGGTCGGGATTGTATTAGATCCTGACTGACCGGTGTCCCGGATCGGCTGACCCCCTCGTGACTGGAAGAGGGCCCCGTGCCGAGGCCTGACAAGCAGTAATGCTGTCACAGGCGTCCTCGCAGGGACTAGAAGGGGAAGGCGGGCATCAGGTACCGTTACGGTTGTTTTGCGTGCGCCGCCGCCGTGAGGCGTTGGCGCCCCTCTCGTGCGTCATGCTCGGGAGTGAAGGCGTCGTGAAAACCCGGGGAGAAGGTGTGCGCGGGCTAAAGACGCCGTGCGAGTGGGGTACGGAGGCGGGAGCCGCGGTGCCGCCCGCGGGTTACGCGCACACGAACGGCACGCGGAGGAGCCGCGCGCGGGAGACACCACCAGGCCGCCACAGTGCGTGCCTGCGACGGTGGGCGACCATTGGCTTCCCGCCCGCGTCCGTGCACGCCTCTCGAAGAGGTTCGCGGCAGACCCGCCCATGGCACACCACCGCATGCCTCCTATGCGTGCCTGGGTGGGAGGGCGACGGCCTGGGCCCCGCCCGAACAGGCCCGCAAGAGGACAAGAGAGGTCGAGCGTCGAACCCGCGCGAGGGGACAACGCGACAAGCCCCGCCCCCTCCAGACCCAGGCGAAGGCACAACGCGACAGGTCCCCTCAATAGCTGCCTCGCGTGGCAGGAGACCGCCTCTCGGTCCCCTAGGACTGCTCACGCAGGGAGGCGTGTCTTGGCGGACCCACGCATGGGAGCTGCGCACGCGTGACGAACGTGTGGGTGGCGCACGCGCGATTCTATGCAGGCCCTCGCCCGCTCGTGCCACAGACAAGGCGGCAACCGCCAGACCCGCGCAGGGAAACTGGTCGAGATCTTCCCATGCGTTGCCTGGCGAGGCGGGGTGCACCCGCGCAAGCACCCCAGATCCCACAATGCCTTTTCCTTGGGCGTCCCACGATGCAGAACATTTTGAGGATACGTGGACTGCGCGAATGACGCTTCGAGGCTGGGGCACGGCTTAGAAATTTTGCCATGACATCCAATAAAATAGCACCTCCTCCGCCCGCTGACCGGACAGCCTGACCCGAGAGCGTCTCAGGGCAATCGATTCCAAAAGCATGCACTCCCGAGAGATGGTCCATGGGCGTCGAAAGCTGTTTGGGAGGACCACTCTGCGGTACGGACAGTGCCGTGGTCCTCTCTGGCAGGTGATTGTCCACCAGACTGGCCCAGATCGCTGGTGTGGCGCCTTGTGCAACGCGGGTCATCGCCTGTGTCAGTCGTTGACATCGAATATTCTTGCGCGTGGTGCCGTAGCACTGCCAGGTGTCGTCGCATTCAGCCCATGTTGTTGCGTGTTGAGCCTGATTCTCGTCGGTTTGGGCTTCGTTCGCATGCTGTGCTTCAATTCTGTATCCCGTGGCATGCCCGAGTTCGTTTTCGAATGAATCTGATACCAATCTGTGCACGATCTGCAATCGGTTTCAGATACATTCGCCATCTTCGTTCAGTTGATCCCACACAATACGAGGAGATGTCAGGTTGGGGCCTCATAGGACCTACCAACATAGACCATATCGGTCAATCAGCCAGAGTGCAATAGATGGTCCATGTGGCAAAATCATTCGCGACATTTGGGATATGGGGCCCTCAGATTGGTCTTTCCATTCAGTGACCCGCACGTTGCACCTTCAGATGGGGTTACATGGAAAATGGAGCCGACGTTGCTGGGATTGCCCTAACACTACGCTCTACGTGACTACCGAAAGCACGGCGGACACAGACATGTCTACAGTACCACGGGGAGGAAACACCGTGCCCAAAAGATCAAATAAAGCACACACTGAGCACAGCTGCAAGTCAGTACATCTATCGTCAGCAACATCAATAACATAACATGTTTACGTCACATGTGGACACCCAGTCGGCAGAACCGTGGAGCCAAGGTCGTGCAGCAGCAAGTGTTCGGTGCACGTGGAGGTGGAAAGGCGGGAGTCCTGGAGGAACAAACTGGGGGTTAGGGTGGGGGGGCTTTCGCGGGGGGAGGGTATGGCATGGAACCTACGCTAGGCGTCGAGAAGCGCTCCCAGGTAGGATGCATTCACAGAGCGGTTGGGAAGGCAGGATAAGGGCAATGGGCCGCAAGAGAACAAGAGGGAAAGGGGTCGAGGGGGATTTGGCGACAAAACATCAGCGTGCTGCAGGGGAGATAGCGGAAGCATCCGGAGGACGAAGACGACGTCGACGACGATGGTGCACGGGGCGTGGGTGGCTGCAACCGCGAGTTGAAAGGCAGCCTCCCACGCTGACTTCTGACACGGAGATTGCAGGTTGGCGCTCATCCGACAACCACGTGCAGTTTCTACTGTACTGGTGGTTGTTTTGATGAAGCGAGCATGCATTAGTTGATAGTTACACGCGTACGTCTTATTGAGGAGCGATACGTCTCTTGGTTCTTCGTTTGGCCCTGTAATGGAGCCGTTACTCTGATGAGGCCGCCTTACCAAGAACACACGTGGTTTTGACTTTGAATGCGGCCGTGAAGAAAAGGGAGGGGGCTCCTTTATAACCGGCGAAATATTTCGCAAGACCAAATAGAGGGTCTTTCTGGCCAAACTCGTCGGGTAGAAATTAGAAATATGTCTACATCGGGCGTCCTGGCGTGAGCCTGGTAGCTGCTCACTTTTGCCGACGTTTTCGGTAAGAACACCGAGCTCCCTTGGCTGGCAAGGTGACCTAGTGTCTATTCTACCGCAATCGGGCATCAAATGATGCCCGGTCGGGCATCAAATGATGCACCCTCTGACAGGGCCAGAGAACGACGCTTCGACCCCCCCTGTTGAAGCATCTGGAGCACCCCCCGTTTGTATCCATAGCTTATTGGCTGGGAGCTCCCCCAAATATGACGAAGCATCGCTGAGTCCATTTCTGTTCTCAACAAGAGCCTCAGAGGTCGGGAAGTACGAAAACACACGCTCCGAAAAAGAGCGTCATTTAATGCGATTCGCATCAAATGATGCAGCGGTAGAATAGACACTAGCATCTATGCTTCCAAAGAAATCGGCTAGTTGCATGTCAGTTGCGTGACATTACCGTCTATCGATCAGGATACCGATACTGACCAATTTGATTTATCAATAAGATTCAGATATGCCAACTAGCTGTGTGGTGCATGGCCCTCGTGCGGAACCCGCCCTTTCCATTGGACGAAGACGTGTCTGACAGCGATTATAGGCCAATCGACAGCCCTCGTGTACAGCCCGTCCAGTCTCAGTGGCCCAGAACAAAATTGGGCAATAGCCGCAGGCGCCCCTTAGCACAGTTGACGCGCGTGGTCTTGTGTCTCGAGTAGTACTCTTTGCTGAAGATGTGCCAAAGCGAAGAAGCACAGAAACGGCAGAAGCAGCCGCCTAGGCCAATGGGCGCGACAGAAAAATGACGTACACCGATCAGATCACGTTCGAGACCAGTACTGTTCCTCCCCGAGCCGGCCAACATTCAGAAAACCGCAATATGTGCCGTCAATCCGTGCACAGACTCAACGTTGATCACCTCCGTATCGTTCAGGCCTGATAGCAATGACGGCGAAACACCATGCAATGATAGCAATTGCGTATTTTCTTTGTTAAATAAAGGTAGCCCCTCTACGTCTTGGGGCTGTGCACTCTTTTCGGTTTGCTTGAATGCTAAGGATCATACTAACCGAACATACGCTGCTGAGATGAGTGTGGAAGATGTCTGTCGATGGCAGTGCTTGATGCCAGCCCCATGGGTTCTTCTTTCCAGTAATGGCATGAAGATGAGGAATAGGCCAGCAGAAGGCTACGTGACCAGTCAAGGGCAAAGGTGAACAACCATGCACGTCAGCTGCTAATGCCATGGAGCTCCATTGGCAGAAAAGCTGGATGCAATGGAATACTTCACAGAGAGAATGTTGAAAGTTAATGGGAAAACTCTGCAGTGGCTCCCTACTTTAGCACACATGCGACTCAGCCACCTGAGAAGGAGTCCGAGCCGGATACGGGAGTCGAACATTTCAACAGATTCCGTCTGATTTTCGGCCCGGATGGTCGAGTCCCGCAGAGTGGGGTCTTCGTGGCCAGTCGTTGACTTTGTCGAGGTAACGGCTGGCTTAAATTGGTCCCTGAAGAGCGACGAAAGCCTATCCTTACCTTTTGAAACGTAACGACTGGACAAGAGTTCTTCTCTGGATCCGAACTCACGTGTGTGCATGGTACGGGGGCTTCTGATGAGGGCCTAGCATTTTCATGGGCCCCCCTCGAGAAAAGTTAAGAGTGACGCCGAGCAGAACAACTTGGTCCCCCAGAGCAGGAACCAGGTATCGAAGCTTCCACTTCTTGTGAGAGAAGAGCACACTTCTTGGGGAACGTCAGCGGTCATCAGTGCGCAGTTCTGTCTATCTACTATTCTGTAAATGGCGCTCTGTCCGCTTCAACGTCGAAGGAAAAGACGCAATAAACAATGCCGTGTGCCCATTTTTTCCGTAGCATCCAGCGATTAGCGGGATTCTGCATCCTTCAGGATGATACAGACACCTCTGTCCCCTAGGGAAATGTGCATTGGCCTTATCTTGTCGCGCCGCCGCATTCCATCGCGAACGCAAGCGATGGTCACGCGTTCTGGCCTCAGCATGCTCTCCTGTTTCGTGTCGAACTCAAGGAAAGCATTCGCTGCCTGTGCCGCATAGCGCTCGTCCCGGCCGAGGTGGGAGTGAGCTGGATAGTGTCCTCACCCCAGCCGGGGCTCCACCCTCCACAAGCTGGATACCTGCGCAGTGAAGTGGTTTTCAGCTTGCTTTTTTCCAGTTCATTCCCTTCACACGAGCGAGCAGCTTCTCCAAATCTGCACATGTGGCTGGAGCGACGCTGTCACAGCATTCCGAGCTTCAGCACTGTAATGGCGGCCCTTCCTTCTGTCCCTTCGCTCTTCTGACCACCACGTCGTTGGGCCCCCTCCCTTTTCCCCAATTGTTGTTGTGACCCTTTCTCTTCACCGGTGCTAGCGTCTCCAATATCGGTCCCCATTTGATATCCTCATCTTTGCCTTATGATTCTCAGTATAAAGAAATGGTCAGCAAGACAGACAAGCTCAGCACCCAGCGCGCCGCCACATGCAGGGGGAAGTCCACAACAGAGGCCGGCAGATGCCTCAACAAGAGATGGACAGCAGAGTGAACACCCCGGCTGGTGCTGGTGGGGGGTAAGGGGAAGAACGTGGAACATATGGAGGGAAAAAACGTACGTGAGTGCAGCGCGACTTGCATGATGTGCGGAGGGGGGGAGGGGGGAAACGAGAGGGCAAGTGAAGGGGCGGATGCGGGGCGCGGGGGCAAAGAAAGGGGCGGATGCGGGGCGCGCGTCCAGGAGAGAGCATGGTGCTGCTGTGTCGACGATGAAGGGGTGATGCGAAAGCCGGACGGAGGGGCGAGATGGCGAGCCGACCGAGAGCGGAGACGCGGTGCTGGCACTGCCAGACAGCTGCGCGCTGCGCCGAGTGTGAGTGATGTCGACGACTGTGCCCTGGGATCGTGCCTCCGGGCAACCCTCTGCGCAACGGCGCCGACCAGCGCGCGGCTGGCGAGGGGCCGCGCTGCTGACTGTCCCGGCAATTGTGGGGTTTCAGTGGCTACGAGCGATGTGGTGCTGGTAAACCCCAACCCAATAAAAAACACACTGACACTCTCAGCAAAGTTTGGCTTACAGTGAATACTTTTGATTACAGTGGATACAGTTTGATGTTCGCAACGCTTTCGGCTTTCTGTGTAATTGCAGGAGTCGTAAAGTTGCGTGGTCCGGACGGACTGCGTGCCATCGGCTTGCACAACGTGGATATGATTGATTGGACCTACGGATTTTCATCACCCAATCAAAAGACCTAGAGGGTGACCATCAAACTGACCAGGGCCATCCATTTTGTGCTACGTGGCAGCCTGAGCGCTGAGCACGAGATTGGAGCCCTACTAGAAGCTTCGCGAAGAGCGTCTCCACCAATGGCTCCAACCGTCCAAACAGCCGAACGTGGCACCGTTTGGCCAACGGGCGCATTGATGGAGAAAACGCGGTCCAAAACTAGGCTGTGATGGGGGTGTGACGGGCCAAAATTAGTGCTGTCCACGGAGATTCTTTGTCGGGCACTTTTGGATAGTTGGCCCGCCACAAACGAGGCCCACCCACAGAGAGCGCCCAAGCCAGCCAAATATTGAGACGTGACCTTCTTAGTTATGGCTTTCCGTTTGGAGAGCCAGTGCCAGCGATACACGTTGCGCACACGTGTCCGTTGGGTTGGACGGTTGGCTCCATTGGTGGAGATGCTCGAATGACGTCCTGCTCGGGCTCTGTTGCCCGAACGGACGGACCAACAGATGGGCGTTTGTTTGCCTGTTGCCGAAGAGGCAGTTCTGTTCGGCGTTCTGTTCGTTTGCCTCGTCCAGCGATGATCGAGACGAAGCACGGGTAGAGCAACTCGCGGGGCAACCCCATCGACGGTGCGGGTCCGCCCGCCCACCGCCCCTCCCCCGCCGGCGGCCGCCACCAGACGCGACCGCCCGCACCACCGTCTCTCTTCTATCCAGCCTTCCTGACGGCTGTTCTCTCTCACTTCCCCCCGCGCCTCCACCCAACCTCCCTCACCCCCCTCATTTCCATCCGCTACCTCCACCGCCAGCCACAGGTCAAGGCGGCGGCGGCGGCGGCGGCGGCGGCAACTGCAACACTTCGCGCACCAGGCCATCCACGTCCATGTGGTCCGACAATGACGAGACGGGCGCTCCCCACTCTGAGCTCCCAATGCTCTGCGTGGTGTCACTGGGTCTCCGGGCGTCGGGAACGACTCGTGGTGGAAACGTACAGAACAAGCCATCGACGGTCAAGTCGTCGCCGAAGCTGCCGACCATGCTGCCGTCCAGCGCCCGCTCGTACTCCACAACACCGGCAGCGCCATGATCCGCACCGCCGCCCGCTGCGTCGGTGACCACCTCCCCCGCCGCGTGGACGAGGCAGCTGACACCAACGTCCGCGCCGTAGCCGCCCACGCAGTGGGGACAGCCGCTCCGGTCCATGCCGTCTCCGTCTGAGGTGTCGCGTTCCTTGGCGACGGCTACCAGCCGTCGCCGGACAACCGCTACACCCGCGGCCACAGCAAGAGCCGCGACCAACGACGAGCCTACGCCAATCCCAGTGGCCACCCGCCATGCGGTCGATTGCAAAGATCCCTCCTTGGGTGGCAGCGTCCTCAGGCGCTCGGCGTCGCCGCGGGAGACCGGTAGCGGCGTTGACGAATTGGCGCCGGCCTCGACATACCCACACAATTTTTCGCCTCTGATTGACAGCAGCGCACCCCTGGCGCCCGCCGGCACCGTACCGTAATAGTCTTTCACCAACCGCAGCGGTATCGGATCCGAGCCAGCTATGAAGAACGCCCAAAAAGTCCACCGCGGCTTCAGCCACCGGCGGCACTCGGCCGGTAAGTGCTCCGACATCTCGTCCGTCCACCCAAGCAACGGAAGGAAGCCTCCAGCCCGGAATTTCAGGATCTGCTGGACGACTCGACACGAGGACAACTGGTACATGCGGGTGCTCAACTGCGGCTTGCCGTCTAGCTTGTAGGGGATGTTTGACACGCTGCTTGGGGCAACGTACCACACGCGAGTCGAACAAACGTTCTTGGTCGACATGGCCATGATCGTGGCCGCGCCCCACGGCAGGGGCTTGTCGATGATGGGCTGGTCAAAGTAGGAAATGTCGACGATCTTGGGACATGCCGATGAGGCGGCGCCGACGGGCATCAAATGGTACTCGGCGGGCACCTCGATGACCGACGGGCGCCTCGGAGAGGACCGCGCTTGCCGCAGTCCTTTTGGGGACAGCGATGGATGCGACCCAGGGGACAGCGCCCTCACCCTGGCAGCGACCGCCACCAAGGCCGCAAGGATGGCAGCGACAAAGACGGCGGCGTTGGACACGGCATACCGTCCGCGCCGAGTGCCGCACCGTCGGCCAAGCGTGTTCGACGGCGTCAGCATCTCCGAGGACGGAACTCAGGGGAAGAGAGTGCAGGATGGTGGAGGGGGACACGCGACAACGGCGCGCGGCGCGATCAATCTGTCTCGTGGGCATTGATCAACGACCCATCGCACACGAGCAAAGCTGTCGCTCGGCGTATTACAGTGCAGCCGTTCTGCACGGTGGGCCTACCACGAGCTGCGCGCTCATGGCAGCGCCACGGCCCTGCTGTACCTGCCACCCAGTCTGTCACGCGGGGCGCTGGAGACACTCTGCGTCGGACGTGTCACCAACGTGGCCGTGCTGTGGGCTAACAACCGAACGCGACGCGCTCGTTCGGCTACGTTGGCTAAGCCACGATGGAGAATCCGTCGAGAGTTGTCTACGCGACAAGAACGACTACGCCAGCGAGGGTGCTACAGTACGTAATGACTACGCGGCGATGCCCCGCGGAGGTGCGCCGTGCAGGGCCCACACTCGTGCGAGGTCGGATGCTCGAGTCTGCGCACGTGGCCCAATCATACAATGAAATGAGGATTGTCTCGTCAGAGCGTTTTTGTCAACGAGGAGTCATCTTCAGAACTATGGACATCCTGAACGGAAGGAAATCCCGTTCAGGCCCTCCTGTTTCCAGCGTCGTTCACGTGCATGGACCTGGTCTCGAGGTTGGACACTACGAGATCGCGAGACTCACACACATGATTCGATAAATCTCGTGGCGACTTTGACGCTAACCTCTGTCAAGTACGTGAGGCATGAGTCCGTCACTCTGTGTTATCATCCCATACAGCCGTGAAGTCCGTGTTTCCCAACTAGAAATCTGGCATTTCATTTCATGAGGGCTACCTGTTCAAAAGCTCATTCTCACTGGCAGGCTCTTATCATGTTGGTTTCACCTCTTCCGGTGTTTCACACAGTACATACATCTTCACTCATCGATCAACCTCACGCAGCATGTGGGGGTGAGTTCTTGAGCGGAGGCCACAGTCTTGCGCGTTCACCTCAGGTCGAACAACGCGGCTTGGCGTCGACTTTTGTGCAGCGCATCGTCTTCGGAAAACTGCATGCAGGCCCGTGCACGACCCCCATCTGGACAAAATACGCCTTAAAAATCGATTGTATGGGATTCATTAGATAGACTTAGTACCGCAGTTTGCATGACCTCGCGATGCGTACAGGTCGACCTCTATCTGTAGGTCAACCTCCCGGTAGCCGCCCACACCATCCGAACCGCCGTTCAGCGCGATGGAGTCGACGCTGCCACCCTCCATCTTCTTCAATACTGCCGACAGCAGCCCCTTCGGCAGCACGACCTTCAGCGGCTGCTCGCGGTGCGTGAGGGGAAATTAAGCTGCTCCTCTGAAGCGGATACTATATGGTGTGTGTCCCCAAAATGAGATATCCCAGAACCCTTTCCCTTTCTCGGCCCATCGGCTTTCTGAGCCGGTCCACTTGTGTAAAGTGGCCATCTCGAAACAGCCGACAACATCTGACTGGGGTGGGCCTCGTTACAGTGGTGTCAACCGCGCACAGAAACGGACCAACTGCGGCCCCACTCATGCAGGGCATGACCATGCCGTGCTGGTTTGACAGATGACAATTATGCTCGCCAATCATTTCCAAGCACACTAGAGCCAGCTCGACCTGATATACAGTGCACGAAACGAACAGTGGCTTCTTTCCAATAAAAACAAGAAAAAGACAGGCTTGTATCCCCCTACGCGGAAAAATGATTTGGGACACCCCTCTTTGAAGCCTCAGTTAGCACATAGGTCAACTTGTTGCAATCCTGTAACCCGAAGAACCTAAAAAAGACTGGCTTCAAGATCGTGATTAACTAAGAGGTCCACACAACAAAGCCCACAGGCATGTACTAACGAGCTGTCAGCCAATAACGACTCGGAACAGGCTCTCTCAACGGAGGCCAGTAGAGAATTTTCCTGTTCCCCACTCCTCATAGCCCCGTGCAGTGAGGTGTCAGTTCTCCAGAGAACGAGCATGTCTCATTTTTTGGACATGCACCATAGAACCGCGTCGTCTCGGGAAGACTTGGAACAGGCCTCATGATGGCCACCTGAGCCACGCGCTGCCGCGACGTCACAGGAAAAAGGACAGATATCCTGAGATGGCACTCGGGGAGGGGGAGATCCGGGCGAGGAGCGACGCGCGGTAGCCACCGATCGGAGGAGGCAGCAGTTCTCCACCACGCCAGCCTGGGTAGCCACCCGCATTGGCAACACCATCGACAGCTCCGCCCTCTACGGGAGCGCCTCGCCTTCCCATATTGTTGAATGCAAGACCAGGCGGTGGCGGGGGTAGCAGGGGCGGGGGAGATGGAGGGGGCGGCGGCTGCGGCTACCGCCGCGGCGGCTTGGGATGGTTCACCCGTGGTACACCTCCCCGAGGGTTTCCCTTCAGCGAGAGCCGGGCATACTTGGCGGCACGTTGCCGTTAGTTATAGAGAAGGCTCCTTCGTAGCGATGTGCACTCGGCTTTCCTATAAAACTCGCCCGAACCGATTTTTGATGCAACCGATGAACCGGTTTACCGGTTCAAGGAATGTAAGATAGATTTCTTGTGTTCTGTAAGCATGCGCTCGGACCGTCGTCAACGAAGCCAAAATGAGCCAATGACAGCCTCTTATGGAAACGGCACGGTGCACCCGCCACGCATTGGACTGCTATAGTGCGCGCCGCCAGGCCACTGGCCGTCGGGATGGAAAACTTCTTGATGCCGTGAGCGTCGGAAAGGTGGCGCCGAAGATTAGAGGTTCCGCCCGAGTTCACCACAATGCCGTCACGCCGTCCGCGGTGGCCCTCGTGGATGCAGATGAGGTGGCACGAGCTCTTCTTTCCGCGTGCGTCTATCTCTTCGACGAAGTAGTCGTAGGCATCGCTCGTCCGCTTTCCCTTACGGGCTCTTGTCCATGTGAATCGTACCGGTGGCTGCCAATGGGCCTCCGGCGCGATACGCAAGCCTACTTAGCCTTCTTCCGAAGATACGATGCTTGTTCCGGCCGCATCAGAGATGCCAGGGGGTGCGGACGATGACCCAGGTGGTGTGGGAAAGGAGGGGAGAAGGGCCGCTGGCGGTGGTCCCGACACCATACTGCCCGCGACGGCAAAGATGACGACGTCGACAGCGGGCCAGAAGGCAAAGCAGCGTGTACAGAGGGAATATAGAGACCTGTGGGGTGTGCTGGTCTACATAGGCGCAAGGGGGGGGTTGCTGGGCTGACTTGGACGCGCAAGCACCACCGACATCCGACTCACGGCCTGGAAGTCTACCAGCTATGACGTATTTGTCGTTGTATTCTGGACAACCGGCTTACCCGACGTTTTCCCTTGAAGATCGGTTGTCCGCCGGTTTTTCAAAATACCAGATTAAACCGGCGTACAACCGGTTGCCCTCCAACCGGTTGCACATCGCTACTCCTCTGGCGCCACGGACGCGCTTGGTAAGCGGCTTCCTGGACACCGGTTTGTCCGTGAAGTAGGAGACCAAAACTACCCACCAGAAGGGCGAAAAGTGCGCCGTGACGCACAGCGCCGGCTGCTTGTGCTCAGTTTCACCGTGGTTCTTGGCGCGCCGGTGTTTGAGAGTTGTTTCCGTCGAGCGACAGCCTGTTGCCGTGCATCTTCCACCGCACATAGATGCTCGACACAAGCGCTTTCATATCGACCTGCTCCAGTTTCCGCTGACCCATCTGCGAGGGAGCCACCCTCTGGATGACGTGACAGTCGTTGAAGACGAGGTTGGGGTACTCCTCGGTGAGCCCCCACTGTAATTCAGACGAAGGCATCTGTATTGCTGTCTTCCCAATTTTGGCCGATGTGGTCGAAGTCAAGACCGGGTTTCGGTCAACTGCCCATTGGCGGATCCACTTTATCCGGCCGAATGGACGGCTGAGGCACAGTTCCGCACAGTTGATCACCCTTCTTGACATCGACGGGATCGGCCAAAATTGGGAAGACCGCAATAAACGATTCTAGTGTCTATTTTACCGCTGTGATCATATGATCCCATTGGGATCATATCATCCGGTTTAAGACGGCATTGTCCTGCGGAAACAGCTGGCCTGATTGCGTCTCTAATGTCAGATTAATGCTCAGCGCTGGCTGTTTAGGTTTGGGGCAGGAAAAGGGGCTTTAAATCTTGGGAGTGGCACGCTGGTGGCCACGCAACTGTAAATTGCTTTTGCTAGTGTGTCGTCCCCAGAGGCAGGGAATCACCGGTCTCGGTCGCACTCTCGCCTCATCTCTCGCCGATCCAGTATTCGGATACAGAAGTCGCACTCTCTCCAGGGCCCCAGGTGAGCCGGTGATTCGATGCATCCGCGTTTTTCCAGTCTCTACACTCGCCGCAGGCTCTCTCCGTCGCAATGCGTGCCACCGCTCTCCAAGCTCGGGGACACCTCCACCCGCTGTTTGGCCCCTCTGACATGGACTTTCTGTCTCACTGGTCCATGTGGCAGACCCAGCGTGCACCATGCCCGCGGCCACCACCGCCCCTCGTGCTTCCCCACCCCCCCCCCGCCCTCTCCCCACTTCCACGCTTTCTTGATTTCGCGCCGAACGCGACCGCGCGGCCAGAAGATGGGGGACCGTCGACTGGTTGGGGGCGCCACTTTACACGCTAGAGTGAGGCTCCTTCTCTCCGGGTTTACGTGTGCACTTCTGTTGGGTAGCCGAAGGGACGACGCGATGTCCAACGGCACTGTCACGGTCGTCTTGAAATCCAAGGTCGACGGCCGCACGCCTACAAAATTTCAGGACGGTCTGAGAGTCTCGGAACGACAGTGGTCAAGACCTTGGGCCTTCGCAGCATTCTTCCTGGTCCCGCACCTGCCCTGGCTCCTCCCCCCCCCCCTTCCATCCCCCCCCGATGCAACTGCGGCTCAACAGACCACGATGACGCTCTCCCCACCCCCACCAGCTGATACGGCGCGAGACACGTCTCGAGATCCGATTGCGCAAGCGACGGGCTTGTCGTCAACCGCTTTTTCAGCCCCTGCTGTCGGCGGCCCCGTGACCGGGCACAATGACTTTGGTGATGAGCCCCCCCTTCTTTCGCACTGTGCGCCATCTCTGAGTGCTCCACGAGCGCCCCCGATTGGCACCCCTTTCACCCCGCCATCCACCCAAGATACAAGTGGTGACCCACTGACTACGTTGGCTGGCCCGCCCGCGTCTGGATTGGAAATTCCGAAGGGGATGTGTGGCGGTTGGGGCCCTCCGGTGGCGGGCCGGGCCGGGCGGTGGTGTACGTGGCCGGCGGATCGGCCGTGCTGGTGGCTGGACGGCTTTCGTGGGCGCTACACTGGCCTCGCCCGGCGGGCGGATCGTGGCTGTGATGTCGCCGTCTGATTGGCCCACGTGCGCTTGAATATCTTGGCCGCTGCTGGTGGCGGTTGTCGGACTTGATTTTTCGTTGATTGTATGTCGCATTGTTTGGAGGGACTTGATTTTCGCATTACAGATGGCCTGCATTGGCCGGCTCCGATTGGAGGCCGAGCCACCGGCTCCCGAGGGTCGCTTTCTTCCACATATTTCCGCGGGTTGGGACCGAATCGCGGCCACCCAGCGAAGGTGCCTCGTTTTCCCACTAGGGGCCGGGGTGCTGGCGTGTGTTGGCCCGCTGTGCCTCCGCTAGGGGGTCGCCGTGGGGGCTGTTCAGGGGATGTCTCGGCCTCCTTCTGGTGTCCAGAAGAAAAACCAACAGTGCCTTGGGTCTCTTTCTCCCTCGGGTTTGTGCCGTAATAACTTTGTCCCTCTCCTCGGAACGGGCGTGGACTGCACGTTTCCCTTGCCGGTTCCTTCTGGGCCTTCCTCCGTTGGGCCCCAGGGGTTGCTAATATCCTATCCGGACAGAAGAGAGAAGACCGCTACATTAATGGTGGAGCAGCAGGGGAGGTGCACACCTTTCTTCCGTATCGGGACGCCCCTCCTATTTCTTTGGCCGAGCCCCTCTTCTCCTTTGCCCGTTTTGGTTCTCTTTCCTCTGGTATCCTTAGGGGACCAGTCTAGTGCCGCGGGGCCAACATGCCGGACCCTCCCGCTGGTGGACGGGGTCCGGGTGCACCCCCGGACGTGTCTCTAGTTACTCCTGCTGGCCGAAGGGTAGGGACAGGTCTCCTTCGGACTACTTCCGACGGGGGTCAGACCGGGATTCCCCCTCGTGTGGCGCCCCCGCCCCGTCCTCCTGGTGTTGACGATCCGCCTGGCCGTGATGGGTCTTCCCTGATGCCGAAAAATCTACGGTCTGTGCTGGAAGAGTTCCGGTCGGACATGCTGGCCGAAGTGACGCGGGACGTGAGCGAGTCCCTTCGACGGGCTGAGTCGGGCGGACATGCATCGGAACCAGGTGGGACCAGCCGGTCCCACAAGAGGCGGCACCACTCCCGGCGTCGCCGTCCATCCTCCTCGTCTTATTTGTCGGATGAATCTTCCTCCGGGTCGGCCGACGGTCAAGATGCCAGGGGGCTACTAGGCCCCACGAGACAAATCCGGCAGTCCCTCCTATTCCGGTTCCACAATGTTCGGACGATCGGTTCTCGTAGGTGCTGGACTACAAGACGTACCGCCTACGGAATCGTCTGACGGGCTACGGGAAGGCCCAAGCGCGAAAGATGGGCCAAACGACCAGAAACATGAGGCACTCCTTCGCCGGGTTCCCGCAGTTTTCGGGAAAGGACCCCCTCAAGGTCTTCTCCTTGCTACGCAAGTTGGTCATAGCCTGCAACGAAACTGACGTGTCCGAAGGGATGGCCCTCTACGCGATTCCCCACTTCCTGTCGGGCGAAGCGGAACTACGCTACACCCGCGAGCTACCGGACTCTGGGACCGCGCTGGGCGTCTCGAGTATCACGTCCTACGCGGTGGCGGTGAATTGGTTCCTGCAGACTTACGCGGAGTCGCACACGCTGGCTCTCGCGCAGGAAAAATTTTACCGGGCGATTATCGAGCACGACGAGACCATTGAGTCCATCTCGGCCCGCTTGCGGGGCCTGTCCGACCGGTGTGGGAGCATCCATACAAAAAAGACCAGGAAGCAGAAACTCATTCAAGGACTACCGGCCTATATCCGGACGGACGCGTCTTTCTATAACACGCCGGCCTGTTCCTTCCAACAGTTGGTGACCTACACGTCGGGCAAGCCAAAGGCGGCAGAGGAGGTCATGACGCTGGCCCGTGATGGACAGAGTCCCTCTACACCGTCTTCCTCTCGTGGTCCCCGTCGTCTCTCGGTGACCCCGCAGATGCGTCAGATACGGACGATTTTTCCAGTGATGGCCCTCATTGAGACGGAGCCCCCTGTGGCCTCTCCTGCGGCGGCCAGCCTGGGGCGAGCCCAACCCGTTTGGGGCCAGCAGGACGACCTCCCTCGGTTCTTGACCAGGGGCTTTCATGAAAAAATGGCACTCTGATATAATGAATGGATAGACTCGGATATTCTCCTATTCAAAGAACACGAGCCCAAGTATACTTACTCTTATCTGAATGGTAGCGCCATCTAATGGCTCCGAAGTGGATACACGCAAGTCCAATGACTTATCTCCTTCAGGATGCAGGCGTCCAACTACCGCAGGTGACTGTACTTTCCAGGCGCATCCGAACTCTCGAATTAGGGCCCAAGAACGCACCTGTATGTTCCAACATCGGTGACAAGCAGCGAGCCAACCCAGGGCCGGTCGTCCACAGTGTAGGCGTCTGAAAGAAGTGGCGAGGCCCCGTCTCGCGTCGCGTTCGGTGGCTCAAGGGCGATCCACAAATGTGGGAATGCATCTCAAGACAAAAGGGAAACCGAAGATACCAAGCTAGGCACCGGGGTCTAGACCCCTTGTATCGCATTCAACGTGGCGCGCTGACAGCTGGTCATAGTGTCGCGAGGGCTGCGTTTAGAACTTGCACCACAACCGGCTCTCTGCTTTTTCCTGGCAATATGCACTGCAAGTACGGTCTGTCGGACATACTTGTTCAAGAATCAGATACATTCTGAGTACAATCCGTACTTTTGTTCATGTGGCACTTTGTTGGCTGCAGATATATACTCCCTCCGTATTCAAGAATATGTGGCAAAAATATTATCTGATTCGAAAATTGCTGGTGTTGAGTATGTCCGGGTGGTCCGAAAATTGTCAGATTCATAAGCCCCTGTTCCTGACCGGACGCCCTGAAGACCCACGGCGCCCCCGCATTTGTTTCCTATGCTGGACATCGGTACACATGTCCTGCACGCGTCCGATCCAGACGGACCAACAGAAGGCGCTCGTGAACAAGGCTCGAGAGTCCTTCCTCCAAGCTACACGCAGTCGTGGGGCCGAGCAGGACGGGAAGGGGCGGGTCACGCGGACCTACAACCGACATATCCGGATCGCTATGGTCCAGGCCCTCTGTGACGGAATCGACAAGTCGGGCGCAGAGGACAAGCAAGAGTTGGACCCTGGGAACCGGTCGGGGAACGAGCAGGACAAGCCCGGCTCGGGGAACGTTTAGTGAGGGGCGGACAGCTGTCCGACCCCCCTTCGTGGGCTAGTCCATGCGCGGGCCCTGCTTCAAACTGCGAACCCAAGTTGCTCACAAGACCTGCGGGACAAGCTCCTCGACGGCGTGGTCTCGCTGGTCCCTCTGCGTTTAAGGGGACCTTGCTCGTTTTGCGTGAACGGAACTTCGTGGTCTCGGAGGCCCTGCGTTTGTCGTTGTACCATCCTTTGCACCAGACGCTATGCGTGTGGGACACCTTGGCGGGACCAAGTTTCGTACGGGAGGATGTCCTCCCCTGTGGATGGAAACAGCAGGCTCGGCGGGCCCCGCGGTAGACCCACGTGTGTGATGCGTCCGGACACCTCCTGAAGGTCAAGGCACAATTGGGTTTGTCCGTCTTTGTGGAAGGTGCCTCGATGCCCTTACAGTTCTTTGTGGTCAAGGTTCTCTCGGTCCCTGTCATTCTGGTCAAGGACTTCCAGAAGCAGCACGTGAAGACGTTCTACCCGTGCTGTGAGACCGTCGCATGGAACCACGGTGGCCTGACTAAGGCGGAGAACTTGTGGGGCGGCAAGAAGAAGGAGCTCAACCCTGTAAAGGGCAATCCAGACCGTCTGTGCGGGAAACCCCCTGTCAGGGGTGACACGACCCCCCGGCATGAGCCGGGGACGGGTCGTGACCAGTCACGTAACACCCCCCTAGGGGAAGAGCGTGGGACAGCCCCCTTGGGCGGGTGTCCAGGGAGCCCCAGGGCCACACATGAAACGACCCCTCCAGAGGGGCGTGAGGCGGGGAACACCCGATCGGGCCCCCCTGGGGGGGTCTGACACACGCAAGGGAGACACACGTCTTCCCGAATCCGGGCCCTCTGGGGGGACCGGGAAGCTTGTGGAAGCTTCCGCGATCCGAGCGTAAGCCGGACCGAGATATGATCTCGACCAGGGATAAAATCCCACCGGAGTTCTATCCGGGAAAATTGAAAAATCTTGGCACA
>Ga0114953_1001302_pt1 | contig 17778 bp, 14 predicted proteins | sample SidtaG_FD_87298 | JGI IMG/M metagenome (GOLD analysis project Ga0114953, IMG submission 87298) | Marine algal microbial communities from Sidmouth, United Kingdom - Sidmouth_Male2 metaG | ecosystem: Host-associated > Algae > Red algae > Unclassified | place: Sidmouth, United Kingdom | collected...
GGCGACAAGGGCCCCCCCCCCCCCCCAATGGGAAAGTCTCGCCACGACGGCTCTTCGACACCCGTTTCGTCTGCAAGTGGCTGGCAACGGGCGAGGAAGCGGAGCGACTCGTAAGTCGCGGCCTCATTGCGGAACGGAACATCTCTCGCCTTCACCAGTCGCGGGATAGCGCGTGCAAACACCTCCCGCGCCGAGTACCTGGAGTGAGCCACGATGTGTGCCGTGAATCCAAAATCCTGCGGGTTCACGTCGTTGGCGCCGCTGACCGGTCCCACCAACAGCCATGTTTGTCGTTCTTCCTCACCGCCTTCTGGAGGTAGCGGCGTCATGAGCCGCCGCTGAAATGCGCGCCGGCTCGGAACGTCGTTGAACGCTCCCACCCCGCTATCGTCCAAGGCTGTACCCGCCCTGTCGCCCTCACCATCCCCCGCATCCTCGTCGGACGCGTCAGACCCGTCAACTGAGTCTCCATCTTGCCCCTCCCAAAAAGCAAATGGATCCATCGCAGCCCGAAAAGGCCGCCCCGGCCCCAGCGGCCTCGGGTAGCGCGCGGTCGAGGCCGCGGGGGCGGCGTGCCCCCGCAGGTGCCCCCGCAGCCTCGGGTAGCGCGCGGTGGCGGGAGCTCCAGCGCCCGTCCCGTCAGCGGCGGCGACCAGTAGTAGGAGCGGCAGGGCGGGGAGGCAGGGCGGGGGGGCAGGGCGGGGGGGCAGGGCGGGGTCAAGCAGGTGCGGGAGGGGGGCGCCGGGGTAGTGGCGACCAGGAGGTGGGGGCCGGGGTAGTGGCGACCAGGGGCTGGGAGGCACGCCGCTCCCGCGGCCTCGGGCGCGGTCGAGGCCGTGCCTCGTGAGGGGGGCGGCGTGCCCCGGCGGCCTCGGGTAGCGCGCGGTGGCGAGCGCTTCAGCGCCCATCGCGTCGGCGGCGGCTGCAGAAGTAGGAGCAGGGCAAGGGGGGCAGGGCGGGGTCAAGCAGGTGCGGGAGGGAAGCGCCAGGGTAGTGGCGACCAGGGGGTGGCAGGCACGCCGCCGCCCGCGCGCGGCCTCGCGTAGCGCGTGGTGGAGGGCGCTCCAGCCCCCGTCGAGTCCGTCCCGAGTCCGTCCCACGTCAACTGACAGAATCCTATGCTCCACTCACCAGCGCGTGGGCGGTGACAAGTGTCCTTCGGCCTCGGCCTGCTCTCCAACAACATACCTGCTCCACCAAAACGAGCACCTTATTGGCGACTTGGATCCCGTCAATCCTGGTATTTGCATTTTCGACAATGATGAAAATCGTCAAGTGTCACTTGAAAGTATTATCAGCCAACAGACAAAAAGAGTAAAAGAATGTGACATAATTCACATATCTGGGGTGCTACTAACCGCGCAGCACCAGTTCTTGACAAAAGAATCAGCCTGGTCACGTGTTGTAATATCCAACCAGGGGTCAGCTGAAGTTGCAACGTAGCAGTAATGAGAGGTACTGAGCGGTCTGCTGAGAGGTACTGAGCGGTCTGCCAAGGCTTGTCAGGCATCTCCGACTCCCGGCCGAAGCTTCCCCCGTGGCCGCCAAGTCGCCACCTTGGCGACCCTTGACGCCGCCTGGGCGACCCTCGCCACCGCCTGGGCGACCCGCCTTGGTCACCCCTACCTACCTACCTACCGCCGATTTGGCGACCTTTGCCATCTTGGCCACCCTTGACTCTCGTCTGGCTCACGGCCACCCTTGACTCTCGTCTGGCTCAGCTCACGGTCACTCTTGACTCTCGTCTGTCTCACGCCCACGCCCCAACACCGACCTGCACGTATCGCCCTTCCAGTATGTCTTTGTCACTTCGTTGTTGAGCGTTATCAGACGAGCGCCTCGCGACCCTCTCGTTCATTCTTTGTCCTCGCATCAGCACCAATGTTGTACAGAGCCTCGGCTCGCTGCACAAGCTGCACACGGCTCGCGTTGACGACACTGACGCACTCAATAAACATGATCTGACAAACACATTCGTCTCTCATCTTCTCTTGTGTGTCGCTCGGCATTTGCTTCCATAGAAAGTGACCTTCATTGGCGTGCTACATCCCTCTGTTCTCTAACACGCCATGTCACCCCACAACCACCACCGCTACCTCGTCCCACTGTCGCCACCCCTCCAGGAGCGTCACTCTCTTCCACGACAAGCTATCTCGTCCTCTCCGTCCGTCCCGTCCGTCGGCGCTGACGAGAGCGCCTGCTTGAGCCTTGTCCAGACACTCGCCGTCATATGGCATTCAGCGAGTTGATGGCCGCTTCGAGCGCCGTCCACAAGGTCACTTCCGTGTCCATGGCGCTGAGCCCCGTCGATGGCGTCTGCAAGGTTGCCTCTGAGTTTGCCTGTGACGCAGTGTCACCGACCAGGGCGAGCTCGTCCTGTGACGCCTGTGACGCCGCCTGCGAGGCCATGTCCGCAACGCCGTGCATGACCACTTCATCCTCAGTAGCCGCCCGCAACTCGTCGTTCCGCAACCATAGGTCATGAAGGTAGAGCTCCGTCGCGCGCTCCGCCGCGCCCCCCGACGCGCTGGATGCTGCCGTCCCTGCGACCGGCGCGGCGGTGGCGCCGCTTACGCCCGGGAAGGTGCTCGTCAAGTCCGTCACGGCCGGCGGTGGCACCGCTCGCGTTGGCGGTGGCACCGCTCGCGTTGGCGGTGGCACCGCTCGCGTTGGCGCGGTCAACGGCCAGGGTTGAAATAGCGGGATGGCGTCAGCCTCTTCGACTCCAAGCTGGAGCTCAGCTGACTCCACTCGCGCCGTCGGATGTCCATTGGCCGTTGTGGTCCGTGGAAGGCCGCCAACATCTACCGCACGAGCGGGCGTGCCGCCCCTTGCGCGCTTCCGTCGCTCCAATGCGGCTAAGACGGCGAAGCCCCCATCGCCTTGCGCCCCACCGCCGGCCTTCCCTTCAAACCCATCCGGCGTAGCGCAGTGAGTCGCTGTCGTCCCCTCCACCGTCGCCGTGGCATCGACTTGCACAAAGTCCCAGTCAAGCGCTCGAGGGTCGTGCCGGGTGACCGACGTTCCACCTCCAGGGATGGAAACCCCACCGACGACGTGAAACAAGAGCTCATTGCCGTCTGCCGCCGGGCACATTCGGGTGGCGACAACAGCCGTCTCGGCGACAGCCGTCTCGGCGACAGGCGCGTTGTCGGCTGCAGAGACGATGCCGCCTCCCGCCGCACTCGTGCCGGCGCCCACCACAACGGTCTCGCCGACAGACAGTCGTGTCGTCGACGCCATTCATCTCGTGGGCAGGCGCGCTAGCCGAGCCCATGCGTGCGCCAGCGCGATGCAGCCTCTTTGCCGCGCGGCGGGAGCGCCGCTCGTCACGAGCCACCGCCAGCGCAGCAAGTACCGCGGCAGCAGCATCTTGACGACCTGCTGCTGCTGCAACGCCAACCACCACAGCCGGTCCGTCTGCGGCCGGCCGGTTCATCTCCTCGCCAGCCGCCGTACTTAGGCGGTAGGCTCGTTGCGCAGTCGTCGCTACGTGGGCGTTTGGCACCATCCGCATTCGAGCACAGCGGCGCCTTGCGCCCATCGTGGAAGGAGCGAGGCAGCGTGAAGCGTGGTACCGGCAAAGACACGCGCACAATCCGGTGGCGGGGGCCGGTCGTGGGTCCCGGGAGGGATGCGTGCCCGTCGGCACGTGTAGCTTGACCAGCACCACCGGCGTGTTGAGCGACGCCGCGTGAACGCAAAACGGCCAGAGTGGCGACACCCCTGCGGGTCGCAGTAGCGACACGACGAGCAACGCCGCGCGGACGCGGCACGGAGGGGTGGCGACGCGCCGCGCAGCGCGGCGGGGATGCGGCACGCGGCACGGCAGCGATGGCGACACGCCGAGAAGCGCCACGGTGAGGCGGACGTAGTGCCGTGGCCGATGCGGTGGGGCGGGAAGACGGCCGTCGCAGCGACAGGGGCGTAGCCGATGTTGAATGCGCGGGGAGGCGACAGTCGCGCCTTGGCCGATAGTGGTGGGGCGGGTAGACGGCCGTGGCAGTGACAGGGGCCGGCCGCGGTAACAGCGACGCCGCTCCGCCCTGTGACGCTTGCTCTCGTGCTACTGCGTCGGTTCGGTCGTTGATTGTGTCGTGATGAGGTTGGGTGGGGTGAAGAAGAACGAATGAGAAGAGCTTATGTACCCTTTGGCTGCCATTTCTGCGCGAGGCGGGATGCCTGCAGCTGCGCGACGCTCGAGCTGGCTGTGGCAGTGGCTCTGCGGGAGATACGGCAGGCACGCACGGTCGCTCTCCGCCTGGGTCGCTCTCCGCCTGGGTACTGTCCAGGTCGTGCAGGGCTTCGCTGGTCAACTGTCTTGCGTGCCACAGCCCTTGGTTTGGTAAACCAGGTTCAGTAAGCTGCCAGAGGGCCACATTTCGTGCCAGGCGGATGCCCTGCGGCCGTACAGCATTGAAACGGATGACAGCCTTCAGGTGTGTCTGTATCCTCGCGCGCAGAACAGCTGCATCGGGACGTAGCTGATTGTTGACTGCTTGTTGCTTGCTTCTGCGATGATTGACTAATGACACGGAATGCGGCAATGTGTCTGTATCAGCGAGCTTCAGCCGTCGCCCGGTCTTCTGTCCGATCCTACTCTATGGGTGACCCGAGAATGTGCCAAGTAAGCAACAGCGTCCTGCAGCTCCACTGCAGCTGCAGCTTCTCGACCTCAAGCGAAGAAATACGCGGACACTGCAGCTGCATGCAGCTGCACACTCGCGACCAGCTGCCTGGAACACCGTCATCCGTCATCCGGTCGTCTGTCCAGGACTGTGTGGGTGGGTGGCTTGTTCTGTGCCAAGAAACGAACAGGAGGCCACGGCCTTGATTTGCAGAGCACTGCCTGAGCGATGATACGTCGGCCGACGCTACTGCAGCTGTAGAGTGGCACGCCACGTGAAACCTCGAGGGAGTGCGGCCTGTCGCGTGGCGCCCTACCACAAGTGTGATGACTCTGACCTGGATGCAGCCGCCGCTTGTCGGTATTCTTGGCGGTAACGTATCGCACAGAGCCGCCTGACGACTGCGACGTGCACGGACCCTCCGACCACCCCACCGTGGCGCGACATGTGAAACCGCGAGTGAGTGCGGCCCGCCGCGTGTCGCCCCACCACTTTTGCGATGACACTGACCTGGATGCAGACGCCGCTCGTCGGTACTCTGTGTGGTTACGTATCTCAGAGAGCTACCTGACCCGCCACATGCGACCGCAAGTGATTGCACCGCGTGTCGCCACGCTCAGTCCGGCCCTCCGAGTGCCGCCTCTCCGACGCGCTGTGTGTGCCTGACACCGTCTATCCATTTCGTTTCAGTGAATGCGTGGTGAGCGTGGCGCTTTGGAAAGCGGCTAGCTCGTCGCAGTAATCTCGTTTGTCCCGAGGGCCAGTGTTGTGGGTTGTGCGACCGCGGTGATGCCCCGCACTCGTGGTGGCTGCATCAGCTGCACCTACTGGCGCGCAGTGGCTACGGGAAGCGACAGAGGTGACGGGGGGGCTGACACGCAGTGGCTACGGGCGGCGGGGGAGCTAGCAGTGAGGGAGTTGGAGGGGGGGCTGACGCGCAGTGGCTACGGGTAGCGGGGGAGCTGGCGGGGGGGCCAGGGGGGCAGAGCGTGGAGCAATACACGGACAGCTGCGGCGGCTGGGCGGCTGGGGGTGGGGGTCTGTCTGCTTAGAACTCCTATAAGAGACTTGGTTCGATGGTGGTCCGCTCACCGTTCTTTTCCATCACTCATCGCAGCGCGCGACCGCTTTTCGCCTCAACAGGCGACCTCACTCTTTTTGTCGGTCCCGCCTCCCACCAACCTTCCGCAGCATGGCCAAGTCTCTCGCAAAGGCCAAGCAGCCGATCGCGTACCGGGCGGCGAAGGCCAGCCACTCGATGGTTCTCCGGGCGGCCAAAGCCACGAACAAGATGGTGCTACGTTCGGGGCGTCGCGTCGTGTACAAGGTGATGGCGCACAAGGACGCGTTCAAGAAGGCACGAAAGAATGCGTCCAGCGTCCCCTCCTCGGTCGCTTTGTCGCCGGCCACGCCGGCCGTCGCAGCCGTCTCTTCCCTGCCGGTGGCGTCGAAGTATCGGTCGCTGCAGCCAATCCCGCAGCAGCCACTGTTCCTGCCACGGTTCGGGGAACCGCTGCTCAACCCGCCGGTGCTGCGCTTGCGGTCTGCGGGCCTCCTGTATCCGCAGATCCTCACCAACGCTACTCCGGCTCGCCCACGTGCGCGGTCGGCAACTGCAGCACACACCTACCCGCTGGCGGTGGCGCCCACGGCGCCGTTGGCACAATCCGCCTCCGCGCTCCCCATGGAAGAGAGGCTGCGCGGGCCTGTCGCACTTTCTGGCGGCTTGAGCGCGAACCCCGTTGGGCTCGTTGGGCACGTCGCGCCCGCCGTTGGGCCCGCGGCACCCCTTGTTGGTGTCGCCGCGCCCGCCGTTGGAGTCGTCGCGCCCCGGGTCGCCGTCGAACCCACCGTCGAGCTCGCCGCACCCCCGGGCGCGCCTTTGCTTGAAGCGGCCCCTCATCCTCTGGTCGGGCTGGGTACCGATCCCGCTGGGCCGTCGACGCCCGCAGTTGCAGTTGAGCTGCCGCTCGCTGGGCTGGCCGCGCACGTCGCTGGGCATGAAGGAGGGCCTTTGGCCGCCCCGGACCTGGCTGTGGTATCCTCCACCCTTGTCAGTCTCCCTGGCACGCCTGATCACGCCGCAGGTGACGTCTCCGTCGTGTGGGAGAAGGTCCGCCCGCTGGGGAAGGTGCTTGTCGCGTAGCCGAGTTCTTTTCCTTCTCATTCTCTTCTCATGTTTGCTGCTGGTTGGAGTTTCTGGCCACTGGCAGTTACTTTGTCTTGTGGCGATTGGACATCGTTTGCACTTGTTTCTCGGGCACGAATAAGCCGCGCCGCGCTTCTTGGTCACCTCATCCACCCCGTACGGTCTCGGTTTGACGAGCAGTAGCTGTCGTCGCTTCCTCCCGAGAAAGACAGTAAATGGCAGCTTGTATCACATACATGTGCGATATTTTTCAGTCCATGCCTGTTGATCTGACACGCAGGTGCGATAATTTCGGTCAATACGTGTTGATCTGATTCGCTGACCACGAAGGGGCTCGTTCCCATTGGCGGATGGCGGTGGCACAAACGTTGTAGTCTGCCTTGCTGTAACGTGCATTTCACGGTCGACTGCGAGCATCACGATTCCTTCGACTGCGTCACGCTTCGTCACGGGTCACGGGTCACGGGTGCCTCGTGCAGTGCAATGAACACGGCCAATCTACCGGTGCCAGGAGGATGGTCCACAAGAGGGAAGTGCTGCGCTTCTCGCTCCTGGGTCAGCTTTCTGAACGAGCGCCCTCTGGCGCCGGATGCGGCGCTGCTACCCACTTCTGGGACTGCGGCGAGCCGGTGGAGGCCCGCGCCGACCTGTGCATCCAGTGGCAGTCCGCCCATCAGGCGCCACGGCAACATGCGCTGAGGCGCAAGCGCGGCACGCTCTGCCAACTATGGGCTGTGGAAGGAGCGAGAGGTGCGGATGCTGGAAGTTATAATGCATGCCTTCTCGGGTGATTTGAGCGATTGTCGGGGCGAGTGTGTAGGGTGCGGGTGTAGTACACGATTTTCTGCACGCTGGACACGACGCTCGCCGCTATCTCTCTCCGCCGCTCCCAGGACCCGCGTCTCCCTGGTGGCCGCGGCGACGCCACCGATGCCTGCGCAAGCGCCGCTGCTACCCACCGGCGCCCCCATGGCTATGTCGTCGGTTGATGACGCCCCTGTCCGCGTGGCGCGCTCGCCAAATTCGCCTGAGGCGACCGCCGGTACTCCTGTGCCTGTCGTGGCTGTCGACCCTATCCCCGTGTTGTGCGCGTCGACCCCGTCCCCCCCTGGCGCACTTGTCGGCGCCTCCGTGTCTATGGCCCCAGTGGTGGCTGCCGCCGTTGCCGAGGCGGATGCGGCTGCCTCCCCCGTTTCGACGGCCGGGGGGGCTGTGGCTCCCGTGTCTGTCCCCCGCGGGGCGGGGGCGCTGACCTCCCCGGTAGCTCCGGTAGCTGTTGATTCCGTCCGCGTGTCGGCGGGGCCTGCCCCCGTCCGCGGGGCGCATACGCTGACCAGGCCTGTGGCGCCAGTGCCAGCCGTTGTCGCCCCCGTGGTGGCCGCCTCGCCGCCCGCGATGGCCGCGGCACCCGTGATGGTCGCCCCGACGGCTGCTCTCGCGTCTGCGTCCTCAAGGGCTGCTCCTACGGCTGCTCCTACGACTGCCGCCTCCTCGACGGTTGCTCCTACGAGTGTGGCGATTACAGAAGTAGCGGCGGCTGGCGCACCTGTGGCGTCGTTCACTCGTCGACAAAAGGGGTTATCCTTGGTGTTCCGGAGCATTTCTCGAGTCGGTCCGGCCGTCAATGACAAGGACGTCGCTGTCCCGGTGTTGATGGTCATCTGGTTCGTTTCCCACATGACCTTCCTGGCTGGATCACTCCCTGGTGGCACTGAGAAGGCACTGCACCTGGAGCTCTCCGACCTCTTTAAGGAATCACCAATGGACGGGTGGCATTGGTTGTGTCGTGCGTACGGACTTTGCGACCGCGGTCTCTTCCTCCTGGCTCGTGTCATGTTTGACCACCAGATCGGCGGCCAGCCGCCGTCAATCCCGGACTGGTTGCTTGAGCGCCTGAACCCCGCCAAGGGGCACCAGTGGCTGTCGCGCCGTCTCATCATGCGGCTTTTTCTTGATTTGTGGGTGAGCGATGGTTTGCCGGGCTGCCTCTCTGCCGCAGAGCTTGCCTTTGTGCGCTCTATCCTTGGCACAGAGGAGGGGCGGGTGGCAGCGCGCGACGCGCGATGCACGATCGTTGAGGGCCTAACTCCCAGTGGGGAGTACACCCGCATGGCACGATTGGAGTTTGACTGGGGCTTTCCTTGGATGACGGATGGCCCCTCCGCTGCCATCGTTTCCGAGCTGACGCCAGGCTTCCTCAAGGTACCGCATGGCGCCCTCACCACCATCAAGACGTGGCCAGTATCGGCGGAGAACGTGCTCGCCAAGAAACTTGCGGGCCGAAAGCGCGGCCCCTCGGTGCGCTCCTCGGCCGCGGCTGCTCCTTCGCGCAAAGCTCCTGCCCGCGGCCGTGCCGCTCGCTCTGTTTCCGCACGTCCGAAGTCGACACGGCCTGGCAGCGCTGCGGTTGACGCTGCTACTGGCTTTGTTCCCGCCTTGGCGGACGTCCCGGGATGCTCTACGGCGACCATCGATCCATGCGCTGCCTGGCCACGTGGAGCGTGGGCGGCCCAGATTCCACTGGCATTGTACTTGGACCGGTCGCTGGCGGGATGGGTGCAGCTCAAGATTCGCCTCAAGCCGCAGCCGCCTCCACCGCGGCACACTCCGACGCTGCCAGGGTCCGTTGCCTCAAAAGGGGCTGTGGCGCCGAGCCGACACGGCCGCTACCTGTACCACTTGACGGTTACGCAAATGAACACCGTCGACACGCCCGAGACGTTGGCGTTGGCGAGTAAGATTCGTGCGGCCCCGGGGCTGCCGTCGTCTTGTCAGTCGTCAACGTTCCTCGCGGGTGTCTGCAGCGTCGCGGCGGACGTGGTGCACGAGCGCGCGCGGGTGTCGCAGGATCGGGAGCCTGTCGTCGTGGGAGGGGCTACCACCGCCGACGTTCGCTGGTCGACGGCCGCCGCCGCTGTTGGTGGGACGTCGGCCGCCTCCGCCGTTGGTGGGACAACTGCGGCCGCCGCCGTTGGAGGAACGACGGCTGCCGCCACGGTTGGCGGGACGACGGCCGCCGCCACGGTTGGCGGGACGACGGCCGCCGCCGCCGCTGTTTGTGGGACGATGGCCGCGGCCGCCGCTAGCGGGACGACGGCCGCCGCCGCCGTTGGCGTCGCTGCGGCGGTTTGCGCGGATACGGCCACGGTGGACGTGCACATGACGGTGCAGTACGCGCTGCCGCCGCCCGTGGAGAAGTACTCTTTCTGTCATTCGTTTTTCTCGGACATGAGGCTGCCGCGGATCCCGGAACACAAGCGCGACGCCGGCCGGTTGTGTGTTGTAGCTGGTGTCGAGGAAGACCTCTCAGACGACGATGAAAAACACCTGGCGTAGTCCTTCTCCATGTAAACCACGCTGATTTTCTTTCTCCATTCCATTCCTTGCCCGCTTACTGCCCTCCGTCCGCTGTGTGTGCACCAGCACTGACCCTACCACTCCTCGGGCCGCAACCGCCGTCACTGCCAAGTCCGTGTGCTCCCCCCCAAACCATCTCCACCGCTACGGCGTACACGTCAATTTTAAGAGACACAGTACAGTGGACGTAAGGACAGTTCTCACAGCTCTAGCTCTGCGCCACGAAATAGCTTCCCACTCCCGTGAGTGGGTGGTGACGAGGAAGCCCACTATGCGGAAGGGGGTCACGTACACATGGGTTGCGGACCTGGCGTCGCGTAGAGGCGGCGGGAGGGGCATCACACCAGAGATACTGCAAGGGCACTCGGTTCCTCTGGCAACAGGCATGGAGAACAACGAGGTTAGCGTAGCGGAGCACTGGGTCAGACAGAGTGGGTTCGTCGCGAAGAAAAACAGCCGGCTTGCCACCAACTGACCTTCACACCAATTCGACTGGTCCGACTTGTCCCAAGTTGATTTTGACTGCCGAAACACCTGTCACTTTCTTCGATAGCCCCCCTCACCGACCATCAGTTCGAGAAAACCCAAGGGGGCCACCTGGACACCTGGACGTGTCCATTCTTCACTTCTTTGAATTTCCACCACTCTGGTGGCGCCACGCTTGCCACAATCTGCGCCACGCTTGCCACAACGTGTAACAACCGTTTGCCTGAGTCCATGATTGCGGCGTTCACTTCTGTTTTCTGGGCGCGTGCGCTGCTTTCCGGAGAAAGCAGTCCTCATCTATTCAGCAAGTCCGTTAAATTCGAGGAGTCATGCCCGCGAGAGCACAGGCACGACGCGCTCATCCATCCACTTGTTTGGGCGCGCGGATGGTGTCGCCCGTCAAAATCCGAGGGACGCTGCACTTGCCTGTTGCGAAGCGCGGTCGAGTGTGTGACAGTTGCACGCAACCCGACGCACAGCGGCGGTCACTTGTTCTGGTCAACTCATGTCACTGATGCACTGAAGCGTCACTCTTCGTGTGCGATTATTGTCGGGCATGTCCATCATTGGCTACCCTTGAGGACGAAGGCGAGGTCCTATTGGCCTGTTTCTACTGTCGGCAATTGGCTTGTGGCGAGATATGGGAAGCTGACATTGTCTGGGCAGAGCCAGCATTCGTTGTTCGCAAGCCGTGCCGGTGCTCCGCATATTGCTCCCCGATTGCGCAAAAGTGTGTCTTCCGCAACAGCAGCATCGACCCATCGCAAAAAAAAACGCCAAATGCGTCCAGCGCCCGTTAAGGAGCACTGCGCTGGTGGTGCTCTGACTCTTTTGGAGCCGCCTTGCCAAACTTCTGGCCCCGTTCGCCGCACGGTCCGTCTGGCTCTCAAGAACGTCCAGCGGCCGGTGGTATTCTGACTTGGACAAGGACGCGAATGCAGCCAATGTCCCGACCGTCGGCGGCTCCCTTCCATCTTTCGACCATTTGCACTTTCCGCGCATTGTTGACGTGCGGAGGGCAAAGGTTCGAAGGAGACGACTTCGCGGCGACGGCCGTGCGCGTGAGGTAACCGGCACCGCCGCCCGCCCGCCGCCTGCCTCCGCACCCCACTCCTTCTACTGGTCGCCGACACGATTGGCGGCGCCACCGCCACGACGTCATCGTCGGAGTCGTTCACGCCCGCCCCCTGTGGGTTTCTTTCGAGACTTACCTACGTACTTCTGGTCCTCGTTTGTGGACAGCTTGGAGCTGCTGATGCCCGGCTCGTGGGTGGTGGTTCCGTACATTGGTGGACTGCTGATCTTCGTGGCTGTCTACCTCTTCTATTTGTGTCATGGTCGCCTCGGACTCTGACGCCTCCACCGATGCAGACCAGGACAGCTCCAGCTCCAGCCAGTGCCCTGCTGTAGCACCCTTGGGCACAGCACCACCTATGGCACGACGGTTCGACCGGGGGCTGTCGGGCCGGTTCCAGACGTGCAAGCGTCGATGTCGCAAGCGCGCTCGGTGCCAATTCGCGGTCATTGAGCTGGAGGAGGAAGAGCCAATTGCCTGCGAGACATTCGCCGACGCGCCCCATCCAAGTGCCTGTGTCCAGGACACCCGTTGCAGCGCGCATGGCGGTACTCAGTGTCGGCGGTGGCGCATTCGAGGACCGGTGCTGGGCTACAACACCGACGCCGAGCTGCTTTCATCCATTTCTATCTGGCGCGCGCCGTCTTTCCTTCCAGCTGAGGAGGTCTACGTCCGTGCTGTTCCATTATTGACCAAGTTGTGTTACAAGACCCAATATGAGGCATACGCGTCCATTCGTGCCGTCGCGAGACGCTATCGGCGGGAACGACCGCTCGATGACGGCAGCACTGACGAAAGCGGTAGCGATGATGACAACGCCCGCTCCGGTCATGGTCGCGGTAATCATGGCGGCAGCCACAGCTTTGGTCGTCGCGGCGGCAGTAGCGGTGCCAACAGACAAGGTAGTGACCTCGGAGGTGGCGGAGTTGGAGGCCATCAACGTGGCCGCGGCCGTAGTGGTGGTGGCGATGGCAGCAGCCGAGTTGGTAGCGGTGCTGGTGAGGATCTATGCAGTGGCGCTGGCGACGGTGTTGTTGGCAGCCGTTCCTGCAGTGGCGTCTCTGCTGCGGCCGCCGCCAGCTCGTTTCAGTCGTCGTTCCGGGGCACTGATCCTGGCCAGCATCTCCAGGACTCGCACATCAAGCTCATCTTGAAGAAAGCAAAAGCAACGGTGGCATCCGCTCGCAATCGGTTACACAAAGGGCATGTTGCTCTTGTCATGGAGATTGACGCCTTGGGCGACCCCGTTTACAATATGGCCGTCAAGAGTGCAACTCGTCGTCGGTCAGTCGGTGCCATTAGAGATTGGCGCAAGAAGGGAGGAGACGTGTTGCGGGCGCGGTGGGGTCATCTGCTCGACAGCCATGCGGCCGGACACATCCAGCGTTTGCGCAAATGGCTTGAGCACGGCACAAGAGGACCTGGCGGACGAGCCACACGGCTGCGCCTCGCCAGGGGCATAACTCAAATGCGCATGCTGCCGACAAGAGAGCAGCTACGGACGGAGAGACGCGTCGTGCTGGACGCGGACGACGTGCCCGGGCACTTTCTTTTTACCACCACGCCCCTGGGGAGGCTAGAGCTATGGGATTACGTGCGCGGGTCGAGTTCCGAGGGGCTCCGGCGGTACCAGAACAAGTTTGCAGCGGAGCGTTGGCTGAAGAGCCACAACAACAAGCATTGGGACACTCACCACCGGCGGGACGCGGGAGAAGAGTCGGAGCACGAAGACGGCGGCGTGTACGTGAACAATTTGGACGCCGAGACGGAGGGCTGCTACGCCCCGCTAGAGACGGATCCCGTACGCATTGAGGAGCTCCTGCTCAATGCAGACTCCTTTGTCGAGGACATGGTCGGCGGAAATGAGTCGAAGGTAGTTGCGGTCGGATTTGACGCGCTCGCTGCTCTGCAATCCGCTATCAATCACGCAGTGAAGCAGGGTACCACGGCCGCCGCAGTGGAGGCAGAGGCGCCATTGGTGATGACTTTTGCAGCGGATGGAGGAACTGTGCGACGAAAGGAGGTCACGGCATTTACCGGGTCTTTGTCGTTGCCTTGCCTGGAGAACGGGCGGACGGACCTGACTCCCATCGTGTACTGCTTGTCGGGTGAAAAGCGGGTCGGCCGGGACATTGCATCGTACATCAACGGTGTCCTTGTTGACCTGTTGTCACACTCCTTCACGGTACCGGTCGCGGCCGCCCAAGGTGCTGATGACGACGCGATTGGTCGCCACCGGCTGGTGCTGCACCCTACTTTTCAAGTTTGTGGTACGTGATGATTGCTCGTTGCGTCTTTACTGCCCGTCCACTGCGTGAGCATCCTCGTCTGAGAAACGAAAGTAGCGGCGCGCATGCACGGACGCGGGCTTTTTCGTGCGGCGCCAACTGATGCGGCCGTACTCACCCACCCTTGTGTTTCCGTGACTCCATTTGAGTGTGTCTGTGGTGCATGTCAACTTCGTAGGTGACTTTTCCATGCTCCACGACCTGTGCGGATTGACGGGGGGAAGTGACGATGGGAGATGCCCTTCTCGTGTCGGCTGCCGTCTGGACAAGTTTTTACGTCCGAGTTTTCACTACGGGGCCGCCGCCGATCGTCCACTTGACGTCATCGCCGGTCAGTGGGAGCTCGCCGTCTGGACTGTGGCCAACTACAGTGCCCTTGTCTCGGAAGAGGTCTCGTGCGACGGGGGCGAACTCTACGTTGCTTGCCCGTTCTGCGGCCGGCACATCCACTACTCGACCGAGGTCGTCGAGGGCAGTGGTATCGTGCACTGCCGCGCCCCCCGCTGCTTCAACGCCGACAAGGCCATCCGCATTGTCAAGGGCATCTCGGAGACCACCTTCAATGAGGTCGTCAATGCTGCCCGCCGCCTGGCTGGTGGTGTGCGTGGCTATCCTGTCCTACTGGATTTAGATGTCATGCTGCAAGCGCCGGTGCTGCATTGCACGGGCACCGTGGCCAAGAGGGTCGTGCTGTACGTCCTCGCCTGCCTCCCTGAGCGCCTGAGGGCAGCAGCTAAGCGGAGTTTTCTTGCTATCATGGGTAAGGGAAAGATCGCTGGTCTCTACTTTCGAGAATTTCGAGAGCTCGTCGCCCTTCTGGTCGCAACGCCTGACCTTCTTGGCTGCCAGCTGGACCCGGTCTTCCTGCAGATGCTCCAGCTTGTACAACTTCTCAATGCGGCGTGGCGGGGCTCCTTCACGGACGCAACGGCGCCCGAGCGTAACGGTGCGGCGGCCAGCATGGAGTTGGCCGCCTTTTTGCTCGGTCCGGTACACGAGGAGATTAAGCCCCTGGATCCGGAGACGAAGAACGCCAAGGTGCTGAACCTCTACCTCCATGCCCCCATTGCTCATGTGCGGGCACAGGTGGGGGCCTCCCGCTTAGACTTGGCCTACGTTTCGGATGACAACATCGAAGGCCATATCCGTGGGATTGGCAGGTACCTGCACAACCATGCTAACAACGCCTCCCAGGCGGAGCTGTTTTGCAATATGGCGGCCATGCGACACGCGGCTCTTGGCTTCACAACCCCTCGCTCCCACCCGTCTTCCTTAGTGTACACCAAGTCCATCCGCCTGTGTACATGCTGGAAGACTCTGGGTCGTGATGGTCTCGCCGACTTCCAGGCCATCCGAAAGCTGGCCACCGACGACTCGTCTCTGACGCTGCAGCAAGATAGCGACACAACAGGCATTTGCATCACCCTGCCGCTGCAAGACAAGGTCGACCAGAACGGCGCCCCGCGGCGGGAAAAGGACGCAAGCAAGGTCCTCGGAAAGAAGGAGGCGGTGCGCCGCGGTCTGCGAGCGCGGCAACACGAGATCCGTTTGTGCGTTTGCGGAAAGCTCGACAAGCAACTGCGCAGTCCAGTCGTAGAGTTTGCCGCTACGCAACGCGTCGCCAAGACCCTTGCCCTGTCCCGTGCGGCGATCAAAGCAAGAAAAGCGGCAGCTAAAGCCGCCAATGCAACTTCTGCTGCGACGGTGGCGGAGATGGAGCGGGCAGCCGCCGCGGCCGCGGATGCGGTATGCACGCAGAGCGATGCGGTCACGGATAACAGGGCGGTCGCCGTGGGGTCTTCACCAGACTCTCTCGTGGCAGCCACCACGGCAGTAGCGACTGCCACTGTGGCGGCCATGGAGGCGATGACAATTGAGAACGACTTGGACGCGGACATGTCCTTTGCACACTCGTTACCGGTATCAAGCTCCAGTGGCTGTGCGGGCTCCTCGGGATGGAGGGACGAGATTATCTCGTCGCGCTCGTCGCGCACTCGTGACAGCACGGAGTCGGCATCGAGCGGTAGTGACGCCAGTGACGGCGAATCGTCCACCTCCTCGTCGTCACCCGCTCCGCAGCACTCAAGCAAGACGACGGAGAAGAGGGCGGCTTTGATTTCCTCCGTGCGCCGGTACTTTCCGCCGGCGGCGTTGCTGCCACTGGTATTCGCCAAGTCTATAGTCTACTCTACTGTAGACTCAACCTCACCTGAGAGCGAGCCCGCCCCGTTGGCGGCTGAGGTGGACGCTCGGCTTCACGAGCAGATTGCCATCATGCGTATCTTCTTGCTGCGGACAAAGACGTTTGAGTTTGCCTGGTGGGGCATGCGCAACTCCACTAATGTCGAGGATATGACGGACGCTGCAAAGACGTTGTTGGGTAGGTTGGTAGCCTTGCGTTGAGACCGATTGTTGGAGTGCGATGGGTCTGTTCCGTGAAACTGGCACCTCATTTTTTCTTGCGACTTCTTCCACTGCCCAGCGCCCACCCACGGGAGCGCATATTCCTACCAAGCACCCTCCTCCCCCTTAGCCCCCATTAGAGCACAGACGAGCACTGTTGTGGGTGCACATGGCCCAGCAAGGACAGATACTACTTGTTTGTCATCTTCCCAATACCCGTGGAAGCGGAGTGACGGCCTGCAGCCGCTGCCGCTGAGGACATGTCGTCGACCGGCGAACGCCGACTGCAGCCCCATAGGCTGTCGACAGCACGGTACTGGCGCGCTGGCAGGTGCCTCAAGTGGTGCCATAGGAGAGTGTGGCCGTTGAGATCTCATCGTCAACGTTGGCCCCACTACTGTAGGCGATGGTGGCTTTCCCGCCAGCGGTGACAGCAGGCGTGAGCTGTGACCCACAGTCGTGGGTTGATTTGAAACCGTAAGGCCAGACCTTGGTCAAAACGTCTCGTGCACCTCGTTGCTGAAGAAAGACGAGACAAAGCCCGCCTAATACTGCCCCACACCCCCCACAGCGGCGGCACGCGCTGACGCGGCTAGCAGTCCCCATCGTCGCCCCGCCGATGCGGAAAAGAAGGAGGCAACTGTCACCCAGTCCCCTCCGCGGTGTCGGCGACGGGCGGTAGCAGTTGCGGCCAATACCGCCACCCCCTTTGGTTGCCCACCATGTAGTCCTTACCCGCCCATCAGCCCCCGTCACGGAGGGCGGCGTCATCAACCCTGCCGACTGCGACTTCGGCGGAAGAAAGAGCGGGATCGGCCGCCATCCCAGCTGAGACTAAGTCACTGTCCCCTTGGCGCCGCCGACAACAACACAGCATTCAAGTCCTCCACGGCGCAGGCCACGGCCATCGCCGCGGCATCCAGTGCAGATTTCAGCGTGCAGAAAAATGCGCTGGCAGTGCAGCAGCGCACGACCACGACAGACAAAAGGCAGGGAGGTTGCGCTGTCGGCAGGCAAGTAGCAGGATCAGCGCGTTTTTCGCACATATCCATCGCAGAAAATGAGCGCTGCGACAGGGGTTCCGCAGAGATCTAGCAATCTGCCTGCATATTTTCTGCAGGCCGAAAAACAATGAAGGCTTGTCGTAGGCACAAAAAAACGGCGGATCATGCTGGACCTTTTTCGCACCAGTCACTCGCACCGTCACGGTGCTTTCCATAAAAGAAAAGCACCGGACCTCCATTTTTTTGCATAAATGCACGGCAATGCGCTCCTCCGCAGATGTGTGCTGCAGGAAACCATGCTGCTCGTGGCTCATGCGGCCACTTTCCCAGATCTGCAAGCAGGCTGCAACACGCCATTGCAGAGGATTCGCAGATCTGTAAGGTACAC
>Ga0114953_1001305_pt1 | contig 17756 bp, 24 predicted proteins | sample SidtaG_FD_87298 | JGI IMG/M metagenome (GOLD analysis project Ga0114953, IMG submission 87298) | Marine algal microbial communities from Sidmouth, United Kingdom - Sidmouth_Male2 metaG | ecosystem: Host-associated > Algae > Red algae > Unclassified | place: Sidmouth, United Kingdom | collected...
CGGGGCGGCGGCGCGGGCCCCGGCCCGGCGCCCCCCCCCCCCCCGCCGCCGCCGTGATTGGCACGGCGGCGGGCGGCCACACGCGTGGATCCCAACCTCAAACGCCGACGCACCGCCCGAGGCGCTCTCCCCGCAACCGAGTCGCCCGCGGCCGCTTCCACCCCGCCCGTGCCCGCCGACCGCGGCGGCGCCCGCAGATTATGCATACGCGCGGCCGACGCCGCTGCGCCACATCTTCCAAGCGCCGGCGTGCGTCAGGAACCACAAGGAGGTTTGTCTCAATTCTTATCCCGCCAGAGCTGGCTCGGTCCGTGGAGCGTCTCGGGAGGGCGGCCAGCTCGTGGTCGCGCCGCCCGCCGTTGGCCAGTGGCCAACGCGCCATTGAATGGGCGGCGGCGGAAGACGCAGCGAAAAATCCCGACCACAGATTCAAACGCGTCGGCGGGGCCAAGCCCCCGCCCGAACGCGCCCAGATCGTCTGACAGCCACTCGAAGCGGCGGCGCCTGTTCACGGCCGAGGTCGGTGGCCCCGCCGACGAGCGCGCAGGGGGCCCCCCCCGAGGGCCCCGCCGGTCGACTGTGACTGGTCGTTTGCCAAGCGCAGAAAGAGTGGTGTGCTGGCTGGTTGGCAACGACGCTGCCCCCGCGGGCCACGCGCGTGGGGCCTGCGCGTGCCCGCCATGGGACCGACGCCGGACCGTCCATCCCGGACGTGGCTGCGTCGCACGTGCACCACGAGCGGGGGCATCTCTCGTGGGAGCCCGCTGGCCGCTTCCTCCCCAGAGCCGAGCCGCGGACGTCCGTGCGGTATGCATAGGCCCCCGCCGCGAATGATGTAGGACGAGGAGGGGCAGATCGGTCGCCCCTGGCCAGTGCCCGCCACGCTTGTCTGATACACATGGCGACAGCTGCGACCGCTCAGGACGCTTGAACGGCCGTTCTGTTTGTGGGGGCGACGAGGCCGGGCGCCCCACGCTCGCCGTCGGCCTCACACAGTCTTGTGCGGCGCAGGGAGCACGGCCGCCCAGCCAAGCCGCGGGCCATGTAGGGTCTTGCAGAACGAGGAGAGTCCCGATTGAGCAGGACTGATCTCTCCGCTGCCCGAGCTTTGCACGCCAGCTGTCTTGGTCAGGGCTTCGATGCGAGCACCTCTTTGCCGTCTGAAGCGACGAGTGCTTCCTTGCGAGTGCTTGCTAGAGTCTGCCCTTTGAGTCCATGCCGATGCTTCGCTCTGATCGGGGCTCCCTGGCCATCTGAGTAGAGCGCACTGGGGCTGCTGAGAAAAGTGGGCAGCTGAGCTGCAGCTCAGTGCCAGGCCCACGCTGGCCACGTTTGCGCGGAACAGGCAAACTCAGCAGACTCGGGGGCCGACGACCGCAAAGGGGGCGCACAGGGCAGCAGTCCTACTAGAAAGCCCGTCAGCCGTCCCAGAGAGTTTCGAGCAGGGACAATCACCCGAGTGCGAGGCCGTGTCAGGGGCTGAGCTGCTTCCGCCGTATCGTCTGCGAGCGGTCCTGACCGAGCGCTTTTATGACTTTCCGTCCCTGCCATTTTGTCCGACCCCCTTTCAATGCATACAGCAGGAGCCAACAGGCGCTACGGATCAGGCGCTGTCTGCGCGATGCAACCGACCTGAGTCACGGCCCACATCGAGACGGTCTGCTCGTGCGGCACATGGGGACACCAGTGACTCGCGCGGCGCCCCTCACTCCTTGTTTTCTCGCACGGGTCAGTCACAGGCCGACGCATCGCTTCCTGCGCTTCGCGGCTGTAGCTCGGCGCCGGGGCAGCCCACAGGTGAAGAGGAGAGGCACGGTCTGGTCTGCACGTGGTCGCGTAGTGAGGAGGCTTGCTGTTGTTTAAGTCGTACTTCGTTGATGGTGGGATAATTTTATAGGTGCGAGATGGACTGCCACCATCCGTGATCCGCGTGGGCGTCTCCTCGGCGCTGTGCGCACACCACGCTTCGAAGCTTGGCGGGGATCTGACGCGACCTGACTTGTGGACGCTGGCGTTGAACAAGAGGAGTCGGCCGCTTGTGCCTGAACCGTTGACGCTCTCTTGGTTGTCTTTTCTTGGGCGCGCTGCCTTGTCCGCGTTGCTCTCATGTCATCCAAATTTAAGACCGTCGCGTTCCTCCCCCCGTTTCTAGCCCGTTCCCCTGTCACCTCGCACCGCTCCGGCGGTGGTCGCCGCTGCTATCGAGTCGGCCCGGCCAGTGCGTTCAAGCGTTTTTCCCGGCCGGCTCTCCTTAACCGCCTGCCTGTGGCTGACCTCCGCCCCACACCCCTCTCTGTCCGCCTCGTCTCGTCGGTGCCCAGCACCTCGGCGGCAGCGGTGACCATGGCCACGTCCCCCCCCCCCAAGGTGACGCTGGCGTTGGATGGTTTTTGCCTGCGGCAATTTGATGACCCTGAGTACGCTGGGACGCGGCTCGACTGGGACAAGGCGGACTTTGAGGCGCGGGTCAACACTGAGTACGAGGCCCGCCTGGCTGCTGCGGACGGCGACGCTGGGGCGGTGCTTAAGGACGGGTACGCACCCTTTTGCAAGCACCTCTTCATGAATAACTTCATCCCGTCGGCGACGCTGACGACGCTGCCCATCACCCCCGACAACGAGCACCTGCTCCGCACCAAGTACGCAGCGCGGACGGACAAGGAGCTCCCCGTGCTCACCCGCTTCTTCCCCCTGGCATCGGTGGAGGCGGGTGGGCAGGCCGATTGGCTGGACGTCATCCTGTACAGCCGGGAGCAGATCATCAAGGAGCGGGCGTCCCGCCCGGGCGATGAGCCAGACGGTGCTGCGGGAGAGGAGGCCATTGCCGCGTCCATGGGCGACGCACCCTGGCGCATTATCAGCGTCAAGGCGCAGGAGGTGGACACGGAGCTACCGATGCAGCCTATCACAGTTATGCGCAACGCTCTCATTGGGGAGGGTGGCTCTGGGGTAGGCATCCAAAGGGAGGCGTACGAGGCGAGTGTGGCCTACTGGAAGGACCGGGCTGTTGTTTTGTAGGGAATGGCTTGGTGATGGTCTGTGTGCACCACACGATAGTTACGGTGATGTGTTCCCTTGTATATGGCTCCTGCAGGTTGTCTCGTTCCTTGCGCTCGCATGTTTTTGTCTTGCGCTTGAGAGCTACCCAGTTTCTCTTCAACGGAGCAGACAGCAAGACGGTGGTCAAGACTGCGTTGACGACCTCGGACTGGACGAGTCTGCCTCTCGCACCAGCAAGAAACCGTGCGGTGCGCGGTCAGAGTGCAGCTTGCATCCGCGGCAGCGTCGTGTCCGAACATCTCCGGCACATTTAGTCATGAGACTGGGTGACTCGTGGAAGCAGCCAATCACAACAGTTTTTTGCAATATCCTGTGCAGGTGTGATCCGTATCTGTGGTTAGGTTTGCAGCAGCATCCAGCCAACGACCCGTGTCAACTCGTCCGCCGACACTGGCAGCTCGCTCAACGCCGACCCTCTCACCGGTTTGCTCCTCCACGCCTGCGCCGTAGCCCAACCTCCTGCGCAGCACCATGGACGACGAGGTGACCCCCGTACGTGCTACGGCGCCCGGGGCGTCGCCTGCTGCGGCAGGTGAAGACACGCCCCTGTTGCCAGCGCCTGTCACCAACGGTGGCTCGTCCAAGAAGAAGAAGAGAGGGTCGCAGGATGCGACCGACACGCCCACGTTCAAGGATGACGAGTACGTTGCCGTGAATGGCTGTGAATTGTGTCGTTGGTGATGCTGTTGAACAGGCTTCTTCATGGGGCTGTCTGAGTGTGAGGGCCGCGTTATCTGGTGTTTGCGGTATTCTCATCCTCAACAATTCTGGCATTCTGGCTCTGCGGTCTCTCTTCGCACTGTTTCTCGACCACAACCGCATTTGTTTTGTGTGTGTGCACTTTGCTCGCTCTATGGACCGACGCTCTCTTCTCATGGACTTGCAGCATTAAGACTGCAATGGCCAACGAGCGGACCTTCTTCAAGTGGCTATTTTTTGGCTTCCACATTGGCGCGGTATGTTTGGCATTGAATGTTGTACTGTGCTCTCATAGTTACCTTTGTCCTACCCGACCGAGCGCCGCGTGGTGTCGTCCTGGTTTCCAGGAGGATGAGGCACTGGTCTCATCTCTGTGGGCCTCGTAATGTTTGCTGACGTGCCCCACGAAAGCCGTGTGGCTTTTGCGTGCTCGCTACGTTCCCACTGCGTCGCTATTTTCATCCTCCCATGTCTTCCCGTGTGTGCTGGTTTCGGATGCGCAGATGGGTACCTTCATCCTTACGTTCTTTTCCCCGGCGGCGCCGTTCCGCGTAGTTATGGTCCTCTTTACATGGGCCGTCGCGTTCTTTTTTATTTTTTATGGGCTCGCTCGATACTACACCCGCAGGACTGCCATCCGCAATGGGCTGCGGGACCCCGCGGACTGGGAGGACGCCGCGGCGCCCGCGCTGATGGCTGGTGCGCTCCTTCTTGTCGTTGGCAGCATTGTCGTGTACGCGTTCGTGACCGACCAAGTGCCAACCAAGCATGCCAAGTAGTGCTGTATATCGGATATGGGCCGAGCTGCCTTGTCGACCTACCACGCTCCTCTTGGCTGGCTGCGCAGCCCCTGCGTCGCGGACGACCAGCGGTCCCCGACCTGGGGCGCACCCTGCGGGTTTTGATTGCAGCGGTGCTCTGCGTCTCGTACCTTCTTTGTGGCGGATGGGTGCTGACACCACCTTGTCCTGTGCTGCCGCACGACAACATGCTGGCTTTAGGACTAGGCCAGCGCGAAGCCTGTCGCGACGTGACAGAGGTGACCAAGCCAATCTTGCATGTGCTTGGCTGGTCCCGGGGAGAATCGACCGGCGTTCAACTAGTCATCATCGTTGTGCTGTGCCTTGCAGACCGCGTTATGCTGAAAACTGCAATGCTGGGTCCATACCGTTTCCGTATTGCATTTTGCCATGGCACACACAGAGTGCCATCACTTTTCGCGTACGAGCTCTACGACGAAACACCAGCGCATTGCTTCGCGGCGGCTGTCCTCGGAGCCGCGAGCGCGGCGATGTGCGCCTGCCTCTGCCTCTGAGGTTGGATTGTCAGCTGCAACCCCGCTTGCCCACGAAGTGGCGCTGGTCAGGGTGCCCGCCGATGCTGCCCGCGACGCCCTTGCGGCGGTCGACAGCCACGTCGCCATTCCGTGTTTCGCTCGGCGATGCGCACGAGTGGACGGCCGTGATCCCAACGACTTGCGCAGCGCTGATGTGGACGACGAGCGCGGCCCAAGTCTGCACCTTTTTCCCCTCCGACTGTTACGCGAGTGCATGACGGCGCACCGTGTCTGCGCGTGAAGGAACTGCGTACAATAACACACAAGCTCCCACCGGTGGGATACACACGCGGCCGCGTTCGTGCCGCGCGAGCTGCGGCCGAGCGCCCGCTAGCGGACGGTCTTCGAGTAGCACCATCAAGCGGTGCTTGCTCGGCAGTGCACGAGACAGAATGAAAAGATCGGATCAGCGCGTCGGGCTGTTGCTCGTTGGGGCTGCTCAGCCCACAGTTCAGTATCTGCTGTGGCGCCGCCATGCGCTGTGATTGGCTTGTTAGCCGTGACCGCTTCTTGCACGGATGAATCTCTGTTTGGATGCCGTGTCAAGGCGAGCGGCGAGCTTTTCACGTGTCCCGTGTGAACCGGGCCACACGTTCAGCCGGTACCGTTTCGCGGTCATCTCTCCTTATTGTATCGTCTCTTGCGTACCGTTTCCCCGCTTGCTGCTCTCGTGTAGCTTCCCCTTGCTATCCCCATCTGAGTTGCTCAGGTTGTCAGCGACACACCGCATTTCCCTTGTGCAGCTTCCTGTCCAGCCGCTGCCAGCACCCGACGTGGACGTGGTGCGGGCGTCACAATCATGGACGCGTCAGCACCGGGCCTACCGAACCTGCCCCTCCCTCCCATGAACTACATCGAAGTGTTCCACTCCAAAGAGTCGTGGCGCATCTGCACCATCTCCTACTCGGCCGACGGCCGCCCGTGGGTGCCCTTCAACCGCTTTTGCCTCATCGACGCGTCGGCGGTCCGCCCCGGCTTTCGCGTCTTCCGCATCCGCGCGTCGACGCTCAGCTTCCGGCTCTCCAACGGGCGTGGCACGGGGGACTCGGCCAACGACTCGGCGTACGTGGCCCCGTCGCCCGGCCGCTACGTGGCCGACAATGGGCTCACGCGCGTCGGCGAGGCAGACGTTGGCGCCTGCCTAGCTGCCGAGCGTGCCGCCGCCGGGGAGGCCCACACGTGGATCGAGGTGGCGGTCCGCCCCGACGCCAAGTGGCCCCAAGCGTGGGCGACCGTTGCCGTGGACGGTGGCGAGTGGTCGGCGCTACCGGGCTTGCGGCTGCGGGAGCGCCTCGTCGGCGGGGAGCGGTGGTGTTGGACGCGCGTCCGTGGCACCCGCGCCGAGTTTGCGCTCCACGATGGGGGTGAGGAGTGGGATAACGCGGATGGGAGCAATTATGTGGTCGGCTGGCCGGGCAAGTGGATCGTCGCCGGCGGCCAGTGCCAATATGCGGGGCCGGCGGATGCGGACGTGGCGGCAATTGCGGCGGCCAAACGGGGGGACAAGATGGAGCGGTCAGAGGGGTCGACAGGGGTGAATGCTGAGCGGGCGACGGTAACGACATGAAGGTTACTATTGTAACCTTGGAGGGCGCGCACGCGGGCGCGAAAAGTAGAGGCAGTGGGAGCTTGTCGTGTTACTTTGGTCGGGGACGCGGGTATCGCTAGGGGATACCTTTTGTATTTTTTCTTGTCAGTTGCTGTTTCTGCGTGTGCGTGGGTGTGAAGCGAGTTGAGCTCATGACGTGGCCTGCTTCTTTTTGTCGAGTGACGTGCCTGTGTCTACCGTCACGAAATTCTTCTCTCCGTTCTGGCATAGTGGATAGCAACCAGTGGCATAGCCAGGTGACACAAGTGTTTTATCGCGTCATCGAACACTATACACGGGAACACTGCTGACCGGGAGGAGAGCAGTATATGTACACTCAAGCGCGGCGTCCTCACCCCGTCGCGAGGACGAATCAGCTGCAGAAGCAGCAGCATCCGCAGCATCAATGTCGGGAAGGCTCTGCCTGGACCTAACTCCGCGCCAACACGCAGGAAAAGAGCTTGTGCACGCCCGTCCCGTTCTTGGCAATGTCCTCAACGTTGGCGGCTGTGCCCGCCAGCAAAAAAGCGGCCGCAATGACCACAACCCCCAGGTCTGCCGACAGCAACAGCGTGGACGAAAAGCGACCGCGGATGACGGCGCAGTCGCCCTGCGGGTCTACCCCCTTCATCGCATGGCGCTCGTCGTCGACTGGGTCGCCGACCGCGTCGCCGGCTGAGTCCAAGCCCAACGCCGTCCGCCAGCCGCGCCACCTGACGTCGGTGCGCCCCCACGCCAGCGTCGACGGCCACGCAAGGGATGTTTGGCTTGCAATCAACGCAGCCGCGAGACCGCACAAGTCATCGAAACTTGGAATCGCGAGGTCCAAAGCCACAATCGCTACCACCGTCAGAGCCGACCAGAGGGCCCACCACAAGATGGCCGGGGGAGTCCAGTCTGTCGTCGGCGCGACCTGAAACGTCGGCACATGGTCACACGCACGGGGGGGCAGCGCGCCGAGGCGGCCCGTGATCGGGCGCGAGGGCGTGCCCCCCGTCGGCGCCACGCGCGCCGCCTCCTCCGCGTTAGCCGTTGGCGCAATTGGCCCGCTGGCCATCGCCGCCGAGGCAGGTACTGACGAGGGCCCATACTTAAGCCGGTGCAAGAAGCGCTGCAGCACCGGCTGCAGGTGTCTTTGGACGGCTCGGATAAACACAGTGCCGTCAACAACCATCTCAGACGTCACGTGCAGGATGACGAGCGAGTGGATCGTGATGGCGGTGCCCCGGGACGTGGCGGGCGAAAGCGACAAGGACAACGGGGACGTGAGCCAGTCGGCCGCGCCGACTGTTGCGTACACGACCGCGCCGACGACAATATAGGAAAGGAAAAGGACGGCCTGCGAGGCATATAGGGCCTTCGGGAAATCCGCAGGCTCTACCATTTCGCCAACGAGCCTGGATGAATTGAAATGGGGAGACAGGCGGGACACTCAAGAGTGCGCAAGAGGGCCGAGACAGGTTGGGCGACCATTGCAGTGCGAGTCTGTTAGTCAAACGCTCAAGAAAAGAGAACGGACAAGAATCGGCGACTCGCGTTCACGCACATAATGCCCAGGCAAAAGCAACAGTATCCGTCTGGCAAAGTCACCCGAAAGAAATCTCCTCGATAAAACGTACTCGAGAAAAACGGCGTGACCCGCAAACGCAAACAGCAGGTCCATGAGAGCGACGACCGCCCCGCCCCCCTCGGCGCCCCGCACGCCGCCAAACCATAAGCTCGTATCCCCGGGGGCGCGGGCGCCACCGAGCACATCCGCCCGCAACACGCCAATGACCATCACGGTCGGCACGACGGCACTCACCACTGCGACACCGCCGAGCACCCCAATGGCCGGCATACTCCGCGCCTGCAACGCAATCCACGCAACGACGCCAACAACGCCGACCCAGACGGCGCCACAAATGCTTGGGAAGAGCGCCCGCCACGACGCTTGGGCGACTTGCAGGCTGCCCGCGACAAACAGGAAGAGCAGCGCGTGCACACAAAACGCCGCATACGCCCGCCCCGTCGGGCCGAGGTGAGCATGGAAGAGCCCGGCGTACGACGAGACGCCCGGTAGCCGCAGGCTAAACAACCGGATGCCCGAGTAGGTCGTCAACGCAAAGAGCGCGACGATGGCGGTCGTGGCGGGGATCCACCCCAGCTGCGTGTACGCGTGCGGCACAGTCAGAAGACCGGTGCCGAGGAGGTCGCCCGTGAGGATGAGCGCGAGGACCTGCCAGTTGACTTTACCCTCTGTGCGGCGGGCGGCCGCCGCCGCGGCGGCGGCCTCGGCCTTGGGGTCGAACGCCGGCGACGTCGGGTCGACTGCTGGCGCAAAGTCAGACGACGGGGGCACCGAGGAAGAAAATGACGGCTGTCCACGCTGCGGCACGTCGACCACCACGTGCGAGTCATCAGGCGCCGGGAAGGTCACGACACCGGGCTGTACAGACGGCGGCCCGTCGACTGCCATCCTGGTGTAGGCGTGCGTTGGGGACGCCGTCGCAGCCGTACGGGGGCGGCAAGACGCCGCACACCGCCAAGGGGGGGTCAGCAACAACAGTCGACGACCGAGAAGGTGGTGGAGGTGGCCGCAGTGACGGTCGTCGCGACGGCGGCGGCCGCAGCGGCGGCACTCCCGTCAGCCCCGCACCGACCGACGCGGGCGGACGCGACCGGCGTCGCCCGCAGCGCCGCCCGTCCGCCACGCGCGCCCCGACTCCGTGCCCACGAAAGGTGACGGCGCCCCCCCCCCTGTCGGGCGCAACGGAGCCGAAAAAAGAGACTGGGAACCAACCGGGAACGGGCAGGTGCGCCAGTGACGACCCCACGGCGAGGAGCAACGCGCTGCGTGTCGGCGACAAAACGGCCGGCGGCCGCCCCCCGTGCGGCAGCCCGCGCGGGCGCGGGTGTCAGGCGCCGACCCAAAACGCGCGCCCGCCGCTCCTCGGCGGTGGCGCCCGCGCGCCGCCGCGGAATTCCCCCGACCCCGACCGGGACCCCGACCACGACCGCCGTCGTCACGGGCAGCCGGGCGGCAAAAGCAACGTGCCGCGCGGCGCCCGTCGTGCAGGAGGGGGGCACTCGCATGAGCGGCCCCCGCGGCAGCGGCCGGCACGCACGCGCGCGTGCGCGCGTCGTGCCACGCAGGCCGGCGCGGGCGCCGTCGGCGTCGCGGGGCAGGGCGAGCACAATTGACAAAAAAAAAAAAACAGAAAAAAACGCTTCCACCCCGCGCAGCGGTCGGGCACGCGCAACGCTGCCGCTGCGCTGCCGTCACGGGCACCAAACCGCCGCAGCGCGGCGCCGCCGCGCCATTGCCACCGCGGCGGAACGAGGCCGGGCGGCACCCCAGCCCCGGTAGAGCATCGCCAGACAGCGCCACGGCAGCTGCAGTGGCGTCCGTGGAGCAGCGCGCAGCAGCGCGCCGTGCACTCGCCGCGAGCGCGGAGCGGGCGGGGGGGGGTGCAGCACGAAGCGGAGAGTGCAGGTGCGACGCACTGTCCAGGTTGGAATTGGAGCTCGATGTGATTCGACCTGCCTCATCAACATTCCTGACTTTGGCTTCAGTCGACTGAGGGCGTGTTTGCAAATTTCTCCGGAAATGCGAAGAGTGAAAAACTGTGTTCACGAGATGAAAGAGAGCGCAGAGCACCACGAGCAGCCCGGAGCGTGTGCCAGGACCAGAGCGTAAAACAGCCCAGAAGAAGCTTACATAAACCTACTCCGTTATCCTACAACTACACAATAACATTCTCTCTCATCCACTCCTTTCTGGCCCATACTGTTGTACGGCCATCAGCACGGCCAGCATGCTGCACCCTTCCCGTTGCATGATAACCTCGAACATCTGAGAACCACCACGAGCTGAAACAAGCTTCCGCCTTCCGCAATGTGCACGCCAGCGCACGAGTTTTTCAACAACACCTGGACCGGGCTGATGCCTGCGCGAGCATGCACAGGCACAGCCCGGTTCAGGAAAAGGTTGTTATTTCGGACAACCCCAAAAATGCCGAAGGAACAACGGCCACTATTCGGCTGTGAAGAAGGAGTCACATGAAAGTATTTGGAGTATATGTATGAGTTTGATACTTTAATGACCTTTCAAGTATGCACGCTCATGGTTTTCGCCGGCGTGACTGGGATTGTCGAAAGGTTTAAGGTAACATGACTAATGACGTCGACGTCAACCGGCGGTCTTTGCCGCCGGCTTGTTCGACGTCAATCGTGAACGCGTCGCTCACGCTTGGCCGCTGCCGCTTGGCCGCTGCTGCGTTTGTGCTCCATCTACCCACCTCGTCCACCATGATTATCCCTGTGCGGTGCTTCACCTGTGGCAAGGTCATTGGTATGACATGCGATTAATCTCTCTTCTGCTTGGGCTCTGCATCTGCCTTGTACGGTTCCTTGAGCAGCTGCTGAGTGCTGGGGTGTTTGGTGCCGCAGTCAAGTCGAGCGATAGTGCAGGCAGCTTGTGGTTGTCCGTGGCATGTACTTCTTGTTTTTTTAATGTTCGCTTGCTTTATGAGAATGCAATCGATGTTCTCTTGCAGACGACTGACATGCATGTGTCATGCGTTTCTCCTTTTGCCGGTGTGCACCTACCATCTGTTTTCTGACTTATTTCTCTGGGTCCAGGCAACAAACACCAGGCGTACTTGGAGCTCCTCAAGAACGACTACAGTGAGGGTGATGCACTGGACACTCTGGGTCTGAAGCGCTACTGTTGCCGCCGAATGCTGCTCGCTCATGTAGACCTCATCGAGAAGCTGCTGAACTACAAGTAAGGTGCTGGAACTGCTGTACAGCGTGTTGGCTTTGTAACCACGCGGCGGTCGGCTGGGCGGTGGTACGGCTGGCTGGGTGTGCTCGCCTTGTTATTGTTGCACCTGATGTTGCTGCTCTTCTTGTGTGATGTACAACGCTCCGTTTTCGTTCTTTGCTTTCCCGTCCACGAGTTCTCTTCGCCAACGACATTGCCTTGTGCGGTGTGCCACCATGTGCGAAAATTGTCTCTCCCTTCTGGACCAGGGGTGCCAGACACCGCACCTCGGCCACTTGTCACACCGAGTGCCCACACCCATGACGCCCCCGTCAGCCCTCTACCCCTTCATGTACACCTTCAAGAACCGACTCAGGCGGGCGGCGAACCCCCCCTCCGGGCGCCCCCCCTCCCCACCCTCCACCTCGTTGAATATGTCAATGATGTCGTCGCTGGACGGCCGCTCGTCCCGTTGCGCGAGCAGCTCAAAGCCGCCGTCCCCACCCGGCGCGTCCTGCCACACCGTCCAAGGCCCCGGGGCGGCGCGGAGAAGCACTCCCCAATCGTACGTGCGCAGGCAGTAGGCGGTGTCAAAGCGGCGCATCACCCGCTCCCGCAACTGTCGCGCATTGAGGCTGAGGCCCGTGACGCCCATGTCAACCACATCCGGGTTGACAATGATAAAGGGGAGCGGGTCGGCCTCGCGGTCGAGCGCGCCCGCTACCAGCCGCTCCATGCCCGCAACCTCAGACGCGCGGGGGCACACGAGCACCACCGCCGCGGTCGTTGGCGTGATGGCCGATGCCTCCAACCCCGTGACGGTAAACCACGCGTCGGGGCCCCAGTCACGCGAAGCGAGCGCCGCCGCACCCGCGTCGGGGAGGACGACGAGGACGGCTTTGGGGTCCCACGGGGTGGCCGACGCACCGCCTGTGGCGACAGCCGCCAACTCCCCCTGCATCGCGTCGACGAGCATGCGGGTGATTGGCAGGGAGTTTTTGAGCATCGTGTAGGTGCTGTCCCCGGCAGTGGTATCGAGCTCGACAAACAGCCGCGTGGTGCCGGCACGGAGGGCGGCGGAACACGAAACCGCCGCCTGGGCGACCGAATCCGATAGGGAAGGGGGAATGGGCGGCACTTCGCCAGAGGCGACGGCGGCGACGGGGTCAACTGCCGCCGCCGCCGCGCTGCCGGCGGCGGCGGCCGAGGAGGAGGCAGCGGCTGCAGCTTCCAGGCCCGCCGCTGTCGTCAGAACTGGTTCTTTGTCATCAGCAGAGGGAGATGCAGCCATACACAGCGCCCGATGGACGGGGGCGACTTCACGGACGGATTGCCGGGCGAAAGTTACGGCGCCGCGGCGGCGAGGCGCCGATACCGGCGACCCGGCGAGCGGGAGGAAAGCCATGGCGTGCAGCAACGGTGTTCAAACAGGAATGCTAGGAACAGTGGAACAGCTCGCCGGACACCCCTGACACAGGAAGGAGGGGTTGGGACCAGAGGGCCACGTGACTGGGGTGTCGGTGGGGCTGGTCGTGGAGCGGGAAGACGATGCTCCCGCAAGACCAAGTGGAAGGGACCAACCAGCCACCCTGGCCAGGTTGAGGTCCAGAGCCTTCCGAGTGTATTTGCTATGGGATCTCCTCAGTTAAGATGCGTTCAGTGCGGATTTGGACAGAACTCCTGCGGCACGGCCACGTGGCTTTCGCCTTCATGTTCACCGACAAAGGGCATCGACAGACCTTTTCGACTTCGCCGGAGCCAGCTTCGGCACGGAGGGCGGGCTGCTTGGCTCACTTGCTCCTCGCAAGCCTTTCGAATGCAGCGGTGGGCACCCAATCAGGCAGTGAAAGAAAGCAGATGAACGCTGCTCTGCAGCATGCAACACTGAGGCGCGGCACACGGTGCGCAGGACAGAGTCCGGTCCCAGTGCACGAAGTCCCTCTTGATGCTCGCACGCAAAAAGCGCTTTCCCTATTTGATATGTACATAGAGCCCAAACTGCACTTGCCCAATCCACGCACGACGCACGCACAATGGTCGAGTGCCGCTTCCTCCTCCGTCCAACAAGCAGAGAACGACATATCCACCCAGTCATGCCGCGTGCGCGGCACGATCCCACACCTGCGACGCCTCCTCCATCAGCGACGACAACCGCATGCCGCCTTCGCCCGCCCCGCCCTGGCGGCCGCCGTCAAGCGGTTGGCGCCCGGCGTCGCGGTCACGGACAAACAGATCCCGCCCCCCGTCACCCACCACCGACCCGTAGCCGCCGCTCTTGAGCTTGAGCAGCAGCTGCAGGTGGCTGACGACGCCGTTGAGCGACCGTACCTTCTCTTGCAGCGAGTCGATCGTCGCGTCCTTGTTGGCGAGCGTGGAGGACAGGTTCTCAAAGCGCGCCTTCTTGCGCAGCCGGCTCCGCTCCGCCGCGGAGCGGTTGAGAACCACGCGCAGCGCCTTGCGCTCCGTCTCGTTCATGGAGAACGGGGTGACGGCGGCGGCTGCGGCCGCCGCTGCCGCTGCCGCGTCCCCGTCGGCGCCGCCGTCAGAGACGGCGTTTTCGAGGCCGGTCGGCACCTTGGGGTAGGCCGTGCACGACTCCGCGTGCCGGCGGCGACGCATGTCACCAACCAGTTGACGGGCAATGGTGCGGATAAGGAGGGGGCTCCCATCCTCGGTTGTGACGGCGACCATCTTGGGGTGGGCGCGGATAAACTCAATGAGCGCGTCGACACCGAGCTCCCCAGCGCCGCACTCGCAACGATAGGGCTCCTCCTTGTCCTCGGGGGAGCCGGCTTCGACCATCATCTGCTGCCGCCGCGGAGGCGAATCCGCCGCAACAGGCGCCGACGACCGCGGGCCGCGCGACGGCCAGGTCCCAGCGGGCGCCAGCCGCTGCCCGCCGACCTCGCCCTTCTGGCTGTTGCCCGACGCCCCGAGCGGCGGCAACGCCCGGCGGGGCGGGGGTGTGCCTTCGGTCGACGTGGAGTGCGCCGAGGAGCCGCTGTCTTGATCCGTGTTACGCCGGCAGCCGTCCAGCACCTCTTGGGGGTGCGACACAGCGTAGTAGCGGCTCGGCGGGGGTGGCAGCGATAGGGGCGCGGCGCCGATCGACGGCCGAGGGGAGCACGGGAGGAAGGCCGACGCGGACAGATCAAAGAGGTCCTCGTCGGTGCCGACCGCCGACATCCAGTGGGGCAGGTGTTCCACCGTTTCGTTGAAGCTGCGCTTCATGGTGGCGACCGAGACGGTGTGGGGGGAGTGGTGGAAAATGTTCTTGACGATGAAGGTTGGTCGACGCCACCGACGGGAACAAGGCGAACGAGATCGCGGGAGAAAGGTGCCTGGACACTCGCTTGATTGTGACCCAAGAGAGAGGAAGCTGGCGACTCTGGCCAAGCTCCGCACCGCACACTGGTACAGCGACGCCCGACTTGCCGCCGTCCGACCCCCGGATTATATGTCCGTTCGGGCGGCGGTAACGCCGGCAGCGCGCGTGGGCGGATCGCGTTGGGCACCGTGGGAGCCGCCCCTGTGACCGCGGGCGCGCAGAAGCGGCGATCCCCGTCTGACGGGCGCTGCAAGGCGGCACACGCGTCTGGCTAGGACCTGCGTGCGTCCCCAGCAGCGGATCCACATAAGCGAGGTGGCGGCCGCCATAACCCTGTGAGCCCCTCTGGCTGTCGGCCTCAAGACATCCGAGGACCAAAGAGCGCCGCCTGTCCTCACCCGAGGCCCTGCACCACAGGCCATTGGTCGTCAATTCGTTGTCGGATCGGGCGAGGCGCTGGCACGAAGATGCATGACCGCTATCAGGAGGAGCGACTTCATCTCTCTTCTTTTGAAAAGTGGACCAGACGTTGATTGCCCCATCGTCAGGCAACAAGGAAGCACCGTTCCCAGGGTCCTTCCACTGCGACCAGAACGCCCGGCACGTGGCGGAGGGGGCCATTGGCCACTCACGACTCCAGAAATTCGGGGCCAGGTCCATACAGGAGTAGAGTTTTGCTATGTTGCCTGCTGTCAGCATCCCGCAGGACTGCGTCATCCCGGGGCACCGAAGTGGCAACAACCCCATCAGAGAAACGGGCACGGCTCGATCAGCTGAAGTCCGGCCCAAGGTCCAGCAGGGACGAGCCCCGCCTGCAGGCTACGTAGAGGCAGGCCCCCGAGTGCCGCTCGGCAGGTGGCTTGCTGGTTGCCGGTCTGTGTGAGGCCGAGGCGGTGGGAGAGGTGAGACGTGGTCCGCCCAACCATCCAAACAGACGGGTGACACAGGCCCTGCAGTAGCCAGCTTGCTACGGGCGTTGTCCGACCGTCAATGCTATTCCCGACGGAACGAAGCACTGTGAGAGGATATCTTGGGCCCCGCGTAAACAGCTACCAGAGCAAGATTCACCATGGAGGAAATTCCTGGAGACTAGAAGAAGAATGTCAGTTTCTTATTGGCCATCATCTCGGGCCTCGTCGCCAGTCAGGGGGGCTACAGGTCCAAGGTGATGCCTAGGCTGTCGGGACATCCTCCTGACACTCTAAAGGAAATCGCCGATAGTGACGTTGGACAAGGCCGTGCAAGGTACTACAGTACCAACCGCGGACGGAACGCCGACGCGCGTCCCCCGAACTGGTGGTGCACGCCGCCTGGGTCCTGAACCCAGTCAGGAGCAAAGAAGTCCACATGTGGATGTCGGCAACCGGCAACACAGGGATATGGTTGGCACCAGAGGCACCGCAGCGGTTCTGCGTGCGCCTCAAGCACGAAAAACCTTGGTTTGATTGGGGCGGCGACGGTCAAGGGCACAGACGCATTTCCCATTGGATTTATGGCGAGATTATGGCCCCCTGCCACAACCCCTGTCGGGGGCAACAGGGGCCAGAGCTGTCGAATCGCCAACGCCGACTCGAATCCCCCACATCTTCAATGTGGATCTACCGCTCAGACGACGATCCTCCCCCGTTGGCAATCGTTGTTGGCGGTGCGGCGTGGCAGGCGCCGCGGCTGCGCGCCCCTCACCGTCGAAATCACACTGGACCTTCAGGAGGGGTGTTGGGGGCCCATGCCAACCCGCCTGTGCGACTCGCCTGCCTTGCTGGTCCGCGTCCCCGCCTCACGAGGCGGCGGCTTCTGCATGCCCCCTTTAGCTCCCATGGCATCCGGCTGGCGGCTGCGCGTGGCGCCGCGTGTCATCTCAACGTCCTGGCACACCCGGGCGGGGCGGACCACTCACCGACAGATGCAGACATGCTGTTTCTCTTTGTCTAGTGTGGACGCGAGGGGCGCGGCACTGCCGCGGCGCGAGGTGATTGCGCGGCGGCTCATTCTGCAGCAGAGTTGCCCACGGTTAGTCCACCATACGATGTCAGTAGTGTGATGGTTGTCTCCCCCGCAGACGGTGCGTTTCACGAAGAGGCAACCGTGCGTTGGCACCAGCGGTCACTTTCCTAGCACCCGCGCCGAATGGGGTTCTTCCGCCCCACCCGCCGCGCAAGGCCCGACCGGCTGCAACAGTTCCACTCGTCACCCCTTTCTCGGGGTGTGCCACACGCTCTGTATCACAGCGGGGCTTCGTTCCCGACCTCTCCGCGGCGCCCTTGGTTCCCGCGTGCTGACCGCCAGGGACGTCCAATGGGAATGTTCCATATCTATTGTTGGGCGCCAAAGCACGCCCCTGAGTGGTGCACGTCGCCGAGGTGCCCGTGCCGCCCTCCCCTGGGGTGGGCGCAACACAGCCACCGTTGGCCCGGTGCCCACCGGGCCATGGATTCGCGGCCACCTCGACAAGGGCGAGTGGCACGCGGGGCAACGTTTTGAATCTTTTGCACCGCGAGGCCATCCGTCTCGTCCAGCCCCTGCTGGCTCCCGTTTCTTTCCCGCCCCGGCTCCACCCGACACGTGGTTGGCCGTCGGACCCATTGGTTTGGGTGGCGTGCAGCTCCCGACAGCGCCACCGCCACCGCCCGCCCACATCCGTACAAGCCGATGAGCAGTCGCGGCAAGGTCGGCCCCCACAACGCCCGCACCCCCCTCTACGGTACTGTACGTCCCTGTCAATGCACTCCTTCCCGCCGACACCCGTCAGGAAGCCGCTCCTCGGACGGCACACCGTAGGGGGACGCCTGCCCATCCAACCAGCCGCTGACATTCCAGCCGCGTCCTCGACTCCCATAGCAGGCCCCCAACAAAGCAAGCGTGCTACGGCCACCGTCTTTTGCAGTAGACCCACGGCGACGACCGTAGGACCCCCCCCCCCCCCCCCCCCCCCCACCCCCGCCCCCCCCCCCCCCCCCCCCCCCCCCCCCCCCCCCCCCCCCCCCCCCGCCCCGCCCCC